>PVBE010604456.1_pt1 | contig 65313 bp, 57 predicted proteins | sample 1631181 | NCBI WGS metagenome assembly PVBE01 (sample SAMN08397723, study PRJNA350692) | Marine metagenome, whole genome shotgun sequencing project. | isolation source: water | place: Pacific Ocean | collected 2012-04
AGAAGGTCGGCTACGAGCTCGTCACCGGGAGCAACGGAAAGGAGTCTGCGGACAACATCCAGCTTCGGGACCAGTCAAGAAGGTCGGCTACGAGCTCGTCACCGGGAGCAACGGAAAGGAGTCTGCGGACAACATCCAGCTTCGGGACCAGTCAGAAGGTCGGCTACGAGCTCGTCACCGGGAGCAACGGAAAGGAGTCTGCGGACAACATCCAGCTTCGGGACCAGTCAAGAAGGTCGGCTACGAGCTCGTCGCTGGGAGCAGCGGAAAGGAGTCTGCGGAAAACCGCCAGCTTCCACGGGTCAAGCCGCCCTTCGGGCGGACCTGGGCACTGCCGGGCGGGCGAAACCGCGGGGGAAAGGGAGCAGATGCGACAGCGGACCCGCAGCAGCGCCCACGCATCCGAGCAGCGCGGTCACGAGCGTGCGTCGGAACACCCATCGAGGTCGCGTTGATCCGGAGCAGCTCTAACGGGTATCTCCGATCAAGGTCAAATCGTTTCAGCTCTCGTCGCTTCGTCTGGACTGCACGATTCTCTGGCTCACCTGGATGCTCACCAAACGGGCGATGAAGATGGCGACGTAGAGCTGACCCATCACCGATTCCGTGCTGGTCAGCAAGCGTGCGATCGAGCTACGCGGCACGATATCTCCATAACCCAGAGTCGTCAGAGTCGTAAAACTAAAGTAGAGCATGGTCGAAAGGCTGGGAAACTCTGGAGCGGACGACGAAAGCTCCGACAGGAATTTTCCATCCATGGTGTACGCGGCTGGGTTGGCAATGCCGACGGCCTGGTGGAGAAACATGAAGGCCATGCCGATGAGCAGGTAGACATCGATCCCGCCTATGATGGTCTCCCTACTGACGTTTCTGTGCCCAGCAACTGCCGCGGTAACCACCACCGCGGTGAACGCGAAGCAGGCCGCTGCACTGAGGAGACGGGAGACTTCGTCTTCTGTCACGCTGAAAACATCTGGACCGAGCCATGCAAAGAGAGCCGGGACTAGCAAGAAGAGCGCGATGATCAAAAAACCCCGACGTGCGGCTGCCGCATAAACGCCGGCAATCAGGATGGCGAAGAGCACCGCCACCTGGATCCAGCGGCCTCGAGGGAAACTGCTGATCACAGGGCTCATAGCCACGAAGACGACCTGGGTGATCAGAAGCCAGGCGAAGGGTCCTCTTTCAACATTGCTCTCCGAAGTCCGCTTTGTCGTCATCGCCCCGCATTCTAGAGGTTGGGCGCACCGGAAGCCCACCGCCACCAAGTCGCGCACACTTCTCCGCGAAGCCCTCCTCTATGGGCAACAATTTCTCGGGCTGGGGTGCGAACGGGCACAACCAGTTCTGCTCGATCTCGAATGAAAACGAGGCGCTCACCGGGAGCAGGGACAATCTCCACCCCGCGTCGAACTCCGGTTTCACTGCATTCCACATAAACGCTACGGGGAGCCGCCTCCGGCTGTACGGCTTGGTCTTCCCCCGGCCGTCACGACCTTCCAGATCGGCCAGGTTCGCACGACTTTGGCTACCATCTGCCCTGCGTGACCCGGCAGCTCTTCCGAAAGAGTTCGGACGAGCGGCCGTCCACGCAGGCTCGGTCTATTATGGGCCCGAGCAGCAGGCTTTGCGTTCAGTGGACTCGAAGCTCATCCACTATGTCGATGGAGATTTCAAAGCGGAATTCTACGATCTCGAAGACGATCCCGATGAGCAAAACTGGGTCTCGAGGGGGGGGGGCGGCTCCTGGTCTAGAGAGCCGGGGACACGGTTGCAGCCGCGCTTTCCCGACCGTCCGATTCGCCCCGACGGATCCAGCCCGGAACGGAAGCACGCGCCAGCACCGGACACGAGAGAGGAAGGCCCGACATGGGTGCCACCACTACGCCGCTCGGCCCGTCCGCCCAAAAGCCCAACGCCCGTGTGACATTCCAGCGCATGGTCCGCTACGCAGCGCCCTACTTCGGCGTCGTGGTGGCCGCGATGCTGTGTACGTTGGTGTTTTCCGGAGCTCGCTACGGCCGCGCCTACCTGATGAAGCCCCTGATCGACGACGTGATGCTTCCCTACCAGCAAGTGGCATCGAGCAACATCGACTGGCTCCCGGGGTTCAGCGACCCCGCTTCCATCTCCATCACCCCCCGCACCAATACCAGCGCAGAAACTGAATCCAGCGACGAGACCATAACCGAGGCGAAGCGCACCGAGATACTCGGAAAAGTATCTCAGAGCTTTCGCTGGGTGATGCTCGCAGGGCTGATCATCATCATCGTAATGCCTCTGGGCCACTTCGGTCGCACGTATCTGGTTGCCTATGCGCTGGGACGCATCGGACTCGACATCCAGAAACAATTGGCCTCGAAATTGCTAATGCTCCCCCTCGCGTACCATCGCAAGACCAGCAGTGGAGACACCCTGACACGCGCGCTGCGAGACGCAGAAAACAGTCAGAGGAGCCTCACTTTCCTGCTGTCGGAGCTGCTGCCTTCGACCATCATGATCGCGATGGGGACAGTGGCCCTGATCTACATCTCCTGGCAGTTGACAATCATCGCAATACTCGTAATTCCCGTGGCCATGTCAGTGATGTTTTTCTTCGGCGGAAAGATCCAGGACAAATCCCGCCGCCGCCAAGAACAGCTCGGGGAAGTGACACAACGGCTCGTCTCGATTCTTTCCGGCATCAAGGTCATCAAGGCGTTCCGCGGCGAAGACCTCGAGGAGCGCGCCTTCCGCACTGAAGCCCGCAAGCTCTTCTACCGCAACATGAAGGTCGTGAAGCATCGAGTGGTTTCTGCCAGTATCGTTGAGTTCCTGAACTCGGGCTTCTCCATTTCAATAATCATCCTGGGCGTGACTCTGGTCCTTCTGAGCCAATGGGGCCTTACCAGTGGCGATGTAGCGGCCTTCGCCCTCGCCCTGGGTACCATTTACCGACCCGTGAAGCTCATGGCGCGCAACTGGGCAGAGATGGCCGACGCCCTGGCATCCGCCGAACGATTCCTCGTGCTCCTCGACACCCCGGAAGAAACCGCCGATCCCCCCAACGCAATTCAGATCGACGGCGTGCACGAGAGCATCCGGATGGAGAACGTGACATTCTCCTACGGGCGCGAACGCGTACTCCAAAATGTTTCGCTCGAAGCCAGACCGGGAGAAGTGGTTGCGATCGTCGGTCGCACCGGTGAGGGCAAGACGACGTTGGTGGACCTGCTGCTCCGCTTCCAGGAACCCGACGAGGGCAGCATCCGAATCGACGGAGTGGAACTCCGGGAGATTTCGCGGGATTCACTCCTCCGCCAGATCGCAGTAGTGACCCAGGAGCCCTTCCTCTTCGATACGACCATATTCCACAACATCAAATATGGGCGGCCCGACGCCACCGACCTCGAAGTCCTAGCGGCGGCCGCGGCCGCGCATGTCGACGAGTTCGTCGAGCAACTTCCCAGTGGCTACGAGACTGAAGTCGGAGAGTTCGGCCTAAAACTCTCGGGCGGCCAGCGACAGCGAATCACGATTGCTCGTGCGCTGCTCAAGAACCCCGCGATCCTGATCTGTGACGAAGCCACTTCCTCCCTGGACGCCAAAACCGAGCGCACGGTTCAGGAGGCCATCGAATCGCTGCGCCAAAGCCGTACCGTTTTCATAGTCGCACACCGGCTGTCGACGATTCGGCGGGCCGACCAGATCGTTGTGCTCGAGAATGGAACCGTCGTACGCTCCGGCTCGCACGACGAACTGATGGCTGAGGGGGGCATCTACGAGGAACTGATGAACCTCCAGCTCGAAGCACGCAACGAATCGGACACCTCGTCCGAGTTGGCCTGAACCACTCGACCCCCGGCGAATTCCACCCCGAAGAAGCCGCACAGCTCCCCAGCGCTCGCGGGCAGATGGAGCCCTTCCGCGCGCGCAGTCGACGGCTCTTCCCGACATCGATGAAGCCGGCCGTCGGCCCACTCGCCGCGCTGGACCTAAGCGTTCGCGCTCTCGGCTTCCCGCCATCGCTCGAGAGTCATCTCGATCCCGCGGCGTGCCTGCTCGACGAGCGCCTTCGGGTCTTCGTCCGGGTGTCGCTTGATCGGATCACCGATCCACACGCGAAGCCGCGTGCCAAACGGCATGGGAAGTAGACTGTGGCGCAAGAGTTTCCACGAGTTGTCGACTGCAAAGGGGACCACCGGAAGGTTCGGTGCCGCACGCAGAAGCTCGAGTACACCGGTCATCTTGAAGGGTTGGAGCACGCCCGCGCGTGCGCGGGTTCCCTCGGGATAGATGAGAGCCGAGACGCCCCTTCGTTGAGCGTACTCTCCAAGTTTTCGAATTGCCTTCGTCGCCTGGTCGCGGTCCGAGCGTTCGATGAGTGCATTGCCACCTCGGCGAAGATTGTAGGAGATGGACGGCAACCAGCGGGCGAGCGATTTCTTCGAGACGTATTTTGGGAAGTTCGAGAAGAGCAACGAGCCGGCAAAGGGAATGTCAAACATGCTCTGGTGATTGGAAACGATGATGTAGGGCGTGTTCTTCTCCACCGCCGGTGAGCGCTCTACCGAGAGCCGAGCTCCGCTCACGTAGAGGGAACGCACGAGCCATACCTGCAGCCAGCCCGCGGCGATCTCTTGCGGGCGCTGGCCGAAGAGGCGTGCCACGCGCTGTATGGGATCGAAGACCAGGAGCACCACGACAAACGAGAGGACGAATGGCAGGGTAATCGCCCAGTCGACGGCGCGTTTCACCACACTTCTAGTGTGACATACGAGAACCGGATTAGTCAGCCGTAGCCCGGGGAATGCTCGGCTCGACGGCCCTGGCACGATGCCCTCGCTTCACGCCCGGGTATGAGACCGAACGCCCGATTTGGCACCCCGCAAACGCCTCGAATCGCGGCATGAGGGGAAATCCGCCTCTACATCGTGGCCAGCACCAGAGCGTCGATCCCGTCGATCTCTTTCAGGCCCACATCGGCGGTCAAGAGCGCCTGAAAAACTCATGCGAGCATATCGTCAGGCCAACCGGGAACCCAATCGCCCATCGGCGCTGCACCCGGCGAGTAGACGCGACCGATGACCCGGTGCCGGGGCACAAGGAAACATTCCGGAAAGGTCGTCGAATCCAGAACACCGACACGCCGGTCCCAAGATCGATCTGACGATCCGCTATGACGACGCCGTGGACTCGTCGTCGAAGATGTAGCGAAGCATCTGGCTGAGTCGCGTGGGGTACAAGTGGTCGCGCTGTGCACGCTCGTGACAGGCGTCAGCGATGGAACGCCGCTCGTCTTCGTGAGCGAGATAGTAGTCCACCTTCTCCTTGAGCTCATCACGGCCCTGAAAGGTGACAATCTCCTTGCCCGGCTCGAACACCTCGTGGATGTTGGGACGGTGGTCCACGATCACGAATCCTCCGCACGCCGCCGCCTCGAACAGGCGCAGGTTGCAACCGAGCAGCTCGGCGTAGTGCATCGCATTGAATACGATCTTGGCGGCACCGTACGCCTTCGCCTTTTCCTCACACGCCACATAACGCCTCGGGTAAAATTTGCGCACGGGTGAGTTCATCCAATCTGGGCTGTAATCTCCCCAAATCTTGATGTCGTAATCGAGAAAGGGCTCCATCAACAGCGCACGGTACCAGTAGAGATTCCCTGCGACCGTCATATCGCATCCGTAGAGATCCCGATCCGCAGCGCTGAGCGGCATGCGCCGGTGCCATTTGGGGTTGGCGGCCTGTGGCGGGAAGAAACACTTCTTTCCGAGTTTCTCGCGGACGAAGTCGACGATGTACTGGTCCTTGAAGAACATCACATCGTAGTCACTCGCGAGGTTGTACTGGCGAAAGAATCCCGTGAGGGCATCGCTCATCCAATGAGCGATGCGTGCCCGCGGCACCTCCTGTCGCAACTTGCGGATCACGTTGGGGTGCGGCTGATTGAGACACAACACGAGGTCGGGCTGGAGATCGGCGGCGGCCCGGACCAGCGTCAGCTGTGCCTTCTGCTCCACCTGCGGCAGCAGCGTCGCGAGCATCTCGGCAAAGCGCCCCATGCGCCCGTAACCCATCTGCTTGAAGAAGTCGGCTGTGTGGGTCACATCGTGGCCAAGCTCCTGAAAGCCACACCCCACGTTCTCAGCAAATGAATCGGGGAAGACCTCACCGGACAACAGAATCCGCATCAGGCGCTTCCTCCACTTCCGATGGCTGTGTCGGTGAGGCGACGCACAAGCTGGCTGTATTTTTCAAATGAGAAGTGGTCCCGCGTAGCGGCGACCTCGCGCATCTCTTTGCGCACCCCGAAGATCGCGTGGCTCAACCCGCGCCCCCCCCAAAAAACCGAGATGGTGGGCATTCTAGCAATCGGAGAGAGCTCCAGGGGCAGCCCCCGGAAGCAACTCCGCGCCACTGCTAGCCGCATGCTGGACTTCGCTCCTCCCCTTTCCCGCGCGCATCCCGATGCGGAGACTCCCAAGCCACCTCGGCACGCCGGTGATCGGCATGGACGAGACGTCACTCGACCGCCTCCAGCGAGCGCGTTCGTCACCAGGGTCTCCGAATAGCCGCAGTGGCTTCGGACCTGCTCGCCTTGATTTTGACATAGCGTGCACCCTTTCACTCCAGAGTCCATCCCGGCCCTTCTGCGAACATTGAAAATTGGAATTCTCCCGGGACGCGAGCCACGTGTCCTTGCCCGAGCCGGGAACTCTCACCGATTGATGGTTGACAAACCCTCTGTTTCTCCTTCATACGGAGATTGCGGCTCGGAACCCCCATCAGACTAGAGCCTCCTACGAGGCAGGTGGAGCAGTGGGCTCCAGCCGTCAGAGAACGACAGCCCCAGACATGGATGGACGCGATGCACCCCCTAGACATTATCCGTTCGACTGGAGTTCGCGTGCTCATGGCGAGCCTCGGGCTCTTGGTCCTGATACCGCCAGCCTGGGCAGCTGACAGCGGTTCAAAGCCTCTCAGCACCGAGCAGCTGGACCAGCTGGTCGCACCCATCGCCCTGTACCCCGATTCACTCGTGGCGCAGGTGCTGATGGCGTCCACGTACCCGCTCGAAGTCGTCGAGGCGGCACGCTGGGCCAAGTCGAACCCCGACCTCAAAGGCAAGGCGCTGCAGGATGCGCTCGAAAAACAGAATTGGGACGCCAGCGTCAAATCGCTCACCGCATTTCCGCAGACGCTAGAAATGATGAACACAAAGCTCGACTGGACAACCCAATTGGGGGACGCCTTCCTGGCTCAACAATCCGAAGTCATGAACGCTGTCCAGATTCTGCGGCAACGTGCCAAGGACGCTGGGAATCTCGACAGCAATGAACAGCAGACCGTCCAGGTCGAAAACAAACCGACGGGGACCCAGTCGCAGACGATCATCATCGAGCCCGCGAACCCGGAAATCGTTTACGTCCCTACGTACAACCCGACCATGGTTTACGGTCCGTGGCCCTACCCCGCGTACCGCCCCTTTTATTGGTACCCACCGGGCTACGCATTCGCGTCTTCGGCAATCTCGTTCGGAGTCGGAATGGCTGTGGGTGCTGCTTTGTGGGGCGGATGCAACTGGGGCCATTCCGATGTGAACGTCAACATCAACAAGTACAACAACTTCAACAAGACAAACATCAAGAACTCGACCTGGCGGCACGACAACACCCACCGGCGCGGCGCCGGCTACAGAGACAGGAAGACCCAGAACAAGTACGGCGGAAATTCGAGCAGGAACCAGAAAGCCCGGGACTCGTTCAGGGGACGTGCAGAACAGGGACGGAAGCAAATTGCGCGGGGTAGTGCCGACAAGTTCAAGGGAATGAAACCCCAGGCCGGCGGGGGCGTTGGCGGCAATCGATCCGAAGCGCTTCGGAACGCACAAAGCCGCCGCGGCAGCGGCGCTTTCTCAGGCGTCGGCAACGGGCACAACTCCCGCCGCAACGGCGATCGCGGGCGCGCGAGCCGCGGCGGATTCGGTGGTGGCGGCGGCTGGGGAGGAGGCCGCGGGGGTGGGGGGCGCGGAGGCGGCCGACACTTCGGCGGCGGACGGCGACGATGAAAGGAGCCAAGATGACTCGGATAACGACACCGTCGACGATCGCAGGGCTCCTGGCAGCGTTGATCGTCTCATTCAGCCCACTGGTTGCGACCGCAGAAGAAACTGCACAGAAGACATTCAAATCGCCCGCTGCGGCCGGCGAAGCACTCTTGGCTTCGGCGAAGGCGAACGACACCGACGCGCTCATCGCCATCTTCGGACCCGGGTCCAAGGACCTGGTCTTCTCCGGAGACCCAGCCGCAGACGCATCCCTTCGGGAGAGATTCGTCGCAGCCTACGAGCAGAAACATGAATGGAAACCAGCTCCCGACAACCTGAAAATCCTCATTGTGGGTAAAGACCACTGGCCCTTCCCCATTCCGCTCGTTGAAACCGAAAGCGTGTCGCACTTCGATACCGAACGAGGCCGCGAGGAGGTTCTCGACCGGCGGGTTGGGCGGAACGAACTCAGCGCAATTCAGGCGTGTCTGGCCTTTGTCGATGCCGAGCGCGAGTACTACGCGTGGAACCCGATGGGCGGGACCCCGCAGTACGCACGAGCCATCGCCAGCGCGGACGGCAAGAAGAACGGACTCTTCTGGATTACCGGCGAGGGTGAAAAGCCGAGCCCTCTCGGAGCACTCTTCGCCGCAGCCCGCACGGAGGGCTACTCCGCCAAAGAAGGTCCGGACGCACCCTACCACGGCTACCGCTTTCGCGTGCTCCTCAAGCAGGGAGAGGAGGCCCACGGCGGTGCGGTGGAATACATCATGGACGGGGCGATGACGAAGGGATTCGCCCTGCTTGCCTGGCCCGCAAAATACGGCGCTTCCGGGGTGATGACCTTCCTCGTGAACCAGACCGGGCTGGTCTACGAAAAGAACCTGGGCCCGGATACCTCGGAGATCACAGCCAAGATCGATGCGTTCGACCCGGATATTTCGTGGGACGTCGTTTCCGGGGAGGCCCTGAACCCGCTGGGCACCGACGACGCCTCCTGAAGCGCCGGGCGTCGGCCGGCTCCACCACCACCGAACAGGCGCCCGGACACCGCTCTTGGAAGAGCATCACGGAAACCGTCGGCAAGACTCCCAACCGGCAGGGCGAACAGCAGCATTCTCGCAACAACCGCCAGGAGCCACCCACCCGGTTTCCCCAGCCTTCAGATACTTCCCCCTGGAAGGCCTAACGGAACCAGCCGAGGAATTGCACCACTTCGAGTGTTCCACCCTCGACCTCGACTTCCCCGAGGGCGAAAGCGACGGCGGGATTCCGGGCTCCGACGACGATCTCTCGCCACAGTGCGGAAGGCAAGCTAATCGCCAGATCCGCCGCCTCGGGGAAGCCCTCCTGGAGGTCGGCGATACCGTTGCGAACGTGAAGGCTGTAGCCCTCACCCACATCCGTGAAATCGAAACCCACCAGCAGATCGGCATCGCCCGCCTTATCGGGGTCGAGATTCACCGGCATCGCGGCGAGGAAGTTCCGGATGGGAATCGACTGAACGAGGCTCATGAGTTCCTCGCCGACGGCCACGCCCGGGGGCAACTCCACCCCGCCCTCCAATTCGAGGGCCTGCGTGAGATAGTAGTTCCTCCCATTCGGGCTCATGCTGCGTTGCCCTAACGCACGCAGCGCCCGTGCCTTCACGAGCCGGGGTTCTGGATCGTCCGTCCGCAGCCTCATGACGTGGCTCGCGAGCTCCGCCGCCCAGGCATACCGACCTTCGCCAACCGCTTCCCGGGCCGCCGCGAGCAGTGCGTCCGGACCACCCGCTAGCGCCGCGTATCCCGCTGCGCGCTCCCCGGGGCTCGCAGGGTCGAGTGTGGCGCTGTCTCCATCGAACCAGCCGAGGTAGCCGGTGAAGACCGAACGAACCGACCACGGAACGGTGCCGTAGAACTCCTGGAGATAGGGGTGTTCGCGGAGTTGCAGCGGCAACTCGATCTCTGCCACCAGTTCGTCGGGCGTCAACCCCCGGTTCATGCCTCGAATCGTCTGGTCGTGCACATACTGGATGGCATCGCGATAGGCGAGCAGAATCGATTCGATGCGTTCCTCCCCGCTGATCGGCTGGGTGTGACTCGGCACGAGGAACTCCGGCCTGAGGGCGCGCATCTGGTCGATACTGCGCACCCAATCCAGGACGTCACGGTAGAGCGTGCCGCGGATCGTGTAGAGGTTCGGAAATGCACGGTAGACGTTGTCTCCCGGCATGAGAACGCGTTTCTCGGGCAGCCACACGAAGAGCTGATCATTCGTCTCGCCGGGGGCATGAACCAGTTCCACGGCCACGCCACAGATCTCGACCGCAAGCTCGTCCTCGAAAGTCCTCGTGGGTCGCAACAGGCCGAGCGTCCCGCCGCCGTGGCCAATCTCGAGAGCCGGACCAATCCCTGCGTTGACGAAACGATCCGGGCCCTCCTTCGGCAGGTGATTGCCGAACATCCTGGCGCTGCGCACCCCAACGATCGGCCGAATCCGGTTTACCATGCGATCGATGTAGAACTCGGTGGTGTCGTGCGCGTAGACATCGATCTCCTGCCCGGGGTCTACGAAGCCCGGCCCCCCAAAGACATGATCGGCGTGATTGTGGGTGTAGATGAAGGCCTCTATCGGCCTGGTTGTGATCTTTTCGAACTCCGCGCGTACTTCGCGCGCGCTCTCGATACTTCCCTGCACGTCAACGACGAACGCGCAGTCGTCGCCTTCGACCAGAATCGAGTTCGCGAGACCAAAACCGACGGCTGCGTAGACACCCTCGGTCACCCGGTAGACGCGGCGCTCGAATTCTTCCGTATGGGCATCCAGAGGCGCGGGCACCGCACCTTCCAGAAACACCTCGGGCTCCGACGGCGGTACCGACCGGTCGCAGCCGAGGGCCAGTGCGCCTCCGGCGAGAAGAAGCCTGCAAACGATGGGAAACGACTTCACGGAGGTCTCCTGGAGAAATGCTGAGTATACCGATCTGCCCGGTGGACCGGAAAGATCGGACTCGATGCACCGGTGCGTTGACTCGGTCTGGAGAACAAACATTGCGGCCATTCGCGCAGAAATACCAGACTTCACCCAGACTGTGTGGTGAGGTATAACCGTGGCATGCGTCGGAACCTCGAAGCCCTTCCGCTCTTTTGCACAAGCGTTCGCATGATCGGGTCAGATGGCTGGCGCAACGAGTTCGCGTGCGGCCACACCGGGTGGAGACACAAGACATGGAAGCCACGGAGTAATTTTTCCGAACCGGCCTGAAAAAGCGGCCCTCTCCAAGCCGTGGCAACCCTCGAGACTCACTAGTCCCACTCGCCACCACCCCGGCGGGAACTCTCCGGATCACAGAAAAATCGAGGTCTCGTTGGACACGATGCCCAGAATGCTCGCGATCCTGCTCTTCACCGGACTTTCGTTCGCCTATGTGAGCGAAACTCCCGGCACGGACAGCGAAAGCTCTGAATACCGCTACGCAGCTCCAGAGCAGGCGGATGATGGCTGGGAGACTCGTGACCTCCGAAACACCGGAATGAGAGTGGAGCCGCCAGAAGACGCAATCGGGCGGATTCAGAGCGGCGTGATTCCGAATATCCAGTCGCTCCTGATCGCCAAGGACGGCCGGCTCGTCGTGGAGGAGTATTTCGGACCCAATAGGGACAACCTTCAACGGGTCTACTCGGTGACGAAGAGTGTGACTTCCATGCTCGTGGGAATTGCCATTGATAATGGACTCATCGAAAGTGTCGATGAGCCGGTCTACACCTTCTTCCCAGAATACGAGGAACTCGAGGACTCATCCCAGGGGCGGATTGCGCTCAAGCACCTCCTGACCATGAGCGCGGGACTCAAATGGAACGAGCCTTGGTGGAGCTCTGGCGACCGGAAGAGCGACCTACGGCGCTTCTACTCCGCCCGCGATCCGATCCGATTCGTTCTGAAGCGGCCGGTCGTCAATCGGCCTGGATCGAACTTCAACTACAATACTGCCCTGACCGATGTCCTCGGCGTCATTTTGCGAAAAGCCACCGGGACTCGCGTCGAAGACTTCTCCGACCGGTACCTGTTTTCGAAGCTCGGCATCGACCGAACCCGCTGGGAACAACTCGGCTTCGAGGAGACGAATACCGGGGGTGGGCTCTGGCTGCGATCACGGGACATGGCAAAGCTCGGCCAGCTGATGTTGAACGAGGGTGTCTGGAACGAAGAGCGCGTCGTGTCGAAGGAATGGATCGATGAATCCACTCAGACCTACTTTTCGGGAGCGCCGTGGATGGAGGGATACGGCTACCTCTGGTGGGTGAACGGGTATCCCGTTGGCCAACGGTCATTTCACGCCTACTTCGCGTGGGGCTGGGGCGGACAGCACATTTTCGTGATTCCCTCGATCCAACTGGTCGTCGTGATCACCGGCAAGAATTTCGAGGGTACCGACCCTGCCGAGGATCTCCTGTTGGACTCTATTCTTCCCGCCGCTCTGGGCCTCAGGGATCGTGGGGCAGCTGAGACTCTGCGAAAGTTCTCGCACCGGGTGACCCACCGCTCGAACGGGTCGCCGGGGCGCTGAACACCTGCGCACCGCTGTTCGCGTTCTCCGGCCCCTCCGAAGCTCGCGATCGATTCTCGTCCAATACGCCTGTCTACTCGGGCTCGAGATGGACGTAGAGCCGGCGCCACGGGTTGTCGTCTATCAGCTTCCACCGGTGCCCGGCTCCAGTCGTATCTTCGGCCAACAAGACGTCGCCCGGACCGATCTCATGCGTTTCCCCGAGCCGGGTCTCGAACTGAAGCCGGCCGCACAACGTCACCACGTACTGCCGCCGAGGCGCGTTGTGCCAGTCGAAGGACCCGCCGGACACGGTCTCCTCGAACTGCACCTCGTGGGATTCGCAGAGTTCCGAGAGAGCATTCGCTTCATCCTTCGGAACAAGCGCGACTTCCGTGTCTTCAAAGTGAGACTCTCCGTCCTCTCCGGTGAAGATTCGCACGATCGGCATGGGCATGGCTCTGTCCTCCGCTGTAGCGAGGAGGCAACTCTAGCAGGGCGCCGCCCCGGCCCTGAATGGTATGCTTCGCTCTCGATTTCAACCCTTCGGGAGGTGCCCCATGAGCCAGAAGCGCTTCGATGTTCTCATCGTCGGCGGAGGAATCAGCGGTGGATCACTGCTCTACCTGCTCTCCACTTTCAGCGATATCTCGAGCCTTTGTCTCATCGAAAAATACGATCACCTCGACCCGCTGAACTCCAATGCACACAACAACAGCCAGACCCTTCACTGTGGCGACATCGAGACAAACTACTCCACCGAAAAAGCTGCGCACGTCCACGAGGCCGCCGAACTCACGCGGATCTATTGCGAGACGGTATCGGGTGATCCCACACTGATGCGCCGCTACGGGAAGATGCTGCTCGGCGTCGGCGCGGAGGAGGCCGCGCTCGTGCGCAAGCGCGGCGAAACCTTCAGCACTCTCTTCCCAACGCTCGAGACAGTAGAAGCGGAAAGAATCGCTGAGCTCGAGCCGAAGCTGGCACTCGTCGGCGGCAAGCCCCGCCCCGAAGAAATTGCAGCGCTCTTCAACCCTGAAGGCTTTGCCGTGGACTTCGGCCGGCTCACCGAGTCTTTCGTCGCAAAGGCAACTGAAGCTCCAGGAAAAACGGTCTCGATCCGCCTCTCGTCTCCAGCCGGCACGATCACTCGAGACGGTGACGGTTTTTCAGTGGAGACGCCAGACGGCCCTATCCTGGCTTCAATGGTAGTCGTCTCGGCAGGGGCTCACAGCCTACTGATCGCACAAAAACTGGGTTATGGGCTCGACTATTCGGTGATGCCAGTAACGGGTAGCTTCTATTTCGCACCCAGTGTGCTCCAGCACAAGGTCTACACGGTTCAGAACGACAAGTTGCCTTTTGCAGCGATCCACGGTGATCCGGATCTGACCAACTCCGACAAGACACGCTTCGGGCCCACGGCACTCGTGCTTCCCGTTCTCGAGCGACACAACATCAAGACGGCCTGGGGATTTCTGGAATCCTTCAACTTCGATGAGGAAGTTGCCGTCGTTCTCTGGGATCTCATGAAGGACAAAGACATCCATGACTTCGTGTTCCGAAACGTGGGCTACGAGATTCCGGTCTATGGCCGCCAGAGCTTCGCGAAGGCCGTGCAGAAGATCGTTCCCTCACTCGGTGCCGAAGACCTCGAGTTCGCGGAAGGCTACACGGGGATTCGACCCCAGCTCATCGACAAGAAAGCGCGGCAGCTCCTGATGGGTGCGGCGAAGATCGACCAGAACGATCGCATCATCTTCAACATGACCCCCTCTCCGGGAGCTACGAGCGCGCTCGACAATGCTCGCGAGGATATGCTCAGCATTGCGAAGCAAATCGGTGCTCGAATCGATGAAGCAGCATTCGAGGAAACCTTCCACCAGCACGCCCTGAAGGACTTGCCGGACACAACCGACGTGGGCCACCAATGACCGCACTTCCGAGTACCGGTCGCTGCAACGCTCGGTAGCCGAGCAAGCAGAAATCACGCTGCAGGGAGGGATCGGGTCCTGGGAGATTTCGCACGTGCCTTCGATACTTCCTCAGAGTACTTTCGCACCGCGATACTCGCGACCGCAGGACCCGCCTCTGCGGCAGAGGAGACGCTCGAAAAGCTCGTTGACGCGGGCGTCACGATTTTTCGCCTGAACTTCAGCCACGGCGACAATACTACCCACGCGGAGACACTCGAAAAGATTCGATCCGTTTCAGAGCGAATGGGCCAGCCCGTAGGAGTACTGGGCGACCTCCCCGGACCCAAGATCCGGCTCAGTGAAGTCCCGGGGGAGGGAATCGAACTCACGGAGGGGGAACGGGTCGAAGTCGGGCGCGGCCCAGAACTCGCCTCACCAGCCGACCGGAAGAAGCCCGCTCGCTTCGGAAGTAGCTGGGCGGGTCTCGTCGACTGCGTCGAGCCCGGGCAGCGTGTGCTGATCGACGATGGACTCGTCCGTCTGCGCGCAACCGCTCACCGCGACGATACGCTGATCTGTGAAGTCACCGCGGGTGGTCGCGTGAGTTCGCGCAAGGGCGTGAACCTGCCCGATTCAGATCTCTCGATCGAGCTTCCGACAGACCAGGATCGCCGGTTCGCCACTTGGGCAATCGAACACGAACTCGACTGGATCGCGATGAGCTTTGTTCGAAGCGCAGACGACGTACAAGCTCTCGATGCGCACCTACGGAAAGTCTCGGGGCAGGACAAACGCCCCATTCCGATCGTTGCAAAGATCGAGGTCCCACGCGCAGTGGACCACGCGAGTGAAATCGTCTCTGAAGTGGATGCGCTCATGGTGGCCCGGGGTGATCTCGGTGTCGAAATCGACATCGCGATGGTTCCGTCAATACAGAAGCACTTGGTCGCCGTCGCCCGCGACGCGGGGATCCCGTGCATCGTGGCAACCCAGATGCTCCAGTCTATGATCGAAGCACCGACACCAACGCGTGCCGAGGCCAGCGACGTCGCGACCGCAATCTTCGACGGGGCCGACGGGGTCATGCTGTCGGGCGAAACCGCTGTGGGGCGCTATCCGATCGAAGCGGTCACGATGATGGCGCGCATCAACCGCACGACGGAAACCGCAATGCGGAGGATGAACGTAACGTCGGGAAAAGACCTGAGGGCTTCGCGCACGGCGTCATTTGGCCCCCAGGGCGCGCTGGTGCGCGCAATCTGGACTGCCGCCCGTTCGGTCGATGCCCGCTGTGTCGTCATTCCCTCGAGCACAGGTCAGTACGCGCGGCTGATCAGTCGTAACGATTTCCTACTGCCGGTGTTGGCACTGGCCTCGGACCCCCAGATCATTCGCCGCATGCTGCTCTACCGCGGAGTGACTCCGGTCCAGAGCGATCAGATTCCCGAACACGAAGCGCTCGTTGAGCGTGCAGAGCAGGAGGTGCTCACCCGCGGCTGGGCAAAGGCCGGCGAATACGTACTCATCGTAGCGAGGGAATTCTGGTGTAGAGACGATGCGGGCGCACACATATTGGTGCGCCGAGTGCGGCCGGGGTAACCGGGGCCTGCTGACCCGCCGCCGATTCTGGGCTCGCGGGACCAGGAGATCAATCGCCCAATCGTGATTCGCGCAGCTCCTCGATGGCGTCCCCGTAGACATCGCCCAACTGGTCAATGGCGTCGCTGTAGACCTCGCGCACATCTTCGTCGCGCTCGGAAACGAAGTGGGTTTCGAGTACCGACAACATGGTCATGTCCTCGGAATCGGCGATGAAGTCGAGGGCCTCGATGCGTACTTCTGGATCGGGATCTCCGAGGGCCTCCACCACCTCGCGGGGTACCGGACCGTCATCGTTCACCACCGAGATCGAATCGAGAGCGTCGAGGCGAATGTCCTTGTCGGGATGGTTTTTCAACACCGTGCCGAGGGCAGTGATGGCGCCGGATCCGCCGCGCTCCTCCAATTCTCTCATCGCTTCTTCGAGCGCAACGTCATCCCCACGCACCAGCGCGTCGTCGAGGCGGACCGCGCTGGGGTCGACCCTCTCGAGCACCGCTTCGTCGGGCGCCTCTACCTCGGTGGAGGGCTTCGGAGGTGCCGGGTCGAGAAAATCATCAGTCTCGACCGCAGATTTCGGAAGATCCGGCTCCTGCAGATCGACGGTCTCGATGACAACGCTGGGAGGCGCCGGAATCTCGGCGTGCGGCTCCACACGCTGGGAATCGGAACAGGCGAGGGCCAGGAGAGCGGCACCCGAAAGAAGCAGGTGGAGTCGTGTTTCCATGTCGCGTCTCCGCAAGGAGCACGCCAGCAGGGAACTGAGGGCGATCCAGACGAGAACGAATAAATGGTCCTGCACGAATACCGGGTGGGGCATGGCCTCACGCACGGCGCCGACCAGCAGGAGTACCGCGAGCAAGCAGGGAACTACAGAGGGCGATAAGATGCGCGGAATCACGAAGCACTCCTATGCGGCTCTGCCTGGAGCCTGCTGCCGGTGAGGTTAAACGCTTGCTCTCGCAGCCGAAAGGACCCCAACTGATGAGCCATCCGCTTCGATTCCGTCCGCTTTTCCTGGCTTCCGGTCTTCTCACCCTCGTCGCATGCGCCACCCCGATGCGCATTCATTTCGACAGGGATCCCGGCACCAATTTCAGTGCCTTCCGCACCTTCGCGTGGATCGGGCCGGCGCCCCTGGCACGGGCCAAGCAGGGTTCCAAAACGAATAGCGCCGTAAGCCCCCTCGATGACCGGAGAATCCGGGACGCTGTGAACCGCATCCTCGAGACCCGTGGCTATCAACTCGTCGATTCGCCCGCCAAGGCCGACATGGTGGTAGCGTACAGCGTCGGATCCGAGGACAAGGTGCGCGTGCACGAGACGCCGGGCATGATGCCAACCTACCCCTATCCGGCACGCTATCGATACGGGCCGTGGTACACCGGTTCCAATGTGAGCGTCCAACAGTACACGCAGGGCACGCTGACCCTGGAATTCTACGATCGAAAAAGCGAGCAGGCGATCTGGGTGGGCTGGGCGTCAAAACGCCTCTCTCCGAGAGACGATTCGCAGGAACTCATTGCCGAAGCCGTCACGAAGATACTGGCCAACTTTCCCACGAAGCCCAGAACCTGAAGCGTCAGAAGACAGCGAGGGGCTCCCCGAAAGATCCCGGTCCAGGGGCGCCGAGTCCGGGTTCTCCCCTTTTCTGCCCTACCGCCGTGATCGCGCAGAAAGAGGCTCACCCGCCGGCCAAAACGGCCTCCGAGCCGGCTGTCGAGAAATGAACCGAGGATGTAGCCGATGAGTCCACTGGTGATGGTCAGACCGGAATCCGGTCGAGTCGAGACACGAGGGCTGCACCCGAGACAGGCGGCGGACTTACCAGCGGGTTTTCTTTTTGCGAAGCCTCATTCCAGACATTTCAGGATGTGAACCCGGATATTCCCCGCGGACGTTTCGGTTGCCTGCCTCGAGCACTCGTTTCCGCCGCGACGCGTGGCGGCGAATCCGGCGGTGCAGAATAATTTCGGGGTCGTCCTGTATTCTGCCGCCCGAGGAAGGCTTGTGGTGAAGGACCTCATTTCCTGGTTGACCGCCCGGGACGTGAACTTCGTCCGGGTGGGGCGGGTGGACAGTGGCGGTGTCTTGCGCGTCGAGGCTCAGACAATAAGACACCTGGCCTCGGCGCTGGAGAACGGGCTCCCCATGGTCCCGGCCGTCCAGGCGGCGCTGCCGCTCAACGGCGTGGCGGACATCCCCGAACTCTCTGCCGTGGGCCAGGTATGGCTGGTTCCCGATCTGGAGACTGCGCGTGTGCTCCCCTGGGAGCCGAATCACGCCAGTTGCCTGGGGAGTTTCGTGGAAACCGGCGGAACCCCATGGACCCATTGTCCGCGGGCGGCGCTCGATCGCGCAGTCGCAGCGCTCGCCGCGAGAGGACTCGTGATGCAAGCCGCCTTCGCGGCACGAATTCATGCTCCTGCGCCGTGAAGACGGGAGGCTCAACCATTTCGAAAACTCCGGCTACGCGAGCGCCCACGGTCTAGACCACGCCGGGCCGATTCTCGACCGTATGGCACTCGCTCTGGAGGACCAAGACGTCTCCGTCCGGGCAGTTCTGAAAGAGGCCGGGCGCTCCCAGTACGAATTCGCCACCGATCACGGACAGGCTCTCGAAGCCGCGAACCATTTCTGTATCGTGCGCGAAACGATCGGAGCCATCGCCGCGTCGGAGGGCCTGGTCGGTACGTGCTTGCCACTCGTCTTCGAGCGCGAAGCCGGAAACGGCTGGCACATGCACTTCAGCCTCTTGCGTGACGGTGTGAACCTGACCGGACGGGGCGACCGACTGGGAAGTGAGGCGGAGGCCTTCGTCGCCGGCATCTTCGATCACCTGCCGGCACTGCTCAGTCTGACGGCCGCATCGCCGAATTCTTTCCGGCGCATTCGCCCGGGAGCCTGGTGTGGCGCCTTTCGCGCCTGGGGCTACGACCACAAGGAAGCTCCGCTGCGCGTTCCCACCGAACGCCGCGGGGCGCCCACCAACGTGGAGTTCAAGAGCTGCGATGCGACGCTGAATCCCTACCTGGCGCTCGCAGGCGTGATCGCCGCCGGTCTCGACGGAATCGATCGCGCACTCGTGCTGCCGGAACCCATCGATCGGGACCCCGCGCTCCTATCCGAAGCCGAGCGGCAGGCCCGCGGCATCGACCGACTGCCCACCAACCTGGGAGAGGCGATCGACCTGCTCCGCGCCGACAGCGCCTTGGAGGCCATGCTCGAGGTGCCGCTGGTGCGCTCGTATGCCGCCGTAAAGCGAGGGGAGATCGACGCACTCGAAGGCGTCTCTTTCGAAGAAGAGGTCGATCGCCTGATCGAGGTCTATTGACCCTCGCCGCGCGGGCCCCTGCCCCGCATCCCCCAGCGCCCATCGAGAGAACAGATGGCTGGCGCGAAACGACCAACGTCGAAGCACGCCCCCAGCCAGAAAGCGCAGGGATTTAACCCCAAATCTGGGCATCCGGATCGCCGATTCTGTTCGCCATAATTAGCGAATCGAATCTGCCAGAAGCTCTTTGAGCGCTGTCGCGCGCCCTGAGGTCTCCTGAATCGTGGCCCAGTTGTTGCATTTAGATTCTTTCAGCAAATCAAATAGGTCCGAGCCAATGGCAGTTCCGAAGCGCTCGCCGATCTCAACGAACGGAGATTGAAACCCATGGCAATGGCAGTCACGACGGTCAGGGGAGAGAACAAGATGCGCACCGGCAACAAACCGCCGCCCGCTCTGGAACTCAGCGACGAGATACGGCTCGGGCTGCGCCTGCTGGCAAAGCTGGCCCGCATTGCCGAGCAGGCATGTCAGTCCACCGGCATCAGCCTGCCTCAGTACCGGCTCCTCTCGGAGATCGCGACGAGTCCGAGCCGGGCCAGCCATCTGGCGACCCGGCTCGGGGTGACCCGACCCACGCTGACGTCGCTGGTCAACGGGCTAGAACACGCAGGGCTGATGGTGCGCGTACCGGTGCTGACGGACCGCCGGGGCATCCAGCTTCGTGCCACGAACGAGGGCCTCGCCGCGGTCTCGCGTGCCGAGACAGCACTCGCCGAGCGCATGAGGGGTCTGGCGAGTCCGGCGCACCTGACCGATGTCACCAGCCTCGCCCGGCACATGAGCAACACCCTGGCGCAGCAAGCCGCGTCTTCGAAAAAAACCAGTGGGCGCCCTCGCCACTCCAAAGACAGGAAGTTCAAGCTGCGTTTCCCCACCGTTGGATGAGTAGACAGCCGTCCTGCACGGACTGGGCGAATACCCCTAACCCCACCAACTTGCCCGGTTCTCGAGCAGTACTCTCTCTGCCCGCCACTCGGAAGGGAAACGCAGCTTGAACTTCCTGTCGGTGTGACCGTACGGATCCAGAACCCGTCACACGGCCTCCTCTTCAGAGCGGGCCTCGCTGCCGAGCATCGCTGCGAACGCTCTCCAACCGAACGCGACACCGTGGAAAGCGAACCCGGCGGGGACATTTTGCGTCCGCGACAACCCGTTTTCGAGTTCAGGTAGTCCGGACTGCTGGTTCTTGCGCCCTAGAAGAAGAAGATCCCGATGGCACAGCCCGTTGCAGCCAGGAAAGCCAGCGAGCGCAGGACGTCGAGATTGGCGAGATAGCAGACCCCGTGAAGGATCCGTGCGGCGACCCAAACCGCGGCAAGAATCGATGCGGTCTCGCCGCTCCCACCGCGCGCGGTGTGAACCAGCACCGCAGCGGTAAAGAATGCCAGTGCCTCCCACGCGTTCTGTTGAGCCGCCACCGCACGTGCCCCGGCGCCCTCGAGCTGGGCGGATTGCACACGCGGATGCTTGTTGTCCATGCTCCCGAACTGCTGCACGCGGAAGTAGCCGCCGACCCAGGACAGTACGATGGGCAGCAAGGCGCCGATGAAGAGACAGAAAAGCAAAATGGACATTGGACCCCCTCGGTAACCAACGGTTCAGGAATAAGAGCAGCGGAGCCCCACCCGCGCAGAAACAGCGTAGCGGAGAAGAGCCAGCCCGCAGAAGCCCGCGTGCGGACGATGAGACGAAAGCTTCGGTCTGACCTTCATCCGGCAGACGGCGAGCGAATTGAAGCTCGGCTAGCGATTCACTTTCGCGGGCCTATTTTCCCTTGAAGACCGGCTTTCGCTTTTCGATCCACCAGGCTCGCGCGCCTTCTTCGTAGTCTTCGGTCTTGAAGCCGTGGACGAGGGCTGCGTCCTCCCGCTCGACCTGCGTTGCGATGCTGGTTTCGTGCAGACCCCGATAGATGAGCCGCTTCGTCAGCTCCATTCCAATCGGTCCGTTTCCGGCGATCTTCCGGGCAAATTCCATGGCTGTGTTCAAGACCTCTTCGGCGGGCACCGCTCGGTTCACCAGACCGATCCGCTCCGCCTCGGCCCCATCGACGAGGTCGCCGGTCATCAGCAATTCGCAGGCTTTCGTCAACCCGACGATGCGAGGCAGCGTGTAGGTGATGCCGCCTTCGGGCGGCAGGGCATAGCGGTGGGTCGAAGCCATTCCAAAGGTCGCATCGGTCGCGATCACACGAAGATCGCACGCCATCGCGAGGGCAAAGCCACCGCCGACAGCCGGACCATTGATCGCCGCGATCGTGGGCTTCTCCAGTTGGCTCACCTCGACGCCAAACCAACCGATCGGCTCCATGCGGTGGCGCCGGCCGTCCTCCTCGACAGCTCCGGGAACCGGCTTCCCCATGGCGAGGGCGATCAACATCTCGGTGTCGGCCCCGGTGCAGAACCCGCGACCCCGACCGGTGAGAACGAGCACCCGGACATCGTCGTCGCGGCGGACCTCTTCGATCGCCCTCGAGAAGGATTCGAGCATCTTGCCCGTCATCGCGTTGAGCTTTTCCGGGTTGTCGAGCGTGATCGTCGCGATGTGGTCGGCCTTCTCGTACGTCAGTTCGTGATACCCCATCTACTCTCTCCATCCCAGTGCCTGGTACCGGATCCCGCCGACCGAACCCGGCCTGATCCGATTTGCCTTTGCGAAGGCAGTGATCGGCGCTTTCCGGCGCCGGAGACGGGCCCGGGGGCATTGTGTCATACTTCTCGAAACGGAGGCCCCCATGGGAAACAAGAGCCCCGAGAAGGCAACCGCGACGCTCGCGGACACCTCGCAATCCAATGCGTCGAGCGATGCAGCAGCCGGCGCTTTTGCCGATCTGGCCGAGCAGCTCCTCAAGATCGAGGCCGGCTACATCGGCTCCCATCGCGACATGGAGACATCCGAGGGCCGGTCTGCCGGGCGTTACCTGCTTGCGAATGCGCTTCAACACGGCTTCCAATGCTGTTTCGATATGGATCCCAAGCGCCCGGTGTTCCACCGCTGGTTGAGCCCGACCAAGAAGCTGCTCGGCGACAATCCCGACGCCCTCTACTACGGCGCCATCACCGATCCCGCAGGCACCTACCGCATTCGCGGCAACGTTCACGGCGCCTGCTACACCTCGTTCAGCGTCGAAGCCGGAACCGCAGACGGGCAGATGTCGAAGGGCGTGATCTCGACCCTGAACGACACGGAATTCGACGTGGCTGCAGACGGCAGCTACGAGATCATCGCAAGTCCCGAACCCCAGTCGAGCAACTGGCTACGGCTCGAGCCGGACGCCGGCTCCATCACGACCCGCCACTACTGGGAATGGGAACGCAGCGCAGCAGCAGACCCGACCTTCCACGTGCCTCTCTGGATCGAGCCGATCGAAGATCCCGGACCCGCGCCGCCGATGGATGATGCCGCAGTGGCTGCCGGTATCCGGCGGGTGATCAACTTCGCACGCGCCCTGACGATCGACTTCCCGGACATCTCCCCCGAGGTGATGCCCGCATGGGTCTCCAGTGAAGTCAATCAATTCGACAACTCGTCGTACGACGCAAGCAACACGGAAATCGGCTACGCGGCGAAGGACAATGCCTACCTCCAGACCCGTTACGAACTCGAACCGGACCAGGCCCTGGTCATGCGGGGCCGTTTCCCTCGCTGCCGTTTCGCGAACGTGGTGCTCTGGAATCGCCGCCTGCAGACACCCCCATACCGGTACCGCCGAGTCTCGCTGAACCGCCGCCAGGTCCACTACGCAGCCGACGGCAGCTTCGAAATTGTCGTAGCCCACCGCGACCCCGGCGTGCCGAACTGGATCGATCCCGCAGGCATTCGCGAGGGAATGATCTTCTGGCGCTTCCTGCTTCCGGATGAGCAGACACCGCCGATCGAAGCCGAAGTGGTGGACGTCGGCTCTCTGGGTTGACGCCGCGCCGGGGCGAGACCGGAATGCGGCCGCAACGCGGGTCGCCTCGGGTCAGAAATAGTACGGCTCCAGGCGGTTCAACAGATCCTGGACCGGTGCGATCTTCTCGTCCATGAACGTGGTGGTCATGACCCCAGATCCGTACCGATTGGCGTCCCGGACCTGGGTCCGGATCTTATCCGCGATGGGAAGGGTCTCCTCGTAGCCAGCGCCTGCATCTGTCCGGGAACGCAGTTGCCGCGCCGACTTCTTGAGCCGGTTGACGGACTCCCAGAGGCCTTTGGCATTGCGGCCTCCACGCTCGGTAGCCGCAGCGAGGTGCGGCTCCCGCCGGAGCGTCTTTTCGAGGGCCTGGACCGCATCGGCCAACTCGGTGGCAAGGGCCGTTACTTTGGCCTGGTCCCACTCCTGTCGTGCACCCGCAGTCGGCGCTACCGCGAATATGAGGGCCAGAACGACGAGCGGAATCCCCAGGCCGACCGCGAATCGTCGGAAATCAGATCTCATCCCGCCTCCCCACAGTTGAGGTCTCATGACGGCACTCCTCTCAGGAACGCCGCGATGAGAATACCCGACCTCACCCACCAAGCCTCCCCGGCCGCACCGCGAGCGGCGACCTGCAGCTTCACTCGCGCGCCCAGCGTGATCCTGCGTCCCACCGGCACCCTGCAGGTCTGGGCCACATCGAGCGCATTCCGGGAAAGAAAGGCGTTGCGCCCGCCACGCGTCTCGCGGAACTCCCCGCTGTGTGGTCCGCAGACGAGTTGCTCCGTGCAACACCTCGAGCCCGAACGAAACGGGGCCGATCGCAGTCCGGGATTCGATCGACCGAGAACCTACGGGGTGATCCGCGCCACCTCACGCCCCGCCTTCACGCCCAGCAGCGTGCCTTCCTCGATCGGGTCCCAGTCGCCCCGGCTCAGCGGAACGCTGGCGAAGAGCAGAACCTCCTGGTCCGGACAGTCGACCTGGAGTCCGCCCACGTCCACTCCCTGACCCGACAGGTAGCGTTCGATCGTCCGCACGTGGAGCCCGGGCGCCCGCGGCTCACTGCACTCTCCGTTCTCTTCCCAGCGTCGCTTGTGTGCGTGCACGAACAGCACGTCTCCGTCGTAGTAAAGGAAGTTTGCTTGCCCCAGCCTGCGCGCGTCCATCGCAAAGCCCGAGACGATTTCCATCCGCTCGCCCAACGAAGGCATTCCATTCTTCCACCACGCATCGTGTAGACGCTCGAGCAGTACACAGAAGGCATGCTCCGAATCAGTGTCTCCAATCGGCCGGTACAATTCCTGCTTCAGCGGCAGGCCATCGCAAAACCCGTCCAGCGAGCCGTTGTGCGCGAAAACGTGGCGCCGCCCGCCCAGCTCACGATCGAAGGGGTGCGTGTTTTCGAGCCGGACGGCCCCCCGCGATGCCAATCGCACGTGGGCCATGACGCAGTCGCTTCGCAAGTACTGCTCCGCAACGAAGCTCACCCACGGGCTCGAGGCGGCAGGTGCCGCCTCCTTGATGAGGCGCGCTTCTCCCCCCTCGTAATAGGAAATTCCCCAGCCGTCCTTATTCCCCGCTGTCAGCCCTCCATGCTTCGAGAACTCCTCCAGCGAATACTTCACGCTGGCGGCCGCATTGCTCGACATGGCGAAGAGTTCACACATCGGGAGTCATGCTAACAGCGTGTCCGTGCCATGCGCGAGTCCCAACTGCGGTCTCACGGCGCGAGGCACCCTTGGAATCAGGAACCGGGCGAAGACGCCGCCCCCCCTGCTTGGCAGCCCTCCATGACCTCAACGATTTCCTCCCGAAGCGCCTCGTACTCTCGCGACACTTCCCCGAGCCAGGTCTTGCGTTCTTCATTCGAGTCGACCTTGGCAGTCTGGTCGGCGATCACCGCGACCATTCGCATCGCCTGGGCCTGGAGCAGCATGAAACGCGTGTCGAACGTCCCGTCGGAAAAGATCATCTCGTAGGTACCCAGCCCTTTCGCCGAAGCCTGGATTGCATCGCCGAAAGGACTCGGGGGCGGATTCCCGGTCACATCCGGACGAAGCTTCCGAAGCTTCCCCAGTTGCGCCCCTCGCTGCTTCGAGACCTTGCTGATTCGGCCCATGAGATCTGCAACTTCCTTCGCTGGCCCGTGCAACGTGATCTCCCGCATGAACTTCAGCCAGCCGATGGAGGACTCGTCGGACAGCGACTGCGCGAGCAACTTGTAGCCGATCAGGGAATCTCCATGGTCGTTTTCCGCTGCCTGAGCCGCGACCACATCCACCAGAATGGCCGTAACGAGGAGCAAACCGAACCGGACGCAGGCAGCCGAGACGTTCGGGTGTCGGGCGGGCACCGAGCAGTTTTGAAATCTATGCGGTGCTTTCATTTTCATTGTGATCTCCCTACGGAAAACCGGAAACGCTGCCTACCGAATCAGCTGCGCGAATAGAATCACAGCTTCGCGCTCCCCTTCGGTCACTTCACCATCGACTGCGACCATCGACTCGACTGAACGCAAGAACTGAACCCGGTGTTGCCGGGGTACATCGGTCGGATCAACGGAATCGGGGACGGGAGGTGACTTCAGCCATTTCTTGACCTGTCTCATCTCGCCTCGATCGAGCTGGAGGCGCGAAATGAGATGCATACAGAGCGCACGCTCTTCGCGGGTAATCTTCAGATCCACCCAGGCAAACGAACACACGAAGCGCATGAGACGCATTCGTTCCTCGATGTCCAGATCCTTCAACGTGGAAGCAGACGTCATCAAGGTTCTCTCCGTTCCGCCGTCCGATTCAGATCCGTGCCGGAGTCGGCGTCATGATCCATCATATAAACTAACACATCGAGTCATCGATTCCGAAGATGAGAGTTCGAGCTGGAGATACAGGCATTGCCGGCCGTGCACCAACAGAAACCGGATAGTGGGCAGAGATGCAAAACCCCTCGACCTCGGGGAACTGCACTCTGCAGGTGAGACGGCCCGTGCGAACCGGGGCCGGCAGATGGCAGAGCTGCAGCACGGATTCGGCTAGGTATGCGGCATCTTCCGCCGGGTAGTCGTCGGAGATGTATCGCGTGCCGGCTGAACGCCCAGTTGCAAATCGTCGAGACGTAGCCCGGCCCCGCGCTGCGGGAACGTATTCACGCGCGAGCTTCTCCCTGAATTCCCGCAACTTTCCCGGGCAAAGCTGGATCTGGTCGAGAACGAAGATCGGTTCCGCGATCAGGGATCACCCAGGAAGCGCTGGATCGCCGCGCTGCGCTCCTTGAACATCGCCTCGGCCGTCGGGCTGCCCGCCACGAGGTCGTAGCCATGGATGGCGCCCTTGGCCTCGCGCAAGTCGACGGACACGCCAGCCGCCTGCAGGGCGTCGGCGTATTGCCGGCCTTCGTCTCGCAGTGGATCGAATTCCGCCACCTCAACTCGGGCGGGCGGCAGCCCGGCGAAATTCTCCCGGTGCAGCGGCGCCGCGTAGGGAGAAACCGGCGTGCTGCCACCGCTCGTCGCGTACTCGGTTCCCCGGAGATACACCTTCCACATCGCCCGATTCGATGCGGTCTTCCACAAAGGGGTATCTGTGAACTCGCGCGCCGATTTGGTCTTGGTCTCGTGGTCCGTAACCGGGTAGATGAGGATCTGGGCGCAGATCGGGTTCTCGTTTCGATCCGCCGCCTTCTGCGCCACACCCGCCGCCAGCGCCCCCCCCGCGCTGTCTCCGATCAAAGCCACGCGCTGCGGATCGACCCCGAGATCGGCCGCGTTGGCGTGAACCCACGCCAGGGTCGCGTAGCAGTCGTCGAAGGGTGCCGGAAAGGGGTGACCGATGGACAGCCGATAGTCGGGGAAGAAGACGCGGCAACGTCCTTCGAGGGCGTAGCGCTCCGCAGCGGCAAGGTGAAGCCCTGCGTAAGTGAAGAAAAAGCCACCGCCGTGGTAGTCGATGAGGGCCGGTGCGGTGCCGGACAGATCTTTGGGAACGATCTCGAAGACGGGCGTCGCGGTGCCGTCCTCAGCGCGAACGGAGTGGGTGCGCACAGCGACGCGATCGCTCCAGGTGAAGCCGCGGCGCTGTATCCGAATCAGCAGATTGACGCCGCGCAACAGGATCCCGTTCGACGGCATCGTGATTCTCGGCTGAGACACGAATTCGGGAGCCAGGGCGTAGGTCTCGCGCATGGGAAAAGCCTCCGGAACTGGGAATGCGCAAGAGTCTGCCAGGGTTTTCAGCGTCGAGCGACTCGAAGTTTCCCAGGCTTCGAGGGTGCGATCGCGCGTTCGACGCGGAGGCAGCACGCGAATCGCGGATCTGGCTCAGAGTTCGCCGCGCACCAGCTTCCAGAATGCCGGTGCAGCCTCGTCTTCGGCTGCGGAGTGCGACTCGGGCAGATTGCCGCCAACATCCGTAAAGCCGTACTCACGCCCGAGATCCGTCGTCTTGAATGCCTTTCCGGACTTCTCGGCGACGGCTCGGTCCGTAGCGAGCGCGACAACCGAGCGACCCGATAGCCGGGGGGTCTCGGCAACCCCCACGTCGAGTCCGAACACCGACAGCCGCCCGTCATCGCCGACCTCGCCCTGCGAGACCAGGGTCTCGGTTGCGACGAGGCCGGGCCAGATCGAAATCGCCGAGACTCCGAACTTGTGGATGTCGTGGTGAATCGCGGCCGTGAGCTTGTCGATTCCGGCCTTGCAGACACCGTAGGGAACCGCGATGACGTAGTAGTCCGGCTGCGCACCCTCGGAAGAGACGTTGACGATCAGGCCTGAGCCCTGCTTCAACATCAGCGGCGCGCCCAGCGCGCTCGCAACGTAGTGGGAGCGCAGACCCACGCGCAGGGTACTGTCGAAGCTCTCGAACGGGATGTCCCAGAACTTCAGCCCGAGCATCGACGCCTGGTCGTTCCAGCAAACGTTGTTGACCAGAATATCGAGCTTGCCTTCGTCTCTTTCGATTCGGTCGAAGACCTCGCGCACCTGCTCGTCATCGGCATGGTCACACGCGACGGCGACACCGCGCCCACCGAGCGCGTCGATCTCGGTCGCCGTGGCATCGATCGTGCCGGCCTGCTTCGCATCCTTTGCCCAGGCGGGCAAATCCGCCGTATCGGGACGCGTGCGCCCCGTCACGTAGACCGTGGCGCCCGCGGCCCCGAGCTCCACCGCGATGCCCTTCCCGATACCCCTGCTCGCACCGGTGACGAGCGCAACCTTGCTCCGGAGGGGAGCGTCCGTACGAGTCATGCACAAATCCTCCGGGGACCCAGCCTAGCGCTCCCCGCTGCGACCCGGCGAACAGACGCATCGAGCGGGCGGTGCGTGCCAGCCCACTCGGCCCAACCGGCAAACCGGGTGCTCGCGGGGGCACCCCTCCGGCGTACACCCAGCGCCGCAGGGCGGGAGTGAGTATGTTGAGTCCCGGATGCAGAGCGTGGCAGGGAAGGGAGAGTCGCTGTCCGGGGCAGGCCCTTCTCTCGCCATCGTCGCGGGGGTCTGCACGGCGCTGTTGGCGGCCATCGCGGTGGTCTACGCCCAGACGCTCGGGTTCTCCTTCGTATACCTCGACGACCCACGCTACGTGCTGGGGAATCCGGTCGTCCCAGACGGACTCACGCTGCGCGGTGTCGCCTGGGCCTTCACCGATTCGTTCGACGGAAACTGGTTCCCGATCACCTGGACGTCGCACATGCTCGACGTCGAGATCTTCGGCGTCGATCCGGCAGGCCACCACGCGACGAACGTCGCACTCCACGCGGCCAACACCCTGCTGCTCCTGGCGGTATTGCGCCGGCTCTCGGGAGACTTCTGGCCCAGTGCCTTCGTGGCCATGATCTTCGCGCTCCACCCAATCCACGTCGAATCGGTGGCGTGGATCGCCGAACGCAAGAACCTGCTGAGCACCTTCTTCGGGCTGCTCGCGATCGGCGCCTACGAACGCTTTGCGCGGCGGAGAGAAGGCCGCTGGCTGTGGGCCTCGACGGTGCTCCTCGCGTTCTCACTGATGTCGAAGCCGATGTTCGTGACGCTGCCCTTCGTCGTGCTGCTGCTCGATTACTGGCCACTGCGGCGCTGGCCGGGTGAACGGGTGAGCCGCCTGCTGGCGGAAAAGCTGCCCCTCTTCGCGCTATCGCTGGTGTCCTGCCTGGTGACCCTGAGCGCGCAGAGCGGAGCGGGGGCGATGCTCGCGGGCCAGCGGCTCGGCCTGCTGCATCGGGTGCTGAACGCCGCGCTGGGCTACGCGGAGTACCTGCAACGGACGCTGTGGCCTCGAGATCTGGTCGCGCTGTATCCCCATCCCTACCTGCCTTCGGCGGGCGGCGTGCCTCCCACGGCGACGGAGCTCCTGGCGGCCCTCGTCGCACTGGCGGCTGTCAGCGCCGGCGTCTGGGTACTGCGGCGGCACCGGTACCCGGTGGTCGGATGGCTCTGGTTCCTGGGCACGCTGGTGCCCGTCATCGGAATCGTACAGGTGGGCCAACAGGGCTTTGCCGACCGCTATGGCTATGTGCCTCAGGTGGGCCTTTGCATCATGGCGGCTTGGGGTGGGAGCGATCTGCTGCGCCGGGTAAGACCGCAGGCGGTCCGGACCTGGCTCGCGGCGGGCGCCTTCGCACTCGGCGTGCCCCTGGCATTCGCCGCCCACGCCCAGGCCGCTCACTGGCGCGAGCCCGCGAGCCCCTTCGACCGCGCCCTGGCCGTGTATTCCGGCAATCATTTCATGCGCCTTGGCCTCGCCGGCGCGTTGCGCCGGGCCGGCCGGCCCGACGAGGCCGCCGGCCACTACACGATCCTCCTCGCGACGAACCCCGGTTCCAGTCGCGCCGAGAACGGTCTCGGCATGATCTTCCAGGACCGGGGAGACAACGCAGAGGCCGTGACTCACTTCGAGCGCGCGCTCGAGATCGATCCCGACAACGGTCTGGTACTCGCAAACCTCGGCCGGTCACTCCGCGCGCTCGGACGCAACGCCGAGGCTCTAGAGGCGTTCCGCCGCGCGCTCGAATTCCGGCCCAACTCGAAACGCCTGCGGCGCGACCTGGCTTCGCTCGAGCCCTAGCCCATGCCCGGTTGTCCGCACCGAGATGAATCGCCTCTGGCCCGGAGGTTTCGCAGCGCCGCAATAGCAGGTACAAGACGGGGTAGCCCGGGCCAGACCCTCCGCTCCGGGCCAAATGGGTGATCCCATGACGGCCTTCGAACGCACATTCCCGACGACCCGCCGAAGGGTGCTGCAGCTGCTCGCGCTCCTGGGTCTCGGAGGCTCCGAAGCCGCGCGCACCGCCGCCGCACTCGCCGCACCTTCCAACCAGGCTGACCCGGTCTGGCCCGAGATGACCTACCGCATCCTGGGCCGGACGGGCTTTGACGGCAGCCGGCTCGTCTTCGGCTGCGGCGCCGCGCTCATGCTCTGGGGAAAGGACGATCTCCTCGATGAGGCCTTCGACCACGGAGTGAACGTTTTCGACGTCGGAACGAGCCACTACTACCGCAACGCCGAGGCAAACCTGGCAGCCTTCGCCAAGAAACACCGCGACCGGATATTCCTGATCTCCAAGGGACTCGTCGGCATCGATGTCGAACCGACCGACGTGCTGAACAGCGCACAGTGCAAGACGGCTGCCCGGAACTGGGCCGGCGCACTGGACGCGAGCCTTACGGACCTCGAAACCGACCACGTCGATGCCTACTACGTCATGGCGGTAAACAACACCTCCCTCACGAGGAGTGAGGAGATGCGCGAGGCATTCCTGACCGCGAAGAAGGCGGGGAAGGTCGACCACTGGGGTGTGAGCACGCACCAGAACGCCCAGGCAGTTCTAGACGCCGCCGCAGACACGGGGGAGTATTCGCTCGCCCAGATCGCGATCACGCCGGCGGGCTGGTACGACTGGAGCAGCAAGGGAGTCCTGGCCGGCTCGAAGTCCATGGCGGCTCTTCAGCCTGTGCTCGCCAAGGCGCGCGAAGCGGGCATCGGTTTGATCGGAATGAAGGCGGCACGTCACTTGACCGGTCGTTGGCTCGGTTTCGGTCCCGACCGACCCACCGCCTTCGACGACCACTACGACACCGAGTTCCTTGCGACCCCCCTGTCACCTTTCCAGCGCAGCTACGCCTACGTGCTCGCGCACGGGCTCGACGCGGTCAATGCCGACAGCCAATCCCCGGAGCACCTGCACGAGAATTTCGTCGCGGCGGCGACCGCCCAGAGCTATTTCGCGTAGCGCGGCGAAACAGAAGAGATGCTTGCGAACACCCGGACCGGATGCGGGCACGTCGCGCTCGGGTCCGTGGGCGCGCACCGGGCGTGGGGTATCGTTCGAATCCCGAGTCAGAGGAGCCCTGGATGAAGGATCCCATCGCCGCCGAAGCGCTACAGACCTACGAACGTTTCGTCGCCACCCGCAACGAGATCGACGTGGGAAACAGACCCTGGTCGGCCCTTGCCGACTACTTCACCGAGGATGCCGCCTACATCGATCCGGCCTGGGGACGCATCGAAGGCCGCGAGGCGATCCGCGAGTTCTTCGAAGCGTCGATGGCGGGACTGACCGGGTACGGCTGGTCGACGCCCGAAAACTGGACGCTGGCGCAGGGCCACCGCCTGGTCAGCCAATGGGACCAGGTGCTCGGCCATCGCAAAGACGGAACACCGTGGATGGTTCCCGGCCTGTCGATCCTGTACTACGCGGGCAACCAGCTCTTCTGCTACAGCCACGACATGCTCAACATGACGCATATCGGCCAGACCATGCGCGAAATGGGGTGGGAGCCGCCGAAAATTTTCAACATGCCGCCCCGGAAACCGAACCGGGACGTCTCGTTGCCCTCGGCCTGGACTCATCTCGCGAAATAGCAAAGAATTCGTGAACGCCGATCGCGCCCGAGGTCTCTTTCGCGAGTTCTATTCGAAGCGGTCCGCCTGCGCAGCAGGAATTTCCCCGCCGAGTTCCCGGTACGCGGCCGCGGCCTCGTCGTACGCGGCGCGTGCCTCGTCGCGCTCGGTCACGATGGCGGCCTTTGCATCACCGCTGGGATAGTGGTGGGCCATCATGTTCGAGTAGGCGGCATTTGCGGCCTCGAGGCGAGTGGCAGCCGTATCCAGAGCCTGACGGGCCCGGAGAAACGCTTCGCGGTTCTGGGCCGGCACCGGGGCCGGTTCCGCATCTCCGGGCAGGGGCTCGGGCGACGGGGTCAGGAGAGAATCCGGACTGACCGGTTGCACGTGGGGCACGTCTTCGAGCGGCACTGTCTCCCCTGGCTCCGCCGCCGGGGAATTCGTGACCGCTGCAAAACCGAGCGCTGCCGCCACAAGCAAGGCGGCAAAGCCGCGCCTTCGGAACATATCGATGCTAGAGCGCATTCTCTGCACCTCCTCGCATGGCCGACGGACCGGGCTGCGCCGATCGCGTCGTCTCTGCAACCATCCAATTAGAAGGGGATGTCCCCGGTATCGGGCGGGGGTCCGTCGTGGCTGGGCGGCCCGGCATTGGACTGAGCCGCCAGCTTTTCGAGCGTCCAGACATCGAGGCTGTTGAAATAGCGGACTTCGTTCTTCGGGCTCGTCCACTCGCGCCCCCGCAGGCTGAAATCCACCCGCACCTCGTCGCCCTCTGCGAAGTCGTCCAGGGCTTCGCAGCGATTGCCCGTGAGTTGGAACAGCACGAACTGCGGGTATTGCGGGTTGTCCCCCATCTCGAGCACGAACTCGCGCTTCCGAAAGCGCTCTGTGATCTGCTTGGATTCGAAGACGGCGTGGATCCTACCGGTAGCTGCCAATCCCATCGGGCGAGCATAGTGCGTCGGAACGCGGAATGGCAGAGCCGGCAGGGCCTACGCATCGACCGGGACGCCCGACCTCGAGTTCCGCATCGGAAAAACAACGGCATCTCGGAGGAAACTCGAGGCTCGTCGAGGCTGCAGACCCGCCACTCACATCGAGGCCCCACCCCGTGTTGCCAAGCCGCGTCGTGTGAAACGCCGGAAACCTCATGCAACCGACCGGCCGTGACCCCCCGTGGGGATTTCATCGACGGCCGCACTGAGCCATCCTTGGGCAGGCAGGGGGAACCGAGCCGCAGACGCGCGGGAGGAAACGACATGACGGGTATGAGAAACGCAATGACCGAGTCGCGAGTAGACCGGCGCGGCTTCGTTGGAATCGGGTTGAGAGCGGTCGCAGCGGTCTTCGCGCTGCCCGCCGCGGCTTCGCTGCTCGCGAGCTGCGGGAACGGCGAACAACCCGCCGCGCCTCAGGCACCGAGCCCTCCCCCGGACCGACCCGCCGCGCCTCAGGCACCGAGCCCTCCGAAGGCCGCGGCTCCGGCAGCGCCGCCCGTTCCCGCGGCGTCTCCACCCGGTGGCGGCACCGAGCAGCTCATCACCGAAATCGCGGGCTCGGCCGCCATGGTGCAGGCGCTCCAGTACGTGAATCAGTCCGCGAAGCCCGACCAGAACTGCGGGAACTGCCAGCTCTACACGGCACAGTCCGGGGGCGTCGGAAAGTGTCAGCTCTTCGCAACCGGGCTCGTGAAGGAAGCCGGTTGGTGCGCCTCGTGGGCGGCAAAGGTGACAGCCGAGAACTCTTGAGCCTGCGACGCTCGCCGCGACGCAGCAGAACCGACAATGAGTGCTGAACTGGAGACGCTGATCAGCGGCTTGCCACCCGCTCTTTTCCCGGTGCTGCCCCCACAGGAACTCGGCCCCACGTCAACCTGCGACACGGGGCTCCGAAACAGGTTGGCCTCGGTACAGAAGCGAATGAAGTCGGCCTTCACGAGCTACAGGGTGTTGAACCCCGGAATGAAACGGCCCGCGTGAGCCCCTCCATCCACAGGAAGGTCCACGCCGGTGCAGTGCAGGCTCGCGTCGCTGGCAAAGAAACACACGGCCTCAGCGATCCGATCGAGTGGCGCTTCTCCCGGGATCGCACGGTTTTCCGTGTAGGCGCGGGTCTCGTCCATGAACCCGGCTAGCTGAGACATCCAGGGGCCGTACATCCCGGGGTTTCCACCGGCCGGGCACACCGAATTCACGCGGATGCCGTCGCGACCCAGCTCGAGCGCCGCGGCCTTGCTCATTCCGCGCAAGCCCCACTTGGATGCGCAGTACGACGTGATCCCGTTCATCCCGAAGAGCGAATCCACAGAGCCCACGTTCACGATCGATCCCGCGCGCTGTTCGCGCATCACGGGCACCACGGCGCGCAGTCCCAGATAGGGGCCCACGGTGTTGACCTCGAGCAGCCGGCGCAAAACGTCCTCCGGGGTCTTCTCGATGGTCCCCAGGTGGAGCACCGCGGCGTTGTTGACGAGCACGTCGACCCGCGCTGCGGACTCGACCGCTCGCGTCACGATCCGCTCCCACTCGTCCCGTTTCGTGACGTCGTGGGGCACGTAGATAGCGCGCTCGCCCAGCTCTTCCGCGACACGCTCACCTTCGTCGTGCAGGATGTCTCCAAGCAAGACCGTCGCCCCCAGCTCCACGAGCCGGCTGGCTATGGCAGCCCCCGTGCCCCGTGCAGCACCCGTTACGATCGCGACACGACCTTCCAGACTCTTCATTCGACCTGTCCTTTCTCGAAGTGAGAGCGGCGGTATCCAGAACCCGCTCGGCAAATCATCGACCGGACACCAAACCGCCGGCCGGAGACCCCGAACGAACGCGGGACCCACTTCCAACGCGGCGCCGATCCGGATCGGAACCCTCGAGAGGAACGGCTTTGGCCAGCGGGAGGGCACGCTCCATCGGGTGCATCATCTCACGACTTTTCCCGGGGCATCAACTGGGGAGCGCGCGCACGGATTCGCTGCTGATTGCACCCGCATCGGCTTCTGATGGAGACGCAGGCTCAGCACCGGGGACACGCGGAGAAGACCTCGGAAAAAGAACTCGAGGCCGCCATCGCTGCGGCCACACAGGCACACACGGCCAGATCACACGCGGATTCGGTTCAGCCAGTCCCTGGACTTCCGTGCGGCGCGAGCGCTGGCCCGTGCGGAGGAACGGCTCGATCCGCAGACGCGCGAGGCCCGGCAAACACCACCACACGGGCCCCGAACACCGCCTCGAACCTCTGCGGGAGGGCCAGAGGCCCCAGCACCCCATCCCAGATCCAGCGACTGCGGCGGACGGGTCCGCTTGGCACCGCCACTCACCTGGCTGGAATGGCTCCCACGCCGGACTGGCGCGCTCGAAAACGGCGCGATACACCTATCCCCCGTCCGGTGCTAAGTCCATCAACCCACATCCCGGAGGCTCCATGCCCCTCCCCCTTTCCGGCCGTCTCGCCTGCATCCTGCTGGTCCTCCCCTTCAGCCTCGCCGCCTGCAAGACGATCGAACGGAACAATGCCATCCAGACCGAGCGCCTGCTGGCTGCCGCCGGCTTCCAGATGCGCATGGCCGACTCCCCCAATCGCACGAGCGAGCTCACCGCGCTGCCCATACGCAAGCTCGTGCCCACGCACCAAGACGGCAACCTCCGCTTCGTCTACGCCGACGACCTCGGGTGCAAATGCATCTACGTCGGCACCGAGAAGGCCTATCAGCGCTACCAGCGCCTGGTCGTCAAGCAGCAGATTGCCAACCAGCAAATGGAAGCCGCCCTGAGCATGGAGACGATGGGCTTCGACTGGGAAGGTTGGGGCCCGTGGTACGAGCCCTGGTACTAACGGCAAGCCAGCGCTCCTGACACCAACGGACGTTCACGCGCGGGTTGAAGACGTCCCGTCGCCGCGCACGAGCGCGATGAGCGCCAGGCCGCCCAGCACTGTCTCCCCAATCGTTGCGACGAGCGTTGCGGAATCCGTCGCCCCGTCGACTGCGACACCGACCAGACGGCCAAAGGCAAGCCCCAGCATCACGAACGCCGCGGCCCGCAGCGCCGTGATCCGAAAGCTCGACCGCAGAAGGCCCAGCCACATCAGGATGGCGAGGGCCGCAAAGGCCCCGCCGTGAATCGAGCGGGCTTCCGCGATCGCCGTCACCGAAGTGAGCTCGACCCCGTAATCCCCCAGAAAGGCCCCGGGCGCGACAAGACCCCGAATGCCGATCATCGTCATGATCAGACCGTTCAGAATGAGGGCAACTTGCGACATCGCTTCCTCCCGGGTGAAAGCCGGCGCAGCTCAGGCCACCACGCCATCCCGGTAATGCAGCCGGCAGAGCCTAGCCGGCTGGATCGCGGGCGACACGAAGGCGGTACCATGGTCTTCGACTCCCTGGGGCCGGTTGCGCGGACAGGGCGAGCGGGGGAATCGCCTCCCCTCGGCACGGGAGAAGCTTCGTGTTCTTCGAAAACGCAATAGCGGGCGCAGGGTTCGCGGCCATCGTGATGGTGGCCACCGCAGCGATCGCGGGACGCCTTCTCCCGAGCCCCGCCACGCACAGCGCCATGCAGCACCTGGCCGCTGGGATGATTTGCGCTGTAGTCGCGGCGGAGCTCGTCCCGAAGGCCATGCAGACCGGCCGGGGAATGGAGCTCGGCCTGGGCTTCGTGGCCGGCTTCGTGCTGATGCTTTCGGCCAAGGTCGTCGCGGGACGGCTGACGGGCGGGGCCAGCAGCGCGGGAATGCTGATTGCCGTGGGGCTCGACATCGCGATCGATGGCTTGCTGATCGGAATCGCCTTTGCGATCGGAACCGACACCGGGGGCCTGTTCGTGCTCGCGTTCACCATGGAGTTCATCGCGGTGGGGCTCGTGGTCGGCGCCCGGGGAGAGCAGAAACCGTCCCGGTCGATATGGACCGCAGCCATCCTCGCAGCTCCGGTGGTCCCAGCGGCTGCCGCTGGGCAGTCGCTGCTCTCCTCCATGTCTTTGGGGCTAGAGGCCGGACTGATGGGCTTTGCTGCATCCATCTGTCTCTACCTTGTCATCGAAGAGTTGATGCGCGAAGCCCATAAGGTCACTGAACATCCACTGGCCAACTGGCTCTTCTTCGCCGGTTTCCTCGGACTGGTGTTGCTGCAGATGCAGCTCACTCACTGAGCCGAAAGAGATCGGCTAGCCTTCGCAGGCGTACCTCTCCGGGCGATCAACCCAACGGGACTCCAGGACGTTGAAAGCACTGCTCCAGCCATCATGAAGATTCTGGTCACAGGCGCAGCCGGCTTCATTGGCTGCTTCACTTGCAGAAAACTGATCGATCGCGGAGACGAGATCGTCGGACTCGACAATCTCAACGACTACTATGACGTCAGCCTGAAAAAAGCTCGGCTCGAGACGCTGAAACCAGCGGAAGCATTCCGGTTCGTGAAGATGGACCTGGCCGACCGGGGATCCATCGAGGCGCTATTCGATGCCGAGAAGTTCCAGCGGGTGGTCCACCTGGGTGCCCAGGCGGGCGTCCAGTACTCACGTGAAAATCCGCACGCCTATTCCGAAAGCAACCTCACGGGAACCCTGAATATCCTGGAGGGTTGCCGCAAGAACCCGGTGGAGCACCTGGTGTATGCATCCAGCAGCTCGGTCTACGGGGCGAATCGCAACATGCCGTATTCCGTGCACCGGGGAGCTGATCACCCGCTTTCGCTGTACGCCGCTACCAAGAAAGCCAGCGAATCGATGGCTCATGCGTATTCCAGCCTCTACGAGATTCCGGTAACCGGCCTGAGGTTCTTCACCGTCTACGGCCCGTTTGGAAGGCCCGACATGGTGCTGTTTCGATTCACGCGAAACATTCTCGCGGGCAAGCCGATCGATGTCTTCAATTACGGAAATCACCGAAGAGATTTCACCTACATCGACGATATCGTCGAAGGCGTCGTCCGAACGCTCGACCGAATCGCAGCACCCGACCCGAACTGGGATCCCGAGAACCCGGATCCGGCGAGCAGCAGCGCACCCTACCGCCTGTACAACATCGGCAACAGTCAACCCGTGGACCTGATGCGCTACATCGAGGTCCTGGAAGAGTGCCTCGGACGCAAGGCGCAGAAGAACCTGTTGCCCATACAGCCCGGGGACGTACCCGACACCCACGCCGACGTGGGCGACCTGGAAGCCGACATGGGCTATCGACCCTCCACGCGGATCGAAACAGGCGTCAGGCGGTTTGTCGAGTGGTATCTCGATTACTATGGAGTCGAGAAGTAACCCCGGGACGCCGCAATCCCGATTCTCTTCCCGCCAGGCGTCACGGCCCTGGGAGCCAGGTGGTTCCGAGCTTCCAGCCGCCTCCCAGACTCTTGTAGAGCGAGATCACCGCCTGCAGCTCCTCCGTTCGAGTCTCTGCCAGGTCGATGAGCGCCGGAAAGAACTCCTGTTGGGCCTGGAGAACCTCGAAATAGCTCGCGAGGCCCTGGTTGTAACGGAGCAGCGAAAGCCGCACGGATTCGGCGAGTTGTTGTGACTGCCGCTCTCTGGCAATGCGCTGGTCCCGCAACAGCCGCCTCGCCACGAGCGCATCCGAAACCTCTCCGAAGGCCGCCAGCGCCGTCTGTTCGTAGGACGCCTTGGCTTCCTCCCACTGCGCCACCCTGGCCTTGTACTCGGCGTAGAGCATCCCGCCCCGGAACAGCGGACCCCCGAATTCCCCCGCCAAGTTCCAGAGGCTCGCCGAGCCGTTGGCGAGTTCGCTCAGCTTGTCGCTCGACGCACCCCACATTGAGGTGAGGCCAACCCGCGGCAGAAAGTTCCCCATGGCCACACCGACCGCGGCATTCGTGGCGACCACTGCCTGTTCGGCCTGAAGAATATCGGGCCGCCGTTCCAGGAGTTCCGACGGGAGGCCCGGCGGGATCTCTGGAAGCCGCTGCTCGGCCAGGGGCGCGCCGCGCGGGATCGGGCCCGGCGGCCGGCCGAGGAGCAGGGAGAGATGGTTTTCCATCGCTTCGATCTGAATCTTGAGGTTTGGCACCGATGCACTCGCCTGGGCTTCTGCGGCCGCCGCTCGCGTGACCTCGAGTTTCGACGCCACACCTCCCTTGTACTTGCGATCGAAGAGATCGTACGTGTCCTGAAAAGCGGCGACCGCCTCCTCTGCGATCTGGAGTTTGGCGTCGAGTTCCAGGAGTTGCAGGTAGTGCGAAGCAACCTGTGATACGAGCGAGAGCAGGACAGCGCGCTGGTTGTCTTCGGACGCGAGAAGTTCCGCTTTCGCCGCCTCGTTGGCGCGCCGGATCCGGCCCCAGATATCGATTTCCCAGGCGACGCTGAGCCACCCCAGGAAGGACGTGAACTTCTGCTGCGAATCGCCGAGCAGGTTGATCGGATAGTGAGAACGGCGCGCGGAACCCTGGTAATCGACTTGTGGAAAAAATGCCGACCGGGTCGCAATAACCTGGTTCCGGGCCTGCTCGGTTCTCGCCACTGCGATCTTGATGTCGTAGTTCTGCTCGAGGCTGGTCTTCAAGAGATCCTGGAGCACGGAATCTTCGAAGACTTCCCACCAGGGCAGGTCCGCCATCGACTCCGCCAACTGGGGATCGACAGCGAGACCGGAGCCGGCGGGCTCTGCGGGATCCGGTGGCTCCACGGGCTGCTCCGCTTCACCCGCACCCGCGGGCTCCACGGGCTGCTCCGCTTCGTCGGACGCTTCGGCCTCATCCGGCGACATGGAAGCCGCCGGCGGCGACGCGCCGCGGTACTGGGCGGGCGTATCCACCACCGGCCGTTCGAAGTTCGGACCGATCGCGCACCCACTCAGCAGCAGACCGAGCACACAGGCGATGAGACCACGCGTCGTCATGCGCCGTCCCCTGGCGCGGCCGGCGGGTCTTGCGCGGCCGGATCGCCGCGGTGCGTAAGCTTCTCGACGAGGGCAAACGTCGCGGGAACCAGGAAGATCGCGATGCACGTGGAGGCGAGCATGCCACCCATCACCGCGGTCCCCAGGATGCGCCGGGAAATCGCACCGGAACCGGTGGCGATGACGAGCGGAACCACGCCGAGAATGAAGGCGAAGGCCGTCATCAAGATCGGCCGCAGCCGGATGCGCGCCGCATCGAGAGCCGCCTGCACGATCGACTCGCCCTCGGCCAGCCGGGAGCGGGCGTACTCCACGATCAGGATGGCGTTTTTCGCCGAGAGTCCGATCAGCATCACCAGGCCGATCTGGAAGTAGAGATCGTTATCGAAGGAACGCGCCCAGACCCCGACGAAGGCACCCAGCACCGCCACGGGGGTTGTGAGCAGCACGCTCATGGGAAGCCCCCAGCTCTCGTACTGGGCGGCCAGGATCAGGAAGACCATCAGCAGCGAAAAGGCAAAGATCACCGTGGGCGAGATCCCCATGGCCGCCTTCTTCGCCTGGAAGGCCATGCCCATGTAGTCGTACCCCATGCCCTCGGGCATGGTTTCGGCAAATACTTCCTCGAGGGCCGCCATGGCCTGACCGCCGCTGTAGCCGGGAGCGGGTCCCACCATGAGCTGCGCGGCACCGTATTGGTTGAAACGGAGCGTGAATTCAGGACCGTAGATGCGCTCGGTGTCGACGAGCGTCGAGAGAGGCACCATACCGCCGTTGTTGTTGCGTACGTAGAACTGGCCGAGTTTCTCGGAATCCGTTCGGAAGGCCCCTTCGGCTTCGATGTAGACCTGCCACACGCGTCCGAACCGATTGAAGTAGTTGATGAAGAGGCCGCCGTTGTAGGCCTGCAGGACCTGGTAGACGCTCGAAAGCTCCACGCCCTGCTTCATCGTCTTTTCCCGATTGACGTTCGCCAGGATCTGCGGAACGTCGGGCTGGAAGGTCGTTCGGACCATGCCGAGCTCCGGCCGCGCCTGGGCCGCCTCGATGAATTTTTTGGTCTGCTCCGCGAGATACTCGACGCCCTGCCCGGTGCGATCCTCCAGCATGAAGGTGATCCCGCCCGAGGAACCCACACCCGGGATCGCCGGCGGCGGGAAGCTGAAGGAAATGGCGCCGGGGACCTCTTCGAGCTTCTGGTTCAGCTTCTGCATCATCACCGAGGCGGTGAGTCCCTTGGGATCGCGCTCATCCCACGGGTCGAGAGCGATGAAGAAGAAACCGAGGTAGGTCGACTGGACGTTCGAGATCAGGCTGAAGCCGACGATGGTGTTGTACCCCGCAACCCCTTCGGTCTCCTCCAGAAGCTTCTCGACCTCCTGGCAGTATTCGTCGGCGCGCTGGAGCGAAGCGGCCGCCGGGAGCTGCGCATTGAGCAGCAGGTAGCCCTGGTCTTCCTGGGGAAGGAAGCTCGACGGGATCCGTCCCGCCACGCCGACGATCAACACGACGACTCCCCCCAACACACCCACCGCCACCAAAAGCCTCCGGATGAAAAAATGCGTCATGCCGACGTAGCGGTGGGTAACGCGGTCGAACACCCGATTGAAACCGCCGAAGAATCGCCCCAGCGGCCCTCGCATCTCGGTGCGCGGGCGCAGGAGGAGCGCCGAGAGCGCCGGGCTCAGCGTCAGCGCGTTGATCGAGGAGATCACCACCGAGACCGCGATCGTCACCGCGAATTGTTGGTAGAGGCTTCCGGTGATGCCCGGAATGAAGGCCGTGGGCAGGAAGACCGCCACCAGAATAAGGGTCGTGGCAACGATGGGTGAGGTGACGGCCTCCATCGCCTTCAGGGCGGCATCCGTCGAGGACATCCCGTTTTCGATGTTGAGTTCGACCGCCTCCACCACGACGATGGCGTCGTCGACCACGATCCCGATGGCCAGCACGAGCCCGAAGAGCGACAAGGTGTTGATGGAAAACCCGAGCACCGGAAAGAGCATGAACGTGCCCACCAGCGAAACCGGCACCGCCAGCAGCGGGATCAGCGTGGCCCGGAAACCCTGGAGGAAGATGAACACCACGAGAATGACGAGACCGAGCGCCTCGAAGAGCGTAATGACGATCTCCTCCACGCCAGCGCGGACGGCCAGCGTGGTATCGAGTGAGACGCTGTAGTCGAGATCGTCGGGAAAACGCGTCTGCAGGTCGTCCATCAACGCCGTGGCGGCATTCATGGTGGCGATGGCGTTGGAACCGGGCTGCTGGTAGATGGCGAGGATCGCCGCGGGCTTGCCGTTGAAGCGGCCGATCAGGTTGTAGGTCTGGGCCCCGAGTTCGACCCGGGCGACATCCTTCACACGCACGAAGGAGCCGTCCGGCGTGGCGCGCACGACGATGTTCTCGAATTCTTCGACCGACTTGAGCCGCCCCTGGGCACGAACCGTGTAGGTGAATTGCTGTCCCGGAGGCACGGGCTCGGCCCCGAGCTGTCCCGCCGGATTCACCGTGTTCTGGGTCTCGATGGCCTCGACGATCTCGGGAACCGTGATCTGGAGCTTGGCGAGCGTGTCGGGATCGACCCAGAGACGCATGGCATACTCGCCGGCCCCAAAAACCTGGACCTGGCCGATCCCATTGACGCGGCTCATCGGGTCTAGCGCGTTGATGGTGACGTAGTTGGCCAGGAAGAGCGCGTCGTAGGTGCCCCCGGGCGAGTAGACCGAGAAGAGCGCCAGCGGACTCGACGAGGCCTGCTCGATGGTGACACCGAAGTTGCGCACGTCGATGGGCAGCTGGGCCTCGGATTGCGAGTAGCGCATCTGCGTGAGGATCTGGTCGGTGTTGGGATCGGTGCCCGGCTCGAAATCCACGCGCAGCGTCATCTGACCGTTGTTCGCGTTGGTCGAGTACATGTAGATCATGTCCTCGACGCCGCTGATCGCCTGCTCGATGGGCGTCGCCACCGATTCCATCACCGTCACCGCATCGGCTCCCACGTAGGTGGTGCTGATGTTGATCTCCGGCGGTGCGATGTTCGGAAACTGCGAGATCGGCAGGTCGAGCATCGCCACGAGCCCGAGGATCACCATGACGATGGCGATCACCATGGCAACAATGGGCCGGCCGATGAAGAAGCGGGACATGTGGCATCGCCTTTGGCAGTGCTCAGCTCGCCCGCGCGTCGGAGGACGATTTCTTCGGGTCCGGTTCAGTCTTGGATTTTGCGTCCGTGGCCTCTTGGGACTTCTTTTTCGGGTCCACCTTCATCCCGGAGCGGAGCTTCTGGAACCCCTGGACCACGACCCGTTCGCCGGCTTTGATGCCCTTCTTGACGACCCAATCCGAGCCGTGGGTCGCGCCCACCTCGACCGCACGCACCTCGACCGTGTCGTCGGTCTTCACCACGTAGACGTTGTAGGTACCCTGCACGTCGTCGACCGCGCTCTGCGGGATCACCACGGCGTTCTGTTCGACACCGAGATCCGCGCGGACCCGTGCAAACTGGCCGGGACGCAGGACGTTGTTCGGGTTCTGGAAACGACCCTCCACGAGGATGGTCCCGGTCAACGGGTCGACCTCCCGCCCGAGGACGTACGGCGTGCCCCGGTACTTCCACGCAACGTCACCGGTGAGGAAGAGTTCCAGGACCTTCCCGGCTTTTCCGATCTTGCCGCTCGACGCACCCTGGTTGTACTTCACCAGATCCATGTACTGTTTCTCAGAGATCGGGAACTGCACCTTGATCGGATCGAGCTGCGAAACCGTCGTGAGCAGCGTCTGCGAGGCGACGAGGTCGCCGATCTGGGCGACCGCGATTCCCGAGACTCCCTTGATCGGCGACTGGATCTTCGTCCAGCTCAGGTTGAGCTTCGCCCGTTCGACGCGCGCCTTTGCGCTGACCACCGCGGCCTCGTCGCGGAGCATCGCCTGGACTGCATCGTCGAGTTCTTGTTGACTCACCGCACCCTGGACCGCCAGGGGCCGGTAGCGCTTCACGTGGCTGCTGCTCTTGCCCAGGTTCGCTTTGGCTTCTCCGAGTTGCCCGAGAGCGCTGTCGAGTTCCGCCTGGAACTCGCGCGGATCGATCTGGAAGAGAAGCTGCCCTTCCTCGACGACAGTCCCCTGCTCGTACTCCCGACTCCGGAGGTACCCCTTTACCTGGGGCCGGATCTCCGCGTTGTTATAACCCTCGGTGGAGCCCACCCACTCCGCGAAGAGGGGCAGGTTCTTCTCGACGGCTTCCGCGACGTAGACCAACGGCGGCTTGGGCGCCTCCGATTCCGAGCTGCCGCAGCTGGCACACGCGGCGACGACAGCGAGCGCAGCGACGACCGCGCGAACGCGCTGGCTGTGCGCCGGCCCGTTCGGCTCGAAGACTCCGCTCCCGCGGCAATTCACCGCCGTCGCTTGCTCGTAACGACCCTGCATTCGACCTCCGGCTTCGGCAGCCGGACAGCCTAGCGTGCCTGGGACGAAACTTGGACCGGGAACACGAGGAACCCGGACGGAGACCTGCAACGTCTGAGAAACCGCCCCTGCGTCCACGACCGCGGCGCAAAGGCCGGCCAACTCCGCGCCCCGAGGGCCGCGGCCAGCGAGCGAAGTGACCAGGCGTCAGGTACCGGTGACAGAAGGCACCCGATCCCGTCGCGAGACCCGCCCCTACCCCGTCGAGAGACCCGCCTGCCCGAGGCATTCGCGGCCCGACGCGGCGGTGGATCCCGACCGCACGTGTCTCCCGGCCGGTCCGGCGACACCCGGCTTCACCGGGGGCAAAGGGCTAGGCTTCGCCGATGGCGAACCCGGGGCCTTCGCTTGGCGCGAAGGCCCTCGCTGGCATCGGTCTCCCCAACACCTTTTCGGTGCTCTCGGCCCTGCTGCTCGGCAGCTTCGTGATCGGTGCGGCGTGGTCGATCGAGACGACCGGCACGGCGCTGATCGGTGCCAAGGACCAGGTCGTCCACTTCTTCGACTGGCTCTTCGTGCTCTCGGCAAACGCGTGCCTGCTCCTCGTGATAGCGCTCGGCCTGTACCCGAAGGCGAACGTCAAGCTGGGCGACCCGGCCACGAAACCCGAGTTCGGTTACGTCGCGTGGTTCGCCATGCTCTTCTCGGCGGGCCTGGCTTCGGGCCTGCTCTACTGGGCCACGGCCGAGCCGATCCTCCACCACCAGGGCAATCCGATGCTCGGCGACGCCGGCATCGCGCCCGGATCCAAAGCCGCGGCGACCGTCGCGCTGCGGATTACCGTAATGCACTGGGGTCTCCACGGCTGGGCCTTCTACGTCGTCGCCGCCCTCGGCATCGGCGTCTACAGCTACCGCTACGGCCGCCCTCTCACGTTCCGCTCGGCACTCATCCCCGTGGTGGGTCCGCGCTGGATCGACCGCTGGCCGGGACGCGCCATCGACCTCATGGCGCTGCTCGGCACGGTCTGCGGGGTCGCCACCTCGATCGGGCTCTCGGCGGCGGGCATGAACGCGACGCTCCAGTCGCTCTTCGGCATCGAAATCAACCTGAGCTACCAGACCGCGATCGTATTCGGGGTCTGTGCGCTCGGCGTCGCGTCGGCCGTGTCGGGCATCTCCCGCGGCATCCGCCGTCTGAGCGAGCTCAACGTGTGGCTCAGCGGTGTGCTCCTGCTCGCCTTCCTCGCGCTCGGGCCGGCGGCGGAACTCGTGCAACTCGTCTTTACCACCCTCGTCGATTACACCGTTTCGTTCCTGCCGACGGGCCTGTGGCTCTCCGAAACTCCGGAGGAACAGGCGTGGCAAGCCGACTGGACCGTCTTCTACTGGGGCTGGTGGCTCGCGTGGACGCCCTTCGTGAGCCTGTTCATCGCGCGCATCTCGAAGGGACGCACCGTCCGCGAGTTCACCCTCGCCGTGATGCTCGTGCCGACACTCGTCATCGTGTTGTGGATGGCGATCGTCGGCGGAACCGCGCTCGCGCAGGAGATCGCAAACCCCGGCGCAGTGAGCACGGCGGTAAACCGGGACTACGCCCTCGGAATCACCACCGTGATCGAAAACCTGGCGCCGCCTCCCGTGTCGACCGCGCTCGTCGCGCTGGCGGCCTTCCTGCTCTTCACCTGGCTCATCACCTCCCTCGACTCGGCGACGCTCGTGATCTGCCACCTGCTCGATGTCGCGGAATCTCCGGCCGCAAAGACCTTCTGGGGCGCTGCGCTGGCGGCCGTCACGGTCGCGCTGATCTGGGTCGGGGGCGTTCCGGCACTGCAGGCTGCATCGATCCTGATCGGTCTCCCGCTGGCGTTGATCGTCATCGCATTGGGTGCAGGCCTGCTGAAGGACGCCGCCATGGGCCGGCTCGAAGGCCGCTGAAAACACCCGGGCCGCGCCGGCTGCCCGGGTGCGCGATACTGCGCGAGGATGCGCGACGGGGGATCTCGCCTCACGGCAGTCGGCAGCGGCGCGCTCGTATTCGCGGCCTGTCTCGCCGTCGTCTACGCCACCCCGCGCGACGCCTACTGGATCGCCGACTGCGGCAACAAGGCAATCCTCTCGGAACGGCTGCTCGAAACGGGCTTCAGCACGCTCACGCTGGAGCATCCCGCCGCCGCCTGGGACCCGGCCGGCGAGGCGTTTCCGATTCCACCGCCGTTCGCACTCCCCGGCGACGCGGGCTTCGTCTCCCAGTACCCGCCGCTCTATTCCGCGCTCGCGGCCCCGTTTCTGGCGCTGTTCGGCCCGGCCGGGCTCCGTGTTCCCGCCGCCCTGGGCGTCGCGGCGTGCGTCGCACTCTTCGTGCTGTGGACGGCGCCGGTCTTCGGCCCGCGCTGGGCCGCGCTGGGTGGGCTCGCGCTCGGGCTCGCCTCTCCGCTCTTCTTCTACGGCACGGTCGTGTGGGAACACAGCCTGACCGTCGCCCTGGCGCTCGCCGCCGTGGTGCTGCTGGGGCGGCCGTCTGCTGCCCGGGCCGCCGCGGCTGGGAGCCTCGCGGCGCTGGCCTGCGCCTTTCGCGCCGAGCTGGTGCTCATGGGCATCGCACTCGCCGTCGCACTCACCGCCCACTTCCGGCGCGCGGCTCCGGCAGTGTGGTTCGGAGCGGGCGCGCTCCCCGTCCTGGGGGCCTGGCTCGGGTTCAACACCCTCGCCTACGGCGACCCGCTCGGGGTGCACGTGGCGGAAAACGTCGGCGTCACCGGCGCCACCGCGGCCGCCGCACCGCTCGAACTCGCGCGCCGCGCGACCGCTCTGCTCACGGCGTACGGCGCGGACCCGGCGGAAGGAGCCTGGCTGGCGCTCGCCCTGCTCGGCAGCGTGGGCACCGGCATCTGGGCAGCGCGCCGCGGAGGCCGCGTCGAGGGCTGGGTAGCCGCCGCGGCGACGGCCGTGGGAGCGGCGGTATGCCTGCTCGCCACCGCACAGATCTCCACGGCGCGCGTGCCGCTCATCGCATTGACGCGGTACAACGGGCTGCTGGCACACCTGCCCTGGCTCGCGCTCGCGGGGCTCGGCGCGGCGCATCTATTCCGGGAAGCGAAACACGCGACACTTCGCGTCGGGGTCGGGGCGGGCCTGCTCTTCCTGGCCGCCGCGCTTCCCTTGCGCGTGGCGCTGACCTCCTTCGAGACCGGCGGCTTCTGGGGTCCGCGCATGCTGTTGCCCGCGCTTCCCGCGCTCGTCGCAACGGCCGTGGCCGCACTGCGCGCCCTGGCACCGCGGGTCGCACTGCCCGCCACCGCCGTGCTGTTCGCGGCCGGGCTCGTGGCAAGCGCCGGTGCAGTCGAAATCCTGGCGCGCCAGAAACTCGAAGTCGCGACGCTCCAGGACTTCCTGCGCCGCCAACCGCAGGAAATCGTGGTGACGAACCACCCGGCCCTCGGCCAACAGCTCGCCGGCGCGTGGGGCGAAAAGGCGCTGCTGCACGTGGACGACGACGAAGCGCTCGCGCGCCTGGCGGGTGGGCTCGGACAGCGGGGCGCCGGCGAATTCTTGGTGCTCGATCGCGCGCGCAGCGGCCGGAAGCTCGCCCAGCTGCCGGCGTTCGACTGCCGGCCGGCGGGCGCGCACCGCGGCCGCCACATGCCGTTGGTCTACGACCTGGAATTCTGGACATGCCGCACCGACCGCGGGGAGGCCCCTCTTCCACCAAGGAGTCCCTCCCATTCCCAGGCCGGGCCCGGGCCCGACACCGGCAAGCCCCACCCTCGGCCGGTTATGATGGATGCGCGCAATCCTTCCACGCCACCCCGAGGCCACCGACGATGAAACCCCGCCTCGACACGCCGGCCACCGGAATCATCGTGACCGGCGGCGCCTCCGGCCTCGGACACGCCAGCGCCGAGGCGCTGGCCGCCGTGGGGCGCGCCGTTTCCCTGTGGGACCTCGATGCCGAAAAGGCGTCGGGCGCCGCGAAGGCGCTCCACGAGCGCTACGGCGTCGTCGCGGAGGGCATCGCCGTCGACGTGCGCGACCCGGCGGCATTGCGCGCCGGCGCCGAGCGCGCGCGCGCACACCTGCCCAGCATCGGCGGGCTGGTCCATGCCGCCGGCATCGTCGACACCGATTCCATCGACGGGCTCACCCCGGAGAGCTGGGACGACGGAATCAACATCCACCTCCGGCCGCTGGCACTGCTCGCCAAGGAGCTGCTGCCCGACCTGGCTGCGAACCCGGGCTCGGCAATCGTCGCCTTCGCATCGATCAACGCGACGCTCGGAAACGCCGCGAACCCGATCTACACGGCGGCCAAGGGCGGCGTGCTCTCGCTGGTGCGCTCGCTCGCCGACCGACTCGCCGCCGACGGCATCCGGATCAACTCGATCTCGCCCGGACAGATCCGCACCCCGATGACGCAGCCGGCGATCGACATCCTGCCGGAGGGCTTTTTCGAGAAGCGGATCCTCCTGGGGCGGATCGGGGAGCCGGAGGAAATCGGCCGTGTCGTGCGCTTCCTGCTCTCGGACGAGGCGAGCTACATCACCGCCTCCGAATTCGTCGTCGACGGCGGCAACCTCTCCTCCCAGCGCGGCTAAACCGGCGGACCGACGGTTTCCAGCGCGGCAGTAGCCGGCCGTTCGCCACCCGGATCAGACTTTCTTCACCCGGACCGGACGTTCGCCATCCGGCTCAGACGTTTTTCACCCGCACGTGAAAGATCGCCTTGCCGCCGCCCGCGATCTGCACCGGAATCGCGGCCTCGCTCCATGCTTCCGGGTTCCGGATCACAACGAAGCCAGCGTCCTTCCACTCGGCGACGAGACTCGCTCCCGCCACGAGCATGCCATTGCAGCTGGCGGCGAAGCGTTTTTCGGGTGAGAACTTCGCGACCACGGCGCGCGCAGTTTCGACGGCCCTGACCGCGGTATCGACCTGCTCCGCGTATTCGCCCGCAACGGCCCGCGCAAGCCGGCCGGCCTCGTCGAGCAGTTGGCGGATCTCGTCGGCCGGCTTGCGCGCAATCGCCGCGACGGAGAGATCGAAGCCGATCCCTCGACCCCAGGGCCCGCGGTAGAGCACAGCGCCCCAGATGCCCAGGGTGCGATCGATGGGTTCACCCCGGTTCTCGAGCTCCTGCTTGAGCGAGAACGCGACCGAAGTGGGCCGGCTTCCCTTCTTCTGGGGACCTCCGGTAAAAACCGTGTCGATCATGAGGACGTCGTCATCCCCCGTATCCGGCAGCTCGAGCGCCACCCGGTCGAGAAGAATCGCAACCTCCCGGTTCGCATCGGCAGTACCCGGCACGAAGCGGTGCGCGCTAAAGCCAATGCCCACCTCTTCTGCACCGTCGCTCCGGCGGCTCGCCCGGTAGCTGCCCACACGCAGCGGAAGCCGTTTCCCTCCCGGCTGGCCGAGATCGCCGATGGAACCGCGGAGCCGCAACTCGACGTCGTCATCGATCGCCGCCCGCGCGAATTCTGCGATCGCCGAGCCCAGGCCGAAACCCGCGGCAGCCACCGCCCCATAGCCGGGGACGAAGGCCATGGCCGAAAGTGCGCGGAGCGCTTCGCCAATTGCGGCGAGCACCTTGCGGTCGCCGCCGTCCGATTCGACGAGCTCGATATTCACATCGACAAGCCCCTCGGGCCGGCCGACGTAGAGGAGCTGGCGCTGGATCGAAACCGGCTTCCCCGGCTCGAACTTCCACGCCACGGTCGAAACCTGCCCGTTGAAGGAGAGCACGAGCGCACCCTCCCGACCCTTTTCCCAGTCCTTCGAGAGGAGCTTTAAAATCGAGACGTCGGTGAGCGTGACGGCAATGGGATCGCCGGCCAGGGAAGCGCCGCGCGCCGGTGCCGCAAACCGGACGTGCCCACCGGACCCGATCTCGCCGGCGTAAGCCGTAGGGCGCGGGCGCTTGGGATGCGGCTTGCGCGGGCGCTTGGGATGCGGCTTGCGCGGGCGCTTGGGATGCGGCTTGCGCGGGCGCTTGGGATGCGGCTTGCGCGGGGACTTCTTGCGCGGTTTTCGCCCGCTCTTTCGCTTCGCCCGGGTCCGCAGTTTCTTCTTCGTGGACCTGGCTGCCATGGATCCGTTCTCCGCCCGAGACCAAAGGCCGGCCGCTGCCCGGCTCTGGCCGGGCAATGATAAGATTGAGACCCCAGTGTCGCATGCTGCGGCGGGGCAGGGAGAACGACTTGGGCACCGACGCTCTCCTCCTCGTCCTGGCGGCCCTGCTCGCCGGCGCCATGGTCATCGGCGGGGTTCGCTCGTTGCGCGCGCCGTTTGCACCGACGGGCTACTGGACGCTCGGCTGGGCCGCGCTGGCCGCTTCGGGCGGCTTCACGTTGCTCGCGCGTACGATGCCCGGGGTCTCGCCCCTGGCGCCCGTATTCGGAACCCTGTTCTCGCCCCTGATCCTCGCGGGTTGCCTGCAGCACGTGGAACGGCCGGTACCGAGGTGGTTGCTCCCCGCAGGCGTGGCTGTCGGCATCGGCGGGTTACTCGGCCACCTGGCCGGCAGCGATTCCCTCGAGATCTCCGTAATGCTGGGGATCCAGCCGGCGCTGCTGCTCCTTTCGGCCTGGATCCTGCGCACCGCCCCTCCCCACTGGTCGGTGCGACCCGTGCAGCTAGGCCTGCTCGGACTTGCCGCCGTCAGCGTGGCCGACGGGCTGGCGGAAATCGCCTCGCCGTCCGGCGCCGACCCGATCCTCGCCTGGCTGTTGCTCGCGGTACCCACGGCGGCGCTGCAGACAATCGCCGGATTCGACCGCGTGCGGCTGCGTGGGGAGCGCACCGAAACCGCGCGCCGGTTCGAATCGGACCGCTTCCACGCATTGCTGTCGTCCCTCGACGAAACACCGGTGCTGCTCCTCGATAGCGACGGCGGGGTGCAGGAGATCGTCAGCGCCCCGCGCGAAGAACACTGGTCCTATGGCGTATCGCAAGAAGAAGTACGGAACCTTCAGGTATCGACGCTGCTCTCCCCCGAAGAATTGGATGTGTACCTGGCGGCCATCCGGAACGTCCTGAGCACCGGGCGCTCACAAACGATCTCGATCGAGCCAGACTTTCCGACCGGAAAGGTCTGCCTCGAAATCGGCCTCTCGCAGCTGCACGGCACCGAGTCGATCATCGGCGTGATTCACGACGTCACGGAACACGTGCAGGCAACCCGAGCGCTGCGCAAGAGCGAACAGCGGTTACACGCCCTGCTCGCAGCATTGGCGGCGAACCGCGTCGTGGTGATCGACCGTTCCGGAACCATCCAGTCCGTCGTAGCCCTGATGAAACACAATCCCACACCGTACGGTCTCCAGCGCGGCCAGGTCGAAGGCATGAAAATCGTGGAGCTGCTTCCCGGAGCCGCGGGAGAGCGCATCCTGGCCACCTTGGAAGAAGTCTTCGAAAGCTGCCAGAACCGGGAACTCGAGGAACGCGTCCGGCTGCCCAATGGCGACTTCGATTTCGCGATATCGCTGCGGCCGATGCTCGACGAGAGCGGTGAAACCGAGAACGTTCTCGCGGTGGTCACGGACATCACCGAGCAAATCCGCGAAGCGAGCGAGCGCAAGGAATTCGAAGCGCAGATTCAGCAGGCACAGAAGCTCGAAAGCATCGGGGTCCTGGCCGGCGGCATCGCCCACGACTTCAACAACCTATTGACCGGGATCCTCGGCAACATCGAGCTTGCGCTCGAAGACGCGCCATCGGATAGCGCCCTGCACCACTACCTTCGCGACATCGAGGACGCGAGCGTACAGGCAGCCGACCTGACGTCGCAGCTTCTCGCCTACGCCGGGAAGACGGCGATTGCACCCAGCGTGATCGAGATCGGCACGCTGACCCAGGAGATGGCGCCGCTGCTGCGCACCGGTCTCGTCGGCGGAGCCGACCTGCGCATCCGGCATATCGGGGAAAAGGCCTGGATCCGGGCCGACCCGACCCAGATCCGCCAGGTGCTGATGAACCTCGCGAGCAACGCCCTCGAAGCCCTACCGAAATCCGGCGGTCGAGTCGAAATCGAAACCTGTGTGATCGGCGAAGAGTCCGAAACACTCGAAACGGCCGAAACAAGCGGGACAGACGAAACGGCCGAAACAAGCGGGACAGACGAAACGCCCGAAACAAGCCGGACAAACGAAACGCCCGAAACAAGCCGGACAAACGAAACGCCCGAAACAAGCCGGACAAACGAAACGCCCGAAACAAGCCGGACAAACGAAACGCCCGAGGGCGGCCGGGTCTGCATCGAGGTGCGCGACAACGGCTGCGGGATGGACGCGGAGACGCAGCAGCGCATGTACGAGCCGTTCTACAGCACGAAGTTCGAAGGCCGCGGGCTCGGCCTGGCGGGCGCGCTGGGGATCGTGCGCAGCCACCAGGGCGAGCTGCAGGTGGAAAGCCAGCCGGGCGAGGGCAGCGTATTTCGCGTCCTGCTCCCCCGCGTGCCATCCACCGGAGCACAACCGCAGCCGAAGGCTCTCGTGCGAGACACCGGGGCGCGCAAACGCGGCACGATCCTCGTCGTGGACGACGAGCGAGCCGTGCGGACGGTCGCGACGCGCATGCTGGAAAGGCTGGGCTACCACACCATTTGTGCGGCGAGCGGACGCGAAGCGCTGGCGCTGCTGGTGGGTGCCCCCGGCGACTTCGACGCCGCGCTCATCGACCTGACCATGCCCGACTGGCCCGGGGAACGCGCCGCCGCCGGCCTGCGCCGGGTTCGCGAAGACTTGCCGATCGTCTTCATGACGGGCCACAGCGAACGCGAAGCGCTCGAGCGCACCCGGGGAATCGACAGAACACACTTCCTCGCCAAGCCGTTCCGCCGCGAACTACTCGCCAAGGCGCTGTCGGAACTGCTCGAAACCGGCTGACCCCCGGCGGGGCGGCCCCGTGCGCGCACGTGACCGGGGAGCTCAATCCCCTTTCGGCGCGAAAGCAAAGATCAGGGCGGGCAACACGAACAAAGTCGCCGCCAGCGCCCCCAGGATCGATAGCGCCACGAAGAAGCCAAAGCTCGCGACCGTCTGCCAGGCCGACATCATCAGGGTGAGGAATCCCAGCGAAAGCGCGAACGAGGTAATGACCACCGCACGCCCGCTGTGCTGCAGCGCCCCGCGCATGGCTTCGTGCGAGTTCTGCCCCGCTTCCCGCCGCAGCTGGTACTGGCGCAGCACGTGAACGGCGTCGTCGACGCCAATGCCGATCACCACCGCCGCGATCATGGCCCGCGCCACATCGAGGCTCATGCCGACCCAGCCCATGGTGCCGAGCACCACCACCACCGGCAAAAGAGTAGGCACCATCGCCGCGAGCCCCAGCTTCCAGGAGCGCAGGAAGACCGAGACGAGGACGAAGACGAGAGCAAAGGCGATGGGAAAGCTGCGGAGTTGGGTGGCCTGAACGTCGCGGACCCAGTCGTGCTGAAGAGCGACCGCACCGGTTAACTGAACCTGCCAGCTTTCCGGCAAGTTGTCGCGAACCAGACGATTCACTGCAGCAAGGGTAACTTCCTGCTCATCACGGGAATCCATCTTCGTTCCGAGAGAAATTCGCAACCGCGAGCGATCCAGGCTGAGCCACCGGCCCAAGGTGTCCGCGTCGTCAAAGGAGATCAGCTCGAGAAACTCAGCGTTCGAGGCCGAGGAATCTCCGAGGCGATCAAACTCCGGCGCGCCCCCGTGCAGGACGCGATTGAGTCGGCCGACGAAATTCAGCAAACTTTCGGACTCACTCAGTGCGTTGATGCGAGAAAGGCTCGCCGCAAACTCGGCAAGTACAGAAAGCGTCGCCGGGTCCTCGATCTCCGTTCCCGGAGGCAACCGAATGTCTACCTCCAGTGTCTGGGAGCCTCCAAGCGCATCTTCGACAAAGGTGACCGCCTGCACGACCTTGCTCGACTCACCAAATGCCTCCAAAAAGTCATTGTCTGCCCGCAGGTGCACGGCCCAGCCATAGCCGAAGAACACCAACAGCAGCAGGCTGGCCGCGAGAAGCGATGCGGCACGCTGTGAACTGGTGGCCACAACCGCATCAAGCACCGGCGGCCAGACTGCACTCATCCGTTCGGACCTGGGCGTCTGGGCCCGCAAGCGAACGATCGCAATCGGGAGCAGTGAGAAACTGAGAACCAGGCAGGCAAGGACACCGACGGGCAACATCACGCCGAAACGCACGAACGTGTCGAGGTCGCTGGCGGTAAACGACGCAAACGCAACGGCTGTCGTGAGCGTCGTGATGACGCACGCTGGACCCGCGTCGCGTGCCGCGGCCAGGATCGCGTCTCTGGGCGGTGCTGCAGGGTCCGCGCTTCGCTCTGCGGCGTAGCGGCTCAGCAGGTGCACGGCATCACACACCCCGACAATGACCACGACCGGGGCAAGCACCTGAAGCACCGCGTCCTGGGGCCAGCCGAGCCAACCCAGCACACCCAGCGTCCACAGGAAGGCGAGGCCCATCGTCGCTAGGCTCGCCACGCTCTGCTGCCACGAGCGCGTCATCAGGTAGAGCAATAGCCCGATCACGACAACCAGCACTGGGATCAGCGCATCCGTACTCTCTGCGAGAGCGCGGCCGGCGAGAACGTTCGAGGTGCCATCCCCTACAATGTGAAAAGAGAAGTCCCTCGCGCGAAACGGCTCGAGAACGCCGTCGATAGCATCCGTGAGCAACAAGTCGGTCTCTGGCTCACTGTCGGCGGGCTGCACCACGATCACACCCACCCGCGCGTCCTCGGAGATGAGATCCCCCACCCACAGCGGATCGTCGAGCACGCGCTGTGCCAGCTCGTCGGCGTCTTCCGCCACCACACCGTTTTCCACGAAGCGCCGAACTCGGATGCCTTCACTGCTCGGCACCAGCACCGTCGCATTCGCGGGACCGATCACACTCACAACCGGCGCCGCCGCCGAAAGCTCCCGCGTCAGCGCATCGGCCATCTCGAGCGAAGCCGCATCGAAGACGTTCTCGCACGGCTCCCCCGGGCCGCACTCCCAGGCAATACGCACGGGGTAGCCCCCGGAAAACTCCGAGATCAGCGAATCGAGCGCCTGGATGGCCGGGTGGTCATCGCCAATCAATACCCGGAACCCGTAGGCGGGCTTCACCCGCGGCAGCCCCACCGCGAACACGCCCGTCACCGCCAGCAACACCCCCAGCGTGAGCCACGGCCGCCGCAGCGAAAACTCGGTCAGGCGATACACGGCGTCCCCCGCGAACCGCCGCGCAGTAACCGCGCGCCTGCAAAACTGCATCGTCCGGGCGAAATCGTTGCTTGCATCGTGGCGGAAAGCCTAAGCCCGAGGAGGGCAAAGCGCGTCGCCCGGCCAGTGCGCAACGGCCAATTAACACATTTTATTGACGCAAAGCGTCCGGGGGCGTCCGAAAGTGTCCGGAAGCGGGATTCGGCGTCTGGACGCCTGTATTGCCACGCCAGACGATAAAGGGCGCCTGGAAGGGCAGCCGCAGCCAGCTCGCCAGGAGCTTCCCGGGCTCGGTGGGCTCGGCGGGCTCGGGCTCGGCGGACTGGCGGCGTGATCGCGAGCTGGAAATTCGGGCTGAGCAGGTGCTTGAAGCCGGCAGCCACGTTGACGGCGGCCATTACCCGGAGCAGGAAACGCTTGGTGCGCGGCACGCGCCCGGTGTGCCGGCAAGCTCCGACCGGGGAAAGACCCTCGCGCGATCGGACCTGCCGGAAACGGACCGGTAGAATCCGGGTGCGACGGAGCCGATGCATCACCGCCCCCGAAACGAAACCCGCTGGGCCCTGATCGGGCTGGCTTGGATCCTGGCCTCGACCCCCGCGGCCGCCACCCCCCGGGTCGCCCTGCCCGCCCAGGCGCCGGAAGTCCCGTGGCCCACCCGGCAATGGCCCTCGGGCGCGCTTCCCGCCGACGTCGATCGAGGCCGCTTCGCAGAACTCGTCGAGTTGCTCTTCTCCGACCGGGGGAGCGGCGGCGTGCGGGACACGCGCGCCCTGCTCGTCGTGCAGGGCGGCCGGCTCGTGTTCGAGCGCTACGCCGAGGGGTTCGGGCCCGGGCAGCGCTTCCATTCCTGGTCGATGGCGAAAAGCGTGACCCACGCCCTGGTGGGGGTGCTGGTCGCGCAGGGCCGGCTCGACATCGCGGCGCCCGCACCCGTCGCGGGCTGGCAACAGCCTGGCGACCCGCGTGCGGCCGTCACCCTCGACGACCTGCTCCACATGAGCTCCGGCCTCGACAACGCCGACGGCTTGGATTCCATGGATTCCTTCGCCGGACGGGCACTATTCGGACCGGGCAGCCGGGACCCGGCCGCCTACTCCGCGGATGTCCCGGCCGTGTACGAGCCGGGAAGGCACTGGGCCTACTCGACGGGAACCACCGCCATCGTCGCGGCCATCGCGGGCCGCGCCATGCAAGGCGGCGCCCGGGAAAAGCTCGCGTTCATGCGCCGGGAGCTCTTCGCACCGATCGGCATGACGAGCATGCAACCCGAGTTCGCGCTCAGTGGCGATTTCGTGGGCGGCGCCTTCGTCCACGCCACGGCGCGCGACTGGGCGCGCTTCGGCACGCTCTACCTGCGCGACGGCATCTGGGAGGGCCGGCGCATCCTGCCCGAGGGCTGGGTCGACTACGCCCGCACCCCGGCCCCGGCCGCAAACAACGCAACCTACGGCGCTCACTTCTGGCTGAACGAAGATCCGGCCCCGGGGCAGTGGAAGATGCTGCCCGGGGCACCGCCTTCCGTCTTCGCGGCCGAAGGGGCCTCGTTCCAACTCGTGGCGATGGCCCCGAGCCGCGATCTCGTCCTGGTGCGCCTGGGCGAAGCGCCCTTCGAGAACTTTCCAAAGCTGCGGCGCTGGCTCGGGGAACTGATCGCCCTGTTCCCGCCCCGCGCACGGAGCCCCGGCGCCGCCGCAGGGGAACCCGCCCCGTGAGCCGCGGCTGGTCCATCGCCCTGGGGAGTCTCGTTGCCCTCGCCCTCGCCGCTGCCGTTTTCTACGGGCCGAAGCTGCGCGAGGGCGCAAACATGGGAGCGGGGTTCGTGGCCAAGCAGATGTGCTCCTGCCTCTTCGTCGAGAAACGCCGCTTCGATGCGTGCCGGCCCGACCTGATGGCCGGCACCGAGGTCTTCCGCACCGAGCAAGTCGCGGATCCCCCGGGCGTGCGGGCCCACCTCCCGTTCGTTGCGGAGCGCACGGCGCTCTTCGATGCGGAGCTGGGCTGCACCCTGCAGTGACCGGAGAAGCCACCCAGGGCGCAGGCGCGTTCTCGGTTTTCGCCAAGGCGTGCGCTCACCGCGCCTGGGGCCCGGTTGGCTACTGGGCCTGGACGCGGCAACCGGACCTCGCGGCTTCGAAATCGCCCGAACCCGACCCGCCCACGAACGACTCCAGTACTGGTATTCTGGTGCGTCCTCGCGCTGCGCCAAAGCGGTGCGGAGCGTTTCGAACCCCACTGCGATACGGGAAATACCGTGCAGATCCGCAAGCTGTTGACGATCTTCTTGTCACTGGGCATCGCGCTCGCTGCAACCAGCGTCGTGATGGCCTTCCTGCTCGAACGGGCCCTGCTCGAGGTCGAAGACGCGCAGGAGCGGCGGCACGCGTCCTACCTGCTCGCCGACGAGCTGCGCCAGTCGTCCGACGATCTCACCCGCTTCGCGCGCACCTTCGTGATGAGCGGCGACGAGAACTACAAACGCTACTTCAAAGCGGCCATCGACATCCGAGACGGCAAGCTCGAGCGGCCCGAAGGCTACGAGAGCATCTACTGGGATCTCGTAATCGGCGGAGAGCTGCCCGAGCCCAGCAACACCGGCAACCCCACGCCCTCGCTCGAAAGTCGCATGCTGCATTCCGACTTCACCGTCGAAGAGTTCAGCACGCTCAAGGATTCGCAGAACCGCTCCGACGAGCTCGTCGGACTCGAAAACGTGGCGATGAACGCCGTCGCGGGACGCTTCGACGACGGGACCGGCGCATTCGAAAAACGCGGAGAGCCCGACAAGGAGCTGGCCGCACAACTGTTGCACGGAGAGCGCTACCACAAGGCCAAGGCGGAGATCATGGCGCCCATTGGCGCGTTCCTGAAAATGGTGGACACGCGCACCTACGAAACCTTGAACGGATTGAACCGCCGGGCCTACCGGTTGCTGGTGGGCATCCTCGCCATCGCCACCGCACTCGTTGCCTGCCTCGGAATCATGACGTGGATCCTGCGACGCAGGCTCATCCAACGGACGCAGACCCTGGTGCAAACCGCCGAACAGGTCACGGCCGGGAACCTCGATGCGCGCAGCGGCCTGCGGGGGAACGACGAACTCGGCCAGCTCTCGGAATCGATCGACGACATGATCGAGCGGCTCTCGAATGCCCTGGGAGATGCCAACGCGCGCACCCAGGAATCGATGGAGCGCAGCGAGGAACTCGACACCGAACGCAAGCGCTCGGACAAGCTGCTGCACAACATCCTGCCCTCCGTCATCGCCGGCCGCCTGAAGAAAGGCGAGTCCACGATCGCGGAGACCTACCCCGAGGTGACGGTGTTATTCGCCGACATCGTGGGTTTCACGCAGCTCTCCGACCGGATCGGGCCGCGGCAGATCGTGAGCATGTTGAACGACGTCTTCGGACGCTTCGACGGGATCGCCGAAAAGCATTCAGTCGAGAAGATCAAGACCATCGGAGACTGCTACATGGTGGTGGGGGGCGTCCCCGAGCGCAGCGCCACCCATTGCCAGCAGATCGCGGAATTCGGGCTCGACGCCCTGGCGAGCTTTCGCGAGTACGCGAAGGACTTCGGAGAACCCCTCCAGGTGCGCATAGGCATCCACACGGGAACGGTAGTGGCGGGCGTGGTGGGAACACAGAAATTTTCCTTCGACCTGTGGGGCGACGTGGTTAACGTTGCGAGCCGGATGGAATCGAGCGGCCTTCCCGACCGCATCCACGTCTCGGACGGCGTCCAGATCCGGCTGGCCGACGACTACCAATTCGAAGACCGCGGCATCACGGACCTCAAGGGAAAGGGCACCATGCACACCTGGTTTCTCGAAAGCCGGAGGCACGCCGAATGAGCGCGGGCACACCGGACGCCGAGAAAATCTCTCCCGACGCGTTCCGGGAAGTGCGTGACCGACTCGAAATCACAGACCTCATGCACCGCTACGCCCAGATGGTCGACTTCCGCGAGTGGGACCGCATCGACTCGGTCTTCACACCCGACGCCACCATCGACTACACGAGCACCGGCGGGAAGAGCGGCCCGGTCCGCGAGGTCCTCGCCTGGCTGGATCGCGCCCTCGAGCCATGGCCGATCAACCTCCACTTCATCACGAACCTCAGCCTGGAGCTCGACGCGGACCGAGCGCGGGCGCGCTGCTACTTCAACGCGCCCATGGGCCGGGTCGAAAACGGCGGGGGCCAGCTCGTCATCACCAACGCCGGCTACTACGCAGACGACCTGGTGCGAACCGACGCCGGCTGGCGGATCGCGCGCCGCCACTGCGAACAGACGCTCATGATCGGACAACTTCCCGAAGGTTACGAAATCCCCGGGTGATGCTGGCAGGCCGGAGGCGCGCAACGCGCTGCCTCCCGCAGCGGGCAGGCCCGCCCGGTCAACGATTCGCTTCGGTGTCGGCCCAACGCAGCTGGTCTTCCAGGAGCTCGTTGTTCAGCCCGCCCTTCTGGACGAGCTCTTTCTGACGCGCGATGTCGTCCTTTTCATGGACGGCGGCTTCCTCGTCGAGATCCGTGAGATCGGCCTCGGTGTAGGTCGTGGTACAGGCCACTGACCCCAAGGCGATGCAAGCGAGCCCCATCAGCATTCGTACAGTGTTCGACACTTCCCTGTCCTCCCGGTATGACGCAGCTTCAACTTCCCTTCGACCCGCGGCCCATGTTCATCAGGAGCGAGATCACCAGGGTAAGCACGACGCTCCCGACGATCGAAATGTGGACCGCATAATTCAGCTCCTTGAATACGAAATTCAATACGATGAGCAGGGCGACGAAGATGAGCAGGCTCTTGAGACGTCGGTCCATGGGAAGAGCCTACCATTCCCGGCTTTCATTCGGCGCGCAGCGCGGCCAGGAGGCTTCGAATCAGGCGCCCGGCCTCGCGCCGGGCGGCAGGCCCGTCGTCGGCTTCGGCCACCGAGGCGGCCAACTCGCCGGTCAGCGAACTCAGGACGCGGGCCACCATCTCGGGCGAGCCGGGGTCCATCACCCCGGAAGCCATGAAGGCCGCGACGGCCTCCCGCAAGCGGCCAAGCGAGTAGCGGTCCATGATGGCGCGCCATTCGGTGGCGCTCAGCACGGTGCGGGCGTCGCGCAGCGCGATCCGCTGGAAATCCGCTGCGAGGCCCGCATCCAGGGTCGCGCCAATGGCGGCCTCGAGCCCCTGCCAGGAACCGCCATACCCACTGCCGATGGCCGTGGCCCGCTCCATCGACTCCGCCTCCAGGGCATCGAAGACGGCCCGAAACAGGCCGCGCTTGCTGCCGAAGTGGTGGTAGAGAGCACCGGTCGTGACCCCGGCTCGAGCGGCGATCTGCTCTATGCCGACCGCTGCAAACCCTTGTTTCCCGAAGAGCTCCCGCGCCGTCTCCAACAGGGCGTCGCGGGTCGCGCAGGCGTTTTCCTCGCGTCGGGTGGGGGGAGTTTCCAGCATACCCAGAAGCTAGCAGGCATAGAAACACTATGTTACATAGAATTTCTATGTAACCAGAAACCCTGGGAGATTCCCCATGCATGCCCCCCAGTGGATCGCCGCTCTTGTCCTGCTCACGATCGGATCCGCAACCGTCTGGGCTTTCAGGCGCAGCCCGGGCTGGGGCTTCGCCGAGGAATTCGGGTCCATCTGGACCCTGCCGTGGGGCAGACAAGTCGTGCTCGACTTCTTTGGACTCGAAGTCGTGCTCGCTCTGTTCATGGTGAGCCATGCCGCCGGGAGCGGAACCTGGCTCGCGCTGATCGTGTGCCTGGCGCTGATGCCCATCTTCGGCTCGAGCGCGGCGGCGGCCTACTGGCTGCTGGCCGTCACGCCCTGATCTGAGCCGCCGGGGCCCGAAGCCCCGCGCAGACGCCGGATGTCGACCGGAATGCCCGAGAGGTGCGACATGCCCGAGAGCTTTTCGATGTTCTCGTAGCCATCGCCCGCGAGGAGATTCGAGTTCACGCCGGGATGCTGGCGGGCGTGGGAGAGCCCGTCGGCCTTCTCGTGCCCCCAGCACTGCGGGATCGCCACGGTGCGGGGCATCATTTCGTCGGTCACGCGCACGGGTATTTCGATCCGGCCGAAGGCGGAGACCACCTCGACCACGTCCCCGTCGCCAACTCCGATCCGCTGCGCATCGGCGACGCTCATGTACGCATAGTTCGTGGCCTCACTCACCAGCCGCTCGCAGTTTGCCGACGAGGTATTCAGGCGCCGCATCTCCCGCTTCCCGACCAGCTTGATCCGGTCGCGGCTCGCGATCTCCCGGCGATGGAGCGAAGCGGCCGTGTCCTCGAAGGTCTTCACGTAGGGCTCGGGCGCCAGGTCGACCTTCCCCTCGCCGGTCAGCACCCGGTCGGTGCCGAGAAAGTTGCCGCCCGGGTTCTCGGGCAGCAGGATGCCGTGCGGGTGCTCGGCCGCGAACTTCCGCGTCCCCGGCAGGCCCGCCTTTTTCAGCATCCCGTCGAGGAGCTTTGCCGGACCCACCGCGATTCGATCCAGCCGCGAATACGCGAGGCGTGCGTTGAGTTTCGCCGCGAGGCTCAGCAGCCTGTTGTCGAAGAGCGTCACACCCAGGTGAGCTGCCAGGCGCGTGTAGATCCACCACTCGTGGCGAACGCCCGGAGGCGGGTCGACGACCGCGTCGGCGTAGATCATGTAGGGCTTCGGGGTGCAGGCCGCGAAGCTCTGGAGCGCGTACGGAATCTCCGGCCGTTCCAGCCACGTCGGCGCGGGCAACACGTACTCCGCGAGGTTCCCGGTCTCGTTGCGAAGGAGATCGACACTCACCAGCAGGTCGAGGCCCGCCAACGCCCGGTCGAGACGCCCGTCCGGATTGCTGCAGGCGAGCAGCGGGTTGCTGGCTTCGACGATGAGCCCTCTCACCCGGCCCGACAGAATGTCGTCCGCCAGCATCCCGGAGGGCTGCTGCCCGGAAACGGTCGGCAAGTCGTCGTCGCGGTGGAAGGACGTCTGCATCTGCGGGTCGTCCTTGACCTGCTTCGCCATGTCGAACAGGCCCTCGCCCATGAGCGTCCCGCCCCGGCGGTCGAGGTTCCCCGAGATCGCGTTGATGCACTCGAGCAGCCAGAAGCAGAGCGTTCCGCTGCGGCCCTGGTTGACGCCCGTCGCCATGTAGAGCGCGGCGCCGTCCGCCGCCGTGTGGCTGCGCACCAGCTCGCGCAGGGTCTCGGCCGAAATGCCGGTCGCCTCGGCCTGACGCTCGGGGCTCCAGCCCGCCACGGCGCCGCGCAGGGTTTCGAAGCCCGTCATGCTGCGGTCGACCCGGGTGCGATCGACATGGCCCTGCCGAATCAGCTCGTTGCAGAACGCCGCCAGGAAGAAGACGTCCGTGTCCGGCCGGATGAAGACGTGCTCGCCAACCTGCGCCGTTTCGATGCGGCGCGGGTTCACGAAGACGGCGCGGCCGCCGCGCTTCACCACCGCCTGGAAGCGGCCCCGGGCCCCCGGCAGGTGGAAGAGCGTGGTCCCCGAAATCGCGGGGTTCGCACCGAGCACCATCACGAAGCCCGCCCGGTCGATGTCCGGATAGGCCAGGCGCATGGGCGAGCCGTACATGTCCTCGTTCACCCGGAACTTGTTCATCGTGTCGCAGGTGCCTGTGCCGTACATGCGGTTCGAGCCGAGCGCGGCAAAGAGCGCGCCGCGAAACAGCGGTGCCAGAACGTTCGCGCCGCCAGCGGAGCCCACGAAATGGCCCATGGCCTGGGGCCCGTGGGTGTCCACGATGCGCCGCATCTTCTCGGCGATGTCGCGGAGCGCCCCGTCCCAGGCCACCGGCTTCCAGCCGGAGCGCGTGCGCCGGATCGGCTGCAGCACCCGGTCCGGGCTGTGCTGCACGGAAGCGAAAGACGTGCCCTTCACGCAGGCATAGCCCTGACTCACCACGTGCTGCGGGTCCGGACGGATATCGACCACCCGGTTCGCCTCGACATCCACCTCGAGGCCGCAGGTCGCTTCGCAAATGCGGCAGAACGTGATGTGGGTTGCAGCCATGGTGGCTCTCGGTGTGCGGCTCCGCCCGACGGCCGCATCTGCATCTCAGGCCGGCTGGTCCGCCGGGGTCCCGGGGCCGCTGCCGGAGCGAGCCGCCAGGGCGAGGAGAACCATCGCCCAGCCGTTGAAGACCAGTTCGATGGCGATGAACATGCCAATCACGAAGAATGAAGACCCGGGCCATTCCACGGCGATCATGGCGCCCAGACCCACGGCCACCGCTCCGCCGAAGAGCATCCAACCCCAGCCCTTGTGATCCCGGTGGTGCAGAGCCACCCAGATACGGGCCGCCCCGGCGACGAAGATGGCGGCCGCCAGGAAGAGGGTGAAAAAGCTCGAAGCCAGCAGCGGATCCATGACCACGACGATGCCGGCGACGATATGGACCGCCGAGATGATCAGCTGCCAGCCGATGCTCTTCCAGCCGCGACACTTGAAGACCTGGAAGATCTCCACCACCCCGGCGATCAGCAGCAACCAACCGAAGAATTCGACACCGATGAGCGTGAGCGCGAAGCAATAGCCGAGGCCCACGAACCCCAGTACCAGGGAGACCAGGCCCAGCGCCAGGAGCCAGCCCCAGTTCTTCCGAACCTCGCCGAAGAGCGCCTCGGGTGTGATAGCAGGGGTCGGCATGAGCACCTCCTCTTCTTTCCCAGGGCCTTCTTACCCGAGCCGCGGCCGCGATGCAAAGCAGCGGGCCGCGGCGGGCCGCGGGAATCGACGTGCGCGAAGCCCTAGACTCCCACGACATCGAACGGACAGCACATGGTCTTCACCTGGCTTCAAAACAGGCGCCGCCGCCAGCGGCTCAGCGAACCCTTTCCGCCGGCGTGGAACGGCATCATCGAACGCAACATCGCTCACGACGCGGATCTCGACGCGGACGAGCGCGCGCGCCTGCGCGAGTTCATCCAGATCTTCATCGGCGAGAAGAGCTGGGAGGGCTGCGGCGGCCTCGAAATGACCGACGAAATCCGGGTCACCATCGCGGCACAGGCCGGGCTGCTCGTTCTCGGGATCCCGCACGAATACTACAGCAACGTGAGGTCGATCCTCGTCTACCCGACGACGGTGGTCACGCCCAAGCGAGCGCCCGGCGTGTTCGAGATGCCGACCGGACCCGTCGCCTCGGGGGTTCCGATCCTGGGTGAGGCGCAGCTTCGCGGCCCGGTGATCCTGGTCTGGGACGCCGTGAAACGCAACGCGCGTCATCCCGAGCAGGGTCATGACGTCGTCTACCACGAGTTCGCCCACAAGCTCGACATGCTGGACGGATCCGTGGACGGGACGCCGCCGCTCGGGAGCCGCGAGGAAATCCGCCGCTGGGCCGAGGTCTGCGAACGCGAGTTCAACGACCTGCGCTCGCGCGTCACGCGGGGAAAGGCAACCTTTCTCGACCAGTACGGCGCGACCAACGAAGCGGAGTTCTTCGCCGTCGCCACCGAGTTCTTCTTCGACAAGCCGAGCGCCATGAAGCGCCACGAACCGGAACTCTACGAGCTGCTGCAGAATTTCTATGCTCAGGACACCGCCGCGAGGGCTTCCCGGCAGCTCGAAGACTCCCACCCGGGCACTTCCAGCTGACGTCGCGACGCGAAGCGCCCCGCGAACGACGCCAGCAGTGAGTTCCCCGCGAATGGCGCCCACAGCGGCTCCCCCGCGAACGACGCC
>PVBE010148056.1_pt1 | contig 65303 bp, 67 predicted proteins | sample 1631181 | NCBI WGS metagenome assembly PVBE01 (sample SAMN08397723, study PRJNA350692) | Marine metagenome, whole genome shotgun sequencing project. | isolation source: water | place: Pacific Ocean | collected 2012-04
AGGTCCCAAGGGTTGGGCTGTTCGCCCATTAAAGCGGTACGCGAGCTGGGTTCAGAACGTCGTGAGACAGTTCGGTCTCTATCCGCTGTAGGCGCAGGAGGTTTGAGGAGATCTACCCCTAGTACGAGAGGACCGGGGTGGACGGACCTCTGGTGTTCCGGTTGTCCCGCCAGGGGCATCGCCGGGTAGCCAAGTCCGGAACGGATAAGCGCTGAAAGCATCTAAGCGCGAAGCCGCCTTCAAGATGAGGCCTCCCATCGGGTAAAACCGGGTAAGACCGCGGGAAGACTACCCGTTTGATAGGCCACATGTGGAAGTGCAGCAATGCATGTAGCTGAGTGGTACTAATGGTCGAGGGCTTGACCCTTCATCAGGCACCTATGCGATTGTCGTTTAGATGATCGATCCGACGAAATGCAGTTCAGTGTGCGAAGCGACTACAACCACCTGGATGGTGTTTGCGTGATATTCCGTGCAGCGTGTGCGGGCCATTTGCCCGCGCTACGATGCAGGCAGTGCGGTGCACTGGTTTACCGGCGCGGGATGGAGCAGCGGTAGCTCGTCGGGCTCATAACCCGAAGGTCGGGGGTTCGAATCCCTCTCCCGCTACCAACCAGATCCGAAGGGCGGCCCATTTGGGCCGCCCTTCGTTTTGCCCGGCGCTGGTGCCTACGTGCGCCCCGGCGCGGCGATGACGACGACGCCTGACGGGCCGGCGCGCGGTCCGGTGCCGCCCCGTCGGCCGTGACGAGGCTCCGGCCCGACCAACTGACTGGTCGCGCGGACCGTGCCCAGTCGCTGGCGCTGTGGCTGCGAAGGAGCAGCGAAACGCGGTACTGGGTGCCCGCGTCTGCGAGGTTGGATTAACGCACGGTGGCAGAGGGGCGCGCGACCGGTGCGGCGATCGTGGCCCGTCGGCGGCTACCTCCCCGGCGGCTACGGCGGTGGTGTGACCCGGTGGATGCGACCCTCGGCGTGGGCGCTGTCGCACTCGCTTCGTGACTCGATGCGTCGACGCCTGAGCTGCCAGGGTGTGCTGGGTTGATTCCAGCACCTCAGGTCGCAATACTGGTCGTCCTGGTGGTTAGAGCGCGACGGACCCACCCGTTCTCATCCCGAACACGGAAGTGAAACGTCGTAGCGCTGACGATACTCCCCTGGTGACGGGGTGCGGAAAATAGGCCACCGCCAGGACTCATGCAGGCCATCTCGAAAACCGAGGTGGCCTGCTTTCCGCCCGCAGGGATAGATATTCCTTGCGTGGTATCATTCGGCACGCTGATCTAGATACGAACAGCGCGACCTTGCTGGAGGCTGAAGCTCTTGACGACAGACCCGCCCATTCCCCAAGAGGCGCCAGCCGCGCCCGCCCCCGAACGCGAAGAGTTCGATATGGGGGCACTGCTGGAGAGTGCTGGGATGCCAGAGCCCCGCACGCTTCGCCGTGGCGAAGTAGTGGATGGCTCTGTGATGAGCGTCGACCGCGAAGGCGTGCTCGTCGACATCGGCTTCAAATCAGAGGGCATCGTTCTCACTAACGAGATGCATTCCATGGGGGCGGACCCGCTCTCCAGGATCAACGTTGGTGAGCAGGTGCTCGTCTACGTGCTCCAGCCGGAGACCGAAGAGGGCCAGGTGCTGCTCTCGATCGACCGCGCACGCGGCGAGCAGGGCTGGCGCGAGCTGCAGACCCGCTTCGAGAGCGGCGAGGCGTTCGAGGCGGAAGTGACCGGCTTCAACAAGGGCGGGCTGCTGGCCAACATCGAAGGCGTCAACGCTTTCATCCCGATGTCGCAAGTCGTTGGCGCCAAGCCCGGCACGGACGGCACGAGCCCGCTATCCGATCAGGTCGGCCGCGCGCTGCGGCTGAAGGTGATCGAGATCAACCGTCGACGCAATCGCGTGATCCTCTCGGAGCGCGCGGCGCTGCAGGAGTGGCGCGCGGAGCAGAAGGATCGCCTGCTGGATGAGCTCACCGAAGGTGAAGTTCGCGAAGGCACTGTCACCTCGATCCGCAACTTCGGCGTCTTCGTCGACCTCGGTGGTGCTGACGGCCTCGTCCACCTCTCCGAGCTTTCGTGGGACCGCAAGGTCTCGCCGGAGGACATGCTGAAGCTGGGCGACACCGTCAAGGTGTACGTGATGAAGGTGGACTCCGAGAACAAGAAGATCGCGCTGTCCGTCCGCCGTGCTTCGCCCGAGCAGTGGCAGGAACTGGTGGTGCAGTACGCGGTCGGGGACATCGTCCCGGCGGTGGTCACCAAGCTGGTCGCTTTCGGCGCGTTCGCTCGGCTGCCCGGACCGGTGGAGGGCCTCGTACACGTCTCTGAGCTGGTCGAGCAGCGCATCGGCCACCCCGAGGAAGTCGTGGACGAAGGCGACGTGCTGCCACTGAAGATCGTACGCATCGAGCATGACCGACACCGCCTCGGCCTTTCACTGCGCGAGGCTCGGCGTGACGCTGAGATGCGTGGTTGGAGTTTCGACAACGCCGGTCGCGTGATCCAGATCGCGGAGGACGCCAACGAGTCGTTTGCCGATGAGGTGGCCGCCGCCGCTGAGCGCATGGAGATCCGCCGCACGCAGGCAGCCTCTGGTGCCACGTCTGCGCCGCAGAGTGATGGCGACGGCGGTGGTGGTGGCGGTGGCGCACCGATGCCCGACGAGCTGGCTCCACTAACGGCGATGCAGCAGGCGATGCAGGACGCACAGGCCCAGCTCAGCTCCAGCGAGGACTCGCCCGCCGAGGCAGAAGCACCTGCCGAAGAGGCACCCGCCGAGGCGGAAGCACCTGCCGAAGAGGCACCCGCCGAGGCGGAAGAGACCGCAGTCGCGGAAGCGCCGGCTGCAGAGCCGGTCGCCGAGGTCGGGTCAGCCGAGGCTGAACCGGCCGAAGAGGCACTCGCCGCCGAAGAAGCGGCTGCTCCCGCAGAAGCCGAAGAAGAGGCCGCTCCAGCAGAGGACGAGGCGTCTTCCGAAGAGCAGCCGGCCGAGTAGACCCAACCTCATCTCACTGGACAGGCGCGCGGATGACTGGCGCGGCCTTGAGCATGCCCAGTCAGCGTGCCAGTCGGCATCGCGGCGGTATTGTCGCGGTGGTGCTACGACGTCTCGCGCTTAATGCACCGTGTTCCAGTCAGGTGATGTCAGCACGCAGGGGTGAACGCTAGGGAGAACCCTGAATGCCCTGCGGCGTAGGAGGCGCGATGATGTAGCGGAGCCGGGTGAAACTACCGGCTCGACCCTCAGAAAAAGGCTGTGGTAGCCTTGATCACGGAGGCGGATGGGGACTCGAAATGGCCGATCGCTTCGATAAGTTCACCGAACGAGCCCGGCGTGTTCTGACGCTCGCTCAAGAGGAAGCCCAGCGCTTCAACCACAATTACATCGGTACCGAGCACCTGCTGCTCGGACTCGTCCGCGAGGGCGACGGCGTGGCAGCGAAGGTGCTGTCGAACCTCGGCGTGGAGCTGAACAAAGTTCGCTCGGCCGTCGAATTCATCATCGGCCGCGTTGACAAGCAGAGTAGTGGCGAGATTGGTCTCACCCCGCGCGCGAAGAAGGTGATCGAACTCGCCGTCGACGAAGCGCGCCGCCTCAACCATTCCTACATCGGCACAGAGCACGTGCTGCTCGGCCTTGTCCGCGAGGGTGAAGGCATCGCCGCTGGTGTGCTCGAGAGCCTTGGCGTGAACCTCGAACGGGTGCGCGGCGAGACGACTCGCATCCTGGCTCAGACGCAGAAGGAGCCACAGGCGGCGACGGCGGGCGGGCGACAGGCGCGCACCCCAACGCTCGACCAGCTCGGCACCGACCTCACCGCGATGGCCCGCAACTCGCAGCTCGACCCGATCGTCGGTCGCGAGAAGGAGATCGAGCGCGTCATCCAGATCCTCTCGCGTCGGACGAAGAACAACCCGGTGCTGATCGGCGAGCCGGGCGTTGGCAAGACCGCGATCGCGGAAGGCCTCGCTCACCGCATCGTCAGCGGCGACGTGCCGGACACCCTGCTCGGCAAGCGCATGCTCACGCTCGATATCGGCCTGCTCGTCGCGGGCACGAAGTACCGAGGCGAGTTCGAAGAGCGCCTGAAGAAGGTGATCGAGGAGATCAAGACCTCCGAAAACTGCGTGCTCTTCATCGACGAGCTGCACATGCTGGTCGGCGCGGGCGCGGCCGAAGGCGCGGTCGATGCAGCGAACATCCTCAAGCCGGCGCTGGCACGTGGCGAGATCCAGGCGGTTGGGGCAACGACGCTCGACGAGTACCGCAAGCACATCGAACGTGACGCCGCGCTGGAGCGGCGCTTTCAGCCGATTCGCGTGGATGAGCCCGAGGTCGAGGACGCGATCGAGATTCTCCGAGGCGTGCGCCCGGCGTACGAGGAGCACCACAAGCTCCAGATCTCCGACGCGTCTCTCAAGGTAGCCGTGGATCTGTCGTCACGCTATGTGACCGACCGCTTCCTGCCGGACAAGGCGATTGACCTGATCGACGAGGCGGCGGCGCGTGTGCGCATTCGCCGCTACTCGACCCCTCAGCCCGTGCGCGAGGCGACGAAGGACCTTGAGGCGCTGCGACGCGAGAAGGACCAGGCGATCGCCGACCAACAGTACGAGTTCGCTGCTGAGCTGCGCGAGCGCGAGGTTCAGCTACAGACGAAGCTCGAAGAGCTTGAGGCCGAGGTCGAGAGCGAGCGTGACACCGATGACCCGGTCGTCACGGAGGACGACATCCGCGACATCATCTCGATGTGGACCGGCATCCCGCTCACGCGGCTGGCCGGCGAAGAGACGAAGCGGCTGCGCGAGCTTGAGGAGTATCTCTCCGACCGGGTGATCGGCCAAGAGGAGGCGGTCAAGGCCGTCGCCAAGGCCGTGCGCCGTTCCCGTGCCGGGCTGAAGGACCCGAAGCGCCCGATTGGCGTCTTCATGTTCCAGGGCCCGACGGGTGTCGGGAAGACATACCTGGCGGAGATGCTGGGCGAGTTCATGTTCGGGTCGAAGGACAACATCGTCCGCCTCGACATGTCCGAGTTTATGGAGAAGCACACCGTCTCACGGCTGGTCGGTTCGCCGCCCGGATACGTGGGTTACGAGGATGGCGGGCAGCTCACGGACCACGTCCGGCGGCACAGCTACAGCCTGATCCTTCTCGATGAGATCGAGAAGGCACACCCGGACATCTTCAACATGCTGCTGCAGATCTTCGACGATGGGCACCTGTCCGACGCGAAGGGGCGTCGTGTCGACTTCCGCAACACGCTGATCATTATGACCTCCAACGTGGGGTCCGACCTGATTCGCAAGGACTCCAAGTTTGGCTTCGCCGTCGCAAAGGACGAAGTGAAGTCCGCCGAGGAGCAGTACGAGCGGATGAGGGACAAGGTCAACGAGGAGACGAAGCGCGTCTTCCGGCCGGAGTTCCTGAACCGCCTCGACCAGTCGGTCGTCTTCCACGCGCTGCAGATGGAGCACATCCGCCGCATCGTTGACCTGCAGCTTGCGGACGTGCGGACCAACCTGAGTCAGAAGGAGATCACGATCGAGGTCACCGACGCGGTGCTCGACCACTTGGCCGACAAGGGCTGGGATCCGGTCTTTGGTGCTCGTCCGTTGCGGCGCACGATTCAGACCGTGATTGAGGACAGCCTCTCGGACGCGTTGCTTGGGGGCGACTACGGCGAGGGTGACGCGGTACACCTCGACTACATCGACGAGGAGCTGGTGATCACGCGCATCGAGGCGCCGGAGACTACCGTGGCCGAGGAAGAAGAGGCCGAGCCGGATGAGCCGGAGCCGGTGCTCACGCCGTAGCGCTCATCGCAGCGAAGACAGAAGAAGGGGCCTCATCGAGGCCCCTTCTTCATGCACTGTGCAGGTGGCGGTGCAGATACGGGGGGCAGTGCGGCGCTAGTGCCAGCGCCGGGCGCTCCAACGGTCGCGGGCATCGGGCGTGCGATGCGATGCGATGCTCTGCAGCAGCCCGGCCGCAACGCACATCACGAGCAGCGAGGAACCGCCCTGCGAGACGAAGGGCAGCGGGATACCCGTGGTGGGGAGAGCGCGCAGGTTGGCGGCGATGTGGATCGCCGCCTGCGTAAAGATCGCGACCGTGAGCCCTGTCGCCAGCAATCTGCCGAAGCTGTCCGGCGCGGTGCGGGCGGTGCTCAGGCCTCGCCAGATCAGCAGCGCGAAGATCGCCAGCAGGGCGGCCGCTCCAAGCAGGCCGAGCGCCTCGCCGATGTGGGCGAGCATGAAGTCGCTGGATCGTGCGCTGACGAAGGTCAGTGCGGAGTCCGCGCCGAACAGACCTCGGCCGGTCATCCCACCCGCTCGCAGCGCCGCCTCCGCCTGCTGGAGGTTGAAGCCGCTGCCGAGGGGGTCGCGGGCAGGGTCGAGGAAGACGGCGATGCGTTCGCGTTGGTAGCCGGGCACGGCGACCGCGAAGAGCAGTGGGGCGAGCGCTGCCGCGACTGCCAGCATCGTGCCGAGCACGCGCCACGGTGCGCCCCACGCGATCACGATGCCGAGCCATGCGCCGCTGAGCACGAGCGCCGTACCCGTGTCCGGCTGCACAACGATCATCGCGAGCGGTGCGCCGAGCAGCATGAGTGCCGTGAACAGCGGTCGAGTGTGGGCCGGTCGGTCGGCGAGGTAGGCCGCCGTGGTCAGGATCAGCGCCAGCTTCGCGAGTTCGGACGGTTGCACCGTCGCGCCACCGACGCCGATCCAGCGTTGCGCGCCGAACTGCGCGACGCCCAGCAACAGCACGACGCCCAGCAGGGCCAGCGCGCTCCCGTAGATCGGGACGGCTAGCCGCTGTAGTATGCGGTAGTCGATCCTCGCGGTCAGCAGCATTGCGGCGATGCCGGCGACGATGATTGCGAGCTGACGCAGCGCCTGCGAGGTGATCGCGTCCGGCGCAGTGAGCGAGGAGCCCGTCGCCGACTGCACCATCAGCACGCCGAACGGCGCGAGCACGAGCACGGAGGCTAGCAGCCAGCGGTCACTGCGGCCGACCGCACGATCGATCATCGCTCCGCCACCGTCGCAATCCCGCTCGCGTAGGCCTCGAAGATCTCGCGTGCGACCGGTGCGGCGTTCGTCGAGCCGACGCCGTGGTGGATGAAGACGACAACCGCGATCTCCGGTTCGTCGCACGGTGCGAAGCCGATGAACCAGCCGTGGGTGGGGAATTCGCCGTCCGCGTTGCGTATCCCGAACTCGGCTGTCCCGGTCTTGCCGCCGATAGTCGTCCCGGCTGGCTGGCCCGGTGCGGCCGTGCCGCCGGCTGCGGCAGCCTGCCTCATCGCTTCGCGCATCACGGCGATGTGTTCGTCATCGACGGGCAGTCGGGCAACGGTCTCAGGCGCAGTGCGTGCGGTCGTGTGGCCATCGCTGATGGCGTGCACGATCTGCGGTGCTAGAACGTCGCCACCGTTGGCGATCGCCGCAGTGGCGACGGCCATCTGCAGTGGGGTGACGGCGAGATAGCCCTGTCCGATGCCGAAGGTGTAGGTGTCGCCGAGCACCCACGGCTGCTCAATCACCTCGCTCTTCCACGCGGGGTCGGGCACGGTGCCGGTCGCTTCGCCGGGCAGATCGAGGCCGGTCGTCTCGCCGAAGCCGGCGGCGCGCGCATAGCTGGCCAGGCGGTCGGGACCCAGCCCCTCGAAGACGCGCTCGCCGTTACTCACGTAGCCGCCGGAGAGGTAGTAGTAGTAGATGTCGGACGACATCGCGATGCCGCCGTAGAAGTCGAGCGTCCCGAGCACCGCCCAGTCGCGGAAGATGTACTGCTTGTCAGGATTGAACTCGTCCTGCACGGAGATGGAGCCGCGGCTGGTGATGCGCGTCTCCGGCGTCGCGACCCCCTCTTGCAGCGCCGCCATCCCGGTCACGGTCTTGAACGTGGAGCCGGGCGGACGCACCTCCATGTAGGAGCGCTGGACGAGCGGGCGCGATGGGTCGTTGAGCACCTGCTGCAACTCGTCGCCTCGGCTCGGGTCGGCGAACACGTCGATGTCGTACGAGGGCAGGGAGACGAGCGCGAGCAGCTCACCGCTGCGTACATCGATCACCACCACCGCGCCCGCAGCGGTCGTGTCGGGGTCGTCTTCGACCTGCGTCAGCCCATCAGCGATGCCGCGGGTGAGCGCCTCCATTGCCACGCTCTGCAGTGCGAGGTCGATCGAGAGGGTGAGGTCGGCGCCCGGCTGCGCCGCGACCCCGCCCAACGCCCGTAGCTCCTGCCCGGTGGGATCGGTGACGACCAGCCGACGGCCCGGCTGACCTCGTAGCGCCGCCTCGAGCTGCTGCTCGATGCCGGTGCGGCCGACACGGGCATCGAGCGGGTAGCCCGCGTCGAGGTAGGAATCGACGTCCTCGACGCCGATCGCGCCCATGTAGCCGAGGATGCGGGGCAGAAGGTCGCCGCTGCTGTACTCGCGGACCGCCCGCGCCTCGACGGTCACGCCCGACAGCGAAGCCAGCGCGGCCCGCATCGCGATCGCCTGTTCCGCGCTGAGCCCGGTACGCAGTACGACCGCGCGGAAGGGGTCGGAGGAGGCGAGCCCGGCGGTCACGGCGTCCTCGATGGTGCGCAGCGCGATGCCGGTCTCTCGCTCGAGCGCCAGCAGGGCGGCGCGACGATCGTCCGGCTCGGCGGGCAGGCGGGCCGGGACTGCGACGATTGAGAAGCGGGGGACGTTGCGGGCGAGCGGTACGCCGTTGCGATCGAAAATCAGGCCGCGAGGGGCCTCGACGGAGATCGAGCGTACGGCGGTAGCACTACCCGCCGGCCCGAAGGCTTCGTCGCTGAGCTGGATGCGCACCAGTTGCACCGCGAACAGGGCGAAGACGGCAACCGTCACGACCTGGAGGAGGGCGAGACGGCCCCAACGCGTCATCGTGGCCGGCAACTCACTCGAACAGCCCGCCCGGGCGGGGCTGCAACCGCCAGAGCACGAGCGCGAAGACGGCCGCCACCAGCGCCGTCCACGCTCCGGCGGCAGCGATCGCCCCACTCATCGCGGGCAGCCGGTCGAGGCCACCGCCGGTGGTTGCAAGCACTGCGAGGTACGCGAGTGCGCCGAGTCCGGCGGCCGCAGGTGCAAAGGCAAGCCGTCGGCTGACGAGCGTTGCGGCGATCACCGCACTGAGCCCGGCTGCCGGAAGGAGCGCGAGCAGGAACCAGCCGACGCGCTCACTGGAGGCGACACCGAGCACGGTGGCCACGACGAGCAGGGCCGGCCACACTTCGCGCTCGCCTCGGGCCATCGTCCACGCCGCGATCAGCGCGACCGGCAGCAGCGGGGCGGCGACGCTGCCGAGGAAGAGCGCCGGCACAGCGCCCAGTTGCAACAGCGAGGCGATCAACGCGAGCACAGCCAGGGTTGCGGCGCCTCGGTTCATCGGACCGGCTCCTCGCTCGTCGCTGTGACGGCTACCGGGTCGGTGAGGATCAGCACGCGTTCGATCCGTGCGTAGTCGGTCAACGGCTCGACCCGCACGGTCGCGAAGAGCTGCTGCCCGGGCGCCTCGACCGAGGCGATGCGCCCGATCACCAGCCCGCCCGGCAGCCGCCCGCCGAGTGCGGAGGTGAGGATCAGGTCGCCCTCGCTGATCGGTGTGGCCACGGGGATGAACTCCAGCACGAGGCCGCCGTCGTCGCCTGCCAAGGCACCCGGTACACGGGATTCCTGCACCACCGCCGTCACGGCCGATGCGCTGTCCGTGAGTAGTCGTACGGATGATGAGTGCGCATCGACCGCCACGACGATCCCGATCAGCGTGGCACCCGCTCCGAGCACCGGCTGGCCGATCGCGACGCCATCCGCTCTCCCACGATCGACGACCAGCTCGTCGCGGGCGGGTGTCGGGTCGCGCAGCATGACCGAGGCTGGGAGGAAGCGGTTCGCCTGCTCCCCAACCGCGGCGAGCAGTGATTCGACCTGTTGGCCGGCAACGGCGGATTCGCGAAGCGCGGCGGCTTCCGCCTCGACGCGTGCGAGGTCACTTCGCAGTTGTGCGTTCTCGGCACTCAGTTCGCTGACCTGCCCGGCGTTCAGCAGCACATCGGCGATCGGGCGCGTGGCGTCGCGGATCGCGGCGGTCGCCGGATAGACGAAGCTCGCGACGCGTTGTTCGAGGTTGCCGGTGAATGAGAGCGATGAGAGCAGCAGCAGGAGCACCGCGACGATGGCGAAGACGCTGAGGCGGGCAAGGCTGCGGGTGTCGACCATCTCCGACCCTCCCTCAGCTTCCCGTCGCTCGACCCATCATGTGGTTGAGGCACTCCTCGGCGACTCCCCCGCTCGCATCGGCACTACCGGATGGCCTGCCGAGGTGGGCGGCGGGACGCGACGGCCGACTGCACCTTCTCCAGCGTCGCGGCCTCCTCGAGCGCCTCGCCGCAGCCACGGACGACGGCGCGCAGAGGGCTCTCAGTCACGTAGACGGGGAAGCGGGTGTCGGTGGCGATGCGGCGGTCGAGCCCGCGCAGCAGCGCGCCGCCACCGGCCACCGCGATGCCGTGCATCATCAGGTCGGCGACGAGCTCAGGCGGGGTGATCTCGATCGCCGCCCGCACGGAGCGCACGATCTCGTTGGTGACTGGTGAGAGTGCGTCGCGGATCTCGACCGTGGAGACCTCGACCGCCTTCGGTAGGCCGGTGGCGAGGTCGCGACCGCGCAGATCGACGCTGCCTTCCTCATCCAGCGGGTAGGCGGAGCCGGCCTCGATCTTCACCGCCTCGGCGGTGCGTTCGCCGATCAGCATGTTGTGCACCTGGCGGGCGTAGCTGGAGATGGCATGGTCCATCGCATCGCCAGCCGCGCGCACGGAGTTCGAGACGACGATGCCGCCGAGCGCGATCACGGCCACCTCCGTGGTGCCGCCCCCGATGTCGACAATCATCGACCCGGCGGGATTCATCACCGGCAGACCGGCGCCGATCGTGGCGGCCATCGGCTCTTCGATCAGGTAAACGGAGCGCGCCCCGGCCGCGATCGCAGCGTCGTGGACGGCCCGCTTCTCCACCTCGGTGGCCCCGGACGGGATCCCGACCACCACGCGCGGCTTCGGAATGCCCAGGCCGAAGCGCTCATGCACCGAGCGGATGAAGTGCTGGAGCATGCGCTCGGTGACGGCGAAGTCGGAGATCACCCCGTCGCGCAGCGGTCGCACGGCGACGATCGATGAGGGTGTGCGGCCGACCATGCGCTTCGCGTCGTTGCCGATCGCGAGGATCTGCTTCGAGACTCGGTCGATCGCCACCACGGACGGCTCGTCGATCACGATGCCACGCCCGCGCACCATCACCAGGGTGTTCGCGGTGCCCAGGTCGATGGCGATGTCGTGCGAGAACATCCCCAGGAACGATGAGAGGGGATTGAACAAGGGTGTGGTACCTCGGGGGAGGTTCGGGCCGCCGCGGGGAGAGGGGAATGCAGCCGCGCCGGACTCGACGCGAAGGGGAAGTTACTGCAACGCGGAGTATACGGTTGGGCGGTTAGGGCTACAAGCGGGGATGGCGATCGGGCCGGATCCGAGCCTAGATGCCTGCAACGTTCCCGACCACGGTGCCGATGCCGAAGGTGATCGCTGCCGCGGCGAGGCCCAGTAGTACCTGCCGCATCCCGGAGTATCGGGCGCTGCGGCCGGTGAGCAGTGTGATGCTCGCGCCGAGTGCGAAGAGGCCGAGGGCCGAGAGTGCGGCGCTGACGAAAACCGCCTCGTTCGCCCCGCTGACGAGGAAGGGGAGGACGGGCAGGACCGCGCCGATCGAGAAGAGCAGGAATGAGGCGATCGCCGCCGTCCACGGCGAGCCGAGATCCTCTGGCACCAGTCCCAGCTCTTCGCGGGCCAGCGTGCTGAGCGCTGTGTCCGGGTCGGACATGATCTGTGCGGCGAGTGCCTGCGCCTGGGCTTCCGGCAGCCCTTTTGCCTGGTAGATCAGGGCGAGCTCTTCCTGCTCGGCCTCCGGCATGAGCTCGATCTCCTGGCGCTCGATCTCGAGCTGCGCCTCGGCTGCCTCGCGGGAGGAGGTGACGGAGACCCGCTCACCGAGAGCCATCGAGAATGCGCCCGCGAGCAGTCCGGCGACGCCGACCAGCACGACCGTCGCCTGTCCGGGGTTCGCACCGACGACGCCCATCACCAGCGCGAAGTTGGAGACGAGCCCATCGTTCGCGCCGAGCACCGAGGCGCGCAGGGCGTTGCCGCCACCGAGCGCGCGGTGGCGCAGTTCCAAGTGACCGATCACCGACCCGGAGACGCCGCCCGGGGTGCCCGAGAGCGCACCGAAGACGCGCGCGTGTGATGCCTCATCGGCCGGCAGCCCGGCGGCCTCGGCTGCTGGTTCGCCGATGTACATGCCGGTCGCGTCCATCTCGAAGCTGCGCACGATCGGCAGTACAAGGGCTGCTCCGAAGCGGCGGGCGAGCCACATCAGGGCGCGGGCGCGCCTGCTGGGCGGGTCGGGCGTGTCGTCCGCGTCGACGTTGCGGAGCTGCTCGCGCCAGAGGTCGCGGTGCTTCTGTTCGGTGACGATCAGCTTGCCGTAGATGCTCCGCAGCTCATCGTCTTCTTCGAGGCTTTCGAGGGTCTCGTAGATGAATATCCCGTCGACCTCCTCCTGGAGGTATTCGCGGAACCGATCGACGTCGCTGCGGGTATCTGTCGCCATCGCGTTAAGTCGCTCCCTGGTGGCCATCGTATCTGAAAAACGAGGCTAGGAATCCTCCCAGCCGCGCTCTGTCAGCAGGGTCGCGAACTCGTCCTCCGAGAGGATCGGCGTCTCGAGTTCCTCCGCGCGGGCGCGCTTGCGGCCGCCGCCCGCACCGGCGACGAGGTAGGTCGTGTTCTTCGTCACCGCAGCGCCGACGCGGCCGCCGAGCTGCTTGATCAGGGCCTCCGCCTCGTTGCGCGACCAGCGGTCGAGCGCGCCGGTGACGACGAACGCCTCGCCGTCGAGCGCGCCGCCCGCCGCAGCCTGCTCGTCGGTCATGCGCACGCCGGCTTCGGCGAGCCGGTCGATCATCGCACCGTACTGGTCGTCGTGGAGGTACTCGTAGACCGCCTCGGCGACGATCGGGCCGATGTCGTCGATCGCCTCGATCTCCTCCCGCGTGGCCTTGCGCAGGGCGTCCATCGAGCCGAAGTAGACCGCGAGCGCCTGCGCGGTCTCGCTGCCGATGTGGTGGATGCCGAGCGCGACGAGCAGGCGACGCAGCGGCTGCTGCTTGCTGCCCTCGATGTTCGCGAACAGCCGGTCAAGGCTCTTGTCGCCGAGTCCGTCGAGTTCCAGCAGCTCCTCGCGGCGGTCGGGGAGGGCGTAGAGGTCGGGCAGCGAGGTGATGATGCCGAGCTTGACCAGCCGATGCGAGAGCTTCTCGCCGAAGCCCTCGATGTCCAGCGCACCGCGGGAGGTGTAGTGCTCCAGCCCTCGTGAGAGCTTCACCGGGCAATCGCGGTTGGGGCAGCGGGTGGCGGCTTCTTCCGGGTCGCGCTCGACAGGCGTCCCGCAGACGGGGCAGGCTGCCGGCATCTTGAACCGGCGCGGGCGGCCCTTGCGACGCGAGAGCACCGGCCCGACGACCTGCGGGATCACCTCGCCGGCTCGCTGCACGATCACGTGGTCGCCCTTGCGGATGTCCTTCTCGCGAATCTGGTCCTCGTTGTGTAGCGTCGCCATGCGCACCTGCACGCCGCCGACAATCACCGGCTCCAGGACGGCGAAAGGGGTGAGCACGCCCGTGCGCCCGACCGAGACCTCGATCGCATTCAGGCGGGTGACGGCCTGCTCCGATGGCAGCTTGAACGCGGTCGCCCAGCGTGGGTCGCGGCCGACGGTGCCGAGCTGGCGTTGCAGCGAGAAGTCGTCGACTTTCACCACGACGCCGTCGATGTCGTAGGGCAGCTCCGAGCGGCGGTCGGCCCACGAGGCGCAGAACTCGGCGGCGGCGTCGACAGACTCGAAACGCTCAGCGTGCGGGTTCGTCGGCAGCCCGGCGTCGGACATCCATTGCAACGCCTCCCACTGCGTCGGGGCCGGCGAGGGGGCATCCTCTGTCCAGCCGATCTGGTAGGCGAAGATGTCGAGGCCACGCGCGGCGGTGATCGCGGGATCGAGCTGGCGCAGCGAGCCCGCCGCGGTGTTGCGAGGGTTCATGTAGAGCTGCGCGCCGGCGTTCGCGCGCTGCTCGTTCAGGCGATCGAACTCTGCCCGTGAGAGGTAGACCTCGCCGCGAATCTCGACGGCGGGCGGGGCGTCGGTCTGGAGCACGAGCGGGATCGTGCGAATGGTGCGCAGGTTTGAGGTGATGTCGTCCCCTCGTAGCCCATCGCCGCGCGTAACGCCGCGTTCGAAGCGACCGTCGCGGTAGATCAGCGAGATCGCGAGTCCGTCGATCTTCGGCTCGCAGACGAGCGCGAAGTCCTCGCGTTCGATCAGCCGCGCGACGCGAGCGTGCCAATCGCGCAGCTCGTCGCCGTCGAAGACGTTGCCGAGCGAGAGCATCGGCTGCGGGTGCTCGACGCTTTCGAAGCCCTCCGATGGCTCACCGGCGACGCGCTGGGCCGGCGATTCGGACGTGACCAGCGAGGGGTGCTCGGCCTCGAGGTCAACGAGCGATCGATAGAGGAGGTCGTATTCGCTATCGCCGATCTCGGGTTCGTTGAGGACGTGGTATCGATGATCGTGGTGGCGGATCTGCGAGCGGAGGTCTTCGGCGCGCTCACGGGCGCGGGTGAGGTCGTCTTTGGCCCGGGCTGGCGTCATGGGCGGGGAGTATAGCCGGTACGCCGCGTGAAGTCGTACGCTAGATTCTGACAGCATTCATCCACTCGGGGACCGCAGATGGCTGACGTGGTGATCGTCGACTACGGCGCAGGCAACCTGCGCAGTGTGGCGCGCGCTGTCGCCGAAGCCGGCGTCGAGGCCCGAGTCTCCGCCGAGGCCAAAGACGTGCAGCAGGCGAAGGCGCTGATCGTGCCCGGTGTGGGCGCGGCGGCAGACACGATGGCGAATCTGCGTGCCGGAGGCCTCGATGGCCCGATCCTCGAATACATCGCCTCCGGGCGTCCGTTCCTCGGTGTCTGCATGGGTATGCAGGCGCTCTTCGACTACTCGGAGGAGGGCGGGCGGCACGAGTGCCTCGGCGTGCTGCCGGGCAAGATCGTGCGCTTCCCGCAGGGCATGACGGTCCCGCACATCGGCTGGAACACCGTCGACATCGTCCGTGAACACCCGGTGTTCGAGGGCATCCCGAACGACTCGTTCTTCTACTTCGTCCACTCGTACCACCCGGAGCCAACGGATCCGGCCACGGTGATTGGCGAGACCGAGTACGGCGTGCGCTTCCCGGCCGTGCTGGGGCGCGACAACGTGATCGCGACGCAGTTTCACCCCGAGAAGTCGAGCGAGATGGGGCTGCGGTTCTACGACAACTTCCTGCGGCTGGCCCGTAATCGAGGGTCGATCGCGCCGGAACCGGCCACCGCCGCGACCTCCGGCGCCTAGGCCCGCCCGATGGAGATCATCCCAGCCATCGACATCCGCGATGGGCGATGCGTACGCCTGGTGCAGGGCGACTACGACCGCGAGACGGTGTTCGACGATGACCCGGTGAAGGTCGTCGTGCGCTGGGCGGCTGCGGGCGCGGAACGCATCCACGTCGTCGACCTCGACGGTGCGCGCGACGGCGAGCAGGCGAACGCGGGGGCGGTGCGCGAGATCGTGCAGACAGTGAACTGCGCGGTGCAGACCAGCGGCGGTATCCGCGACATGGAGACCCTGCAGGCGATGCTCAATGCCGGTGTGAACCGCATCGTGATCGGCACCGCAGCCGTGAAGGACCCGCTCTTCTTGCGCGAGGCGATCGCCGTGGGGCGCGGACAACTCGCCGTCTCCGTCGATTCGCGCGATGGCCTCGTCCGTCTCCAGGGATGGACGGAAGCCACGAACCTGCGGTCGACGGCGTGGATCGGTCAGCTTGCGGACATGGGCGTGGAACGCGTCGTCGTGACCGACATCAGCAAGGACGGCCTGCTGGAGGGCCCAAACCTCGCGATGTACGAGCAGCTGGTGTCCGGCACCTCCGTGGCAGTCGTCGCCGCCGGAGGGGTGACTACCCTCGACGACGTGCGGAAGCTCAGCGAGTGTGGGGTCGAGGCGGCGATTATCGGCCTCGCTCTGTACACCGGCGGCATCGACCTGAGCGAGGCGATCGCGGCGGCACGCTGAGGTGCGGCGATGCTGACGAAGCGCATCATCCCCTGCTTCGATGTCGATAACGACCGCGTCGTAAAGGGCATCTCTTTCGTCGAACTGCGCGACGCCGGAGACCCGGTCGAGCTCGCGAAGGCCTACAGCGAGGGTGGCGCAGACGAGCTGGTGTTGCTTGACATCACCGCTTCATCCGACCGACGCACGAGCGTCTACGACCTGATCAAGGCCACCGGGGATCAGATCTTCGTCCCGCTGACCGTGGGCGGTGGCATTCGCACGACACAGGACATGCGGATGATGCTGGAACAGGGCGCGGACAAGATTTCCGTCAACACGTCAGCGGTAGAGGGGCCGGAGTTGATCAGCGAAGGCGCGCACCGGTTCGGCTCGCAGTGCATCGTCGTCGCGGTTGACGCGAAGCGCGTGGGTGATGAGGACCGCTGGGAGATATACACCCACGGTGGTCGCACCCCCACCGGCCGCGACGCCGTCGAGTGGGCCCGCGAGGCCGTCGATCGAGGCGCGGGCGAGCTGCTGGTGACCTCGATGGACACGGACGGGCACCAGACCGGCTACGACCTGCCGCTGCTGCGTTCGATCAGCGACGAGGTGGAGGTGCCGATCATCGCTTCCGGCGGGGCGGGCAAGCCGGAGCATCTCTATGACGCGCTGACGGAAGGCGGCGCCGACGCCGTGCTGGCGGCATCGATCTTCCACTTCGGCACGTATGATATTTCGACGCTGAAGGAGTACCTCAGCGACCGTGGCATCCCGATGAGGCCGTCGCTGACGGCCACGAATGAGGAAGAGAGCAGCAACGATGGTTGAGGCACTCATCGACCCCTCGAAGCTGAAGTACGACGACGCGGGTCTCATCCCCGCGGTACTGCAGGACGCCACATCGCATGAGGTCTTGATGCTCGGCTGGATGTCCGAAGCGACGCTGCGCCAGACGCTCGAACTCGGGCAGGCGGTCTTCTGGTCGCGGTCGCGGGAGGAGGTCTGGCACAAGGGTGCCACCTCCGGCGACTACGTGAACGTGCACGACGTGCGCACGGACTGCGATGCCGATGTCGTGCTGATGAGCGTCGATCTGGTCGGTGGTGGCGTCTGCCACACCGGCGCGCGCTCCTGCTTCGTCGAAACGGACAACGAGACGGGCCGCATCGTCACTGCGGGCTAGCCGATGCTCGAGGCAGGGCCTCCGTTCGCCGTTACCCATGTGCTGTTCGATGTCGATGACACCCTCGTCGACTTCGGTGTCGCGCTGCTCAACGCCCAGCGGGCGGCGGCTGAACGTTGCACGGCGCTGACCGGCGTCCCCGTGACGCCGGTCCAGCTACAGGACGCGCGTAACCTCGTGGTCGACGAGCCGCAGTGGGAACGCGCGCAGCTCGCGGACGCCCGCCGCGAGTCGTTGCGTCGCGTGCTCGCCGCAGGCGGGGTGACCGGGGGGGCTGCAGCCGACGAGGTGGCAGAGCTCTTCTTCCGCACGCGCAACGAGACGATGCCGGTCTATCCGGAGGTTCGCGAGACACTGCAGCTGCTGCGCGACCACGGGTTCGCGCTGATCGCGGCTTCCAATGGGAACGCCGACCTCTCGGTGCCTGGCCTGGTGGACTATTTTGACTCGATGCTCTTTGCCGGTGACGCGACGCATCTCAAACCCGACCCTCGCTTCTTCCACCAGGCGGTGGCGGCGGCCGGCGGCGTGCCGGAGCTGACGGTCGGGATCGGCGACACGCCGGCCAACGACTACGACCCGGCCGTCGAGGCGGGGCTACAGCCCGTGCTGATCGACCGTGAGGGCGCGTTTGCGGACACCTCGATGTTGCGCATTGCCTCGCTGGCAGAGTTGCCGTCGATGGTCGAGCTGCCGGCTACGTAACGGGCTCGGAGGCGGACGCCATGCCCCCTTCGAGGACGAATTCCGTGCCCTCGATCTGACTGTGCAGCGCGGCGGCCGAGGTGAAGCCGCGGTTGATCGTGACGAGCTGCCCGTCGCGATTGTAGACCGCCGTGGTCGGCACGGTCAGCACGCCGTACTCGCCCGCCAGATCGCCGTCCTCGATAGCGTCGTGACGCTCGACCTGCAGGTCGGGCAGGGCGGTCTGCAGCGCATCGAGCGCAGGGATCTGCTGCATGCGGCAGATCACGCAGGTCTCCGTCGTGAAGTAGATGATGCGAGGCGCGCCCGGGCCGGGCTCGATGGAGCGAGAGGCGTTTAGCCGTGCGACGGTGCGGCGGTCGCGACGGGTGAGCAGCGCGCGTGAGGTCGCAATTGCGACCGTGGCGAGCGCGATCAGCAGGGCGGCGAGTAGCGGGCGCTCAAGCATCGGAAGGCAGTTGGGGGTGGGCGGCTGCGCTTAGCGCTCGGCGCGGCCGCTCGCGATCACTGCGGGCAGGAGCCCAACGCGCTCGAGCTGGAAGTAGGCGAAGCAGCCCGCGCAGAATTCCACCGTGAGATTGAGAAACGCGAGGACGGTGACGATCCAGTTCAGCACCCAGCCGGTCGTCGTGGCGCCGCCGAAGAGGGCGATCACGGCGGCGAAGAGAAAGACCGCGCCGACCGCCTGTGCGAACTGGTGGGGCATCGGGTCTTCGTATTCGACCTTGGAACCCAGGATGCCAGTCGGCTTCAGCACGCGCCTGTGAAACAGCTTGAAGAGTTCGAATGCGGGGTGGATGGTACCGAGACCGAGGACAAGCGTGGTGAACAGTACCAGCCAGCGGCCCGCTTCCACGCCGCCGACGAATGCGACGATCGTGATCAGCACGATCAGCGCTTGATTCGTGCGCAGCGTGTTTCGGTCGATGCGATATTCCATCGCCGTTTCCTTAGTTCATGAGTAACTTCGTCAAGAATATAAGCATAGCACAGCGTAGATTCACATCATAGCTAGAGGAAGCTAGCCCGCCGTGCTCCCTGCGAGGTGATCCTCCACGATCGCTGCGCTGAGGGCGGCGACGGCGACCCGGATCTGTTCGTCGTCGGGTTCGCGCGTCGTCAGCCGTTGAAGCGCGAGGTTCGCCGCGAAGAGCCAGTGCACGAGCGGGTGCGAGGGGAAGCGACCGGCGAAGCGAATCACCTCGTATGCCAGCGAGGCGACGAGCGGGATCAGCACCACTCGCGAGGCGAGCCGTAGCCAGAGGTCGGGCGTTCCGGTGACGAGGAAGACGACGACGGAGACTGCCGCGATCGTGAGCAGGAACGAGGTCCCGCAGCGTGGATGCGCGCGGTCAAAGCGTCGCACGGCGGCGACCGAGCCGGTGCGTACGATTCCGCTCCCCGGCTCGACGCCCAGCGCGCCGTTCTCGAGTGAATGGATCGTCATGTGTTCGGCGCCGTGGTACTGGAAAACGCGCTGGATGTCTTCGCTCTGCCCGATCACCCAGATGTAGCCGACGAGCAGGCCGACGCGGACGGCACCTTCCACCAGTACGACGACCCAGCCAGCGGGCAGCAGCGAGTCGAGCCAGAAGGTCGCCAGCACCGGCCCCGCGAAGAAGATCGCGACGGCGACGGTCATGGTGAAGACGAATTCCGCGTAGTCGCCAATGCTGAGCGGCGGAGGCTCGCCGCTCTCGTCCAGGTCGCCCTCGGCGATGCCGGAGGACCACGAGAGCGCGCGAATGCCGAGCGCGAGCGTCTCCCAGAGTACGAACATGCCGCGGAGCAGGGGGACGCGCCGAAACACGCTGAGGTAGAGCATGCCCAGCGGGCCGGAGTGCGTCTCGATCTCGCCGTCCGGCCGGCGCACGGCGATCGCCATCGTGCGCTCGCCGCGGATCATCACGCCCTCGACGACGGCCTGTCCGCCGTAGGTGGGCGTCGATGGGGTGGCGGCGCTCATCGGCCCTCCGGCCCTCAGCGTACGGCACTGCCGTCCGGGGACAAGTGCGAGACGCCGAGTGTGGGGGAACGAAGAAGGCGGCCTCGCGGCCATCCTCATGTTGTGCTTGCGAGACGGCCGCTACTCGGCTGCGGTCGTCGCCTCCTCGGCAGGTGCGGTCTCCTTGGTGGCCTTCTCTTCGTCGGCCTTGGCGTAGCGGCGGCGGAAGCGCTCGACGCGGCCTGCGGTGTCGACGATGCGCTGCTCACCGGTGAAGAACGGGTGGCAGTCGGAGCAGACCTCTAGGCGGATCGTCTCCTTCGTTGATTTCGTCTCCCATGAGTGTCCGCACGCGCAGCTGACGGCGGTGTCGAAGTACTCCGGGTGGATGTCTTGTTTCATCGGTACTCTCTGAAATCTCTAGTCGATGCGGTCTCGTCGGAGCTAGGCCTCGACAGGGACGATCGAAACCTTCTTGCGGCGGCCCTTCGCGTGCGGGCCGAACTTCACGGTGCCTTCGATGCGCGCCCACAGTGTGTGGTCGCGGCCGATGCCGATGTTCTCACCGGCGTGGAAGCGGGTTCCGCGCTGGCGGACGATGATCGAGCCGGCGGTCACGAACTGACCGTCATACCGCTTCACGCCCAGTCGTTGTCCGTTTGAGTCTCGACCGTTACGACTCGAACCGCCGGACTTCTTGTGTGCCATGTCGTTCTCCTACCGCTGGTGGGTGACTAGCTGGCCGTGATCGCTTTGATCTGGAGTCGGGTCTGATGCTGTCGATGACCGTGCAGCGTGCGCTGCCGGGTCTTGTTCTTGTAGCGCAGCGACAGCACCTTCTTCGCGCGAACGTGTGCCTCCACGATGGCGGTCACGGAGGCACCCGCCACGGTTGGCGCGCCGATCGAGACATCGTCGCCGTCCTCGATCATCAGGACGTCGTCGATCGTCACCTTGGCGCCTTCTTCGGCGTCGATCAGGGCAACGTCGACACGGTCGCCTTCGGTGATGCGGTACTGCTTACCGCCGGTACGGATGATTGCGTGCACAGTCGTTCGCCGTATGCCATCTCTGAGGTTGCGGTTAGATTGAGAGTCACGATTGAGTCTATGGAGACTGCGGGGCGCGGTCAACGCTCCGTTTCTCACAATCGCTGAGGAATTGCTGCTTCGCTGACGGATTGAAGCTGCCGAGGGGGCTCGCCTGGACGTCTTCGACCTGCTGCTGGACGTGCTGAAAGCACCGTACGACGGCTGGAACTGGCTCGCGGACGAGCTGTTCCTGGCGATGAGTTCGGCGTTCCTGCGCTACGGCGTCCCGATCGTCTTCGCTGCGGCGGTGACGGAAGCGACGATCGGCCTTGGTGTGATCTTCCCCGGTGTCGTCGTGATGTTCCTGGCGGGCGCGTACTCGGGGGAGCAGGGTGCTTCGCTCCCACTCGTATTCATCGCGGCCGTCGCTGGCACGATCATCGGCGATACCGTCTCCTATGGACTTGGCCGCTGGGCCAGCGGCTGGATGCGACGGCGTTTCGGTACGACGCTGCGCATGGGCGAGGTGTTGATCAGCGGGCACGCGCGCTGGGCGATTCCGTTCTACCACCTGCACAGCGTGACGCGGGCGGTCGGCCCTGCGGCGTCCGGGGCGCTGAGGTTTCCGCTGCGCATCTGGATGCCGCTCGACTACCTCGGCGCTGTGCTCGCGAACCTCGCCTGGGTCGGCGCCGGTGCGCTGCTCGGCCAGGCGGTGCTGACGGAGCGTGGGACGCTGGAGACACATCCAGCGCTGCGCATCGGCCTCGTGACGCTCGTGGTCGCGTACGCGGTCTTCGTACAGCGCTCGATGTTGCGACGCCGGAGCGAACTGCGGGCGGAGCCGGAAGTAGTCGCTGGCGACGAAGTCCCGTAGCGCGTACGGGCATCGTGCCGTGAGAGCAAAGAAGAGGGGCCAGACGGCCCCTCTTCTTGTTGTCCGCTGCTGCGGACTACTCGCCTGGTGGCGGTGTCGCACTCTGGTTCGACTGACCCCATGCGAGGCCGGGGCGACCCTGTGGCTGCGACTCTTCCACGTCGTCGCTCGCAGCGTCGCCGGTGGTCGTGCCCGGCGACGATGGCGGTGCCACCGGGTCGGGCGCGTCGTCCGGCATCGTGCGGCCCTCGGCGGGGCCGAGCAGGCGCGTAAGCTCGTCGCCGTCGAGGGTCTCGACCTCCATCAGCAGCTCGGCCAGCTCATCGAGCTTGTCGCGATGCTCGTTCAGCACCCTGCGGCAACGATCGTGTGCTTCGTCGACGAAGCGGCGCACTTCTTCGTCGATCTCCTCCGCGGTGTGCTCCGAGTAGTCGCGCTGCTCCGCGATGTCTCGGCCGAGGAAGATCATCGAATCGCGGCGGCCGAAGGTGCGCGGGCCCAGGCGGGCGCTCATGCCCCACTGGGTGACCATGTTGCGGGCGATCTGCGTGACCTTGCCGATGTCGTTGTGGGCACCGGTCGTGAGGTCGCCGAAGACCAGCTCTTCGGCGACGTGGCCGCCAAGGGCCTGTGCCATCAGTGTCTCGTAGTAGGCGCGGTCCTGCAGTCGGCGGTCGTCCTCCGGCAGTGACCGGGTGTAGCCACCAGCCATGCCGCGGGCCACGATCGTCACCTTGAACACCGGGTCGGCCTCCGGCATGAAGTGCCCGGCGACCGCGTGTCCGGCCTCGTGGTAGGCGATGATCTTCTTCTCCTCCGGCGTGATCACGCGCGACTTGCGCTCCGGGCCGGCGATCACGCGGTCGATCGACTCGTTCAGGTCGTCCATCTCGATGCGCTTCTTGTTGCGGCGTGCAGCGAGGATCGCGGCCTCGTTCACGAGGTTCGCCAGGTCGGCGCCTGAGAAGCCCGGCGTCTGCTTGGCGATGGTCTCTAGCGAGACGCTGCCGCCGAAGGGCTTGCCCTTGGAGTGCACGTCCAGCACGGCGCGGCGACCCTTCACGTCCGGCAGGTCCAGCGTGACCGTGCGGTCGAAGCGGCCCGGCCGCAGCAGGGCGGGGTCAAGGATGTCCGGGCGGTTGGTGGAGGCGAGCACGATCACGTTCGCGGTCGTCTCGAATCCGTCCATCTCCACAAGGATCTGGTTCAGCGTCTGCTCGCGCTCGTCGTGCGAACCACCGAGGCCCGCGCCTCGCTGACGGCCGACGGCGTCGATCTCATCGATGAAGACGATCCCGGGGGCGTTGCGCTTCGCCTGGTCGAAGAGGTCGCGGACGCGGCTGGCGCCGACGCCGACGAACATCTCGACGAACTCCGAGCCCGAGATCGAGAAAAAGGGGACACCGGCCTCGCCGGCGACCGCTCGGGCGAGCATCGTCTTGCCGGTTCCCGGAGGGCCGACCAGCAGCACGCCGTGCGGGATGCGCGCGCCGAGTGCGGCGAACTTCTCCGGGTACTTGAGGAATTCGACGACTTCCGCGAGTTCCTGCTTAGCCTCTTCCTGGCCTGCGACATCGAGGAAGGTCGTGGTCGCCTTCGCGCCGGTGAACTGCTTGGCGCGGCTACGCCCAAACGACATCGCCTGGGTATTAGAGCCCTGCGCCTGTCGCATCATGAAGATCAGGATCACGCCAAAGATGATCAGCGGCAGGAAGTTGAACAGCAGGCCAAAGACGCTACCGAAGGAACTTGGCCCCCTGACGATGATCTCCACGGCGCCGTCGCCGGTTGTCGGGACGTTGTTCTCGCGTAGCAGCTCCTCGACAGTGCCGGAACCCTCCTTGCGAGAGCGTACGGGCTCCTGCTCGCTGCCCAGCGAGACGGTGAGGCGATCACCTTCGACGACGATTTGCTCAACGTTTCCGGCTTGCGCCTGCGCGATCACGTCCGTGATCGAGACCTCTCGCGAACCGGAGGCGGGGCGGAAGAACATGACGACGACGAGTATGACGGCGGCGAGGATCAGCAAGTAGATGAAGGAGTTACGCATAAAGCGTGAAGGCATGGAGGGCTCCGATGGCCTCGTGGCTGATTCCGGCGGACACCTGCAAAGCTGAGGTGCAGGGCCGCACATCCAGTGTACATGTACCCAATTGAGGCTGTGTTACAGCTTCGTGATCATCGGTCACGCAGTTGTCTGACGTATCAGGGAAACGCTGCGATCGGCTGCTTCAGCCAGCAGTCAGACGGTCGGAGGACGGAGGCGCTAGCTGTCGCCTTCTTCCTCGTCGTCGTCCTCTTGGTCGATGTAGAGCTTGCCCTTCGTCGCCCAGTCCTCAACGGAGTACTCATTGAAGAGTACGAGCGTATCCTCCGGGCGTGTGTGGGCGATGTTGCATACGGCGTCGGTGATCACGCGGACAAGTTCCCGCTTCTGGGCGAGCGAGCGGCCCGGGAGCATCTCGATGCGGACAATCGGCATGGACGGTTCCTCCTATGGTCAGGTTCGTTGCCCGCGGCTCAGGCCTGTGCGGTGACTCCCGAGAGCACGGTGATCGGGTCACCCGCGCGGATCGTGCCGGTCTCCAGCACGCGCGCGTAGATGCGTGAGCGGTCGGGGTGCAGCTTCACGTTGATCGCGTTGAAGTCGCCATCGCTGAACCACTGCCCGTTGACCGCGCAGAGTGTCGTGTAGCCGGTCAGCTCAACCACGACGTCGTCGCCGAGCCGCAGGCGAACGCCAGGGACGAGCGAGGCCCAGTCGAGTCCAGAGACGGTGATGTTCTCGCCGGTGCTGCCGGCGTCGATCGGGTGACCTTTCGCCTGCAGCGCCTCGATCACCTCGAGCGAGGGGAGGCAGAGCGCCTGGTGTGAGTGGCCGTGCAGCTCCGTGTTCTCCTGGCGATCGACGCTGATGCCACGTTCGCCCACCTGCGCCTCCGCGATCGGCAGCTTCGGTACGCCACCGTCGGATGCGTTGATCTGCGCAATCGTGCCTTGCTGAGTTTGTGAACCGACCATGGCCACCTCCTGAGCGGGGATGGTAGCAGCAGTCCGGCTCGGTGGGTGCGTCTCGGAGTGATCTGATCACTTGCATTCGCGCTTACGCCGCGTCTAGCATGCGCCATGGTCGCGATCCGTCCGACGTGGCGAACGGAGCGGGCGCTCTGGCGCGAGGGCTTTGAGCGCGTCGCCGGCGTCGATGAGGTAGGGCGTGGCCCGCTGGCCGGGCCGGTCGTCGCGGCGGCGGTGGTGCTGCGGTTCACCCGCGCACGGTGGGTGAGCCGCCTGCGCGACTCCAAGATGCTGAGCGCTGCGGCACGCGAGGGGCTGGCCGCCGAGGTGCGTGCACGCTGCGAGTGGGGCATCGGCACGGTCTCGCAGCAGGTAATCGACCAGCTCGGCATCGTGCCGGCGACGCGGCTGGCGATGCGACGCGCGGTGCTCGCGCTGCCCTCGCTGCCGGATGCGTTGATCGTCGATGGTCGCGAGCGCGTCGACTGCGCCGTCGAGCAGCGATCGATGGTGAAGGCGGACGCCCGCTGCAAGTCTGTCGCGGCCGCGAGCATCGTCGCCAAGGTCGCGCGCGACGCGGAGATGGTGCGGCTAGCGGAGCGCTTCAGCGGCTACGGCTTCGAGCGGAACAAGGGCTACGGCTCCGCCGAGCACCTTCATGCGCTGCGCACGGTGGGCTACTCAACCGTGCACCGGCTCTCGTTTCAGCCTGTGCGCGCTGCGGTCGTGCGATGAGCGCCCGCAGTGAGTGAGCGTCCCGCCGACTACCGCCAGCAGCTCGGGCAACGAGGCGAAGAGCTGGCTGCCGAGTACCTCAAACGTAACGGCTACAAGGTGATCGACCGCAACGTGCGCCGCCTCGAGGGTGAGATCGACCTGATCGCGACGCGCAAACGCACGCTCGTCTTCGTGGGGGTGAAGCTGCGCAGCCCCGGCCCGTTCGGCGGGGCGATTCAGGCGCTGACCGCGGCTAAGCAGCGACCGCTGCGAGAGCTGGCCGCCGCCTACTCGGCGGAGCATCCGGAGCTGCCCTCCGACCCGCGCATCGACCTTGTGGCGATCGACCTGGCAGCCGACGGCGAGGTTGGCGAGGTGCAGCACGTCGAGAGCGCCGTCGAGGGCTAGCGGCTGGGGCCGCTGATGGGGGTGGAGGCGGCTGCGGACCAGGTTGCGGCCGCGAATGACCATCCGCTCGTGGTGAGCGGACGGCTCCGGCCGTTATGGCAACCACCGAAGGTGGCAGCTACACTTGCCCGGCTATGCCGATCTATCAATACGACTGCGAGGGCTGCGACCAGCGCGTTGACGTCTTCTTCCGCTCCGCGAACAGCGCGAGCGACGCCGCCTGCCCGGAGTGCGGCAGCGCGGACCTGTCGCGTGTGATGTCTGCCTTTGCTCGCAACCGCAGCGGAAGCGACCGCCTCGACTCGATCGACTTCAGTCAGGAGATGGGGCGCCTTGGCGGGGGTAATGAGCGCGACTTCGCGAAGTGGGCGAAGCGCATGGGCCGCGAGTATGATGGCGAACTGGGCTCCAACTTCAGCGAGTTGGCGGAGAAGGCAGAGTCGGGCGACGACCCGATCGAGCGGGTCGATCCCGGCTTCAAGCTGCAGCACGAGATCAACAAGACGAAGAAGAAGGGCAGTGGTGACGGTCACTCGCACGACGGCGGCAACTAGTGCCGATCTACGAGTACCGCTGCTCCGATTGCGAGGGCGTGACCAGCGTCTTCGTGCGTTCCGCCGGCACCGAAGTGAAGGCACGCTGCGAGCACTGCGATTCCACGAAACTCTCGCGCCTGATCTCAAAAGTGAATCGCGCGAAGACGGATCAGGACGTGCTGGACGAGATGGGCGCACCCGGTCCTGGTGGGACGCCCGAGGGTGGATACGAGGACCCTCGGCAGATCGGTCGCTGGGTAGAGAAGCGCTTCGAGGACTACGGCATGGACGTCCCGGATGAGACGCGTCAGATGATCGACGCTGCCCGTGACGGCGAGCTGCCCGACGCGGTCAAGGACATTTAGGCGCCGATGACCGACCAACCGCTCTCTAACGCCGTCGAGTCGGCCGTCGCCGGCATTCGCGACGACCTGGAGGCCGCCAACCGGGCGCGAGAGCAGGCGCTGCCGCTCTGCCGTAGCGCGATCCGTTTCGCCGCCAATTGCATCCGGGCGGTGCACCGAGGCGATATCGAGCAGGCAGAGCAGTTGCTCGCGCAATCTCGCGCCGCCGTCAGTGAGGCCGCCGAGGCGCTGAGTGACTTCCCACAGGTACGTCACGCGGGGTTCGTCCACGATGCGCAGAAGGAGTACGTGGAGGCTTCGGCGACGCTGGCGCTCGTCAACGACCGCGATCTGCCGCTGCCGCGTGACCTCGATGTTGGTGGACCGGCCTACCTCCACGGTCTCTCGGAGACCGTCGGTGAACTGCGTCGCGTGCTGCTCGACGCCCTGCGCCGAGGGGCGATCGATGAGTGCGAGCGCACGCTCTCGCAGATGGACGACATCTACTCGATGCTCGTCACCGTCGACTACCCGGACGCGATGACGGGCAACCTGCGCCGCTCCACGGACGCTGCGCGCGCGATCCTCGAACGGACGCGTGGCGACTACACGCTCGCCGTGCAGCAGGACCGGCTCGCTCGCAAGCTCGAAGTGTTCGGGCGGGGCGAGTAACGCTCGCTCATTCGAGTACGCGCCTGTACGTTTTCCGCCGTGCCGCGTAGGCGACGGTTTTGATACGCTGCCGCGCGGTCTGAGAGCAATGTTCCGGGAGGACGAAACCGATGAACGAGAGCCTGTATCTATCGCTGGGCGCCTCTGTGCTGGCCCTGGTGTTTGGCCTGTTCCTTGCGCGGCAATTGCTGAGCGAGGACGAAGGCACCGACAAGATGAAGGAGATCGGCGAGCTGATTCAGGAGGGCGCTGCCGCCTTCTTGAAGCGCGAATACACTTTCATCGCCATGTTCGTCGGCGTAGTCGTCGTGGCGATTGCCGTGCTCGTCGACTTCGATGCGATGGGCAAGTTCGGTGCCGAGGATGGCGAGTTGACCGACCTGCCGAGGACCGCGATCGCCTATCTGCTGGGCGCGGTCGCGTCCGCGTCCGCCGGCTACATCGGCATGTTCATCGCGGTGCGCGCCAACACCCGCACGACCGCGAGGGCGCGCGAGGGGTTGAACCCAGCGCTGCGCGTCGCGTTCTCCTCGGGCGGCGTTATGGGTATCATCGTCACCGGCCTGAGCCTGCTCTGCATCACCGGGCTCTACGCGGTCTTCCAGTCGGTTGGCCCGCTGGCTGGCTTCGCCTTCGGGGCCTCCTCGATCGCACTCTTCGCGCGAGTCGGGGGCGGCATCTTCACGAAGGCCGCGGACGTCGGCGCGGATCTGGTCGGCAAGGTGGAGGCGGGCCTCGATGAGGACGACCCGCGGAACCCGGCCGTGATCGCGGACAACGTTGGCGACAACGTGGGCGATGTCGCGGGCATGGGCGCAGACCTCTTCGAGTCGTACAGCGGCTCGATCGTGGCGACAGTGTCGCTCGCCGCGGTAGCCACCGTCGGCGTAGGCGAGAACGGCGTCTTCCCGGCGGCAACCGACCTCGGCGATCACCTCGCTGACCCGTTCGTGTTGCCGCTGCTGGTGATGGCGGCCGGGATCGTGGCCTCGATCGTCGGCAGCTTCCTGGTGCGCACGGGCGAGGACGCATCAATCGGCCGCCTGCTCTGGGCGCTGCGCGCGGGCATCTTCTCCGCCAGCGGGATGGTGCTGGCGGGCACGGCTGCGATCGTGATGACGATGGATCTGGACTGGAACCTCTTCTGGGCGGTGGCCACCGGCATCATCGCCGGGCAGGTGATCGGGACGATGACGGAGTACTACACGGCGTACGAGTTCTCGCCGACACGCAAGCTCGCCGAGCAGGCCGAGACCGGAGCGGGCACCGTCGTGATTGGCGGGCTCGCGCTGGGCATGCTCTCGACGGCGGTTCCGCTGATCACACTGGTAGTCGCGATCGGCATCACCTTCGAACTGGCCGGGTTGTACGGCATCGGTCTGGCAGCGGTGGGGATGCTCTCCCCGCTCGGTATCACGCTCGCCAGCGACGCCTACGGGCCGGTGGCGGACAACGCCGGCGCGATCGCCGAGCAGGCAGGACTGCCGCCCGAGGTGCGTGAGCGCACCGATGCCCTCGACAGCCTGGGCAACACCACAGCCGCGACCGGCAAGGGCTTCGCGATCGGCTCTGCCGTGCTGACGGCGATGGCGCTGATGGTCACCTACTCCGAGATCGTGCGGGCACGCACGGGTGGCGACTTCGTGCTGGACATCCTCGATGTCGAGGTGCTGATGGGGCTGCTGATCGGCGCCCTGATGCCCTTCATCTTCGGCGCGCTGACGATGGGCGCGGTCGGCCGCGCCGCGATGGCGATGGTGCTGGAGGTGCGCAGGCAGTTCTCCGAGCACCCCGGGATCATGGCCGGCACCGAGGAGCCCGACCACACTCGCGCGGTCTCCATCGCGACCGACAGCGCGATCCGCGAGATGATCCTGCCGGGCGCGATCGCGATCATCGTGCCGATCGCCGTCGGCGCGCTGATCAGCGCGGAGGCGTTGGGCGGGCTGCTGATGGGCTCGATCGCCGCCGGTGCGCTGCTCGCACTGATGATGGCGAACGCCGGTGGCGCGTGGGACAACGCGAAGAAGTACATCGAGTCGGGTGAGCTGGGTGGCAAGGGCTCAGACGCTCATCACGCGGCGATCATCGGCGACACGGTAGGAGACCCTTTCAAGGACACGTCCGGTCCCTCGATGAACATCCTGCTGAAGCTGATGTCGATCGTGGCTGTGGTCTTCGGCCCGCTCTTCATCTAGCAGCGGTCTCGCTGAACGAACGAGAGGGCGCCCATCGGGCGCCCTCTCTGTGTGCGGTGGCCGTGGTGCGTGCCCGCTCATGGTGAGCTTGTCGAACCATGACCCGGGCGGTGTGGCGTGGTCACCCTTCGACGGGCTCAGGGTGAGCGGAGCGGCGAGGAGGCACACCTCGGCAGCAACCCCTTCCACCTATGCAGCCCCTAACGGGGGGTTGAGCAGAAACGGGTTCTGGGTGCGTTCCGTGCCGATCGTGCTTGGCTGGTTGTGGCCGGGCAGCACGTTCGTGTCGTCCGGGAGCGTGAGCAGGTGTTTCCGGATCGAGGCGATCAGCGTCGCGGCGTCTCCACCGGGGAAATCGCTGCGACCGACCGAGCCCTGGAAGAGCACGTCGCCGGTGAGCACCATGCCCTCGGCGTAGAGGCAAAGCGAGCCGGGGGTGTGGCCGGGGCAGTGCAGGGCGGCAATCGAGTGGCTGCCGACCTCGATCGTGTCGCCGTGCTCGATGAAGCGGTCGGGCTGGCGCGGTGGCGTGACCTCGTGGCCGTACCACGCGGCGGCGGTGGCGACTGACTCCGCGATCTGCGGGTAGTCGAGACGGTGCATGTAGAACTTCGCATCGGGCAGCGCCTCGAGCAGCTCGTGCACGCCTCCCGAGTGGTCGAGATGGTGATGGGTGGCGAGTACGCCGGTGACGTTGAACTCGCGTTCGCTGAACTGCTCCAGCAACTCGGCCGCGTTGTCGCCGGGGTCGACGACTAGTGCCTCGTTCGTCTCTTCGTCAGCCAGCACGAAGCAATTCGCGGAGAGCCGCCCAACGACATAGCCCTGAAGGATCATCCGCCACCCCCGATGTGCGTAAAGACGAATCGAGTCTGGCGCGCAGTCGCTGCGGCGGCAAGCGCGGAGCAACGTAGTACGAATCTGGAGCAAGGCTGCGCAATCTGCGCTGAGCTGCCGAGTATCACCTGTGCGGCCCGGGGGGTACCGACGTGGTGACAAGCGCTGCAGCACTCGCCGACGCCGGGTTCGTTGAACCTGAGTTCTCTGAGGCACCGCGTTCGAGTTGCAGGCCACACGGCTGGCCGCGTTGATCGCGCCCCTCAGCGGTGTATTCGACCTCGCAGAGTCACAGGCGCCGGGCCACGCTGCACGCGTCACGCACATCGCGCTCACGCTCTGCTCGCGGCTCGACCTCAGCGCCAGCTCACGTCGCACCGTGCTCTACGCGGGGCTGCTGCACGATGCGGGCGTGGCTGTCGCCGAGCTGCCCACGAACGTCGAAGGCAACGGCGGGCATGCCTCTGCCGGGGCTTGGGTGGCCAGCCGCTTCGGGCTGGACACCGAGGTTCAGAACACGATCGCCAGCACACATGAGCGCTGGGATGGCGGCGGCTGGCCGCACGGCGTCGCCGGCGAGGACGTCTCAGTCGAAGCGCGCGTGATCAACGCCGCCCACTGGGCCAACGACATCGCGGAGGGCTCCGAGAGCCCGCTGCGCTCTCGCGCCGCGTTACAGAAGCTGCACCCTCGTGATGTGACGGGGCTGGCCGGCCCGGAGATCGCGGATGCGCTCGCCGACGTGGTCCGCGATGACGACACCTGGACGATGATGTGGGACGAGCACCTCTCGATGATGATCGCCGGGCGGGCGACCAGCGAGGGTCGAGCAAGCGTGAAGAACGTGGAGCGCATCGCCGTCGCGATGGGCGAGGTGACCGACGCAGCGCTGCGTGAGACCGGCCGCTCCGCCCGCGTCGCGGAACTCTCCACGCAGCTCGCGCGCCGCATGGGCATGCCGCAGTCGGAACGGCGCGCGATCGGCGTCGCCGCTCGGCTGCTGGACATCGGCCAGCTCGGCGTGCCGCGACACGTTACGGAGAAGCCCGCGATCCTCTCGCGGGAAAAGATGGAGCTGATGCGCGCCCACCCCGGGCTGGACGCGCGGCTGACGGAGCACGCCCTCGGCATGTCGGAGCTGGCGCAGTTGGTGCACGCGCACCACGAACGGCTCGATGGGCGAGGCTACCCGGACATGCTCGACAACTACGAGATCCCGCTCGCCTCGCGCATCCTCGCGGTCGCGGACTCGTACTGGGCGCTGCGCGCGGACCGGCCGCACCGCGAGTCGTTTAGCGACGCCGAGGCGCGGGAGATTCTCGAGGCCGGTGCGGGCGAGCGCCATGACGGTGACGTGGTGATGATGCTGGAGCCGTCGCTGGGCGAGAAGATCGCCAGCTGTGGCTGCACCTCGGCGCGCGACACTCACCTGCTAAGTGCGGACGAACCGTTCGACGTCCAGCACGAACATGATCGCGCCGCCGACGCGGACCTCCACCGGTTCCGCGCTGAAGCCGCCGTCGCCGAGGAACGGGAGTGTCTGGACGGGCACGAACTCTTTCCTCGCGTGGCACTCTTCGCGCACGATCTCAACGACCTGGTCGACCGAGGCCTCCGGCACGCCGCTGATGATCGTGGCGTTGCCGCGACGGAGGAATCCGCCGGTGGAGCCGATCTTGGTCGCGGGCAGGTCGGCTTCGACCAGCCGATCCATCAGCCGGTTAGCGTCGCTGTCGGAGACGATCACCACGCAGAATTTGTTGGGGTCGGCGTCAGGCATCGGCGGTCTCCGCTTCCGCTGTCACATCCGGCATCTGCCGGTGCTGTTCGGTCCGTGTCAGGGCGTCCGCGCGTGCGCTCACAAAGACGGCGACAGTAGCGCCCGCGGCCAGTCCGGCGAGCAGGGTGATCAATGTTCGCATAGCTCGGATGCCCTCCCAAGCGTGCGCAGGGTAGCACGGCTCGGCAGGTGTGTTGCAGCTCTGTTGTGGGCGTCAGATCGCGATGATACGCTCGCGGAAACCCCGTCCGTGTGGGCGGACTCCACAAGGAGCACACGTGGCTGACGATGGCAACGGGCCGGCCTCTGAGATGAAGGCCGACCTGGAGACGATCACTTCCCTCGCGAAGCAGCGGGGGTTCGTTTTTCCGTCTGCCGAAATCTACGGCGGCTTCGCCGCGACATACGACTACGGCCCGCTGGGCGTCGAGATGCGACGCAACATCCGCGAGAGCTGGTGGCAGTGGATGGTGCAGGGTCGCGACAATGTCGTCGGTGTCGAGGCCGCGATCATCACCAACCCGGACGTCTGGCGCGCGAGCGGTCACGTGGACGTCTTCACCGACCCGCTCGTCGATTGCCTGCAGTGCAACGCACGCGTGCGTGCCGACCATATCGTCGATGGCGTCTGCTCCAGTTGCGGGACGAAGGATCGCTTCACGGAGGAGCGCGACTTCAACCTCCTGCTGCGCACGAGCGTCGGCCCCGTCGCCGATGAGGGCGCGACCGCCTATCTGAGGCCCGAGACCGCGCAGGGCATGTTCGTCAACTTCGACAACGTGCTGAACTCGACTCGCCGGCGGTTGCCGTTTGGCATCGCGCAGATCGGCAAGTCGTTCCGGAACGAGATCACGACGCAGCAGTTCATCTTCCGTACGCGCGAGTTCGAGCAGATGGAGATGGAGTTTTTCTGTCACCCGGAAAATGCGCTCGACTGGTTCGGATACTGGCGTGGGGAGCGGATGCGCTGGTACCAGTCGATCGGCGTGCGCGCCCAGCATCTTCGCTTCCGCGACCACGGTGAAGACGAGCGTTCGCACTACTCTAGCGCCACGGCCGACATCGAGGTGAACTACCCGTGGGGTTGGTCGGAGCTGGAGGGTGTCGCGTACCGCGGCGACTACGACCTGACCGTGCACCAGGAGGCCTCCGGCAAGTCGCTCACCTACTTCGACCAGCAGGCGGAGGAGCACATCGTCCCCCACGTCGTCGAGCCTGCGGTCGGCGTCGACCGCGTGATGCTGACGCTGCTGATGGACGCCTACGACGAGGACGAGGTCGCCGGCGAGAAGCGCGTCGTGATGCGGCTGGCGCCGAACATCGCGCCCGTGGCCGTCGGCGTGCTGCCGCTGTCGCGGAGCGACAAGCTGCTCCCGACCGCTCGTCGCGTGCATGATGTATTGCGACCGCATTTCCGCACGTGGTACGACGATGCACAGTCGATCGGCCGCCGCTACCGGCGGCAGGACGAGATCGGTACGCCGCTCTGCGTCACGGTCGACTTCGACACGATTGACGATGATGCGGTGACGATCCGTGACCGCGATACGACTGAGCAAATCCGCGTCCCGATCAATGGGCTCGTGGAGGCGCTGCGAGGGCGGCTCGGGGAGCTGCAACCAGCCGTGGATGATCCAGCGCCTATTCCGGAGCGTTCATGACCAACAACAACTCGAAGCCTCGGCCCGCCGTGCGGATGCTGCACACCTCGGACGTGCACCTCGGCGCATACGACCATGGGCGGGGCAATTCGATCGACGCGATGCACGATGAACTGGAGCAGGGCTTCCGCCGCATCATCGACATGTCACAGGCGCTGAACGTCGATGTGGTCGTGATCGCCGGCGATTTCGTCGACAACGCACGCGTGCGCGATGAGACGCTGCATTTCGCGGCCTCCGAGATCGCGCGAGCAGAGGTCCCGGTGATCGTCGCGCCCGGCAACCACGACCATGTCGGCCCGTCCTCGCTCTACGACCGCATTGACTTCGCGGCAGAGGCGCCGAACTTGCTGTTGATGCGAGTGCCGGGAGGCGAGACGGTTGCGCTGCCGGACCTGGACATGGAGATATGGGGCCGCAGCCACACTGAGCAGTTGCCGCGCTTCACACCCTTCGCCGATGCGCCGCCGCGTGGCGATGCCGGGTGGCAGGTGGGGGTCGGTCACGGCCATTACATCCACCCGGCCGCAGCACTGCAGCACTCCTTCCACATCTACGAGGACGAGCTGGCGGCGATGAAGCGCGACTATGTCGCGCTGGGTCACTGGGAGCGACAGGTCCGCGTCGCGGCCGGCGGTGGGCTCGCGGCCTACTCGGGCGCGCCGGAGAGCCTCAGCGGCTCGGTGGGCGGCCGGGTGCTGGTCGTCGACTTCGACGAAGGTGGGGGCGTGCAGCTTGAGGCACCCTCACTGGACGGTGACGCGGCGCTGGCACACGACGAGATTCCGTTCCTCGAGGGTGCTGAGATCGTGGAGCGCGGCTAGCCGACCCGCTCGCAGCGACCGGCACACACAGAGGAGAAGCGCCGCATCTGCGGCGCTTCTCCGGTCTCAGGCCTGCGTGGCCTCAAGCTGGGTGGCCCTGGGTAGCGCGGCTCGGAATCAGGCGGGCACCTTTGCTCGGGCCCCGTCCTTGTCCTTGAAGTAGAGGACATTGATTTCCGCGAAGATCGCCTGGTCTTCCGGCAGGTCATCTTCGGCGTAGATCGCGGTCACCGGGCAGGCCGGCTCGCAGGCGCCACAGTCGATGCACTCATCGGGGTCGATGTAGACCATCTTGTCGGTGCCCTCTTCGGTGTGGATGCAATCCACAGGGCAAACATCGACGCACGAGAGGTCGAGCTCGTCGATGCAAGGGGAGGTCACGTAGTAGGTCATTCTGAGAGTCCCTTCTTCAGAACCGTGGCCGCCCGCCGACGGTGGCTTCGGCGCTGAGTGTAGATATGTGACGGTTTTCATACAAGGGATCGCTGTTCCCGAGCTGATCCGGCACCGCGATCATCATCGGCTGGTGCTCACCGTCGCCACAGCTTCCACCACGGAGATCGCTGCTCGGCGGCGGGCTCCGCCTGTGCGATCCGCGCGGCCTCGACGGCTGCTTCCGCCTGCCGGACGGCACCATCGAGGCGGCGGCGAAACATGATCGCCGGCTGCACGAGGTCGAGCGCACCGCCTTCCTCGCGAGCGTCGGGGAAGAGCCGAACGACCGCCTCCGAGAAACCGGGGACGACGGAGCGGCCCTGCGCCATCCCGAACTGCTTCAGTTCGCTGACGATGCCGTGCAGGCCGAGGCCGATGCGCCTCAGCTGGTAGTCGCCGACCTCGACCTGTGCGCTCGCGAGGCCGAGCTGCGGGTCGATTGCCTCGCGCACGGTCGCGAGCCCGAGTTCGGGATGCCCCATCGCCAGCGCCTCCGACCCCGGCCGGCCGAGGTGGTAGACGACCGCGAGGTAGAGCGGCAGCAGGTCATCGTCGCCCAGCGTCAGTGTGTGCATGTACGCAGCGTAGCGCGCCGCACATCAAGCGAGTGCGACGCTGCTCAGCTGGCCTTTGCTGCGGCGCGTTTGCGGGACTTCGCTGGTTTGCGGGCCGGCTCCGCATTCTTCGCCGCGCCACGTTTCGAGGGCTTCGCGGCCTTCTTCGCCTTTGCCGCCTTCGAGTTGCTCGCGCCGTTTGCCGCTGCCTCGGTTGCCGCTGCCTCGACTGGCTGTGCCGCGGCGACCGGGATGCCGCCGCCATGCTTCGCGAGCACGACACGCAGGAACCGGCCGGTGGCAGAGTCCTCGACCGTGGCGATCTGCTCCGGGGGACCCTCCGCGATTACGTAGCCGCCCGCTTCGCCACCCTCCGGACCGAGGTCGATTAGCCAGTCGGCGTTCTTGATCACGTCCATGTGGTGCTCGATCACGATCACCGTGTTGCCGCTGTCGACGAGCGCCTGCAGCACGCCGAGCAGCGCCTCCACGTCGGTGAAGGAGAGCCCGGTGGTCGGCTCATCGAGGATGTAGACGGTGCGCCCGGTGGCGCGACGTGAGAGCTCGGTCGCCAGCTTCACCCGCTGCGCCTCGCCGCCGGAGAGTGTCGTCGCGGGCTGGCCGAGCCGGATGTAGCCCAGCCCGACGTTGTGCAGCGTCTCCAGGCGACGACGGCCGGCCGGGATCGCGTCGAAGAACTCCAGCGCCTCCGTGACCGTCATGTTCAGCATGTCGGCGATGCTCTTGCCGCGGTACTTTATCTCCAGCGTGTCGCGGTTGTAGCGGTCACCGTGGCACGTCTCGCAGGCGACGGTCACCTCCGGCAGGAACTGCATCTCGATCACGTTGTAGCCATCGCCCGAACAGTCGTCGCAGCGCCCGCCTTTGACGTTGAAGGAGAAGCGGCCGGGCTTGTAGCCGCGCGCGCGCGCCTCCGGCACCGAGGCAAAGAGGTCGCGGATCGTCGTGAAGAGGCCGGTGTACGTGGCCGGGTTGGAGCGCGGGGTGCGCCCGATCGGGGACTGGTCGATCACGACCGCCTTATCGATGTGCCCCAGCCCCTCGATGCGCTCGTGCTTGCCGGGACGCTCGCGGGCGCGGTGCAGCTCGTACGCGAGTTTCTTCGCCATGATCTCGTTCACCAGCGTCGATTTGCCGCTGCCGGACATGCCGGTGACGCCGATGAAGAGGCCGAGCGGGAAGCGCACATCGATGTTCTTGAGGTTGTGTTCCTCGGCCGCGTGCACGATCAGAGCCTTGTCGCCGGCGCGCCGCCGCTGCAGCGGGATCGGAATCTGGCGCTTGCCGGAGAGGTACTGGCCGGTGAGCGAACGTTTGGCGCGCGCGACTTGCTTCGGGGTGCCGGTCGCGATCACCTCGCCGCCGTGCTCGCCCGCGCCCGGGCCGAGGTCGATCAGGTGGTCGGCCGCCCACATCATTGCCTCGTCATGCTCGACGACGAGCACGGTGTTGCCGAGGTCGCGCAGCCGGGTGAGGGTGCGGATCAGCCGCTCGTTATCCGTCGGGTGCAGCCCGACGGAGGGCTCGTCGCAGACGTAGAGCACGCCCATTAGCGCCGACCCGATCTGCGTGGCCAGCCGGATGCGCTGCCCCTCGCCCCCGGCCAACGTCCCGGAAGAGCGGTCGAGTGTGAGGTAGCCGAGTCCGACATCGCGGAGGAAGGTGAGGCGGCCGCTGATCTCCTGCAGGATCTGGCGGGCGATGTCGAGCTCACGTTCGGCAAGTGGCGTCTCTTCGCTGCGCAGGTGCTCGATCCATTCCAGTGCACTGTTCACGGAGAGGCGCACCGCCTCGACGATCGAGCGGTCGTCGATCGTGACTGCGAGCATCTCCTCCTTCACCCGCGCGCCCTCGCAGCGCGGGCAGGGGACCGTGAGCATGTAGCGTTCAATGTCGGTGCGCACCCACTCCGACTCGGTCTCGCGATGGCGGCGTTCGAGGTTCGTCAGCACACCCTCCCACGCCACGTCATAGCGGCGCACGCGGCCGCTCTTCGTCTTGTAGTCGACCGAGACCTTTTCGCCCTCCGTGCCGCGCATCAGCGACGACCACTGAGCCTCGTCGAGCTGCTCGAGCGGTGTATCGAGCGTGAATCCGGCGGCGTCACCGACCGCACCGATGCGACGGCGGTACCAGTGCTGCGAGGTGCTGATGCGCTGATAGGGGACGATCGCGCCCTCGTTGATCGTGAGCCGACGGTTGGGCACCACGAGCCCTTCGTCGATCTCCATCTGCACGCCCAGTCCGGTGCAGGCCGGGCACGCGCCGTGTGGGCTGTTGAAAGAGAAGTTACGCGGCTCGATCTCCCCAACGGAGTACGGCGCGTGGCCTTGGTTCGGGCAGGCGAAGTGCTCCGAGAACGTCTCCTCGTCGCGTCCCTCCGGGGCGAAGAGCATCACCCCGGCGCCGAGGCGCAGCGACTGCTCCACGGAGTCGGAGATGCGTCGCCGCGTCTGCTTGCTCTCCTCATCATCGCGGGCGGGCACGACGATGCGGTCGACGACGACATCGATGTCGTGCCACTTGTAGCGATCGAGCTCGAACTGCTCCTCGATCTCCCGCACCTCGTCGTTGACGCGTACGCGTACGAAGCCCGCCTGACGGACCTCTTCGAGCACGCCCTTGTGCTCGCCTCGCTGGTGGCGGATCAGCGGCGCCAGCAGCATGCCGCGAGTGCCGGGTTCCTCTGTCAGCACCTTGTCGACGATCTGCTGCACGCTCTGGCGCTGAATCACCTGCCCGCAGTGTGGGCAGTGCGGGGTGCCCACACGGGCGTACAGCAGGCGCAGGTAGTCGTAGGTCTCCGTCACCGTCGCGACAGTGGAGCGAGGGTTCTTGGAGACGCCCTTCTGGTCGATCGAGATCGCGGGTGAGAGCCCCTCGATGTAGTCGACGTCGGGCTTCTCCATCAGCCCCAGGAACTGGCGGGCGTAGGCGGAGAGTGACTCGACGTAGCGGCGCTGACCCTCGGCGTAGATCGTGTCGAAGGCGAGCGACGACTTGCCGGAGCCGGAGACACCGGTGACCACGACGAATTTGTCGCGCGGGATCTCGATGTTGATGTTCTTGAGATTGTGTTCGCGGGCGCCGGTCACGACGATGCGGTCGAGAGGCATTAATCACCTTGGCCTGAGGGGAAGAGAAACTGGTAGTCGAACAAACGCTCGAATTGCTATCGTACGGCCAGAGGCAACCGCTCTCAAGACTTCGCGACTGACCGGGCCGAGCAGGCGATGTGCGCAGCTGGAACATACGCGACATAAGTCGATGAGTAAGAGTGATTGGTGGCATCGGCCGTGGCGCTGGTATGCCGAGGCGTTGTGACGCGTGTGCTGGTCGTCGCGGAACAGTCCGAACGCCGTGAGGCGTTAGCCCGCGATCTGCGGCGTGCGGGCCACGAGGTCGCCGGTACGACCAGCGGCGACGGCGTGATGGCGGAGACCCGACGCACGGTCGATGGGCCGGACATCTTCGTCGTCGATGCGGGCGGGGGACACACGGGCGCTGCGGCGACTGCTCGAGCGAGCACGGGAGGCGGCTGAGGACTCGGAGCGCCCTGTAGTCGTCTTCATACCGCAGTACTCGCCTTGGCTGCGCGGCTCGCTGCCAGTTGATCTGCGCGCGGTGGTCGCTGTTTCTGCGTCGACGCAAGCAGCCGAGGCCGTCGCGATGGAGCTCGCAGCAGTGCGAGGCGAGGACGAGTCGCAGCCGCCGGCCGCCGAGCTCTCGTACGATGAACACCGGCGCGAGGCGAGTGGGCACGCGGGCGCGGTGGGGCTGACCCCCTCCGAGTCGGCGGTGCTCGCGCTGCTGATCCGCGAAGGGCGTGGTACCGTCACCCATGACCGCATCGTCCAGAAGTTGTGGGGCAGCGGCTTCGCCGACCGCTACGGGCGGGCTTCGATCCGAACGCACATCCAGACGCAGCGTCGCAAGCTCGGCTCGATCGGGCTGACGGACGCCGTAATCGCGGTGCCAGGTGTTGGCTACCGGCTGCTGGTCGACGCGGTGCTGCCCGAGGCCTAGAAGGCCGTCCGTACGCCCCCGCAGGGACCTTAGGCGGGGTCGGGGTCGCCCTCCGGCGGCTGGCCGGACAGGAGATCGGGGCCGCCGAGGTCGCTCAGATGGCGGCGCAACTCGTTCTCGATCTCCTCGAGCTGTTCCTCGGTCACTCCCATCGTGGTCATCGTCTCGCGAATCAGGCGCTGTACCTCCGGAATGTCCTCGCGGATCAGCGCCTCGGCGATCTCGAGTTGTGTCTCGATCGCGCGGAAGCGATGGCGTCGGTCGCTTTCGTTGTCGGTCGCGAGGATTGTGGAGAAGAGGCGGGTGAAGAGCGTCGCGGTGCGCGCGATGCGCACGCGGTCGTCCGGGTCGGAGGGGAAGTCCCCGGTGACCTGGACTTCGAGTCCGGTCTCGCTGTCCTTCGCGATGTACTGCTCTGGCATTGACTGGGCCTCTCGGGCACTGGGATGACTAGCTCACTGCCCCTACATGGTACCGCTGACGCGCGGTGCGCGAGGTCGAGTGCGTGACAGCCAGCCGTCAGCTGGCGCACTTCCTGCGCGTTGAGATGGAGCCTGACAGCAGATTTGGGCGGATCGCCGAGCCACAGGCCTGCGACCGTTGGATTGTCAGACTTGGTGAATGGGTTGACGCTCTGCGCGCGGTTGTAGGCGAATGGCGCGTGCGCTCGGGCGTTTCGCCGGATCGTGCCCCCCGGCACCGCGCTTACCGTTCGCTGACGCCCGTCTCCGTCATGGAAATTCCTGGTGCCATGACGGAGTTGCTGCCGATGATAATCGCAGCTAGATGCGGTCGAAGAGAGTGAGCGACCGTGGCGAGCTGCAGGTGTACAACCCGGCGATGCTCGAACTGGTTGGCTACGACGCAGCGAGTATCGAGATCGACCGCATGCGGCTCGGGCGGCGGCTCGCGTTCGCCGACTTCCTCAGTCCCGCGGAACTCGACCGGCTCCTCGCGATGGGCACCGCGCGTCTTGGCGGCGAGTCGCCGGACGCCGTGCAGGTGCGGATTCGTCACCGCGAGGGGCGCTGGATCGATGTCGAGGCGTCGAGCTCGCTCTATCCCGATGGTGAGTCGGTGGGCGTGTTGGTGGAAGTGCGCGTTGTGACAGAGGAGCTCCGGCTGCAGCAGGCGCTGCTGCAAACGCAGAAGCTGGAGGCCGTCGGCACCTTCGTCGGGGGCGTCGCCCATGACTTCAACAACCTGCTGACCACGATCGGGGGCAGCATCGAGTTAGCCCGCGACACCGACGATGCGCGGCAGTGGCTGGAGCGTGCGACGGTATCGACGGAGCGCGCCGCACGGCTCGTTCAGGAGTTGCTTCAGTTCTCGCGCACCGATTCCGCCGTGCGCGAGCCCATCGACTTGAGCGAACTCGTCGATCGGTCGATCGAGCGAGTGAGTGAAGCGATCGACGCTCGGATCGAAGTCACGCGCGCTGACGCTGGCGGCCTGCTGCTCGTCCGAGGTGATCCCGAGCATCTCCAGCAGGTGCTGGTGAACGTGATCGTCAATGCCGCCGAAGCCCTGGATGGGCGGCTCACTGGCGGCGATGCGTCCGCCGAGCGAGCGCGGATCAGCGTGCGGTTGTCGACGACGAGCGAGGGGCTCCACGAAGTGGTGGTGACCGACGACGGGGTCGGCATTGCGCCGGAGATACAGCACCGCAGCTTCGACCCGTTCTACACCTCGAAGGTGGTCGGGCACGCGACCGGACTCGGACTCTCGACCGCCTACGGCATCGTCGCCGGCACGACGGCCAGATGAGCGTGCATTCCACTGTCGGCGAAGGTACCGAGATCACGATCTGCCTGCCGGCGCTGAACGGTGAGGCTCAGACTGAGGACGATTCGAGCGTGACACTCGCCTAGAGGCTGTCGCAGCGACCGAGTTCTACGGACCGCAGATGGCGCTGTGCGCGCCGAGTAGCCGATCGCTGGCTATTATGCCTCGGTCGTTCAGCGGCCGCGCGCTTCGTCGAGGGCGCTGTACCGAAGGAGAGACAAGATGGACGTAGGCGAGCGACTGGCGATGGTGATTGCCGGCGGTGGTATCAATGCGATGTTCGGAGTGCCGGGCGGACAGACGATGCCGCTCTATGGCGCGGCCACCGGCGCGGGGCTGAACCACGTCTTGATGCGGGACGAACGCAGCGCTGTGTGCGCGGCCGACGCCTATGCGCGGCTCTCGGGGCAGGTCGGCTTCTGTGATGCGACCGTCGGGCCGGGCGTGACGAATCTCGTCTCTGGCCTCGCTGAGGCGCTGGCGTCATCGGTGCCGGTCGTCGCCGTGATCGCCGACATCCGACGCGATCAAATGCACCTGCGCCGTCGCGCGAGCGTCTCCCAGGCGCTCGATCAGGCCGCGCTGCTGGAGCCGATCGTGAAGTGGTTCGGGCGCGTCGAGCAGGCCGACAGTATCGATGCCGTCTTCGACCAGGCGCTGCGGATCGCCACGACCGGCCGTCCCGGCCCGGTGGTCGTCGAGGTGCCCGAGGACGTCTTTCGTGCGCAGTTAAGCGACGACGCAGCGTTACGCGAGTTCGGCCCCTCCGCGTTCTCATTCCCGCGCTTCCGATCCGCCCCGTCCAGCGGAGACGTGGAACGTGCCGTGGCGCTGGTCACCGGGGCCGAACGCCCGCTGATCTTGACCGGTGGCGGCGTCACGTTCAGCGATGCCTCGGAGGCGGTCGCGAGCCTCGCGCAGCAGTATCAGATCCCTGTCGTCACATCGATCAGCGGCAAGGGCACGGTCGATGAGTCGGACGAACTAGCCGCCGGTGTCTCCGGCGTCTTCGGGACATCGCGAGCGAACGACGCGATGGTCGCCGCCGATCTCGTGATCGCGGTCGGCTGCAAGCTCGGCTCGTTGACGACGCACAGCTGGCGGCTGCCGCGAGCCGACCAGACGCTGATCCACATCGATGTCGATGGCGAGGAGATCGGGCGCGCGGTGAGTGCCGAGCTCGGCATCGTCGCCGACGCACGCGAGGCTGCGGTCGCACTGAACGAGGGGTTGAGCGGCCACGGCTACGCGGGGCGCAACTGGCTCGCCGACCTGGACCCGAGCGCACCGGTGGAGGGTACGGGCGACGGCGCGGTGCAGCCGCATCTGCTCGCCTCTGTGCTCGGTGACGCGCTGCGGGACGACGATGTGCTCGTCTGCGACGCCTCGCTGTCCTCCGGCTGGGGTGCGGCGCATGTACCGGCGCAGCGGCCGCGTAGCTTCATCGCGCCTCGCGGGCTCGCGGGCATCGGCTGGGGTGCGGGCGGTGTGATCGGCGCACGCATGGCCGTCGAAGCGGGTCGTCGCGTCGTACTGCTGGTCGGCGATGGTGCGTGGGGGTATGCGCTGAGTGAGGTCGAGACGGCGTCGCGGATGGGGCTGGACATCACCTACGTCGTGCTCAACAACTCCGGCCTCGGCTGGGTGAAGCACGGCGAGGACGCGCGCGGCCACGATGAGGCCGCGAAGTCAGTCTTCACGGACGTCGACTACGCCTCCGTCGCGCGAGCGATGGGCGGTGAGGCGGCGCGTGTGACGAACCTGGAGGACTTCGAGGCGGAGTTGCACACCGCGCTGGAGAGCCCGCGACCGTACCTCGTCGAGGTGATCAGCTCTCTGGACGCCTCGCCGGTCTACTCGCTGCCCTGAGGGCGCGCTACAAGAAGAACAACGAACTGCGATAGTAGCCGAGTCGCATACGGAGGAGTCAGTACGTGGAATTCTCCGCCTTCTTTCTCTGCACGTTGCCCGATGGTGGGCCGGCGGCGCGGATCTACGAAGAGACACTGGCCCACACGAAGATTGCCGATGAGCTGGGCTACGACGCGACCTGGTTCGCGGAGCATCGCTTCTCAAACTATGGATACCTGCCGAACCGGCTGCTCTTCGCCGTCAAGATCGCGGCGCAGACCCCTCGCATTCGCGTCGGCACCGGCGTGCTGGTGATGCCGTTCTGGAACCCCGTTCGCATCGTGGAGGACATCGCGATGACGGATCAGTTGACCGATGGCCGGCTGGAGATCGGCGTCGCTCGCGGCTACCAGCCGTACGAATACTCCCGCTTTGGCCTGCACAAAGACGACGCGCGCGACCAGACCGACGAGTCGCTGGCGGTGATGCTGAAGGCGCTGACCGAGCGTGAGTTCACCCACGACGGGCCTGCCCACCAGATTCCTGAGACGACGATCTATCCTCGGCCGTTGCAGCAGCCGCGCCCGCCGATCTGGCTCGCATCAAGTTCGCGCGAGAGCTTCGACTGGGGGTGCGCCACGGACTGAAGGCGATCACTACCACCTCGACGCGACCGATCGAGGTTATCAAGGCGTCGTGGCAGCACTACCTCGATGCTCGCGAGGCGGAAGGTGTCGAGGGGCCGACTGACTTCTCCGTGCAGCAGAACGTGGTAGTGGCGCCGACAGACGCCGAGGCGCGTGAGCAGATGGCGCACGTGCTCTACAACAACCGCCAGGCGCAGGCGCTGCGCAGCGACACGCAACGCGTCGACGACGGTGTCTCCGCCGAGCTGCCGTATGAGGGCGAACCGACACTCGACGAACTGTTCGAGGAGCGGACGTTCTCAGGCAGCTCGGAGACCGGGACCCACAAGCTGCGAGCGTACACGGACATCTGCGATATCACGCGCCTGAACTGCGTCTTCAGGCTGGGCTCGATGTCGCCCGAGACGGTGGCTCAGTCGATCCGGCTCTTCGCGAAGGAAGTGATGCTGCACTTCAAGTAGCGGCTGCGCCGGTCATGGTCTCGGTGCGGGCTACTGCAGCGGAGACTTTGCTGTCGGGTCGAGCCGCGTGATGTTCATCGACTCGCGAATCATCATGTCCGGGATCAGCGGGCCGATGTTGTCCTTCCAGTGGTCGCTCTGGTAAACGGCCTCGTAGAGCCGTTCGCGCTCGGCCTCGTCCTTAAAACGACGAATCCAGACGTAGACGGAGTCATCGTCCTCGCCGGTGAAGCTGCCCAGGATCACCATGCCCTGCGCGACCTGGAAGGGGATGATTTCGTCCTCCATTAGCCGCACCCAGTTGTCTTTCTCGCCGGGCTTGATTTCGTATTGCCTGAGTTCGTAGAGCATTCGGATACCTCCGCGTGGGTGAGAGTCCAAGGGTCGGTTCCCGCCCTTCATAGTGCGACTTGCCACCGCGACGCAAGCCGCGCGCCGAGCCTGTGCTGAGGTGCGGATGCCCTTGCGTGGCGGGATTGGCGGCGACCGCACTGCTTCGGGGCTACCGAGCGCGGGTGCCAAGTCGATGACCGGTACAGATGACTCCGGCATCGCCGGGGTCGATCCGCGGGCGCTCGCGCGCCGCGCGGTCGATCGAAAGAGTGAACGGTGCTGCGCACCTCCATCTCCCCCGCGCTCGCGGTCTCCTTCACGGACTCATTGCGGCTCTGCGCACTCCGACTGCGGGTGTGCTGAAGATGTCCCTGTTGCTTTCTCAGACATCGAGAGGCCTGCGCTGGCTGTGGGTCGCTGGGCTCATTGTGACCGCGTCGATCGCGCTCTACGCGCTGGGTGTCGCGCTCGCAACGACCGACACGTCACGCCTCGTCGCCCGCGCTGGTCAGATACAGCCGCTGATGGAGGATGTCGCCGTCGCCGCTGATGTGGGCGCGCGTTCCGGCGAGCCAAAGGCGGTCAATGCAGCGATCGCGGCGCTCGACTTCCACGTCGCGGAACTGTTCCGGCGGCTGGACGACGAGGTCGGGAGCGAGCAATTGCTCGCCGACACGGACGATGTGGAGAGCGCCGTTGCAGTGTTCACGCTGGCGGCCCGCGACTATGCCGCCTGTCTGGCCGGGCCAGGTGACAGCGGCGACTCGCTTGGTGTGGCCACGGCGCGCATCGACGTGCTCGTCGAGGGGATTGTGGACTGGAGTGAGTCCCGACTGGAGCGCAGCCACGGGGCCATCGTGACCGTGATCATCGTGGTGTTTGCCGGTGGTGCGCTGGCGGCATTCGGTCTCTGGTCGGCCGCCCGCGAAGCCGTAGAACGTGGCCAGACGCGAAGCGATGCGAGGGAGAAGCTCGAGGCGAGGCGGGAACTCGAGGCGACGTCCGAGGATCTGCCGGATATCGTGTTCAAGACCGATGCCGACGGCATGCTGATCTTTGTCAGCGAGGCCAGCTCCACGCTGCTCGGGCACGTCCCGTCATCGATGGTCGGGCGCTCGATCTACGAATTCGCGACACGACCTGCGGCGATCCCGATGTTGCCGCTCGCGGATGCCGACGGCGTCCGCCCCGACTGCGACTGGAACCACGTCGATGGGCCGACGCGGCGGCCGGAGCTGAACGCGCGCGCCGATGAGGGTGGTCTGGGAATGCGCGGCGTGCTGCGCGACATCAGCGACCGGTTGGCCATCGAAGAGGCACTGCGCGAGAGCGAGGAACGCTTCACGTTCATGATCGAGACGGCCCACGCTGGAATCACGGTGGTGACCGCCGATGGTGTCCGCTTCGGGAACCCGGCGCTCGCCGAACTGCTCGGGCGGTCGCAGGAGGAGCTTGAGGGGATCGACGTCCCCGCGCCGGTCCCTCCGGAGGAGGGCGAGCGATTCGGCTCGTTGATCGCCAACCGCATCTGGACCGGTGCGGAACCGGTGCGCAGCGAAAAGCGTCTGCTGCGCGCCGACGGTGGCTTGCGCGACGTGGAGGTGACGATCTCGCCGTTCAGCGAGCAGGGCGAGATCGTGAGGCGTTGCTGGAGATCAACGACATCACCGCCTCGAAGCTGGCCGCGACCGAGATCCAGCGCATGGCGGAGCACGACTAGCTGACGATGCTGCCGAATCGGCTGAAGTTCGCGCGTGTCTTTGCTGACGCGGTCGAGGATGCCGAGCGGGACAGCGGCATGCTGGCCACGATGCTGATCGACCTCGACCGGTTCAAGCTCGTGAATGACACCTACGGGCACGCCGTTGGCGATCAGTTGTTGCGAGCGGTCGCCGACCGCCTGCGCACGGTGTTGCCGGACGACGGGCTGCTGGCCCGTATCGGCGGCGACGAGTTCCTGGTGTTGCTGCGTGCACTCGAGCGCGCCCCTCAGGCTGCCGCCGTCGCGAAGGCGACCACCGAGGCGATGGCAGAGCCCTTCGAGATCGACGCGCTGGAGCTACGGCTTGGAGCCAGTGTCGGTGTCAGCCTGTACCCGCGCGACGGCGAAGACATCGAGACGTTGCTGCATCACGCGGATACGGCGATGTATCGCGCAACGGGGAGCGGCGGTGGGGTGTTTGAACTCTCGAGCGTCGATGGCGACGAGACCCCCGGCCAGCTCGCGCTCGAGTCGGACCTCCGAGGTGCGGTCGAGCGGGGCGAGTTCGTCGTCTACTACCAGCCGATCGTGGAATCATCGACGCGCGAGATGCGCCGGATAGAGGCGCTGATCCGCTGGGAGCACCCACAACATGGCCTGATCCCGCCGCTCAGCTTCATTCCCGCGCTGGAGCAGACGAGGCTGATCATCCCGGTTGGCGAGTGGGTGCTGCGCGAAGCGTGTGGGCAGAATCGTCGCTGGCAGGATGCGGGCATCGATCCGGTCTCCGTCAGCGTGAATCTCTCACCGCACCAGTTCCTACGTGCCGATCTCGTGAGCACGGTGCGTCGGGCGCTGGTGGACAGCCACCTCGAACCGAAGTACCTCGAGCTGGAGCTGACCGAGACGGCGGCGATGGAGAAGCTCGAACGGGCGATCGAGGTGCTGAACGAACTGGGTGAGCTTGGCGTGACCGCCATGCTCGACGACTTCGGTACCGGACACTCCTCGTTTGCGCGGCTGAAGGATCTCCCGGTCTCCTCGATCAAGATCGACCGTTCGTTCGTGAGCGAGCTGGCGGAGGGCGGTGACAACCGCGCGATGATCATTGGCATGATCGCGCTCGCTCACGCACTTGGTATCGGAGTGATCGCAGAGGGCGTCGAGACCGCTGCGCAGTTCCGCGAGTTGCGAACCCTCGATTGCGACATGGTGCAGGGCTTCCACTTCGCCCGGCCGCTCTCGGCGGACGCCACCACGCTGTTGTTGGAGCAGGGTCTCGCGATACGCCATCGGGTGCGATGTCCGAGGTTGCCTGAGTCGAGCGATGTGATCTCCGTCTCCCGACACATGTGACCTTCATCCGGGACCTCGGATCACGAAATGCGGTAGGCTCCGCGTGCGTTCCTGATCGCCGCGTCGCGACGGGAGCCAGCACTGTTGCCATGGTCACGCTGATCGAGGGGAACCTATGAAATTCGGAATCTTTTACGAACACCAGCTACCGAGGCCGTGGGACGACGGCCGCGAGCTGGAGCTGTTCCAGGACGCGCTCTCGCAGGTCGAACTGGCCGACAAGCTGGGTATCGATTACGCGTGGGAGGTTGAGCACCACTTCCTGGAGGAGTACTCGCACTCATCGGCGCCGGAGGTCTTCCTAGCCGCCGCCTCGCAGCGCACGCAGAACATCCGCCTCGGCCACGGCATCGTGCTGATGCCGCCGGGGTATAACGCGCCGGCCCGCACTGCGGAACGCATCGCCACGCTCGACCTCGTCTCGAACGGTCGCGTCGACTTCGGCACCGGCGAATCGGCATCGCGCATGGAGCTTGAGGGCTACGGCATCGACCCGGAGCAGCGCCGCGCGATGTGGCTGGAGACGCTGGAGCAGACGGCGAACATGCTGGCGATGGACCCGTATCCGGGGTTCGAGGGCGAGTTCTTCTCGATGCCCGCCCGCAATGTCGTGCCCAAGCCCGTCCAAAAGCCGCACCCGCCGCTGTGGGTGGCGTGCTCGAACCGCGCGACGATCCACCTCGCTGCTCAGCTCGGCATTGGTGCGCTCACGTTCTCCTTCGTTGACCCGGAAGAGGCGAAGACGTGGGTCGATGACTACTACGAGACGATCAAGACGGAGTGCGTCCCGATCGGACACGCTGTTAACGCGAACATCGCGATGGTGACCTCGTTCTCGGTTAACGAGGACGAGCAGGAGGCGCTTGACCGCGGCATGGACGGGTTCCGCTTCTTCCAGTTTGCGCTCGCGCACTTCTACCGCAACGGCGTCCACAAGCCCGGCCGCACCGACATCTGGGAGAAGTTCGAGGCGGCCCGCGATCAGCTCGACCAGCAGAGCCGTCTCGGCGGCGGCGGCGGCATCGGCACGCCCGCCCAGCTCCGTACGCATCTGCGCGAGTTCACAGAGGTGGGCGTCGACCAACTGGTCTTCATCCAGCAGGGCGGGAACAACCGCCACGAAGACATCTGCTCCTCGCTGGAGCTCTTCGCATCCGACGTGATGCCGGAGTTCAAGGAGAAGGAAGCAGAGCGCGAGAAGGCGAAGGCAGAAGAACTCGCCCCGTACATCGAGCAGGCGGTGGCTCGCAAGCAGCGCATGCTCGAAATGAAGGACGAAGAGATTCCGGAGTTCCCGGCCTACGGATACAGCATTGCCGAGGAGGGCGAAAAGGAGGCGATCCCGGAGGCGGCTACCGCTCCCTCAGGCGACTAACACCCCGGTCGCGACGGGGGAGAGCGCGCTGCTCAGGACTCGATCTTGAGCAGCGCGTTTACGCGCTCAGCGTCGGTGCCAGCGAACAGCTCGCCACCGATCGAGATCGCCGGCGAGCTGTGGATGCCCGCGTCTTCCAGCATGTCGGCCGCATCCTCGTCGATCAGCACGTCGACGAGCGTGAACGGCACGTCGTGTGTTGCGAGGTGGGCCTTCAGTTCGTCGCAGGGGATGCACATCGGCGTCGAGTAGACGACGACCTCCGGCTGAGCGTCCGGCGAGGGCATCGCTAGCCGATCTGCTCGACTGGCTCGCCCTCGGCGCGGGCCAAGAACTGGTCGCGCCATGAGGCGTCTTCGCTCCAGACGTATGGCGTCTGAATGGTCGTGCGCGGCACCGTCGCCGACTCCAGCAGGCCGAAGGCGTGCTCGAGGATCCCCTGCTGCGTCTCGTCGTCGTAGAGTTTGCCGCAGGAGTTGCCGAGCGGGAAGTCGCTGAAGACGAAGCGCGGCACGCCGACGTGCTCCACGATGTCGCGGGCGCAGCCGAGGATGACGGTGGGGATGCCGTTCGCTTCGAGGTGCCGGGCTACCAGACTCACGGTCTGGTGACAGACCGGTCAGACGGCGACCAACACAGCAGCGTCGATCTCCTCCTTGCGCAACCGCTCGAGGATCTCCGGGGCGTCGCGCTCGATCGTCTTGCGCTGGCTACGCAGCGTCGGCACGGCGTGGAAGTTGGTGGCCAGCTCGCCAATGCGCCCCGCGCTCACCGCCTCGTGCAGACGCTGCATCGGGAAGTAGGCGTTGAGGTCTTCGACTTGAGCGTTCCTGCGGTCATAGCCGATGTGCGAGACGCGCAGGTCGGGGACCGTGTCAGTCGGTCGGGTGAAGACGGCGTGGAACTTCGCGCCCATGTTGTAGGCGGCGTTCGGCCCCTGATCGCCCTTCGTGCGGTCGAACTCGGCCGCCGTGGTGATCAGGCCGATGCGCGACTCCGCCAGCGGCTTGCTTAGCGGGGTGAAGGGGACGTGCTGGAAGTGTGCCCATTCGTACGGGTTGTCAAAGCCGGTCGCGAGATAGTGCGCGCGAGTGCGTTCGATGTAGCTGATGAAGCTCGGGTGCGAGCGGTCGATGTCGTCCGGCATGCCCTGGTTGGGGTTGACGCTTACGGGAGCCTCGGTCATGTCGCCTCCATGGTTGGTGCGTTCTCCTTAGTATAAGGCTCGCGAAGCCTCACCCGACGCGCCCTCAGATCACCTCGTCCGCGTGCAGCTTGTCGAATTCGTCGCTGCTGAGGCCCAGCATCCCCTTGTAGATCTCCTCGTTGTGCTGTCCCGGCAGCGGCGCCGGGTTGTAGACGCGGCCCCGCGCGTGCGAGAGCCGAGGGTAGACAGCGGGCACGAGGATCGGGCCCGTTTGCGGGTCATCGACCACGACGAGGTCCTCGCGGGCCTTGAAGTGCGGGTCGACGAAGATGTCCTCGATGCTGTTGACCGGGCCGTAGGGCACGCGGTGCTCATCGAGGATCGCTTGCACCTCCTTGGTGGTGAACCCGGAGACCCACTGCGCGATCATCCCGATCAGTTCGTCGACGTGCTCGGTGCGCGCCGGGTGGTCGATGAAGCGAGGATCGGTCGAGAGCTCGGGGATTTCCATCGCGTGGCCCAGCCGCTCGAAGGTGGCGCGGTTGAGCGCCAGGATCAGGATCCACTTGCCGTCCTTCGTCTCGAACTGATCGCCGGGGATCGACCAGTAGCGGAAGTTGCCGGTGCGTTCGCGCACGAAGCCGCGATGGCTGAAGTCCGGGGCGAGCTGACCAGAGAGCCGGAAGATCGACTCGTAGAGCGAGAGGTCGACTTCCTGAGGCTCGTCGCAGTCGGCCTGGTCGCGGTGGTAGACGGCGGTGAGCACCGCCAGCGCGCCGAACGTGCCGGAGATGTAGTCGCCCAGCATGAAGCCGGGGTGGATCGGCGGCCGCTCGGCCTCGCCCGTCACGTAGATCATCCCGCCGACGGCCTGCCCGATGCGATCGTACGAAGTGCGGTCGCGGTAGGGGCCGGTCTGCCCGTAGCCGGAGATGCGCACCATGATGATGCGCGGGTTCACCGCAGCGAGGTCGTCGAAGCCGAGGCCCCAGCGCTCCATCGTGCCGGGCGAGTAGTTCTCGACGAAGGCGTCGGACGTCGCGGCCAGCCGTCGGGCGATCTCCTGCCCCTCGGGTTTACGCAGGTCGAGCGTGATCGAGCGCTTGTTCCGGTACTCCAGCGCTCGCACCGGCGTCCCGGGAGGCGCGCCGGGCCGTGCCAGCGCGGGCATTTCGATCTTGATCACGTCGGCGCCCATGTCGCCGAGCAGCGAGCCGACGAAGGGGCCGGCCAGCACCTGCCCCGCATCGAGTACGGTCAGGCCGTCGAGGAGTCGGTCGTGTTGCTCAGCCATCGGGGGAACCGCCTTTGCGCGTCCGCCTGAATGATAGCGCACACGCTCGCGACTAGCCCTCGCCGCTCGCCGCCCGAGACTTCCACTCGTCCCTGCTGATGCCGTGGAAGGCGGCCGGGGCGCCGTCGATGCCGGTCCGTTCGTGCGTCATGCCGAGCCGCTCCAACACGCGACGTGATGGCGCGCTCGCGACCCCAGCTTCAGCGGCGATGCGGATCATCCCGAGCTCGGCGAAGGCGTGATCGATCACTGCCGCCGCCGCCTCGGTGGTCGGAGTGCAGCGCGAAGCCGAGGTCGCCGTGATCGCCCCGGTTGAGCAGCGTCAGCCTGCCGATCACGGCGTCATCGGAACGGCTGGCAATCGCGAGATCGAAGAGCGCGTCGCGTTGGAACGGCTGCAGTGCCCGCTGCTCCTCGACGTGCGCCGCCGACTCTTCGGGTGTCGTGCCTAGCTCAGACGCAGCCTCGGCCACGGTCGGGTCGGCGGACAGCCAATTCAACGCGTCGACATCGCGCATCTCGAAGCGGCGAATCAGCAGGCGTTCGGACTCGATCAGCAGATCCACGGCGCGGGCCTCCCCAGCTGAGCGTATCTGATGACGTAAGAGTCTTCTACGTCATTCAGTAGATGTGAGCCACGCAACGGAGATCGATACTTCCGTTCGTGGACGACTCATGACAGCACGACGCACGTAACCACGATTGCCCGGGCTGGGAGTCGCATGGGGGAGGTTGCGCCTGTAGGCGGCTGGGAGGCCACGAGACATCCCCCCAGGAACGTCAACAGTACGTAGAGGCAGTCGCGGAGGGCGAGGCGGGGCGCCGGGATCTAATGGCTGGCGAGTGTCCGATCCTGGTTCGGGAGCTTTTGCATCGGGCTGCCGAGGCACTCGGAGAGAAAGTACGCTCAGCCTGGATCGATGGCACCAATCGAACACTGGTCTGGAAGACCGTACGGACCGACGTCTGACCGCTGCTGCGATCAGGCCGATTCCGACTAGCGTGCTTGCTCCGACTTCCCAGCGCTGCGCTTCGTCTTCTTCCAGAGGAGAGTCTTCTGCGTGCTGTCCTCCCATGACGAGCGAACCTTGGTTCCCGCTTCCGTGGGGGCCTCCTGCAGCAAACGCTTGACTGCTCCCGGCCGGTCGCCTCGCTCGAGGTCGATTCGACCAGTGTCACTTGAGCGGATCGCCTCGACGAACTGCTGGCGCGCCTCGAACGCAGCTCGGCCCCGCCCGACATGAACTGCCGACGGATCTAGCTTTGTGAATCTTGCCATCAAGGTTCCTACTCTCAGCAGTCGTAATGCTAAGCCGATCGGGTTTGCGGCGAAAGCCACTTCGCGCGCTTCGAGACCGCGTACCTCCAGCGGCGTGATCCTACCTCCGTCCGACGTTGGGCACCGTCGGTTTCTGTGGGCAATCGGACGAGATGCCGGGCTGTGTCATGGCGCTCTTGGCGCTCTCGTGGGATTCGGTAACCTCGGAGCATGCGTCGTGAACCGTTGCGGTTGTTCGATGACATGCCAGATGTCGGGCTCCCAGAGCACCCAAGTTCACACGGTCGCGCGCAATCCGTGACGTATGTCGACTCGAGGTCGATCTTGACGCCGGCCTCGGTGTTCATCGGCAGCTACAAGTTCACGCTGAATCCGTTCAGCGGCTGCGGCTCTGGCCGTGAGTACTGCTACGCGCGGTTCTTCGCACTTTCCGCGCGACCGCGCGACGAGTGGGGGCAGTGGATCAGTGCGAAGCAGAACGCGAGACGGCTCGTTGCGAAGGCCTGCCGAACTGGCGCGATCGAGACCGGGGACGCCGTCTACATGTCGAGTGTCACGGATCCATATCAGCCGATCGAGCGCCGGCTCAGGCTCACTAGGTCGATTCTGGAGACGTTCCTGGAGTTCGAGGTGCAGCCTCGGCTCACCATCCAGACGCGTAGCTCGATCGTCACGCGAGACATCGATCTTCTTCGGCAATTCGAGACGCTCCGGGTGAACTTCACGATCGAAACCGACTCTGAAGCCGTGCGGACTCGCTACTCGCCCCACACTCCGGCGATCGCTGCCCGATTTCGTGCTGCGACTGAGGTTGCGGGGGCGGGCATTCGTATCGGCTGCTCAATCAGTCCAATGCTCCCGATCGGCGACATCGAGGCCTTTGGCGACCGGCTCGCACGTCTCGATGCCGACGAGTACGTGACCCAGTACCTCCATCACGGAACCACGCGGTTCGCCGCCGGGACAAGCATCGAGGCGATGTCGAGAGTGCGTGCGGGTTGCTGGGGCATCGCGGAGTACCAGCGCGCTCGGGAGTTGCTGGCGAGCCGCCTCGGTGCTGGGCACACGTTGCTCGAAGGTGCGGAGGGTTATGCGCCAGTCTGAGGTTCTGTCCACACGAAGCTGGCGGACGACCTTCCTCCACTAGCCCCACTTGCGCCTAGAATGGCCCCGCCGAGGTGGCGCAGGGAGCGAGGGTGTGATGGCCGGGATACGCGAGTTCAGCGAGCAGCTCTTCAACGGCGAGGTCGACACGGTCTTCGACGCGCACCCGTTGTTCAGGAACTGGAACGACCGGGTGCCGGACGAGATCGACGAGGGCATCCTTTACTACAAGGGGATATCCGGTGCGACCACGCTCGATACCGGCAAGTCGCTGGTGATGCTCGACACCGGGGCGCGCAACGACGCGGGCTCGATCTTCGAGGGGGTACGCAACTGGCGGCCCGACCATCCGCTGGCGGCGGCGGTGTTCTCTCACCACCACGTCGATCACATCTTTGGCGTTGAGCCGTTCGAGGCGGAGGCCTCGACGGGGGGCAACCCTCGGACGGTGGTCTACGGGCACGAGGCGATGCCGTGGCACTTTGACCGCTACCGGCGCGCGCGCGGTTGGAACAGCGCGATCAATCGTCGGCAGTTCGCTCGGCCGGGGATGCCGCTGCAGCCGCTTGGCGAGTGGCCGGACGACTTCCGCTACCCGGACGTGACCTTCCGTGACCGCGTGACTTTCAGCGAGGGCGACCTCACGTTCGAGCTGACGCACGACCGAGGTGAGACCGAGGATTCGACATGGACGTGGGTGCCGGAGCTGAATCTGCTCGCGCCCGGCGACCTCTTCATCTATGCGGTGCCGAACGCCGGCAACCCGCAGAAGGTGCAGCGCTGGGTCGGCGAGTGGGCAGTCGGGTTGCGGAAGATGGCGGCGCTGGACGCGGAGCTGCTGATCCCCGGCCACGGGTTCCCGATCTTCGGCGCCGACCGCATCCACACCGCACTGGACGACACCGCGACGCTGCTGGAGACGATCGAGGGCCAGACGCTGGCGCTGATGAACCAGGGCGCGACGCTGGACCGCGTGCTGCACGAAGTGGAGATTCCCGCCGACCTGCTGGAGAAGCCCTATCTGCGGCCGGTCTACGACCACCCGGAGTTCCTGATCCGCAACGTCTGGCGGCTCTACGGCGGCTGGTGGGAGGGCGAGCCGGACAACCTGTTGCCCGCACCGAGGGCCGCGCAGGCGACCGAGTGGGTGGCGCTCGCGGGCGGCATCGACGCGGTGCTTGCGCGGGCGGAGGAGCTGCGGGCCAGCGGTTCGCTGCAACTCGCCTGCCACATCATCGAGTACGCGGTACTGGCTGAGCCGGACTCTGCCGACGCCCACGATCTGCGCGCGCAGATCTACGAGGAGCGGGCAGAAGAGCAACTGTCCTCGATGTCCCGCGGCATCTACACCTTCGCCTCCGACTCGAGCAAGGCCGGGATGCGCGATGGCTTCGAGCCGCCGTCGGCGGCCACGTAGAGGCTGTGCATGTGAGTCCGATCACCGCTCCGAGGCGGGTGCTAGAGCTGAGCGACGAAGAGGGCGCGGCAGCGTTCTGCTGCAAGGTCTTCGTGCGCGCCGGAGTGGAGGTGATCCGCGTCGAGTCGCCCGACCGCGACGCACCGCGTGAAGCCGCCAACCGCTTCCTGAACGGCGGCAAGCGGCGCGTCACGCTCGACCTCGACAGCGAGGCGGGTCGCTCCGACCTCGATCGGCTCGCGGCGAGCTGCGATGTCTTCGTCACGGACTGGGCCGCTCGCGACGTCGAACGGCTGGAGTTGATGCACGCTGGCGGTGAGGCTGGCCCTGCGTTGCGCATCAGCATCACGCCGTTCGGGCTCTCCGGACCGCGACGCGACTGGCAGGCGACGCCGTCCATGCTGCTGGCGATGGGCGGGCACACCTGGCTGGCCGGCGATGAGGGCCGCGCACCGCTGACGATGCCGTGGCCGTACCCGCAGTACCAGTCGGGACACTTCGCGTACATCGCCGCGATGGCCTACCTCGCGAGTACCGAGGGTGCGGGCGCACCTCGGACGATCGAGGTGAGCATGCTGGAGACGCTGACCAGCCTGCACCAGTTCACCGACACGATGTGGACGCACGGCGGGCGGCTGCGATCGCGGCACGGCAACCGCTTCGAGAACACGACGAACTTGCTGCTCCAGTGCCCCGACGGCTGGTACGAGGTGAGCCTGCCGCAGAACTTCTGGGTGCAGTTCTCACACATGATCGGCCGCGGCGACCTTGCCGAGGGCAGCCCCTTCTCGTCGGCGGCCGGCCGCCTCGAACATCACGAAGCGTTCGGTGAGATGATCGACGAGGCGATCGGCGACTGGCCGGTCGAGCGGATCATGCGCGAGGGGCAGGAAGTCTGGCGAGTGCCGATGGGCTACGCGGCCGGCATCGGCGAACTGCTCGACGACGCGCACCTGGCGCACAACGATTTCTGGCAACCCGTCCCCGGCGAGGAGAGCGTGCAGTTCCCGACGCCGCCCGTGCACATCAGTGGCCTCGCCGCGCTCGCGGAGCAGCCCGTCGTCGCGCCGGGCGCGGACACCGACGCCGTCCTCGCTGAGTTGCCGAGCGGCGCGGAGGCCGTGGACGCGCCCTTCTCGCTGGCGGCACCCGCCGACGAGCCACCACTGCGAGGCGTGCGCATCCTCGACCTCACGCGCGTCTGGGCTGGGCCCGTCGCGACGCGCATCCTCGCCGACCTCGGCGCGGAGGTGATCCACGTCAGCGCGCCGATGGGGCGAGGTCCGCAGGTGGTGCAGGGCGGCCCCGGCGTGGACTTCCCGGAAGGCGGCCCCGGCGACCGCCCGTGGAACCGGCAGGCGCTGTTCAACAAGCTACACCGCAACAAGCGCAGCCTCGCCGTCGACCTCAAGACGGAGCAGGGGCGGCAGATTTTCCTCGACCTCGTCGCAACTGCCGACGTGGTGATCGAGAACTTCTCTCCGCGCGTGATGCCGGGGCTGGGCCTGGGCTACGACGTCCTCAGCAAGGCGAACCCGCAGATCATCTACGTCGCGATGCCGGCCTATGGCCTCGCAGGCCCGCGACGCGACTACATCGGCTTCGGGTCGAGCATCGAGCCGACGAGTGGCTTCAGCGCGCTGTTGGGTTACTCCGCCGACGAGCCACGGATCACGGCGGCCGGCATCTCCGATCCGATCGCCGGCACGACGGCCGTGGCCGCGATCCTGACCGCGCTCGCGCGGCGCGCCGAGGGCGGTGCAGGTGGCGAGGGCGCCCTGCTGGAGCTGGCGCAGCAGCAGGCGGGCATCAACTTCCTCGGCGAGTTCTTCGTGCAGCGCCAGCTCACCGGGCGCGACCCGGAGCGCATCGGCAACGCGCACCCGACGTACGCGCCGCACGGCGTCTACCGCTGCGCCGGGGACGACGAGTGGATCGCGTTCGCGACCCGCAACGAGGACGAGTGGACAGCCCTCGCGGGTGCGGCCGAGCGAGGGTGGGCCGGTGAGTGGCGGTACGCCGGTCTCGCTGCGCGGCAGGCAAACCGCGCCGACCTCGATGCGGCGATCGAGCAGTGGACGGTCGGGTACGACAAGTACGAACTGACGGAGTTGCTACAGGCGGCTGGGGTCGCTGCCGGCCCGGTGCAGCCTGCGCCCGGATGGCTCACCGACGAACAACTCGAAGCACGGGGCTACTTCGTCGAACTCGAACACCCGGATGCCGGCCTCGGACGCTGGGATGGGACGCCAATCGTCGTCGATGGGCAGCGGGACCACGGCTGGTGGACGGCGGCGGCCGGCCTCGGCGCGGACAACGAAGCGATCCTGCGTGACCTCGGACGGTCGGACGCGGAGATCGCTGCGCTGCAGGCGGACGGCATCGTCGTCGACCGCCCGCCGCGCTAGGTCAGTTCGGCTCGCTAGCGGCCGTCGCGCCAGGCCTGGTGCTTAGCTGCGGTGTCCTTCAACTGCGAAAGCAACAGGAAGCGATCGACGTCGCCGAGTTCAGCGGCACGCATGTTGTTCGCCTCGACATTCGCCCGGAGCGACTCGCGGCTAAGCTGGACGGCGGACTGCGGGTGCCCGGCGATCGTCCTCATCGACTCCTGAGCGTGGTCGATCAGCTTGTCGTCGGGCAGCATCACGGAGGCCATGCCCCACCGAGTCGCCTCCTCCGCGCTGATCATGCGGCCGGTGAGCATCATCTCCGCCGCGTTGAGGTTGCCGACGGCGCGGGCGAGTCGCAGGGCGCCGCCGTAGGCCGGCAGCACGCCCAGTGCGGTCTGCGGAAGCTGGAACGACGCGGACTGCGCGATGTAGACGAAGTCGCAGGCGAGCGGAATCAGGCAGCCGACGCCGATTGCGTAGCCGTTGACGGCCGCGACGATCGGCTTGCTGTAGCGGGTGAGCACATCGAACGGCGCCATTGTCCCCGTACGACGCGCGAGCGCCTCCTCGACGTCGTTGACGCGGTGGGTGTTCGGGTTCTTCAGGTCGGCCCCCGCGGAGAATGCGCGGCCACGCCCGGTGAGCACGACACCGCGCACGTCGTCGTTCGCGTCAACCTCGCGCAGTCTGTCGACCAGCTCCGTCGAGAGATCGAGACTCCATGCGTTCAGTCGTTCTGGTCGGTTGAGCCAGATCGTCGCTACCGGGCCATCGATCTCGACCTCGACTGCTGGGTTGTCGTTCGTCATGGTGTCACCTCGCTGATTCGCGGTGCGGGCGTTGTTGCCGGTCGCCGCTGCTGGAGCAGCATCATACGCGCCCGGTGGGCCGTGTCGGGCGCGGGCCGTAGGATGGCGCGGCTAAGGCGCGGCCAGCGGAGGGGTGCAGGGTGACTTGGGAAGACGAAGTCAACGAACTCGAGCGCAGACACGAGCTCGCGAAGAAGATGGGTGGCGAGGAGGGCATCGCTCGCCAGCGCAAGCGCGGTAAGCTGACCGTCCGCGAGCGCCTCGATGCTCTCGCGGACCCCGGGTCGTTCCGCGAGTTCATGGGGCTCGTCGGCAGCGCCACCTACGAGGACGACGACCTCGCCGACTTCACGCCCAAGGGGTCGGTCGATGGCTTCGTGGACCTCGAAGGGCGTCGCGTCGTCGTATCTGCCGGTGACTTCACCGTGCGTGGTGGGTCGGGCGGAGCCGGGGGCGGGCTGGGCTCCGAGCCATCGGCCAGCCGTCGCGCGCTGGAGTCGCGTGTGCCGTACATCCGACTGCTGGATGCCGCAGGTGGCAGCGTGCGCTCGTTCGAAGACATGGGGCGCACCTACCTGCCGGATGGCAACAGCTACACGCAGCTCGATGTGCAGCTGTTGCAGGTCTCGCCGGTCGTCTCGGCGGTGCTCGGCTCCGTCGCCGGGCTGCCGGCGGTGAACGCCTGCATCGGCCACTTCAACGTGATGGTCGAAGGCATCAGCCAGCTCTTTCCGGGCGGCCCGCCGGTGGTGAAGGCCGCGCTTGGCTACGACATCACGAAGGAGGACCTGGGCGGCGAGCAGATTCACGTCTACGAGAGCGGCGTCGTCGACAACCTCGCCGCCAGCGAAGCGGAGGCGTACGAGATGATTCGCCGCTTCCTCAGCTATCTCCCCTCGAACGTCTGGGAGTCCGCACCGAGGGCTGAGCCTGCCGACGACCCACAGCGCCGCGACGAGTCGCTGCTCTCCGCCGTGCCGCGCGACCGGCGGCGTCCGTTCAACGCCCGCGAGATCATCGAGGCGACAGTCGACCGCGACTCGTTCTTCGAGATCGCGCCCGACTTCGCGAAGGCTCGGATCACCGGGCTAGCGCGGGTCAACGGCTACCCGGTCGGCGTGATGGCGAACAACCCGATGCACTTTGGCGGCACGACGGACGTCTCGGCCGGGGAGAAAGTGAGCCGGCTGATCCAGCTCTGTGACACATTCCACCTGCCGATGATCTCCTTCGCCGACGAGCCCGGTTTCATGGTCGGGCTGGAGTCGGAAAAACGGGGCATCGAGCGCGCCGGTGCGCGGCTGGTGATCGCGACCTGCGAGAGCCGCATGCCGTGGCTGACGATCGTTGTCGGGCGGCTCTACGGGGTCGCCGGGCAGTGCCAGCACCGACCGACGGGAATGTTCCGCCGCTACGCGTGGCCCTCCGCGCGCTGGGGGTCGATGCACATCCAGGGTGGTGCATCCGCGGCCTACCGCCGCGAGATCGACAGTGCGCCGGACCCCGCCGCGAAGCTGGAGGAGATCGAACGCCGGCTGGAGGCGCTCGCCTCGCCGTTCCGTACGGCGGAGGCGACCGGGCAGGACATCATCGACCCGCGCGAGACGCGGCCGCTGATGGTGGAGTTCGTCGAGGATGCGCAGACGGTGCTGCGCACGCAGCTCGGCCCGCCGGTGGTGCCGTACCGCCCGTAGCTCACGCAGCACACAGTGAGGCCCGGGCCGCCACTCTCAGTTGGAGTGAGACCCGGGCCCATGCGTGCCGGGCGCGGGGTGGCCGGCACGCGGCTGACCGAAACTGGCTAGTTGACGTCGTAGACCAGGAAGACGGTCAGCGAGATCTCCTGCTCGCCCGGGTTCAGCGCCGTCGAGCTGGAGAAGGAGTCGTCGAGCGATGCGGCCTGCGGCACCGCGAACTCTAGACGGCCACCGAAGCCACTATTGTTCGACTCAGAGATGCTGCGCAGTGAACCGAGCGATGCACCTGCGAGCTTCGCGAGCTGCTCCGCGCGCTCGCGAGCGTCCTCGACGGCGGCCTCGCGGGCCTCGTCCCAGTGCTGCTCGGGCTCGTCGATGGTGAACGAGACGTTGTTCACTCGGACGGAGTTGCCGCCAGCGGTAATCGCCTCGTCCAGCGTGTTCGAGAGCTGGTTAAAGTCACGCACCTTCACGGTGAGCTGGTTGTTGACCGTGAAGCCGATGATCTGCGGCTCCTGCGAGAGGCACTTGGCGGGCTGAGAACTTGCGGTCGCGTCTTCGTCGCTCGGAGGCGCGACGGGTGCGACGGCAGTGACCGTCGTGACGGCTGTCGACGGCAGTGCCGATGGACCCGCTGGTCGAACCGGATGCAGCGCTCGGCTCCACAGCGGGCTGCGGTGTCAGCGGAGTCGGCTCGATCGTGGTCGAGTGGGAGCTGGACTCATCCGCGTCGGCGGCGGCGTCCTCAAAGACGCAAGATCGGAACTGCGAGTACTGCGGGTAGATGTTGAAGAAACGGGTCGCGATGTTGCGCTCCTCGACGCCGTTGCACGCGAGCGCCTCGGACTCGGGAGTGGGGCCGCGGTCGGGGGGGTCGAGGTCGTCGCGCGCCTCGTCGAGCGAACGCTGCGGGCGTCGCTGTTGTTTGCGCAGCTCATCGCGAGCCACGTTCGAGACGATCGTGAACAGCCACGAACGGAAGCGGTCGCCCTTGAAGCTGTCAATCTTCTGGTAGGCGCGAATGAACGCCTCTTGCGCCGGGTCCTCAGCGTCCTCGCGGTTGCCGAGGAAGCGCAGTGCGAGGCTGTAGATCGCGTCCTGGTGGCGCAGCACGAGGGTGTTGAAGGCGGTGAGTTGGCCGGCCTTCGCCCGACGCACGAGATCGACGGCGGCGGCATTATCCGGCGGCGGTGCGGGTGGCGGATGCGGTCCCTGCGGAGTCCACGGTAGTCGTCACTCACTTCTCACGCCGCGCGCGAGCCGGGCGGCGCTCTGCGGCGGTAGTCGCGCGTTATAGTGCACTCTGCGGGCTGTCTGTGGCGATGCGCATGCCGATGGAGGTTCCGATGTCGAGAGCACTGGTACTGGGTGGGGGCGGCGCCGTGGACATCGCCTGGGAGACGGGCTTCGTTGCCGGGTTGGAGCGCGCGGGTGTTGTGCTCAGCGAAGCCGACCGCATCGTCGGCACCTCGGCGGGTTCAGTCGTCGGCGCGCAACTCGCGCTCGGGCGTACGACCGAGGAGATGCTCGCTGCGCAGCTGAAGCCGGCGCTGCCGCTCGCAGGACGCTCCGGTGGGGCACCGGCGTCGCCCCCGGACATGAGCGCGATGATCGCGCTGATGGCGAAGCGGCCGGCGACGGACGAGGCTCCGCAGTCGCCGCGCGCGGAACTGGGCGCTTTCGCGCTCGAGGCCCAGACGGGCAGCGAGGACGACTTCGTCGAGGGCTTCGGGCAACGCATTGGCAGTGCTGGCGAATGGCCCGCGTCATTCGTGTGTACCGCGGTGGACGCGGTCGACGGGTCGTTCCTCAGCTGGGACCGTGCCGCGGGTATCGAGCTGGCGCTCGGTATCGCATCGAACTGTTGCGTGCCGGGCGTATTCCCCCGGATCACGATCAACGACTGCCGCTACATCGATGGCGGCATGCGCTCATCGACGAACGGGGACCTTGTGGAGGGCTATGACCTCGTCGTCGTCGTGGCGGTGATCGGCACCCTGATGGCAGAGGCACAGCTCGCACGAGTCGAGCACGAGATCGAGGCGCTGCGGGCGAGCGGCAGCGAGGTGATGCTCGTCACGCCGGATGATGGCGCGAAAGCGGTCTTCGGCGACAACATGCTCGACGGCTCGCGTCGCGGCGAGGTCGCCGAGGCGGGTGCGCGGCGGGGCGAGGCGGAGGCGGCACTACTGCGCGAGGCATGGAGTTCCGTGGCGAGCGCAACAGGCGACTAGCGAGAGATCGAATCATGGATGACGGGACCTTCCGCGGATTTGAGGTCGTGATGCACGACCCCGGCATCTGCGCGATCACTTTCAACACCCCGGAGCGGCTCAACGGCTTCACGCCGGAGATCAAGCGCGACCTGATCGAGGTGCTGACGCAGCTCCAGATGGACGACGCCACCCGCGTGGTGCTGTTCACCGGCGAGGGTCGGGCGTTCTGCGCCGGCGACGACATCAGCGGGCGTCGCCCGACGTTCGATGGCGAAGCGCTGGTTCCGCCGATCCCTCGTGGTCACGAGAACCCGATCGGCACGTACGAAGGGCTGCGCGTGCTCTCGCAGACGGTGAACTCCGCGATCCGCAACCTGGATAAACTCTGTATCGCCGCGATCAACGGCACGACGATCCAGACCGGATTCTCGCTGGCCCTCGCCTGCGACTTCCGCATCGCCTCCAGCGAGGCGCGGCAGATCGGCAGTGCGACGCTGCGCTTCGGCCTGCTGCCGGACGAAGGTGGGCAGATCCTGCTCGTGCAGCTGATGGGCGTCGGCAAGACGATGGACTTCCTGATGCGCAAACGCATCATCGACGCTCAAGAGGCGCTCGAGCTTGGCCTCGTCCACGAGGTCGTCCCCGCTGAGGAGCTGATGGACCGCTCCATGGAGCTGGCGACGGAGCTGGCGAACGGGCCGCAGGTCGCGATGCGGCTACTGAAGCGCACGATCTACAACGCGGCCGAGATGACATGGGCGCACGCGATGGACGACATCGCCGCCAAGACTAGCATCAGCGATCATCATGCGGACGTACGGGAGGGCACGACCGCCTTCCGCGAACACCGTGAGCCGCAGTTCAATCAGTGGCTCGACGCCAAGAACGAATAGGTACGACACGCAGGAGGACGCGATGGCAGACACAATCAGGATCCAGGACTACCTCGCTAATTGCGTCCAGGTAGTGATCGACCAGACGACGCGCGGGCTGCGCGATCTCGACCAGGAGGAGCTGCACTTCCGACCCGGTGAGAACTGCAACTCGATCGCCTTCGATGCGTGGCACATCGCCCGCACCGCCGACAACCTGGTGCACTTCGCCTTCGAGCGTGAGAAGCCCGTGTGGTTGCAGCAGGGGCTTGACGAGGCGTGGGGCCTGCCGAAGGTCGACCAGGGCACTGGCATGGCGCCAACCGACGCCTACGCGCTGCGTTTCCCGGAGCCACCGGCGCTGACCCAGTACTGCAACGATGTCGCGGCTGCGATCGTGCCGCGGATCGAGCAGATGACGGATGAGTACCTGCTGACGCCGATCGTGATCAAGCCGAATGGCGAGCTGCCGCGGTACCAGATCATCGGCCAGGTGATCGTGAACCACGGCAACAACCACATTGGCCAGATCAATCTCGCGCTGACGTTGCTCGGGAAGTCCGGCCTCGGCATCTAGCAGCCGGGCAACCGTTCGAGGGGCAGCTGGCTGAGGGCAGGGAGCTATGGGGCGCGTAGCTCCGGGTGCTTTAGTCCGGTGCCGGTGTTGAACAGCACGACGCGGTCGTCGCCGCCGATGTCGCCTCGCGCGGTCAGTTTGCGCAGGGCGGCGAAACACGCGGAGCCCTCCGGGCAGGCGTCGATGCCGGCCAGCCGGCTGATGTCGCCGATCGCAGCCACGATCTCGTCGTCGGTCACCGTCAGCGCCGTCCCGCCGCTCGCCCGCACCGCGCTCAGGATCAGGTCGTCGGCGAATGGGGCAGGCACGCGGATGCCGGGCGCGAGCGTGGACGGGTTCTCCCACTCCTCGGCTCGCTCCGCTCCCGCATCGAAGGCGCGCACGATCGGGGCGCAGCCCTCTGCCTGCACGGCGATCATGCGAGGACGGCGAGCGTCGATCAGGCCCAGCGCCTCAAGTTCGGCGAAGGCCTTCCACATGCCGATCAGGCCGGTGCCCCCGCCGGTCGGGTAGAGGATCACATCGGGCAATTCGCCGAGTTGCTCCCAGAGTTCGAAACCCATCGTCTTCTTGCCCTCCAGGCGGTAGGGCTCACGCAGCGTGGAGAGCACGGACCAGCCGTGTTGTTCCGCGCCGACCGCGGTCGCAGCACCGGCATCGCCGATGTGGCCGTCGACGAGCTGTAGCGTCGCTCCGTATGAGCGTACCTCGTCGATCACGGCCTGTGGCGCGTCCTTCGGCATCGCGACGTGCGCGACCGCGCCGGCGCGTGAGGCGTAGGCAGCCAGTGCGCTGCCGGCGTTGCCTGCCGTCGGCGTCGCGAGTTCCGTCGCGCCGAGTTCGATCGCGCGGGAGACGGCGGCCGCCATGCCGCGTGCCTTGAAGGTGCCGGTCGGATTCTGGCCCTCGTCCTTCACCCACAGCCGCGAGAGCCCGACCGCTTCGCCGAGCCGCGGAGTGGGCAGCAGCGGTGTCATGCCCTCGCCCA
>PVBE012774124.1_pt1 | contig 65280 bp, 64 predicted proteins | sample 1631181 | NCBI WGS metagenome assembly PVBE01 (sample SAMN08397723, study PRJNA350692) | Marine metagenome, whole genome shotgun sequencing project. | isolation source: water | place: Pacific Ocean | collected 2012-04
CTTGTTCGGCAACAAGCGCTGGATCACCGACCACTCGAAATCCGTCAAATCAAAACGCGCCATAGCAAAACTCCAACCGTTTGGAATCTTGAATCACAAACCAGCGCCTTTGGGAATCAATTTTATGGGTATGTGACCTAGAGCATCGCCCGGTGTTGAAAACGGAAGTGCAGGCCGGTAGTTCAGCTGTCGGGGGGAAGCGACTGTATCCAGCACCTGACCAAACCGTCGTTCATAGCCGGGAACGTTCGTCCGAACCTTCAGGTCACACCAGCGGCCTTCAACGCCTTTGCCATATTGCGCGCTGATCGTGAAAGGGTCTTCTTGACCACCCCGCTAAACATGTGACGCATGAGGCCGAAGTTCATGTTGGCAACGCGAACCTCGCCCGATGACGTCTCGTAAACGGCAACCCCGGTGGGCATCATAACGAACATGGGTTTATTGGAATCATCCTTGGTGATGTCGGACCCCGCCCTCGAGTCGCAATAATAGATGATTGTCGTCCGACGCGTCTCGGGCAGGCCCTCATGATGGTAGTGGTCCTGCAAATCGAAGGTCTGGGGCACCGTCCAACCGTTCTCGATGGCCGCCTCCCGAACCTTGGTAACCGTCTCGGCGAATTCAAACGAACTCGGCCGTGACTCGAACATTATCCTTGTCATGAGACCCATGATCACCTCCCGCCAGCGTCACGAAAACAATCCCTGTTTCCCTCAAGTTCCTGAAACCCGCGTCGCCATCATGTCCGCTCGGACAAAATGCCAGATGATCAGATTGAGAATTCCTAAGATCAGGAGTAATGGAAACGGAATGAGAGACAAATAGGTAAAGACGATCATGACCCCCGATGCGTCGAGGCGAATCATCTCCACCAATGCACGGACCAGAAGAACGTAGTAGAGGATCAAAAGAGCGACTAAGACCACCAAGACACTTATTAACGTTCCCGGCTCAACGGCCAAATCCATTTCAAATGGCATGGCAGCACCCTCCAAATGCATATGGGGAAAACGCCACCTACAGCGCGAGAAACCATACCATTTTTGTGGCTTTTCCGCAATTCGTGACCGTCTTGGTGACTGAGGGATGGGGAGGGAAACAGCAATCCCATTGATTTCCGGGCCAGAGCGATAGATCCGCCTGGGTTCGTGTGCCACGAACGCGCTAGCCGAAAGGTGATTAGTCCGAAGGGTCACGGCGTCAATTCGGCTCCACACCTGTCATGGCCCCTCTCCATCCAGCCCCGGACGCCCAGGCCGCGAAATCGGAAATGTGCGCTAACCGCGGCGCGCGCGAAGCAGCGACCAGACGTGTAAGCCGATCGCCAGCACGATGATGGCGAAGATGATGGCCGCCACCGGCCGGTCGATGAAATCGAGCGGCGTCTTCACCCGGGCCATGGAGATACGCAGCTTGGCCTCCATGATGCCGCCCAGCACCATGCCCAGGATGATCGGCACCACCGGTAGCTCGAGGCGGCGGAGCACAAAGCCGAAGACCCCGAAGCCAGCGGCCACTGCGCAGTCGGTGGCCGAGTTGCGCAGGCTGTATACGCCCACGAAACCCAGCGTCAGGATGGCCACGCCGAGGAAACGCGTCGGCACCCGGATAAGGCGCAGGATGCCGTTGGTCGAGACCATGAGAAAGGCCAGCACCAGGATGTTGAGGATGAACAGCGCGAGATAAAGGCCGACCACGAAATCGGCCTGGTCCTGAAAAAGCTGCGGCCCGGGAACGACGTTGTGGACGTAAAAGACAGATAGCATCATGGCCGTGAGGGCCTCGCCCGGGATGCCAAGCGCCAATAGCGGAATCATAGCCGCCGCCGGCACCGCGTTGTTGGCCGCCTCGGAAGCGATCAGGCCCTCGGGGGCGCCGTTGCCGAAGAGCTCCGGCGTTTTCGAGGTCTTCATGGCCAGGGTGTAGGAAAAGAACTGGGCCAGGAACTCGCCAACGCCCGGGATGATGCCCATGACCACGCCGAAGGCCGAGGATGTGGTGACCACTCGCGGGTAGCGCCTGAGCTCACCGAGCCCTTGGAACAAGCCGCCCTCGACGGGCGGAGCCTCGGGACTGTGGTCGCGCTCCAGGAGCAAAAGGAAGGCCTGGCTGAGGGCAAAAAGCCCCAGCACGACGACGATCAGGTCGATGCCCGAGGTCAGCCAGGTCTGCTCGAAGGTGAAGCGCTGGGAATAGCGCACGGGCTCGAGGCCGATGGTGTTGAGGAAGATGCCCATTGAGACCAGGAAAGCGGCGATGACGCTCTGGCCGCGGTGCGAGATGACCACCAGTACGACGCCCAGCAGCGCTGCCAAAAAGATCTCGCGCGAGCCGAACATGGGGGCGATGGCGGCCAGCACCTGGCTTAGCAGCACCAGGCAGACGACCGAGAAGATGCCGCCGAAGAACGAGGCGGAGTAAGCCAGGGAGAGCGCCCGGCGCGCCTCGCCGGCCCGAGTCATGGGGTAACCGTCGTAGGTCGTCAGCGCATTCACCGCCGTGCCCGGCGTGTTGATCAGTATCGCCGGAATGGCGCCGCCGTACATCGACGAGCCGTAGATGCCCAGCAGCAGCGTCAGGCCGACGATGGGGTCGAGGGAAAAGGTCGCGGGCAACAGAATGGCGATGGCCACGGCCGGTCCGACGCCGGGAATGGCACCGATGATGACGCCGCCGATGGAACCCACCAGCAGCGCGATCATGACGTCGACGCGGGCGATAGTCTCGAAACCGGCGATCAGCAGGTCCATGGCCGCCTCAGAAATAGACGATCAACAGATTGCGCAGCGCCGCGGGAAAATATTCGTAAAGCGCTCCGCCCGGGATCTTGACCTGCAGGAAGGACTTGAAGAGCAGCACGACAGAGGCACCCAGCAGCGCCGCCGCACCCAGCACGCGGCCCTCACGATAGCCCGCGCGGTAAGCTAGTACGGTGCAGAAGATCACGCTGCTCGGCAGATAGCCCGCCAGCGGAACTATGAAGACGTATGCCATGAACCAAAGCGCGTATTCCAGACTACGCAGCCAAAACCAGAGCTCGGGGACGGTCCCGGTCTCGCGCACCGGCCGCTCCGGATCGCGCCAACTGCCGGTGATGTAGACCAGCGCGAACAGCACCATGCTACCGAGGCTGAGACCCGGCCAGAAACCGGGCTGGGCCAGCAGCGGAACCCGGGCGATCCATCTGGTCTGCTCGCCGATCTGGCTCAGCAGCACAAGCGACAGCACCAACAGAACAGCGGCGAATCCCAGGTCCCCGACCTTGCGGGACAGCCTGCGGGCGCTCGCGGAAGGGGAGCTAACCATGCACCAAGCATGACCGTGGCGGCGGCCCGGTCAAGGGCCGCCGCATCACGGCGTTATTCGCCGAGCAGTTTGCCGATGGCGGCGATGCTCGCGTTGTCCTTGGCGATTTGGCCGGTGGAAGCCTGAGCGTCCATCCAGTAGACCTGAGCGCCGGTGTCGGCGGCGATCTTCTGGGCCTTGGCGCCCAGCACCGTCTCCTTGGCCACGGCGATGATTTTCTGCCGCACGTCGGCCGGCGTATCCTTGTGCACGAAGAGCCCGTTCCACAGCGAAATATCGAGCGTCGGTTCGATCTCCGACACGGTCGGCGCGTTGGGCGTCTTGGAGATGCGCTTGCCGGTGATCGAGGCCAATACGGTGACCTTGTCGAGGCAAGGCAGGATGAGCTGCAGCGTGGTATTGATCACATCCACGTCGCCCGATGCCAAGGTGTTGCAATCGAGCGCGTCGAAGGCCGCCTCGGAAGCCCACTTGAAACCCTTCTTCTTGGCCAGTGCGAAGCTCACCTGGGTGGGAATGAGCACGGCGCCGAAGTGGCCCAGCGCCACATCGTTGGACTGGGCATGCTTGGCTAAGCCGGCGATGTCCTTGTAGGGCGCGTCGCCCTTGGTGGCCAGCACGAAGGGGTAGGTCAGGAAGATGCCCAGGGGCTCGAAAGGATTGGGCTTGAGCTCGGGAATACCGATCAGCGGGCCGACGGTCGGCACGCCGATGACGAACGAGCCGATCACCGAGCCGTCAGCCGGCGCTTTGGCTACTTCGACAGCACCCGGGAAGGGACCGCCGCCGCCACCCGGCTTGTTCACCACGGCCGCGGCGATGCCGTACTTGGCTTGGAAGTTTTCGGCGATCAGACGTGTCAGCACGTCCTCCAGATCGCCTGGCGGGAAGGGCACGACAAAGCTGACCGGTTTGTCGGGGTATTCCGCCTGGGCCGGGCCGGCCGGCAAGGCCATTGCCAAGGCCGCACCGACAAGGGCGGAGAGAACGATTGAGCGCATGAGGATCCTCCCTGATCAAGGCGCGCCACAGGACGCGTCAGCCGGCGGAGTTTCATTCGGATTGTTATTTGAACCACCGGTTCAATAAAAGACTTGCAATACCTCGGTGATTCTGTCAAGCCAAATGTGCGGACATTGCGCATGGGAGCGCGCGTGATCGCCTGGCGAAGGAGATGCGAGTGCTTGGAACAGTCGACAAAGCTTTGAAATTACTTGATTTTTTCTCCGAGCTCTACCCTGCCATCGGCTTGAGCGAGATGGCCCGCCTGGCCGGCTACGACAAGGCCACGACCCGCCGCTTGCTGCTGGCGCTGGAGCGCAGCGGCATGGTGGAGCAGCTTCTGGAATCGCGAAAGTACCGCCTCGGGGTGGCGCCGTTACGCCTCGCCCGAGTGCGCGATGCCACCTATCCCGTGGCCGATATCGTTCAGCCGGTTTTGCGCCGTCTGGTCGAGGAGACCGGCGAGACGGCGCACTTCTCGCTTGCCTCGGGCGGAGCTTTGGCGACCGTCGGCCTGGAGGAAAGCCCGCGGGCCAGCCGCGTCAGTCTGGAACGCGGCGAAGTGCTGCCGCTCCACGCCACGGCCTCGGGCATCGCCTACCTGGCTTTTTCGCCGGCCGCCGTGGTCGAAGCCGTGCTGGCCGGGCCACGCCAGCGCCACACCGAGCAAACCGTGACGGAGCCGGCGCGCCTCCGGGATGCCCTGGCGCACGTCCGGCATGAAGGCCTCTGCCGCTCGGATCACGGCTATGAAACCGAGGTGGCGGGCGTCGCGGCGCCGGTCTTCGACGCCTCCGGTCAAGCCCAGGGCGCGGTGGCGGTGGCAACACCGAGCTTTCGCATGACCGCCGAGACCGAGGCCCGGATCCGGATCTCGGTGCGCCGCGCAGCGGTCGACCTCACCCGCGCCTTCGGTGCAATGCCGCCGCCGGCACTCTTGGGAGAGACAGCCTGATGGCGGCCGAGGCCCTCATTCTCGACTTCGGCGGCGTCATTACGCGCACGCTCTTCGAGACCCACGCCCGAACTGAGCACGTCCTGGGCCTGGCGCCGGGAACGCTGACCTGGCGCGGACCCTTCGATGCGGCCGGCGATGTGCTATGGCGCACCATGCAAGAGAACCGGATCAGTGAGCGCGACTATTGGCACCGGCGCACCGCCGAAGTGGCAGCTCTGGTCGGTGCCGATTGGACCGAAATGGCCGATTTCGTGCGGGCCGTGCGAGGCGCCGACCCTGAGGCCGCGATCCGGCCCGAAGCTCTCGCCGCCATCGCCACCGCCAAGGCCGCCGGCAAGCGCCTGGCCATCCTGTCCAACGAGCTCGATCTCTTTTATGACGTAGCGTTTCGCCGGCAGCTGCCCTGGCTGGCGGACTTCGAGGTCATTCATGACGCCACCCACACCGGCATCCTCAAGCCTGACGCCGCCGCCTACCGCGACTGCCTGGCGACACTTGGCCTGCCCGCTGAGGCCTGTGTCTTTGTCGACGACCAGCCGCGCAACGTCGCCGGCGCCGACGCGGTCGGTCTGAAAACCGTTGCTTTCGACGTACGCCGCCCGGCCGCCAGCTTCGACCGAGCCCTGGAACTGCTCGGGCTAAAGGAGTTCTCCCATGCGTGACGCCAACTTCCTCATCGAGAACAACACCAGGCATTTCTGGCACCCCATGGCCCACCCGGCCGAGATGCAGGCTCAGCCGCCCAAGATCATCACCGCCGCCGAGGGGGTCGAGGTGACCGATGTCCACGGCCAACGGCTGCTCGACGCCGTGGGCGGTCTGTGGAACGTCAACCTGGGCTATTCCTGCCAGCCGGTAAAAGACGCCATCCGCGACCAACTCGACCGCCTGCCCTATTATTCGGCCTTTCGCGGCACCTCTCCTGGGCCGGCCATCGAGCTTTCCTACGTCCTGCGCCAGTGGTTCGAGGCGGACGGTCTCGCGCGCGCCTTTTTCACCTCGGGCGGCTCGGATTCGGTGGAGACGGCGCTGCGTCTCACCCGCCAGTACCACAAGATCCGCGGCCAGCACGATCGAACCAAGTTCATTTCCTTGAAACAGGGCTACCACGGCACCCATTTCGGTGGCGCCTCGATCAACGGCAACGCCAAGTTCCGGCGCAACTATGAGCCGCTGCTGCCCGGTTGCTTCCACATCCCGGCGCCCTGGCCCTATCGCAATCCCTACGACGAGACCGATCCGGCCAAGCTGGCGCGATTGTGCGCCCGGGCGCTCGACGAAGAGATCGCCTTCCAGGGCCCCGACACCGTCGCCGCCTTCATCATGGAGCCGGTGCTGGGATCCGGCGGCGTCATTCCGCCCGACCCAAGTTTCATGTCCCTGGTGCGCGAGATCTGCGACCGTCACGGGGTGCTACTGATCGCCGACGAGGTCATCACCGCCTTCGGCCGCACCGGCGCCTGGACCGGCTCGCGGCTCTATGCCGTCAAGCCCGACCTCATGTGCATCGCCAAGGCCCTGACCAACGGCTACTACCCGATGGGCGCCACCATGATCTCGGAAGGCGTGGCGGAGACCTTCGAAAACAACCATGACACTTTTGGCAACATCGGCCACGGTTATACCTACTCGGCCCATCCCGTGGGCGCCGCGGCGGCGCTGGCGGCGCTGGAGGAAACCGAGCGCCTCAAGGTAGCGGACAACGCCAAGGCCCGGGGCCAGGAGTTGATTGCCGCTTGCCGCGACCTCAAGGCCCGGCACGAAATTGTCGGTGACGTGCGCGGCCAGGGCCTGATGACCTGCCTCGAGCTGGTGTCGGATCGGACGGCCAAAACCCCGGCCGCCAAGGAGACCGTCAACGCTGTCTTCGAAACCACCTACCAGGCCGGCGTCATGATTCGGGTCAGCGGCCACAACGTCATTCTCTCGCCGCCCCTGATCGTCAGCGCCGCCGATGTGACACGAATAGTTTCGGCCCTCGATGCCGGGCTCGCAGCGGCGAAACCGGCATGAACGAGCCCACGGGAGACGCCCCGATCATCCTCGTCCTCGGCACCGCCGATACCAAGGCGGACGAGATATCGTTTATCAAGGAGTGCCTCGAAGCGGGCGGCGCCAAGGCCTCGATCATGGACGTGGGTGTGCTCGGCGAGGCGCCCATGGCGGTCGACTTCAGCAAGCACGATGTGGCCCGCGCCGCCGGTACGACCAACCAGGCTATCGCCGCACTCGGCGACGAGAACCTGGCCATGGCCAAGACCGCCGAAGGCGCCGCTGCCTTGACGCTTGAGCTCTACCAATCCGGCCGCGTCGACGGCCTGCTGGCGCTCGGCGGCACCATGGCCACGGACCTGGCACTCGACGTCACCAGCGCGCTGCCCCTGGGTGTGCCCAAGGTGGTGGTCTCGACGGTAGCCTTCTCGCCGCTGCTGCCGCCCGAGCGCCTGGCGCCGGACTTGATGATGGTGCTGTGGGCGGGCGGGCTATACGGCCTCAACAGCCTCTGCCGCTCCTCACTAAGCCAGGCCTGCGGCGCCGTCGTCGGGGCGGCCCGCCTGGTCCAGCGGCCGCAGCAGCAAAAGCCGGTCATCGGCCTGACCTCGCTGGGCAAGACCAGTCTCAGCTACATGGTTCACCTCAAGCCCGAACTGGAAGCTCGGGGCTACGAGGTCGCCGTTTTTCACACCACCGGCATGGGCGGCCGGGCCATGGAAACCCTGGCCGCCCGGGGCGAGCTGGCGGCGGTGATGGATTTCTCGCTGGTCGAAGTGAGCAACCACCTCAACGGCTCGCTGGTCAGCGCCGGCTCGGATCGCCTGGAAGGCGCCGGCCGCGCCGGCGTACCCCAGATCGTGGCGCCGGGCGGGGTGACGCTGATCGACATGCAGGCCTGGGCATCCGTGCCGGAAAAATATCGCGACCGAGAGTTCCACGCCCACAACCGCCTGATCGCCTGCACCATCCTGGAAGAGAACGAGAAACGCGCCGCCGCCCGCACCATCGCCGCCAAACTTGCAATGGCGACGGGACCCACCGCCTTCATCATGCCGCTCAAGGGCATCGACGAATGGGACAAGCCGGGCGGCCCCTTTCACGACCCCGGCGGCTTGGCCGCCTTTGGCAACGAGATGCGCAATGCGCTGGAGCCACCGGTGGAGCTGATCGAGCTTGACGCCCACATCAACGACCGCGCCTTTGCCGATCGCGCTTTGACTGTGCTCGACAGATGGGTGGAAGAGGGACTGGTGGTGCAGGGAGAGCGTTGAGGGCCGGCTCCCAAACCGACCGCGTCAATCGCCGGCCAGCAGGCGTTCAACAAGCTGCTTCACCGACGGAATAAATACCTTGCCGTTTTCATCGCGATAGAAGGGGTCATCGGCTGCCTTGAAGGCGTTGTGGCCGGCAAAGATCAGCTTGTGATCCAGGTCATCGCCCTGAATGGCCCCCACCAGTCCTTTCTGGATGCAGTAGACGCGGGGATCCGCCAGCTTGCCGGTGCCGAAGTTCTTTTGCGGATTTTGGCTCCAGGCACTGAGGCCGCAGTTGGCCAGACATCCCGCGCATTCCGCCATGTCCAGGCGAATTTCCCGCTCTTTCTCACGGCTGACAAAAATCAGTGTGCCATCCGGTGTGGGCATGGGGATGTCGAACCCTTCGGAAATCCAGGCATCAACACTCATTTTGTCTTGCGGCGTGACGAAAAATTCCTTGTTGGCAGCGCCATGCCCTCCAAGCAGCGCGGCATTGCTTTCATCAGGCGTTCGCGAAAATGGCACCTGCCGCTCCGAGCGTTGGCACAGTTCCTTGATCATGCCGTTCTTGTAGGCCGACGAACAAAACCCGGTGGGGCTGAATTTGTTGAGGGCGACGTCGCCCTCCTTCATCGACAGCAGCAGATGTTTCCATTCATCCGACACCGGGCTTTCCCGCGTCAACAAATCCCGGGTCCCGATCTGGAAGGCGATGGGACCGATTTCCGGGTTGTCCAGCCAATGTTCCCAGTCCCGCAGGTACCAGACGCCGCCGGCCATGACGATGGTGACATCTTCCATACCGGCCTCAACCATGACCCGGCGCACGCACCTGACACGTTCGAAAGGGTCTTCCGGCACCTCGGGGTCTTCTCGACTGGTGATGCCGTTATGGCCACCGGCCAGCCAAGGGTCTTCATAGACCACGGCGCCGATCAGCTCGCCATAGCTGCCCTGCCATTTCTTGAAGGCGCGCTTGAGCAGCACTTTCAGTGCCATGACGCTGGAAATTATGGGATCCAGGTAGACGCCCTCGTCGGCACAAATCCGGGCATCCTCTTCGGTGGGCAGGCCGGCACCCATGGTCAGGGCATGAACCATATTGCCGCTGTCGGGCAGGCGCGTGCCAGCCAGCACGCCACGCATGACACGCATGGCACCACCGGCCTCTTTGAGGAAGTTCAGGCGGATGCGGCCCTTGCCGCCTGAGGCCCGGTGAGCGATGCCGACTTGCAAGATGGCGCCTTCTATGGACCAGGCCACCAGTTCTTCATGTCGTTCCTGGCGCGTGCGGCCGGTGTAGGGGTAGGAAATCGGCCGGCCGTTTTCAGCGTAGGCAATTGCCGCCCCGGTGCCGGATATGGTGCCACCGGCATTTTCCGCCGCCCAGGCACCGGCGTTTTCGCCGTTGGTGGCGCTAACGCCCTTGCCGCCCTGGACGAGGGGAAGAACCCAGGCGCCGTCGATGAAGACGGGCCTGCTGAGTTTATGCTGGATCTGCCCAAGGCCCGCGAGATGGAGCCGCGGCAACGGCGCAATTCCGCCGGGGCGCGCCTCCAGGGCTTTGAGTTTGGTCAACGCCACGACACACTCATGTTTCTTGAAATCTGGAAATTGGTAGGCTGGCGGGCAATCACCTACCACACCTGATGGTGAAATTACAGCACCTCCCCGTTAGCGGCCCTGAGCGTCGGCGAGCGAGGCGCCACCCGAACTAACGCAAAAGGTTGGGGCGGGGCGTGCCCTATTCCACCAGCACCGGCACCTTGGGCTCACCGCCGCTGTCCTCGCCGCCGCTGCTTTCGCCACCCGCGTCGCGCTTGGGTTTTTTCGCACGCGTGGCTTTTTTCGGCGGCTCGAAGGCGAAGGCAAGCTTGCCGTCCTTGGTGTCGAGATTCACCAGGCCGCCGTCGGCCAACTGACCGAACAATAGCTCCTCGGCCAACGGTTTCTTGATGTGCTCCTGGATGATGCGGGCCAGCGGGCGGGCACCATAAAGGCGGTCGTAGCCCTTTTCGCCGAGCCAGGCGCGAGCGGCATCCGAGGTACCGATTTCAACGTTCTGCTCCTCGAGCTGGTGCTCGAGTTGGAGCAGGAACTTGTCGACCACCCGGGCCATCACGGCGGGCGAGAGGTGGGCGAAGCCGATGGTGGCGTCGAGGCGGTTGCGGAATTCTGGCGTGAACATGCGCTTGATGGCTTCTTCGTCCTCACCCTCACGCAGGCCCCGTTCGAAGCCGATGGCGTGCTGACTCATCTCCTGGGCGCCGGCGTTGGTGGTCATGATCAGGATGACGTTGCGGAAATCGACCTTCTTGCCGTTGTGGTCGGTGAGCTTGCCATGGTCCATGATCTGCAACAAAATGCTGAACAGGTCCTCGTGCGCCTTTTCGATTTCGTCGAGCAGCAGCACGGCATGGGGGTTCTGGTCGACCGCATCGGTCAACATGCCGCCCTGGTCGAATCCGACGTAGCCCGGCGGTGCGCCGATCAGCCGCGACACCGAGTGGCGCTCCATGTATTCCGACATGTCGAAACGGATCAGCTCGACGCTGAGCAGGTCGGCGAGCTGGCGTGCCACCTCGGTCTTGCCCACTCCGGTGGGGCCGGAGAAAAGGTAGCTGCCGATGGGCTTTTCCGGCTCACGCAAGCCGGCGCGCGAAAGCCGTATGGCGCTCTCCAGGGCTTCGATGGCCTTTTCCTGACCGAAAACCACGGCGCGCAGGTCACGACCGAGCGTGCGCAGCACCTCCTTGTCGCTCTTGGACACCGAGCGCGACGGGATGCGGGCGATCTTGGCTACCACGCTCTCGATCTCGCGCACGCCGATGGTCTTGCGCCGGCGGCTTTCCGGCTTGAGCATCTCGGCCGCGCCGGTTTCGTCGATGACGTCGATGGCCTTGTCGGGCAGCTTGCGATCGTGGATGTAGCGGTCCGAAAGCTCGACCGCCGTCTTCACCGCCTCTGCCGTGTAGCGCACCTTGTGGAAGTCCTCGAAGTAGGGTTTGAGGCCGCGCAGGATCTTGATGGCGTCGGGCAGGCTGGGCTCGTAAACGTCGATCTTCTGGAAACGCCGCAACAGTGCCCGGTCCTTTTCGAAGTACGAGCGGAAGTCTTTGTAAGTGGTCGAGCCCATGCAGCGCAGCAAGCCGCCCTGCAGCGCCGGTTTCAAGAGGTTCGAGGCATCCATGGCACCGCCCGAGGTGGCGCCGGCACCGATCACCGTGTGGATCTCGTCGATGAACAGGATGGCGCCCTCATAGTTCTCGATCTCCGTCACGACCGCCTTGACGCGTTCCTCGAAGTCACCGCGGTAGCGAGTGCCGGCCAGCAGCGCTCCCATATCGAGGGCGAAGATGGTGGCCGACGCCAGCACCTCGGGTACCTGGCCTTCGGTGATGCGCCGGGCCAGGCCCTCGGCGATGGCGGTCTTGCCGACACCGGGATCGCCGACGTAGAGCGGATTGTTCTTGGTTCGGCGGCAGAGGATCTGGATGGTGCGGTCGACCTCGGCTTCACGGCCGATGAGCGGGTCGACACGGCCCTCGGCGGCCTTTTTGTTGAGATTGACGCAGTAGCCCTCGAGAGCCTCGGCGCCCTCGCGGTTGGTGTCCTCCTCGCTCTCCTCGTCGGTACCGCGGGCGGTCCGGGAGGAGCTTTCGCCGGGTGCCTTGGCAACGCCGTGTGAGATGTAGCTGACGGCATCCAGGCGCGTCATGTCCTGCTTTTGCAGGAAGTAGACGGCGTGGGATTCGCGCTCGGAGAAGATCGCCACCAGGACGTTGGCGCCGGTCACCTCCTCACGGCCGGACGACTGCACGTGGATCAAGGATCGCTGGATGACGCGCTGGAAGCCGGCCGTCGGCTTGGGATCGTCGTAGGCCTCCATCACGAGATTGCCCAGTTCCTCCTCGAGGTAGCTGACCAGGTCGCGGCGTAGCGGGTCGATGTCGACGCTGCAGGCGTTGAAGACGGCGATAGCGTCAGGATCCTCGGTCAACGCCAGCAGCAGATGTTCCAGTGTGGCGTATTCATGACGCCGCTCGCTGGCGAGCGCCAGGGCGCGGTGCAGACTCTTTTCAAGATTGGCGGCAAAACCGGGCACGTCGTTACCTACCCCTTCCCTATTCCTTTTCCATGGTGCACTGCAGCGGGTGCTGGTTGCGGCGCGCCGTATCAACCACCTGGTTGACCTTGGTCTCGGCCACCTCGAAGGTGTAGACGCCGCAAACGCCGACACCCTTCTGGTGCACATGCAGCATCACTGCCGTGGCTTCTTCGTGGTTCTTGCGGAAGATGTGCTTGAGCACCTGGACCACGAACTCCATGGGTGTGTAATCGTCATTGAGCAGCAGCACCCGGTACATCGAGGGCTTTTTGGTCTTGGCCCGCGACTTGGTGACGACCGCCGTGCCGGTGTCGTCATCATCGTTGATGTGCTGTTGATCGCGTCGATTCGCCATGTTCGCTCGGATTCCCGGGAGCCCTGCAGGCCTCCTCACCGCCCATAAATATGGAACGCCGCTCTTAGATTAAAAGGGATGAATGGGCTTGCTGGCAAGAGCGCAGTGATTATAGGCATTCGCTGGCCGCCGTGTGAATGCCGCCCGGACAAAGAAAAAGGGCCCGGCGGGAGGGGGGCAATACCGGGCCCTTTTGTCGTACGGCCCGCAGGGCGGGCCGCCGGGAACAAGGTTGATGCGTCTAGGACGCGAAGGGCTTGACGAAGCTCTCCATGGCAGCCTGGAAACGAGCGCTGACGGGCGCGCCGGCCTCGCTGGCGATCTTGACGCCGAGCTCGCTGACCTTGGTGCTGCGTGCCACCCAGGCCTCGAAGGCCGATTTGGCGAAGTCGCTCTGCAGGTCGAAGGCCTGCTGCGGCGACTTGGCCGCGACAACTTTGCCGAAGGTTTCCATGTGCTCGGCCATGGTGCCCTTGGTGTAGTCGACGACCTCGGCGTTGATGGCCTCGAAACCCTTGCTGGCGGCCGATCCGGCGGCCACCCAGGCGTCCATGTTTTCGCGTCCGGCGCTGGCCATCTGGTCGTAGCCCTTGACGGCGGTGTCGATCTGCTCCTGGCCCATGGCGAAGGCCTTCTCGTAGCCCCGGGCGGCGGCATCGGTGCCGACCTTGACCACCGTCTCGACGGTCTCCTTGCCGGCCGCGGCGACGGCGTCCAGGGTCTGGGCGGCGGCTTCGCTGGTGGCCTGGGCAGGGTTGGTTTTCTGCTTGCTCATGATCTCGGGCTCCTCGTGGGTGGCGCCGGCCCGTTTGTTTCCGGACCGGTGCGGGGGGCTTCTGGAAACCCCTATGCTGCACTGCAATATGTCTGTCTGGACTGCATATAAGTGAGTAGATGCGTGCTGTCAACATTTTTTTTGCACTGCAGCAAAGAAATTATTGCGCCTGCGAAGAAGAGTCGTGGAAAGTCGCGCCGAGCGCTATGTGGGGCCCCCCAACTCAGTCATCCAGGACTTCGGACGCTGGGCGATTGCGGCGGCGGAAGCGGCGGGCTTTGGCCCTGTTGCCGCAATAGCTCATCGAGCACCAGCGCCGTGACTTGTTGCGACTGTAATCGAGGAAGAACCAGCCGCAGTGACTGCCGACGCAGCGCCGTAACGGCAGCTTTGGCGCCTCGACCAGGAACGCAACGGCCTCTACGGCCAGCATATCGATAAGCGAATTCAGGTCGCGCCGCGTGCGTTTCCAAGCGATGCCGACCGGCACCGGAACTAACCGGCGGGAACCTGCCGACCGCTCCATCGCTGCGGTCAGGAGCGCCGTCTCGGCCGCCGAGCAGGAGCGTCCTTCGACCATGGCGCAGAGGATGGAATAAATGATCTGGCGCAGAGACCGGGCACGCTCGAGGGCGTCCGCCTCGAGCGCCTCGCCGAGGGGCGGATCGAGGGCGATGTCAGCCCGCCTGGCCCAGATGCGTAAGTCGTTCGGGATCACGAGGTATTCGCTCGGTTCTGCTTCATCCGCGCCTTCCACAGTGTTGACGAAATCCAGGCAACGATGGCCGCCGTATTTCGGCAGCGTCGCGATGGTCAGCGTCGGCAGATTGCTACGATCGGACATGATAACCAGCATAGCAGGTTTGACTAGTTATCCAATCCGATGATAGCGTAACTATCATTATGAATTTTACTGGTTACTATGGCGAGGATTTGATGACCCACAGTTACGACAGCCAAGCCATGAGCGATGGCAACGCAAAGCTGATCGAGGCGCTATTCGCCATCGGCCCGGAGGTGCGCTACGTCGCCCTTGGCCGCGGCCAAGAAATTACCATGCAGTTGGCGCAAGGCGTCGTCAGCGAAACCAGCTATGAATCCGACCGTTTCGAGGAACTGCTGGTCAATCCGACGCTGCTAACCCTGGCCGGCCAGCGCGGGCGCCTCGACTGTGGCGGCCTCGATTTCCTGGTCGTCGGATACGGCGCCTTCCAACAGCTCGTTATGCCGATGCAAGACGGACACGTCTCCATCGCGCTGGTGCCCGACGTGCCGGCCAAGCCATTTGTCGAAGGCGTCAAGACAGTTCTGGCGAAATATCACCTGGAAGCGCAATTTCCGGCCTGATGTCGGAAGCCGCCCGACGGCGCCTGGGCATACCTGGACCGCGCTTTGGCCCGGCACGGGGGCTGAGAATCGTCCGCTCTACATGTGTTTCCTGAGACCAGCCGCCAATTCGTCCGGCGAGATATCGTGGCGGAAGCGGGCGAGAAACTTCCCGCCTGGCGCCATCATGTAGAGGTTCGAGGTGTGATACATGAGGTAGTCCTCGTCGGGCTCTTCCCCCTCCTCCCCCTCCAATACCTTCATGAAATAGGCGTGGTAGCCCTTGGCCACCTTGGCGATCTGTTCGGGGCTGCCGGTCAATCCGACAATCGAGGGATGGAAATTCTCGACGAACGAATTCAGCACTTCCGGCGTATCCCGGTCAGGATCGACGCTGATGAAAAGCGGTTGAATCTTTGCGCCCAACGAGCCTAGCCGCTCGAGGGCGTCGGTTACCGTCGACATGGCCGTGGGGCAGACATCGGGACAAAAAACATAGCCGAAGAAAACCAGCAGGTGGCGGTCCCGGAAATCGGCATCGGTGACGGTCCGGCCCAGGTGATTGACGAGGGCGAAGGCACCGCCGACGGGGATCGGCGAGGTAACGGCCGGCGGCTCACTTAGTCTTTGAAAAGTGCTCCACGTCAGGCTTCCGGCAAGCAGGAGAACGATCGCCAGGACAGGAAAGACGAATCGGCGTCGCATATTCAGGTTCCCGTAACTTGGCCGAGCTCCGCCCCGCCGATCCAGGCCGCATCGGCGGGGCCAAGTCGGAGCCTTAGTCGGCGTGCTTCATTTTTTTGCTGCCCATGTTCATGGCGCCCATGGCCCCGATCTTCATGACTTGGGCCATGACCTCGATCTCGCCGGCTTTCTCGAAAACCAGTGTGAGGGCGATCGACGTACCCTTTTTCAGCGGTGCCTTGAGACCCATGAACATGACGTGGTAGCTGCCCGGTTTGAGCATGACCATGCCACCAGCCGGCACTTCGATGGCGCCGGCCGGCCGCATCTTCATGAGGCCGCCTTCCATCAAGCTCTGATGCAACCCCGTCTTCTTGGCCACCGCGCTTTTCACGGCAATCAATCGGTCTGCCTGGGCACCGTTATTCTTGATGGTCAGAAACGCGGCACCCGTCTTGGCCAGGCTGGCCGTGGCCCTGGCCCAGGGTTGCACCACGGTAAGGTCGCCGATCTTGCTTTCTGTGGCCACGGCTTCGGCATTCCACAACGCAATCGCTGCGGCCAGGATTGCCAACAGGGTGTTGACTCTTTTCATCATTCGATTCCTTCACTCGGTCTGATCTGTGCCCTCGCGACGGCGAACCACCTGCGTGGTGCCGCATGGGCCAATAAGCGTTCGCTGGATTGAGGATCAGGCGAGCTGAGGAGGGGCGCGAGCCAGTCGATCGGTTGGCGTCCGACCGGCAACGAGGGTCCGGCCCGCCGCCGCTAACGGAATTTGCAGCCAATCGACGGGCAGCGCCAGAGCGACCGGGGCGGCGGCAAGCAGGCTGCCGCTAAGCGTTCGCGCCAGGCATATCGGGCAGAAATCAGCAGCCCTTCCGGGGTCGGGCTGCGGCTTTTGGCCACTCTCCTGCGCCGAGTTGGAAACCGTGCTCAGCAGCGTACAAAGAACGAGAGAGGCGCGCGCCTCGCCTTGGCCGGTCCCGAAAGCCGCAGCCGTCAGCCCCTGACCAAGCGGCACGGCCAACTGCAATAGCAGCGCCACAATACCGATCACAGCGCTCCACCGGCGCCGTTGGGACTGTCTCTTGCCAAAGTTCATGATTCCGGACCCGGGCGACAGGCTATTTGAAAGGCCACGGACGCACAAGACGACGATCCGGTAGATTGCCCCTTTACCCCCGCCAAAGTTTGCGCCAGCCCAAGGCGATAAGCATGAGCGGCACCAGGCCCTCGGCGGCGATGATGCGGATGGCCGTCGAGCCGCCGAACCATTCGCCCATCAGGCCGACGTTGGAAAAACCGATCAGGCCACTGCCAATGCACAGTACCAGGAGCCCGAACATGCGGCCGCGCATGTGTGGCGGCGCGACGCTGTAAATCAGGGTGCTCTGCATGGTGGTGAAGCCAGCGCCGGCCAGGCCGACGCAAAACAGCATCACCGCCGTGGGCCAGGGCTCGGTCATCCAGCCGGCGGCGAAGACGAAACAGAGAAAACCCATGGTGCCGAAATAATAGAGAGCGCGAAGGTTGAGCGCCCGGCCGGCGACGGCGATGACCAGGGCGCCGAGGAAAGCACCGCCCCCCTCTAGCGCCGCCAGGCCACCGATCCAGCCGGCCTCGAGCGCCAAATCGTCCTTGCCGATCACCGGGATCATGGAGATGAAGGGAAAGCCCCAGATGTTGAAAACCACGGTAACCAGCAGGATGCGCAGCACGTCGCGCTCGCCGTCCCGGGCGACGAAGGCGAAGGCCTCGCGAAACTCGCGCAGCACTCTGGTGGCCGGCCCCGGTTCATTGGCCGAGTCGCCGGCCGGCACACCGAAGATCAGCAACAGGCAGATCAGCGTAAGGCCGGCGATCAGGGCGAAGGCACCGATGCTGCCCAGCACCTGGTAGAGCAGGCCACCCAACAGCGGCCCCAGCATGCGCGTGGCATTGCCGCTGGCGATATCGAGGCCCATGGCCGGGACCAGGCGATCCGGGCCGGCGGCGTCTCCCAAGAGGCGGCGGCGCAGCGGCATGTCGGTAGTCCAAACCAGGCCACCCACAAAACTTGCCAGCGCCACGTGCCAATATTGGGCTAGTTCGAAAACGAAGAGCGCCAGCATCGTGCCCGCGGTCAGCGTCGCCAGGCTCAGACTGGCCAGCAGGAAAAGCCGGGCTGGCCAGCGGTCGGCCAGGGTGCCGACAAGCGGTCCGAAAACCGCCAGCGGCAACATGCGCAGGATCACCAGCAGCGCCACCAGAAAAGGCGACGCCGTGACCTCGAAGGCGAAGATGCCGACCACCAGCAGCTCCAGCCAACGCGCCACGCCGCCGAATATGCCGACCAGCCAGATCCGGCGAAAGACCGGCTCGGCGAGCAGCTCGCGAATCGGCCGGCCCCTACCCATGATCGCAACATAATTTCACGAATTTTGGGTCATTGCGTTAACCAAAATTTATCGTCGGCAATTGCATGCTTGCCTTGGATTCGATGTTGGGATTCAATGGCTTACAAAAGGGCTGCGGGGCTGCGGCGAAATTCGCCAGCGGCCGGGTTGGAATTACGGCCTGCAAACCCGCGCCACATGTGGTCTGGTGGGGCGGTAGGAAACTGGAGGTCATGCTTGGTCGTCTCATGGTTTGCGCCGGTTTAATCGCCTCCGGCTTCGGCCGTCTGCGGCTGCTGGCCGTGCTTGGCTTGGTGCTGGGGCTTGCCCTGGTGGCGGGGCCCGTTGCGGCTGCGCGCTATACCGCCATTGTCGTCGACGCCAAGAGCGGCAAGGTGCTGTTCTCGCGCAATGCCGACCGCCGCCACTATCCCGCCTCGCTGACCAAGATGATGACGCTCTACCTCACCTTCGAGGGCTTGGAGAAAGGTACCCTCAAGCTCCACGCTCGGCTCAAAGTATCGCGCCGGGCGGCGGGCCAGACGCCGTCCAAGCTGGGCCTCAAGCGCGGCCAGACTATCAGCGTCGAAGACGCCATTCTGGCCTTGGTAACGAAGTCGGCCAACGACGCCGCCACCGTGCTGGCCGAGGCATTGGGTGGCAAGGAATCCCGTTTCGCTGGCCAAATGACGGAAAAGGCCAAGTTGCTCGGCATGAGGCGGACCCGCTTTCGCAACGCCACAGGGCTACCCAACCGGCACCAACGCAGCACCGCCCGCGATATGGCGACGCTGGCGCTGGCGCTGCAACGCGATTTCCCGCAGTACTACCACTATTTCTCGACCCGGAAGTTCCGCTACAAGAACCGCACTTTCACAAACCACAACCAGCTGCTGCACAGCTACAAGGGCGCCGACGGACTCAAGACTGGATACATCCGGGCCTCGGGCTTCAACGTGGCGGTTTCGGCCCAGCGTGGCAAACGGCGCCTGATCGGTGTCGTCATGGGCGGGCGCAGTCCCAAGTGGCGCGACCGCAAGACGGCGCGACTGATGGACATGGCCTTCCGCCGCGCCCAGGTGCTCGACATGGCGGGCCACCGCAAGGCTGGCAAGCGTAAGCTAGCCAAGCTCAAGCCGTTGCGTCAGCGCGCCGCCGTAAGGGCAAATTCGCGGAAAGCCAACAAACAGAACCTGGCGCGCCGCCTGTTGGCCCGCCTCGACGGAATTGGAGTCCGGCCCTCACGACCGGGCAAGGAGGCAGATCGGGAGAGCGCAAAACAGTCCACAGCGGTAGCGAATGGGGCGACGAACGGGGCTGCAGATTCCCTGTCGAAAAACCACATGCTGCCCGAAAAACCCCTGGCAGCCAGCCCGACAGCGCCGGCCAACGGTTGGTGGGGCATTCAGGTGGGCGCGTACAAAGGCTATGGCAAGGCCTGGTTGCGGGCCGATCGGGCGTCCCGGATGCTGCCCTACAGGCTGCGTCACGCCCGCATCTCCATCGCCCTGGGCACGACCCGGGCGATCTACCGGGCGCAACTGATCGGACTCAGCCAAGGCGACGCGGGCGAGGCCTGCCGGCTTCTCAAGCGGCGCGGCCTGGGCTGCGTCACGCTGCCGCCCGACAACGGCAAGATCCTCGAAGTGGCCCAGCGTTAATCCACGATTTCGCGAATTAGAGCAACGTCTGGCTCAGTGTCTCGCAATCCGGCCTTCGATTTTTGGAGCCACGCTCTTCTGCGCGGCAATATGGTCCATGACCATGGTAGCCATCAGCTTGGCCGCCGAGGCGTCGATTAGGCGCCGCGCGCCCTTGAGCACGGCGTAGCCATCACCACCATTGGCGATGTAGTCACTGGTAGCCAGCCGATAGCGCCTGTCGGGATCAAGTGCCCGGCCCGCCACCACGACCTCGAGGACCCGGCTGCCCGACGGCCGGGCGGGGTCGAAAACGAATCTCAGCCCCGAGACCTGGGGAAAGCGCCCAGCGGTGTCCTCGACCCGGCTGACGCCGTTCTCCAGCGCCGCCTTGAGCTCGGTGCCCGAAACCTCGAGCAACAGCGTGACGTTGCCAAACGGCAGCTCGCCCAGTACGTCTTTGCGGCTCAGCGTCGCGCCGGCCTCGTAGATCCGGTCGCCGCGAATGCCACCACCGTTGGTCAGGGCCACATCAGCGCCGACAGCGGCCCGCAGGGCATCGGCGATCAGGTTGCCGATAGCACTTTCGCCGCCGCGCACACTGGCACGCCGGCTGTCGAGCGGCGTATCGGTTTTGCCCAGCGCGACATCGAGCTCCTTGGCCAACAACTGTTCGTATCCGGCAACGATGGCAGCAACCTCGGCATTGGGCTCGACGCCATGGGTCGAAACCAGCCGCCACTGGGGTCTGATCACGGTCTTTGGGCCGCGCCGGCCTTGTTTTTTCTCGATCGCCAAGTCTATCACCGCCAGGTAATGAGCATCGTACCCGGCCTTGGCGATCAGGGTGCCGCGCTCGTAGATCATGATGGGATCGCGGTCGTGGCCGCCGAGGATGACGTCTATACCGGGCACGGCCCGAACCAGGGCCCGGTCGGCCGAGAGGTCGAGATGGGTCAGCGCGATCACCAGGTCGGCCTGTTGTTCCCTTAGCGCCGCGACGGTGGCCTTGGCGGTCTCCACCACGGGTGCGAAGCGGACCCCGGCCCCGGGGCTGGAAAGATGCTTGGTTTCGGGCGTGAGCAAGCCGAAGAGCCCGACCTTGAATGGCCCCATCTGACGTATCAGCATGGCCTGGCCGACCAAGGGCCGGCCCTCGGCATCCAACGTGTTGCTGGCCAACCAGGGAAACTTGGATTCGGCGGCGCGCCGGCGCAAAACCTCGCTGCCGAAGTCGAACTCGTGATTGCCCAGGCCGGCAGCGTCGAGGCCCAAAGCATTGAATACCTCGATCATCTGCTTGCCCTGGGTCAGGCCCGACAACACCGAGGGCGACAACAGATCCCCGCCCAGCGTCGTCAGGTGGTGTTCGGCCCGGGCGCGCTCGGCTTTGAGCAGCGTCATCAGCTGAGCCAAACCGCCCTGCCCTTTCTTGGCCGCGATCTCGTAAACGTCGTTGACGTGCAAGAGCGTGAGATTGCCGCTCTGGCCCAGCGCCGCCGCAGGCAGCCAGGCGAGGGTCAGAACGGCGATAAAAATGCGGAATCCGGTGGTCATGATCGATGCCCTCCCCGTCAGCCCATCATACCTCGCTCAGTTGCTGCGATCGAGCAGCGCCGCCAGTTCGGGATGACGTTGCCGGGCCAGCTCCCGCACAGTAGTGCCACGACCATCCTGGGCATCGGGATCGGCGCCATGTGCCAGCAGCAGCTCGACCAGCGCCGCCTTGCCACCGGCCGTCGCCCAGTGCAGCGCCGTACTACCGCCGGCGTCCCGGGCCTCGCGGGCCAGGCCGTTGCCGCCCTTGGCCAGGAAGGCCCGGACCAGCGGCCCATAGCCCTTCTTGACCGCCTCGATCAGGTTTTCCGCAGGCCCAAGCGCAGTATTCCAGGCACCAAACCCAAGCAACTTTAGCGCGCCTTCTTCGACGATCTCGATCAGCGGCGTGTAAACGGCAGCGACAGTATCGACCAGGTGCGCCCCGTCTCCATACTCCAGCGCCACGGCCTCGGCGGCGCGGCGTTGTTCATAGCCGTCGCAACGCTCGCCGCCGGAAGAGATCACGAAATAACGGAAATCGCTCATGGTCATGGACCTGGGATCGGCGCTACCGCCGTCAAGGTCTTGATTGCCTGGGACGATCGAGACGTTAGAATACCGGCCAGGGCGGACATTGTGGATCCCGGAGGGGGAGTGCTAACGATGACAAAACTCAATACCGGCGATGTCTTTCCTGAGCTGACCCTTGATCTGGTCGGTGGCGGCAGCATCGGGCTGCCCGGCGATCTCGAAGGCAACTACCGCGTCATCCTCTTCTATCGCGGCCATTGGTGACCCTACTGCCGCCGTCAGTTGGACGGCTTCGCCAAAGTCTATGACGAATTGAAAAGCATCGGTGCCAGCGTCCTGGCGGCCAGTGTCGATGTTGGCGAGAAGGCCCAGGAAGTGGCCAATGGATTGCCTTTTGCGGTAGCCCAGGGGGTGAGCCGCGAGGTTGCCGACGGCATCGGCGCCTGGTGGGAGGAAAAGCGCAACTTCATCCAACCCTCCGAGTTCGTGGTCGGCGCTGACGGCCGCATCGTCACCTCGTCCTACAGCTCGGGCCCACTGGGGCGCATTGACGGGGCCGACGTCGTCAAGCTGGTCAAGTTCTACGAATCGAGGAAGTCATAGCGCCAATAACCATCCTGGTGCTCAACGGCGCCAACATGAACTGGCTGGGTAAACGCGAGCCGGAGTTCTACGGCACCCGGACCCTGGCCGAGGTCAACGAGTTGGTGGCGGCGCGGGCGGCCGAGCGAGGCTGCGCCGTCGAGTTCTTCCAGTCCAATGTCGAAGGCCTGGCCATGGACCGCATCTATGCCGCCGCCGAGGCCGGAATTGACGGCCTATTAATGAACCCGGCCGGCTTCTCCCACGCCGGCTATGCCTTGCGCGACTGCTTGCGCGCGGTGCAGTTGCCTTACGTCGAAGTCCACATGAGCAATACCGAGGCCCGCGGCATCGACCCCGTGACCACGTGCGAGGCGGCCGGCGTGATCGCCGGGCTGGGGACGAATTCTTATTTGATCGGCCTAGACGCGTTGCTCGGCGTCATCGCCGCACAGCACGAAGGCGCCTAAGGCGAGCCAAAAAAGGGGACAGGTACCTTTAAGGTGTTAAGTACCTGTCCCCTTTTTTTTGGGTGCACCCTTTTCTTGGTCGTCCTCTTTTTTGTTCGCCGCGGAGATAGGCGCCCAGCGCTTCGGGTTCCTGCGGTCCGAGGTCGGTGCCGACGAAAGTCCGCCAATCCCCAACCATGTCGAGCAATGGCGACTCCGACAGCAAGGGATCGTAGGTGCCCTCGACGTGGCAACGGGCGCTGCTCCAAGGGTACTTCTCCGGCGCCGCCACCAGCTCAGCTCGTACCGGGTTGCGTTCAACATAGCGCGCCGCTGCCAGCAGATAGCCCTCGTCCATGACCGTCGAGGAAAAGCGAGCCTGCCACAAATGCCCCTGCCAACCCTGGCGCCGGTTGATCTCGGTGGCATAGATGCGGTGAGTCTCGCCCACGGCACGCGCCAGGGCCTCTTCGGTTTCCGGTACGGCGATCAAATGCACGTGGTTGGGCATCAAACAGTAGGCCCAAATATCCAGGCCATGGCGCTCACAGCGCCCAATCATGATGCGCAGGTAGGTTCGATAGTCGTCAGCGCAAAAGAAGGTAACCTGGCGACGGTTGCCGCGCTGCGTGACATGGTGAGGAAGTCCCGGCCGGACTGCCCGTGCGCTCCTCGGCATTTTGTTCTCCTTGTCTCCGTTGGCCTGCACGTCCTGGAGTCTCCTATGCAAGGTTTAGAGCTATTTTCCCCAAACACCGGACGCCCTGCGAAATAACGGGACGAAAAAGGGGACCGAAAAAGGGGACAGGTACTTTTGGTCATAAAGGTACCTGTCCCCTTTTTCGTCCTGGCAAATTGAGAGTAAGAATGGGCGTGGGGAAGGGTATGGGTAGAAAGCAACTTCCGGGGCTGTTGGTCATGGGGCTCATGGGGCTGATGGCTTTGCCCGTATCCGCCGCAGACATGAGCGTGACGCAGCAAAATGTACCGGCACCCTTTGCCGTCAAGACCCTGAAGAGCGATCACGACGGATTGGCGCTGATCGGCAGTTCGCGCTGGGCCCGACTACGTCTGGACGACGGAACGATTTCCTTCGAAAACCAGGATGATCCCCGAGCCGCACCGCCGCGGCGCACAGGCATACTGCCCGACGGCCAAGTCAGTTTGGGATCAGGCCGCATCCGCGCCGCCTGGCTCAGCCGGCCCACCCAGCGCTACCACCACGGCGTGCTGGGCGACGCCATCGAGGCCGGCGGACTGGCGGTGGAGCTCGCCGACGGCCGCACGCTGGAGACCGTGCTGGGTCCGGGATCGGTCTTCGAAGACCTTGCCCCCAGGCTGCTCGACGTCGACGGCAATGGCCAGAGCGACCTCGTCGTGGTGCGCTCCTACCTGCAGCGCGGCGCGGCCCTGGCGGCCTATGCGGTGGGCGCAGGCGGACTCAGGTTGCTCGGCCAGTCCCCGCCCATCGGCCGGCCCAATCTCTGGCTCAATCCCGTCGGCGCCGGCGACTTCGACGGTGACGGGCGCATCGAGCTGGCGGCGGTGGTGACGCCCCACATCGGCGGCGTGCTGACGCTCTACCGCCTGGAAGCCGGGCTACTCAGGCCAATCGCCCGCCAACGCGGATTTTCCAACCATGCCATGGGCTCGCGCCAACTCGGCCTGGCCGCCATTCTCGACGTCAACGGCGATAGCGTCGTCGACCTCCTGGTGCCGAACGACAACCGGCGCAGCCTGCGTGTCGTTAGTTTCGCCCGCCGATTTGCGGAACTGGCCCGGGTCGATCACGAAGCTCAAATAGCGTCCGCCATCGTCGTCTTCGACAGCGAGATCGATCCCCAGCCGCGTGTCGCCTATGTTTTGGTTGATGGCACTTTCGTGGTGCTGTCTTTCGACCTCACTCCCTAATTCGCCAGCTCGGCAGCAGCACGCCGGCCAGCACGACGGTGATGGCGGTGTAGTCGAGCACCGTCACCCGGGTGCCCAGGTACCAGGCCGCCATGGGAGCCGATAGCGGCGTGACGAGGCAGACAAAGAGGCTGATACGGCCCACCGGCATGTGCCTGAGCGCGTAGTTGTAGAGTAGGAAGGTACAGCAAGTACCGACGATGGCGATGTAGGCCAGCGAGGACCAGACCACGGCGTTGGCCCCAGCATAAGGATCTGCCGGACGCTCTACCGTCAGCATGACCAGTAGCGCCAGCACCGCCGCCGCCGTCAACTGCCAGGCCGAGACGACCACCGGCCGGCCGTAGGCCTGGGCCACACGCCGAGCCAGCAGTTGGTTGAGGCAAAGCGTCAGCACGCCCAATGCCACGATGAAATTACCCCAGGCCGAGCCGCCGCCGTGGCCGGCCTGCCCCCAAAGCAACAGCGCCGTACCGACAAAGGCGATGGCGGCGGCGAGATAGATCACGGGTCGCACTGCCTCGCCCAGCACCAGACGGCCCAGGAGGGGCATCAACACCGGCATCAGGCTGAGGAAGACGGTAGCGCTGAGCGCGCTGGTCATGGTCAGGCCCCAGGTGATCAGGAGGCCGGCCAGACCGGGCTCCAGCAACCCCATGAGCAGGGGCCTGAAGCCCACCCGGCGCATGGCGCGCAAATCACCGCTCAACATCACCAGGACCCATAACACGAGAGCGGCCAGGGTGAAGCGGGCTGTCACCGTCTCGGCCGGGCCGATGAAGGGCAGGACGGATTTGTTTGCCACCCACGACGAGGCCCAGAACGCGGTGGCGAGGATCATGGCGGCGGTGGGCATACGGAAACCGTGGCAGTACGTCATGGCGGGCGACGGAAAGCAGAGCTTAGCCCCGCCTCCGTTGTCAGGCCAGCAATGGCGGGCTAGAAAAGGAATCCGGTCGCCGGCCCGCCGCCGCACCGGCACGATGCAGGGAGAATGACATGGATTTAGGAATTGCCGGGCGCAACGCCATCGTCTGCGCCTCCAGCCGCGGTCTGGGCAAGGGTTGCGCCCAGGCCTTGGCGCAGAACGGCGTCAATGTGGTGATCAACGGCCGCGACGCCGAGGTCACCCAAGCCACCGCCGACCAGATCCGCGCGGACAGCGGTGTCGAGGTGACCCCGGTAATCGCCGACGTCTCGACGCCCGAGGGCCAGCAGGCATTGCTGGAAGCCTGTCCTCAGGCCGACATCCTGGTCAACAACAACGGCGGCCCGCCGTTCTGTGATTTTCGCGATCTCGACCGGGAAGGCATGCAGGAAGGCATGACGATGAACTTCGTCACGCCCATCGAGCTGGCCCAGGCAGTGATCGACGGCATGATCGAGCGCCAGTTCGGCCGCATCGTCAACATCACCTCCGTTACGGTCAAGCGGCCGGTCTTCGGCCTCGATCTCTCCAGCGGCGCCCGCGCCGGCCTCACCGCTTTCATGGCCGGGGTGGCGCGCTCGGTGGCCCAGCACAACGTCACCATCAACCACATCCTGCCGGGCTTTATCGACACCGATCGGCTGCGCGGCGGCCTGGCCTTCATCGCCCAGAAGAACAACGTCTCGGTCGAAGACGCGGCGGCCGACCAGATCAGCCAGGTGCCGGCCGAGCGTTTCGGCAACCCCGGCGAGTTCGGCCAAGCCTGCGCCTTTCTATGCAGCCAACATGCGGGCTACATCACCGGCCACAGCATGTTGATCGACGGCGGGCTCTTCGAGAGTAATTTTTAGCCCCATGTTGGCGGCGCCGGGTGCCAAACGACTGGCTCTGGCAATCGTCCTGGCGAGCCTGGGCGGTGCGGCCGGCGCTTCCGGTGAGACCGCCCAACCCCGTCAATTCGACCTCACCGTGGTCATGCAGGGCGAGGAGCCGGTAGGCTTCGTGCTCGACGTGGCCGATGACGATTACGCGGCCACCCTCAACTTGGGCCCCGGCATGCGCGCCGCCAGAGGCGGCCGCACCACTCTCGACGGTCTCGACGACCGGGCTACCGGCATGACCGTCGAACGCCTTATGGACAAGGGCCTCAAGGCCTACGTCTTCAGCGCCAGCAATGCACACGGCGCCTACCTCAAGATCAACAACCGCTGGATCTTCCTCGGCGCCTCCATCGAGGCCGCCGTGCCGGGTCGCAGCAATTCCGACGCCCGTTAACCGGCATTTCTCAGCGGGTCATGGCCGGGATCACAACGAAAAATACTTGGCCTGAGGATGGTGGATGACCAGCGCCGATGTCGACTGTTCGGGGTGCAATTGGTCGGCCTCGGCCATCACCACACCAATGTGCTCGGCGCCCAGCAACTTCAGAATCTGACGCTGGTCGGTCAGGTTGGGGCAGGCCGGGTAACCGAAGGAATAGCGCGCGCCGCGGTAGCCCTGGCGCAAGAGCGCATCGCTCTCACGGGCGTCCTCATGGCCGAAGCCGAGTTCGCCACGGATACGCTTGTGGACGTATTCGGCCAAGGCCTCGGTCAATTCGACGCCTAATCCGTGCAGGTAGAGGTAATCCTGGTAACGGTCGTCGGCGAACCATTGGCGCGCCGTATCGGCCACTTGCTGGCCCAGCGTGACAAGCTGAAGGCCGACCACGTCGCGCTGGTTGGATGAAACGTCGCGTACGAAATCGGCCAGACAGAGGCCACCGGGCCGTGGCTGACGCGGCAAGGCAAAGCGGGCAGCCTCGCCGCCTTCGTCGAACAGCACCAAGTCGTCGCCTTGAGCGGCGGCCTGCCAATAGCCGTAGCAGGCCTGGGGCTGGAGAATGCCTTCTTGGGCGCAGGTATCGAGGAGCCGCGTCAAGATCGGCTTGACTTCGATTTCGGCCCAGGCGCGGAAGCCGGCCAAGTCGCGGCCGGCTTTGCGGAAGCCCCAGTGGAATTGATAGAGCAGGCGTTCGTTGAGGTAGGGCAGCAACGCCTCGACGGCCACCTTCTGCAGCACCCGAGCACCCAGGAAGGGCGGCTCCGGCACCTCGGCGTCGGCTGCCAACTGGTCGCGGCGCAGCTCTACCTCGTCCCAGTCGATCGGGCGTTCAGGGGGGCGCTCGGAAGCCTGGCCCAGGCTCTTTCGGCTTTTTGGTTTGGCAGCGTGCTTTTCGGCTTCGCCGAGCACATGGGCATCGAAGCTGCCGGCCGCCACCTTGTTAGCCAGATCGAGGCCGCCGAAAGCGTCGCGGGCGTAGGCCACGCGGCCCGGGCCGTAGGCCTGGCGGCAATCCTCTTCGACATAGCGCCGGGTCAGCGCCGCGCCACCAAGAAAGACCGGCAGATCGAGGCCCTCGCGTGTCAGTTCCTCGAGGTTCTCGCGCATGATGACGGTCGACTTGACCAACAACCCCGACATGCCGATGGCGTCGGCGTCGTGGTCGCGAGCGGCCTGCATGATGGCAGCGATGGGCTGCTTGATGCCCAGATTGACGACCTCGTAGCCGTTGTTGGTGAGGATGATGTCAACCAGGTTCTTACCGATATCGTGGACGTCGCCGCGCACCGTGGCCAGCACCACGGTACCGCGGCTGGTGTCCTCGGTCTTGTCCATGTGGGGCTCGAGATAGGCCACCGCGGTCTTCATCGTCTCGGCCGATTGCAGCACGAAGGGAAGCTGCATCTGGCCCGAGCCGAACAGCTCGCCCACCACCTTCATACCGGCCAGTAGATGGCTGTTGATAATGTCGAGTGCCGGCATGGCGGCCAAAGCTTCGTCGAGATCGTCTTCCAGGCCCTGGCGGTCGCCATCGACGATACGCTGGGTGAGCCGCTCCTCGACGGCGTCGGGCCGAATTTTCTCTGTCTGGGCCGCCGACTTGCGGTCCTCGAAAAGCGCCATGAACGACGTCAGGGGGTCATAGCCGTCGTTGCCGTTGGCGGCCGGGCGGCGACGGTCGAGGATCAGATCCTCGGCGATCTTGCGTTCGTTCTCGGGGATCTTGTGCAGCGGCATAACGCGGGCCAGGTGGACGATGGCGCCGGTCATGCCGCGCTCCAGCGCCTGGGCCAAAAAGACCGAGTTGAGCACGTGCCGGGCCGGCGGATTGAGGCCGAAGGAAACGTTGGAAACGCCCAGAATGATCTGGCAGGCGGGTATCTCGGCGGCCATGGTCTCGATGGCGTCGAGAGTGTTCAGCGCCAGCCGGCGATCGTCCTCGTTGCCGGTGCAGACGGTGAAAGTCAGGGGATCGATCAACAGGTCCTCGGGCGGCAGGCCATGTTGCTGGCAGGCAAAGTCGTGCAACCGGTGGGCAATCTCGAGCTTGTGCCCGGTTTCCTTGGCCATGCCGCTTTCATCGATGGTCAACGCAATAACGGCGGCGCCGAAACGGCGTGCCAGCTTGAGGCGCTCGGCCGCCGCCTGTTCGCCGTCCTCGAAATTGATGGAGTTTATGACGGCCTTGCCGCCATAGAGCTTGAGCGCCGCCTCGATGACCGGCAGTTCGGTCGAATCGATGACCACCGGTGCCGGCACCGAGCCACGCATGCGGCCCAGCACCTGGTCGATGTCAGCCACCTCGTCGCGGCCCACGTAGGCGGTGCAGAGATCGACGGTGTGCGAGCCTTCGCGGGCCTGTTCGCGGCCCATGGCGACGCAGGCGTCCCAGTCTTCGGCAGCCAGCAGCTCGCGGAACTTCTTCGAGCCGTTGGCATTGCAGCGCTCGCCGATGGACAGATAGGCGTTCTCCTGGCGGTACGGCACCTGGCTGTAGAGAGAGGCCAGCGAAGGCGTCCAGATTCCCGGACGAGGCGCCGGCGCAACGCTGATGCCATCGTCGGAAAGCGCGCCCAGCATTTGCTTGAGTGCCGCGATGTGTTGCGGCGTGGTGCCGCAACAGCCGCCGATCAAGTTGATGCCGTCCTCGCGCACGAAGCGTTCCAGCCAGTGCGCGATCTCGTCGGGGCCGAGCGGATAGCGGGTCTGGCCGTCAACCAGCTCGGGCAGGCCGGCGTTGGGCTGGACCGAGATAGGCTTGGGCCAGTTCTGGCTCAGCCAGCGCACGTGCTCAGCCATCTCCTGGGGACCGGTGGCACAGTTGAGGCCAAGGCTGTCGACATCAAGCGCATGCAGCACGGTGGCGACAGCGGCGATCTCGGAGCCCACCAGCAGCGTGCCCGTGGTCTCCACCGTGACCTGCACCAAGATCGGAAGTTGCCGCCCGGCAGCGGCCAAGGCCAAGCGGGCACCGTTGACGGCGGCCTTGATTTGCAACGGGTCCTGGCAGGTCTCGATGAGGATGCCGTCGACGCCGCCGGCCACCAGGCCGGCGCATTGCACCTGCAGCGCCGCTTCCAAGCTGTCGTAATCGACGTGGCCCAGGCTGGGCAGCCGAGTGCCAGGGCCGATCGAGCCGAGCACGAAACGCCGGTTGCCGTTCTGAGTGAATTCGGCCGCCGCGGCAACAGCAATCTCGGCGGCGCGGCGGTTGATTTCATGAGCCTGGTCGGCCAGCCCGAACTCGGCCAGCGTCAGTGGCGAGCCGCCGAAGGTATTGGTCTGGATGATATCCGATCCGGCCTCGAGGTAGCCGCGGTGGATCTCATCTACTACGTCGGGGCGGCTCAGGTTGAGGATTTCGGCGCAGTTCTCCTGGCCCTGGAAATCGCTTTCGAGGTCGAGGTCGAAGGCCTGCACCTGGGTGCCCATGGCGCCGTCGCAAAGCAGCACGCGGCTGGCCAGTTGGTCGAGCAGTTCGGTCATGAGATTCCTGTAGGTCCTGTAATGTTTTGCTCAGCTTTGCTCGGCAGCCAGACACAGCGAAGTCGGTCGCAGCCCGAGGCCGTGACAGATGGCGTAAGTCAGTTCGGGCCGGTTGAGGGTGTAGAAATGGAACTCCTCGACGCCCTCGGCCGCCAAGCGGCGGCACTGGTCGCCGGCCACCATGGCGGCGATCAGTCGGCGGGTCTCGGGGTCGTCTTCGAGGCCGGCGAAACTTTCGGCCAGCCAGTCGGGAACGCTGGCGCCGCAAGTGGCGGCGAAGCGCACCACCTGGCCGAAGTTGGTCACCGGCAAGATGCCCGGCACCAGGGGCACCGTGATGCCGGCCGCCCGAACGCGGTCGCGAAAGCGCAGGAAGACCTCGGGATCGAAGAAAAACTGACTGATGGCGCAACTGGCGCCGGCGTCCAGTTTGGCCTTCAGGTTATCGAGATCGAAGTCCGCCGAGGGCGCCTCGGGATGGCTTTCGGGATAGGCCGCAACGGAAATCTCGAAATCGGCCACGGCCTTGAGCCCGGCTACCAGGTCGACGGCATAGGCGTAGCCCTGGGGGTGCGGCCGGTAATGCGTCTCGCCCACGGGCGGATCGCCCCTGAGGGCCACCAGATGGCGCACGCCGGCCTGCCAATAGCTCTCGGCCACGGCGTCCACGTCGGCCCGGCTGGCACCGACACAGGTCAGATGGGCGGCCGGCTCCAGACTGGTCTCCCCGACCAGCCGGCGGACCGTGGCGTGGGTGCGCTCGCGGGTGGTGCCACCGGCACCATAGGTGACTGAGACGAAGCGCGGCGCCAACGGCTCGAGGCGGCGAATGGCCCGCCACAACGCCTCTTCCATCTTCTCCGACTTGGGCGGAAAGAACTCGAACGAGACCGAGATACCGGCCGGCATCCCGGATTGAGCCTGAAGCTGGGCCGCGGGTTGAAGTTGGGCCTGGGGCAAGCGGTTGGCCAGCAGGTTCATGGCCGGGCCTCCGTCCAGGCCGCCGGCGGCGCTGCCGGCAGGGCCGACGCCCCGCCCGGATTGCGGCCAGGCCAGATGACGACGGTCAACGGCTGGCCTTCGAGGCTGACGCTGGGATCCAGTTCCAGGCCGCAGGCACGGAACCACTCGGCCACCTCGGCATCACTGAATCCAAGGCGGCGGTGGGCATGGTCGTCGCGTAACACTTCGAGCCCGTGGGGCGCAAAATCGACCACCGCCAGGCGCCCGCCAGGCGCCAGCACCCGGGCCCCCTCGGCCAGTGCCGCAGCCGGCTGATCGGCGAAGTGCAGCACTTGGTGAAAGGTCACGGCATCTAGGGAATCGTCTGCAAACGGCAGGCGGTACATGTCGGCGTGGCGCACCTGGCAATGGCGAAATCCCCCATCCTCGAGGCTGGCCCGGGCCACTGCCAGCATATCGTGGCTGAGGTCGACGCCGATGCCGCGGCGGATGCGGTCGGCGAAAAGCTCCAGCACCCGGCCGGTGCCGGTTCCGATGTCGAGGAAGCTGTCGATGGTACGGTCGGCAAAGAGCGCCAGCAGCGCCGCTTCGACCTCGGCTTCAGGCACATGCAGCGAGCGAATCTCGTTCCAGCACGACGCATTGGCCCGGAAATAGGCATTGGCCTCGTCGGCCCGGGCCCGTTTTACCGCTTGCAGCCGCTGCAGGTCCTGGCCCAGCGCCGCGTCGTCGGGCGGTAACAGCGCAATCAAGGTGTGGCCGAGCTCGGCACAAGCGCCCTCCTCGGCCAACCGGTAGAAGGCCCAGGTGCCCTCGCGCAGGCGTTCCAAAAGGCCTGCGTCACAGAGCAGTTTGAGATGGCGCGAGACCCGCGGCTGGCTCTGGCCCAAAATCTGCGTCAGCTCCGTCACCGTAAGCTCGCCCTGGGCACAAAGCGCCAGGATTCTCAGGCGGGTGGTCTCGCCGGCAGCCCGCAATCCGTTGAGCAACGCCTCCATGGTCAGGTCATACCTCCAAGTCCGAAACCACCATCTTCCTGAGTAGATACACATATATAAACATATGTTTATATATGTGTCCAGGATTTATTCCAATGATCCCGATCTGGGGGGCAACACCCCCTGCGAGGTCCCTGGGACTTATGCGAGTGCGGCGCAACGGCTGTGGCAATATTGACCAGATTTTGTGGTCTTCTACGGACCAGGCGCAAAATGTTGAGCGATTTTGCGTAGCGGCAAAATGGCAACAGAATCCCATTTCCTGTGGCAGGAAGCCCACGGTCGGCTGGTCATGCGTTGCCAGTTGTGCTACTGACAGGGGTGGAAGGCCTGATCCGATCCGGCGTGGGCGGTGTTGTTTGCCTTGCTTCCGGCAAGCAAATTGTGGGCTTTTTTTAGCTCTCGGAGTGCCGGCAAGGTAGCCATGAACCGGGATCGGGACGGGACGGAGAATATCGCGAGTGGGCAACCCGAGTGGGCGACGCGCGCATGAAACAAAAAGACGCCAGATCAAGGCGGAGACAGTTGAGACGGGGAGTCCGGTAGCACCATGTCAGCGGGTGTAACACTTCGTCGTTTGTTGGCGGCCGGTCTCCTGGGGGCAGCCTTGGCCGTAGGTGGATCGCTGGCCGGCTGTGCCTCGTTCCCCGATTCCGACGACGATCAGGCGGTGGCCGAATACAAGGCCGCCAACGATCCACTGGAGCCTCTCAACCGCTATTTCTTCGAGCTCAACCGGGGCCTCGACGCGTTGCTCCTGCGTTGGGTCTCGGAGATCTACCGCGACGCGCTGCCCGACCTGGGCCGCAGCATGGTCAAGAACTTCCTCGACAACCTGCGCTCGCCGGTGATTTTCGGCAACGACCTTCTGCAGGGCGAACTAACGCGGGCCGGCGAGACCGGCGGCCGCTTCCTCATCAACAGCACCGCCGGCATCCTGGGGCTGTTCGATGTCGCCTCGTACGAGCGGGCCGGCGGCCTCGAATTCCACAACGAGGATTTCGGCCAGACGCTGGGAACCTGGGGTTTCAATGAAGGGCCCTACCTGGTGCTGCCGCTGATCGGTCCCTCGCCGGTGCGCGACACCATGGGACTGGTCGGCGACTACTTCATGGATCCGGTATATTACTACGCCCGCAACGTCGACCGGCCGCTGGTGCCGGCCGTGCGCTACACCCTGCGGGCCATTGATACGCGGTCGCGCAACATCGAGACCCTGGACGAGATCGAGCGCTCGGCGATCGACCTCTACGCCACCATTCGCAGCCTCTACCGGCAGCGCCGCAATGACGAGATCCGCAACGGCCAGCCGGCGCCGACCGTACCCATGCCCGAGATCTCGATTGACATGGACGACGAAATCGGCGGCGAACGCGCCTCGGCCAAGCCCGAATAACCAAGATCCCGCACCGCATGTTTCTTCGCCGCTTTGCCCCTCTCGCGCTGGTCGCGTTTTTGCTGACCTCTGGTGGCGCAGCGCGCGCCGCAGACGCTGAGGCAATCGACTTCATCCAGACCTTGGGTGACGAGTTCGTGTCGGTGCTGGCTGACAAGGAGCTGCCCGCCGAGCGTCGGCTGGAAGAGTTCCGCCGCCTTTTCATCGAGGGCTTCGACGTCCGCACCATCAGCCGCTTCGCGCTTGGCCGCTATTGGCGCCGCGCCAGCAAAAGCCAGCGCCAGGAATACGGCCGGCTCTTTAGCGACTACATCGTCAACACCTATTCTGACCGCCTGGGGCAGTACTCGGGCGAAAAGATCGTCGTCGGCAAGACGCGCAACGATGCCAAGCGCGACCGCATCGTCAGCAGCAAGATCGTGCGCCCCAAGGGCAAGCCGGTGCGCCTCGACTGGCGGCTGCGCCAGCGCGACCAGGGCTTCAAGATCGTCGACGTCGTCATCGAGGGCGTCAGCATGGCCATCACCCAGCGCGACGCCTTCTCCTCGGTCATCCGCCGCGGCGGCGGCAAGGTCGAAAGCCTGCTCCAAGAATTGCGATCCAAAGTTCGCGGCAAACAGAAAAAATCCGAGCACCAGCGGCCTATGAAAAAAGCTACCGGCTGAACGCGGCGCGCTTAGTCCCGGTGCAGCGGCTTGTAGTGGATCCGGTGGGGCTGTTCGGCTTCGGCGCCCAGGCGGCGCTTGTAGTCCTCCTCGTAGGCCTCGTAGTTGCCCTCGAACCACTCCACGTGGCTGTCGCCCTCGAAGGCCAGGATGTGGTTGGCGATGCGGTCGAGGAACCAGCGGTCGTGGCTGACCACGACGACACAGCCGGCAAACTCCAGCAGCGCTTCCTCCAGCGCCCGCAGGGTGTCGACGTCAAGATCGTTGGTGGGCTCATCGAGCAGCAGCACATTGGCGCCCGACTTGAGCATCTTGGCCAGATGTACGCGATTGCGCTCGCCGCCCGATAGCTGGCCCACCTTCTGCTGCTGATCGGCGCCGCGGAAATTGAACGACCCGACGTAGGCCCGGCTGGGCATCTTGCGCTTGCCCAGCTCGACCTCGTCGAGGCCGTCGGAGATTTCTTCCCACACGGTTCGCTCGGCGCCCAGGCTGTCGCGCGACTGGTCGACGTAGCCCAACGCCACCGTGTCGCCGATGCGTAAGGCACCCGAATCAGGTTCTTCCTGGCCCGTCAGCAGGCGCAGGAACGTCGTTTTCCCGGCGCCGTTGGGGCCGATGACGCCGACGATGGCACCGGGCGGCAGGCGCAGCGAAAGGTCGTCGATCAGCAGCTTGTCGCCGTAGGCCTTGGAAACGCCTTCGAGATCGATCACCAGATCGCCCAACCTGGGCCCCGGCGGCACGGTGATCTGGGCCTCGGCCCGGGCCTTATCGTGCTCATCCGAAAGCAACGCCTCGTAGGCGCTGACACGGGCCTTGGATTTGGCCTGACGGGCCCTGGGCGACTGCTGGATCCACTCCAGCTCGCGCGCCAGCGTGCGCCGCCGGGCGTCCTCCTGGCGGCCTTCTTGTTCAAGCCGGGCCCCTTTCTGCACCAGCCAGCCGGAATAGTTGCCCTCGAAGGGAATACCTCGGCCGCGGTCGAGCTCGAGGATCCAGCCGGCCACGTTGTCGAGGAAATAGCGGTCATGGGTGACCGCCACCACGGTGCCGGGATAGTCCTTGAGAAAGCGTTCGAGCCAGGCCACGCTTTCGGCATCGAGGTGGTTGGTGGGCTCGTCCAGGAGCAGCATGTCGGGGCGCTCGAGCAACAGCCGGCAAAGCGCCACGCGGCGGCGCTCACCGCCCGACAGCGTCTCGACCTGCGCCTCGCCAGGCGGACAGCGCAGCGCATCCATGGCGATCTCGATGGTGCGATCGAGATCCCAGGCGTCGAGGGCATCGATCTGTTCCTGGACCTCACCCTGTTCGGCGATCAGCTCGTTCATGGCGTCGTCGTCCATGGGCTCGGCGAATTTGGCGCTGACCTCCTCGAAGCGATCCAACAGCGCCTTGGTCTCGGCCACCCCGTCCATGACGTTGCCCAGCACGTCCTTGGCCGGATCGAGTTCCGGTTCCTGGGCCAGGAACCCCACTCGCACGCCTTCGGCCGGCCAAGCCTCGCCCGCGAACTCGGTCTCGATACCGGCCATGATGCGCAGCAGCGTCGACTTGCCGGCGCCGTTGTAGCCCAGGACGCCGATCTTGGCGCCGGGGAAGAACGACAGGCGAATGTCTTTCAGCACCTCGCGGCCGCCGGGGAAGACCTTCGACAGGCCGTTCATCACGTAGATGTATTGATATGGCGCCATGGTATATGTCCGGTGTTTTCGGGGCCCAAAAATACAGCCCTTTCCGCCGGGGGCAATAAGGCGTTACGGTCGGCGCTCCAGGGGGTGGCAGGCAAACAAGGAAACCTTCCCGTGACCATAGATCTATCCCGCATCAGGGCTCTCACCTTCGACGTCGGCGGCACCGTTTTCGACTGGCAGAGCACCATCATCAACGCCGTCACCGATCTTGCCGCCGCCAAGGAAACGGCGGTCGACGCCCAAGCCTTCGCCCGTACCTGGCGGGCCGCCATGTTCGACCACCTGGTGGCCATGAACAGCGGCAATGCCGAAGTCATGAACGCCGACGGCATGCACAGGCGGGCGCTCGACGGCATGGATGAGGCCTTCGCCGAGTTGGCGCTAAACCCGGATGAAAAGGACGACCTGACGCGGGCCTGGCACCACATGCCGGCTTGGCCGGGAGTGCCCGAGGCCATCGCCGCACTGCGCCAGCGCTACGTGGTCTCGATCCTCTCGATCCTCAGCGTGCCCATACTGGTGGGCTCATCCAGAACCGCGGGTATCGACTGGGATTTGATTCTCTCTTGCGAATTCCTGCCCGCCTACAAGCCCGAGCCCGATTCCTACCAGGGCGCCGCCCGGCTGCTGGCGCTCGAACCCGGCCAGGTAATGATGGTGGCGGCCCACCCCTTCGATCTCCGCGGCGCCCGCGCCGCCGGCCTGGCCACGGCCAACCTGCAGCCCAACCTGAGTGAGCCCAGCGAATTCCTGCCGCCCGAAAGCGAGCCCGGCGAGTTCGACATCGAAGCGGAGGATTTCGCCGACCTAGTGCGTCAGCTCTGCCCCCGAGGGGTGCTTGAAAGGGATTGAAGATTAACCACAGAGGCACAGAGACACAGAGAATCCCTGCGGACAAACCGAATTAGCTCTCAGTGCCTCTGTGCCTCTGTGCCTCTGTGCCTCTGTGCCTCTGTGCCTCTGTGCCTCTGTGGTTCCCTAACCACTGGTCACCATCACGCCTCGTCCTCGACGACCTCGAATTCCAGCAGCAGCGTGCCCTCCTCGACCTGGGCGCCCTCGGCGACGTGGATGCCCTTGATGCGACCGGTCATGGGTGCGTTTAGCGTATGTTCCATCTTCATGGCATCCATGACGATCAGGGCGTCGCCCCTATCGACCTCGGCGCCGGACTCGACCAGCAGGCTGACGACGCGGCCGGGTAGCGGCGCGGCGATCGTTGATCCGCCGTCCTCCTCGACGTCACCGGCCGCCAGCGGATCGTGGAAGCCCAAGCGATAAGTGGTGCCTTCAACCACGATGGTGATGTCGTTGCCGCTGCGCCAGGCCCCGGCGGTGGTGCGCGCGCCGGCCACCCGGGCTTCGAGTTGGCCGCCTTCACCCAAGCTGCCCTGGACCTCGACGTCGCCGTCGGGCAGCTCGAGCAGGTAAAGCCCCTCGGCGCCGGGCGGAAAGTGCACGGTGATGGTAACCTCGCGGTCACCGTCGATCAGGGCGAACTCGTCGTGCCCGGCATCATTGAGGCGCCAGCCGTTGACCCTGTTGAAGGGCGACCAGGGGTCTTGCGAAGCGGCCGCTGCGGCGGCCGCCTCAGCCTCACGGCTGAGCAGCATGTGTAATGCCGCCAACGCCAGAGCGCGGTCCGGCACCGGCTCGGGCGGCGGCACCAAGTCGTCAATGTGGCGGTCGATGAAGCCGGTGTCGAAATCGCCCTCGGCAAAAGCCGGGTGCGCGGCGATACGGCCCAGGAACTCGATATTGGTGATGACACCGGCCAGATGGACGTCGGCGAGCGTGCGTCTGAGGCGGCGCAGCGCCTGGCTGCGATTGCGCTCCCAGACCACCAACTTGGCAATCATGGGATCGTAGTGCGGTGTCACCAGATCGCCCTGGACGACGCCGGCATCGACCCGCACGTGCGGCCCTTCCACCGGCATTTGCAGCCATTCCAGGCGGCCCGGTGAGGGCAGGAAGCGGCGCCTCGGGTTTTCGGCATAAAGCCGCACCTCGATGGCGTGGCCTTCGCTGACGATCTCGTCCTGACTCAGCGGCAGGGGCTCGCCGGCCGCCACCCGAAGCTGCCATTCCACCAGATCGAGGCCGCAGGTCATCTCGGTCACCGGGTGCTCGACCTGCAAACGGGTGTTCATCTCCATGAAATAGAATTCGGCCTGGTCGAGGCCGGCGCCGCTTTCGACGATGAACTCGACGGTGCCGGCATTCTGATAGCCGATGGCCGCGGCGGCGGCCACCGCGGCTTCGCCCATGGCCTGTCGCATATCTTCCGGCAGCCCAGGCGCCGGCGCCTCCTCGACCACTTTCTGATGGCGCCGTTGCAACGAACAATCGCGCTCGAAAAGATGGATGACGTTGCCCTCGGCGTCGCCGAAGACCTGTACCTCGATGTGGCGCGGGCGCGAGACGAAGCGCTCGATCAGCATGCGCTCGTCGCCAAAGGCGCCCTTGGCCTCGCGGCGCGCACCGGCCAGTTCGCGGGCGAAAGCGTCCGCATCCTCGACCAGCCGCATGCCCTTGCCGCCGCCGCCGGCCGAGGCCTTGATCAGCACCGGATAGCCGGTCTCTTCGGCGGCCCGGGCCAACACCTCGTCGTTTTGATCTTCGCCGTGATAGCCCGGTACCACCGGCACGCCTGCCTCGGTCATCAGGGCCTTGGCGGCGTGCTTCTGGCCCATGGCACGGATGGCCACAGCGGGCGGGCCGATGAAGATCACACCGGCCTCGGCGCAGTCCTCGGCAAAGCCTGCGTTCTCGGACAGGAAGCCGTAACCCGGGTGCAGTGCCTGGGCGCCGGCGTGGCTCGCCACCTCGAGGATACGGCCGGCGTTGAGATAGCTCTCGCTGGCCGCCGGCGGTCCAATCAGGTAGGCCTCGTCGGCCATCTCGACGTGCGGCGCAGCGGCATCGGCTTCGGAAAAAACGGCGACGGTGCGCACACCCAGGCGGCGGGCGCTGCGAATCACGCGGCAGGCAATTTCGCCGCGGTTGGCGATGAGGATCTTATCGAACATGAGGGACCGGATACTACTGGCAGAGGGCTTCTGCTACCACTCCGGCTTGCGCTTGTCGAGGAAGGCGCTGAGACCCTCGATGCCCTCGGCGCTGGCGCGGCGGGTGGCGATGCGCAACGCCGTGTCCTCGATCATGGCGTCATCGACCGGCCGCGCCCGCACCGCCGCCACCAGATCCTTGGCCGCCCGTGCCGCTTTGGGTGCGGCCTCGCGGATCAGGCGCAGCAGACGGTCTCGGGCTGCATGCATCTCGCCGGCGTCGGTGACCACGATATGCACCAGGCCCATACGCAGGGCTGCGTCGGCATCGAACGTCTGCCGGTAATGAAGTAGCGCCGCGCGTGGCGCGTGCCGATGGCGCTGATGACGTAGGGCGAGATGCTGGCCGGCGTCAGGCCCAGGCGCACCTCGGAGAAGGCGAAGGTGGCGCTCTTGACGGCCACCGCGATGTCGCAGGCGGCGACCAAGCCAACTCCGCCGCCGAAGGCCGGGCCCTGGATCATGGCGATGGTGGGCAGCGGCAGCGTGTTGAGACGGTAAAGCAGGCAGCCCAGATTGCGGGCGTCGGCGAAGTTTTCCTCCTCGCTGAAGCCGGGCGCCCGCTTCATCCACTCGACGTCGGCACCGGCGCTGAACGACTTGCCACGGGCGGTGATGACCACCACCCGTGTCTCGTCGTCGTCGGCCAGTTGGTCGAGTTTTTTCCGCAGATCGGCAATGACCTCGTCGTCGAAGGCATTATGGACGTCGGGCCGGTTGAGGATGATGGTGGCCACGCCTTCGTTGTCCTGCTGCAGCAGCACCTTGCCCACGCTCATGAGGTCATTCTCCCTGGCGCCCGGCCACCCGCTACATCCTGAAAACGCCGAAGTCGGTTTTCTCGACCGGCTGGTTGAGCGCTGCCGATAGCGATAGCGCCAGCACCATGCGGGTGTCGGCCGGGTCGACGATGCCGTCGTCCCAGAGCCGCGCCGAGGCATAGTAGGGATGGCCCTGGCCTTCGTACTGGGCCTTGATGGGCTCCTTGAAGGCCTCTTCCTCGTCCACCGGCCAGTCTTCGCCGTCGGCCTCCATATAGTCGCGCTTGACCTGAGCCAGCACCGCCGCAGCCTGGTCGCCGCCCAGCACCGAGATGCGTGCGTTGGGCCACATCCAGAGGAAGCGCGGGCCGTAGGCCCGGCCACACATGCCGTAGTTGCCGGCACCGAAGGAGCCGCCGATGATGATGGTGATCTTGGGCACGTTGGCACAAGCCACGGCCGTCACCATCTTGGCGCCGTCCTTGGCGATGCCGCCGGCCTCGTACTTGGCCCCGACCATGAAGCCGGTGATGTTCTGCAAGAAGATCAGCGGTATCCCCCGCTGGCAGCAGAGTTCGATGAAGTGCGCTCCCTTGAGTGCCGATTCCGAGAACAGCACGCCATTATTGGCCACGATGCCGACAGGATAACCGTGTATGCGGCCAAATCCTGTGACGAGCGTCACACCGTAGAGTTTTTTAAATTCGTCGAATTCGCTACCATCGAGAAGCCGCGCGATGACCTCGCGCACGTCGTAATGGATGCGTACGTCCTTGGGGATCAGGCCATGCAACTCGGCCGGGTCGTATTTGGGTTCGCGCGCCGGCTTAAGCGTCAGGTTGGGCGCCTTCTGCCGGTTCAAATTAGCCACCACACGGCGCGCCATGCGCAGCGCGTGGCGGTCGTCCAGCGCATAGTGGTCGGTAACGCCCGAGGTGCGGGAATGGACGTCGGCGCCGCCCAATTCCTCGGGCGTGACGATTTCGCCGATCGCCGCCTTGACCAGCGGCGGGCCGCCGAGAAAGATGGTTCCCTGCTTGCGCACGATGATGGATTCGTCCGACATCGCCGGGATATAGGCGCCGCCGGCCGTGCACGAGCCCATGACCACAGCGATCTGCGGAATGCCGGCACCCGACAGCGTGGCCTGGTTGAAGAAGATGCGGCCGAAGTGTTCGCGATCGGGAAAGACTTCGTCCTGGTTGGGCAGGTTGGCGCCGCCCGAATCGACGAGATAGATGCAGGGCAGGTTGTTGAAGCGGGCGATCTCCTGGGCCCTGAGGTGCTTCTTCACCGTCAGGGGAAAGTAGGAGCCGCCCTTGACGGTGGCGTCGTTGGCCACCACCACGCATTCCGTGCCCTCGACACGGCCGATGCCGGTGATGATGCCGGCGCCGGCAATGTTGTCGCCATACATGTCGTGAGCCGCGAGCTGCGAGAGCTCGAGGAAGGGAGAGCCCGGATCCAATAACCGGCGCACCCGCTCACGCGGCAGAAGCTTGCCGCGCTTGAGATGCCTGAGCCGCGATTTCTCACCGCCGCCCAGCTTGACCTGGCTGACCTGCTGCCTCAAGTCGTCGACCAGGCCCGCCATGTGCTCGGCGTTTTCGGCATAGCTTTCGCTGCGCGTGTCCAGGCTGCTTTCGAGCACGGTCATGGCGCCAACCGGAAAAATATCTGCAACGTGAATTCCTACTCTCTATCCATTGGTTGTATCCATTGACTGTCGCCTCTTTTAGCATGGCCGGTGGCGGTTGGCGTCAATCAAGGCGCGACCGCGAAGTTTTGTTCGTCGTTCCTTCAAGAGGCGGGTGCAGCATGACCTATCAGGCTTTCGATCTCAGCGGCAAGGTGGCGCTGATTACGGGCGGCAACGGCGGTATCGGACTGGGCATGGCGGAGGCCGTGGCCCAAGCTGGCGCCAGTGTCTGCATTTGGGGCCGCAACGAAGAAAAGAACGCCGCCGCCCAGGCCCAACTCGAAGCTACCGGCGTCAAAGCCCTGGCGCTGCCCATCGACGTCGGCGACGAGGCCGCCGTGGCCGATGGCATGGCCCGAACCATCGCCGAATTCGGCCGCATCGACGCCTGCTTCGCCAACGCCGGCGTCAGCACCCGAGGCAAATCGATCTTCGACATCTCGGCCGAGGAGTGGCGCCGCGTCACGGCCATCAACCTTGATGGCGCCTTCTTCACCATGAAGGCCGCGGCGGCCCACATGAAGGAGCGAGCCAAGGCCGGCGATCCCGGCGGCCGGCTGATCGGCACGGCCAGCCTGGCGGCCGTCTCGGGCGCGCCGGGTAACGAACACTACGCCGCCACCAAAGGCGGCCTGATCTCGATGATCAAGGCCCTGGCCGTGGGCATGGCGCGCCACGGCGTCACCGTCAACGCCGTGCTACCGGGCTGGATCGAGACGGCCATGACCAGCGACGCTTTCGCCTGGGAGAAATTCGAACAAGCCGTGCTGCCGCGCATCCCCATGCGGCGTTGGGGCAAGCCCGAGGACTTCGGCGCCATCGCCGTCTACATAATGTCTGACGCCTCGGGCTATCACACCGGCGAAACCTTCATGATCGACGGCGGGTATTTCTTGTTCTAGATCACGATACGGCCGGGGGTTTCGCCGCGATCCTGGCGCGCCACCATCTCGGCGAAGGCAGCTTCCAGGTGGCCGACCAGTCCGGCTGTGTCGAACAGCGCGCAGGTCTCGCGGCCGGCTTGCAGGCGCTGGCGCAGCTTCAGCAGGCGACCAGGGTTGCGAGCCAGCTCCAGCGCGGTTTCCTCGTATTCGGACGGCGTCCCGACGATCAGTTCATCCAGCCCCGCCGCCGCCACCAGGCTGGCGCCGACCCGGGCCGCAAAGCTGGCGCCGGGACAGGTCAGCACCGGCACCCCGGCCCACAACGCATCGCTGGCCGTGGTGTGGGCATTGCAGACCAGGGTGTCGAGAAAGAGATCAGCAGCCTGGCAGCGCGCCAGATGGGCTTCGGGGTCGAGGCGCGGCGCGGCGATGAGGCGCTCGCCGGCAAGACCCCGCGCCGCAGCCTCACGGCGCAGATTCTCCAGCGTCTCGGGGCTGTCGACCAGCAGCCACAGCACGGTCTCAGGCAAGCGTTCGAGCAGGCCGAGCCAAAGCCCCAGGGTGGCCGCATCGATCTTGCGCGAGACGTTGAAGCAGCAGAAGACGAAGCCCTCGGGCAGCCCCAACTCGGCCCGTGGCGGCACCGGTCCCAGGCCCAGGGCGCGGTGGCTGTTGACCTGGTAGCTCCCGGGCAGCAGCACCGGCGCCTCGCTAAGAAAAGCTTCATGTTCGGACGGCACCAGCCATCGGTCGGCAATAAGATAGTCCATGTAAGCGGCACCCGTGGTGCCGGGAAAGCCCAGATAGGACACTTGCAGCGTCGCCCCCCTGAGGGCGAAAACGCGGTTGCGGTTGCCGCTGACGAAGCCATCGAGATCGACCAGCACGTCGAGGCGGTCGCGGCGCATGGTGTCGGCGGCCTGGCGGTCCGAATGGCCGGAGAGGTCGTGGAAGATGTCCATGTCGCCGACGATGCGGCGACGCAGCTCGGAGCCGTCACTGGGCTTGAGGCCGTAGCCGATGATCTCGAAGCGGCGGCGGTCGTGGTGGCAGAACATGTCCTGCACCAGATGGCCGGTGGCATGGCCGGCGAACTGGCCCGAGGCATAGCCGATACGCAGCCGCTCGGCGCGACGCGGCGAGAGCGCCGGCCGGCCCTCGTCGCTGCCCGCCTCCGTGGTGGTAGCAGTGGTGGTAGCGGCGATAGCCCTGGCTCGGTCACCTGCAATGTGCTGGAAGTCGGCCATCGGCAATTCGAGAAAGCAGGCCAGGAAGGGATCGATGGGGCTGGGCCGGCCGGCCGCCTGCGCCGCCGCGGCCCGTTCTGCCAGCCGGCCGAGCGCCGGCTCCAGTTCGGCAAATCGGCAGAGCGTCATCAAGGCGTAAACCAGATTGCCCAGCACGCCACCATCGTCGGGCGCCAGCGCCAGGGCCCGGCGGTAGCATTTTTCGGCTTCGTCCCAGCGCCCCGAATCGCGCCGCACGTCGCCCAGGTTGGACCAGGCAATATCGAGATCGGGATCGAGCTCGACAGCGCGTTGCAGGCGCTCGGCGGCGGCCGCTGATTCGCCGCTGCGAAACAGCAGGTGCCCGAGATTGCTGAACACCAGCGCCGCTTGAGGATCGAGCTCCGCCGCCTTCTCCAGGCTGGCCCGGGCCGCCGCCGCCAGGCCCAGCTCGGCCTGCACCACACCCATTTTTCCCAACGCCACGGCATGTTGCGGATGATCGCGTAGCAGCGTCGTGAAGCACTCGGCGGCGGCCTCGAATTGGTTGGCCGCGGCGAGCAGACCGCCAAGTCGCAGCAGGGCTTCCAGGTTGCTTGGCTCACGCTCCAGGACCTCTTGGCAGAGAGCCATGGCCTGGCCGCTCTGACCGGCCGCCTCATGATCAGCCGCCCGGGCCAAAACTTCGCTTAGCGACATGAGGCCCCCCGCCCCCAAAAGAATGGACGCCCTTCGAGTTGGCGTCGAATCTACACCAATTCGATCCAGCTAGCGCGCTAGCGCGCGAGCATGCGCACGTAGGCCGCCACGTCGGCCACTTGGTTGTCGTTGAGAATGCCGCTCCAGGCCGGCATGAAATCGCCTTTGCCGTGACGTACTGTATCCATCAACCGTTCGTCGCTGATTTTGTTCATATCGTTGGTGACGGTGAAATCGACCATGGCTATCTGCATCATGTGGGCCAACAAACCGCGACCCTTGCCGAATTCACCGTGACAGGCGACGCAGGCGCTCTTGAAGATGGCCCGACCGCGGCGGGTGTTGCCCCGGAACTTGAGATCGCTGCGAGTCAGCGAGGTGACGTAAGCGGCGACGTCGAGTTGATCCTGGCGCGGCAATACCATACCCCAATTCGGCATGTCTGATTCGCCGGTCTTGCGGTAGCCGGCGATGATGTCGGCCAGCTCGGCAGCCGTCTTGGCCTGATAGTGCTGTGACGAGAGGTCGGCCGGATTTAGCTTCAGTCGCGCCGCCAGCGGTCCCGGCGCGTTGCCCGTGACGCCATGGCAGACCAGGCAGTAAGCGCGGTAGAGATGGTTGCCCGACAAAGCGTTTCCGGTGTCCTGGGCGAGGACAGCGAAGCCCAGGAGAGCCACCACAAAAAATACTCCAAATCCCTAAATCATTTTCATCTGACCTGTCTCCAAGCAATTGGAACAACCCCCGTCCGGCGGCGCTGCAAGGCAAGTTCCGCCGGTAACAGCGCCGCGCGCGGCGCAACAATGCCTCAGTGCCGGTGCTGGTGGACGAAAGTCGTCCGGAGCACCGCCGGCTGGCCTGGAAGCCGAATGCTGAAGCTGAGTTCAAAGGTCTGCCCGGCGATAAGGGCGAAATAATTGCAGTAGCTGACCGCCCCGGCAATTTTCGTCGCCCCCATTTCCCGCTTCCTGCCGACCAGGCCCAGCGCCGACACCCGCCCCTCGACCAGAGCCTTGTCGACGCGTTGCCCGGTGCTGCGGTCGAAAACCGCTACCAAAATATGGTGCAGGTTCTTGCCTTTCGGCAGTTCCCCGGGATGATCCTTGACCTGATCGACGGGCGCGATGCCCAGGTAGACGTCCAGACCGTCAACCATGTGGTAACGCTCGCCGAGGTGCTCGGCCAAAGCGGCCGGCCACCAGAGCAACGCCAGCAAGACCACGGGCAGGCTTAGTCTCTTGATCCAAAGCATGCCCAACCCCCTTTCTTGGTGGAGGGTCAGAACGATAATGGCAAGATCCGGAAAACGGCTTGCGGCCGCACCTTGCCAGCCCGCATGCGCGGCGGAGGCGTGACCTCGAGCGGCAAGTGTGCCGCCGAAACGCCCCGTTTCGACGCGAGGCAGCGAGCGACGGGCTCCACCGAAAACAGGCTAGCCCAGCCCACCGTTGTTGTCGCCGCGGCATAAGGTCACGCCCGCCCCCCTCTCTCGGCGGAACCCGCCTCACAAAAGCGTGAATCGCAGTGACTTGCCAAGCCGCGGACGGACCACGACCATGATCAGGTGAAGGTCCCGCCGCCATGAGGTTCGCCATGCCCAACGCCCGCACTTTTTCGGTCCTGGCCGCCGCCGTATTGCTGGTTGTGGCTCTGGCCATCGGCTTCGGCCGGGTTTCGGCCAATCCCGCATCGTGGAAATTCGAATGGCCGCGCACCGACTTCGCCAAGACCTCGGTGGATTTCGCCGAGATCATGTCGGGCGGGCCGCCCAAGGACGGCATCCCTTCGATCGACAAGCCCAAGTTCGTGGCGCTCGACGAGGCTGGGCACCTGAAAGATGCCGAGCCGGTCATCGGTCTTTCGCTGGGCGGCGAGATGCGGGCCTACCCCATTCAGGTGCTGATGTGGCATGAGATCGTCAACGACGTCATCGGCGGCGTACCGGTGGCGGTGACGTACTGCCCGCTATGCAACGCCGCCATCGTCTTCGACCGCCGTTTGGATGGTCGTGTGCTGGAGTTCGGCACCACCGGCAAGCTGCGCCGCTCGGACCTGGTGATGTACGACCGTCAAACCGAAAGCTGGTGGCAGCAGTTCCTCGGCCAGGCCATCGTTGGCGAATTGCTGGGCAAGACCCTCGAGGTGTTGCCGGCCAGGCTCGAATCCTTCGCCCGCTTCCGCGAGCGAGCCCGCGCCACCGCCCAGGCAGCCAAAGTTTTGGTGCCCAACCACGCCGGCATGCGGCGCTATGGCGCCAACCCCTACGTCGGCTACGACAGCCTCAAGCGACCCTGGCTTTACAGCGGCGCCATGCCGGCCAAGGTGGCGCCGCTCTCGCGGGTAGTTTCGCTGGCTTTGCCCGGCGGTGGCCACGCCGCCTGGAGCTTCCCCCTGTTGAGGCGGCAAAAACGCATCGAGACCAGCCACGGCCTGATAATTACCTGGCAGCCGGGCCAAGCCTCGGCGCTTGATCAAGCGGTCATCAGCAACGGCTTCGACGTCGGCAACGTGGTGGTTCAACGGCGCACCAAGGAGGGTTTGGTCGACGTGGCCTACGGCGTCGACTTCGCTTTCGCCTTCCACGCGTTTTTCCCTAACGCCCCGATACACTCGGAATAGGGCAGGTAAAGAAACCGCTCGGCCACCAGCACCCCCGGCAAAGCCGTTTCCTGGCGGCCGGGGGCTTGGGGTATTATGTCTATGGTGTAGATCCCACCCGAACGAAAGGGACGATGGCCAAGAAATCCAGCAGCGTGACGACTCGCAGCTCGCGAGCCCAGGTCGACGCATTCATCAAACAGGTGGCGGCGCGGCCGGCGATCAAGCCGGCAGCTGCCCGCGGCCGCCTGATTTTCGCCCTCGATGCCACCGCCAGCCGCCAGCCGGCCTGGGACCGGGCCTGCCACATCCAGGCCGAAATGTTCAACGAAACGGCGGCGCTGGGCGGCCTCGAGGTGCAGATGGCCTACTACCGCGGCTTCGGCGAATTCCAAGCCGGCAGTTGGTCGGCCAACTCGCAGGATCTGGTGCGCCAGATGGGCGCCGTCTATTGCCTCGGCGGCCACACCCAGATCGAACGCGTGCTGCGCCACGCCATCGAGGAGACGCGCCGGAAAGCGATCAACGCCCTGGTTTTCGTCGGTGACTGCATGGAGGAGGATGTCGACGGACTGTGCCAGCTGGCCGGCGAACTGGGCATGCTACGGGTGCCGGCTTTCGTCTTTCAGGAGGGCCAGGAGCCGGTAGCACGCCAGGCCTTCGAACAGATTGCCAGACTCAGTGGCGGCGCCTATTGCAGCTTCGACGCCTCCAGCGCCCGGCAACTGCGTGAGCTCCTGAGTGCCGTTGCGGTCTATGCCGCAGGCGGGCGCCGGGCGCTGCAGGACTACAGCCGCCGGGCCGGTCGCGAGGTGCTGCGGCTGACCAGCCAGCTCGGATCGGGCTGAGCCATGCCCTGGCTCATCCTTGGTGTCAGCGTCCTGATCGCGTTGATTCTGGCTGCCCGCTGGTTCGTCAGCGCCGATCCCAAACTGCTGGCTCGGGTGCTCAAGTGGGGCACCTTCGGGGTGCTGACCCTGGTCGCCGTGTTTTTCGCCTTCACCGGCCGGCTGGCCCTGGCGCTGCCGTTCGCCATCCTGTTGTTGCCGCTGGCGCGGAGCTGGCTGCGCCGCCGCCTGGGCCTGGTGCCCGGCGGAGGTTTCGGGGGTTTTGGAGGCCTGGGAGGTTTTGGCGGCCGCTTCGGCGCGCCGCCCTCACCGGGACAATCCTCGGAGGTCGAGACCGACATGCTGAGCATGACGCTGGAGCACGATTCCGGCGCCATTAGCGGTACCGTCAAGAAGGGCCGTTTCGGTGGCCAGCAACTCGTCGACCTGGATCTTGGCGATCTTTTCAAGCTGCTCAACGAGTGCCACCAAAAAGACCCCGAATCAGCCACCTTGATCGAGGCCTACCTCGATCGCATCGCGCCCGACTGGCGCGGCGATGAAGGCGACGAGGGCGAGGCCAACGGCGCGACTGCCCGTGGTGCCATGAGCCGAGAGGAAGCCTTTCGTATCCTCGGCCTCGAGCCCGGCGCCGACCAGGACGAGATCCGCGAGGCCCACCACCGCCTGATGCTCAAGCTGCATCCCGACACCGGTGGATCGACCTATCTGGCCAGCCAAATCAATCAGGCCAAGGAAATTCTCGAAGGCTCTTGACGAGGACCCTAGCCGGACTTGCCAGGTTGCCCCGGGCATGGCAAAAAGCAGCGCCTGCCGGCCCGGCCCGGCGGCGACAGCGAAAAAAGGGTGCCATGACGACAAAGGTGAAGAAAGCCGTCTTTCCGGTCGGCGGGTTGGGCACGCGTTTCTTGCCGGCCACCAAGGCCATGCCCAAGGAAATGATGCCGGTGGTCGACAAGCCGCTGATCCACTACGCCGTCGAGGAGGCGGTGGCGGCCGGCATCGAGGAATTCGTCTTCGTCACCGGTCGCGGCAAGAGCGCCATCGAAGATCACTTCGATCATTCCTACGAACTGCGCGACGAGCTGGCGGCGCGCAACAAGACGGTCGAGATCGCCGAGCTCGACGCCTGGCTGCCGCCGGCCGGCGCCGTCGCCTATACCCGCCAACAGGTGCCCAAAGGCCTGGGCCACGCCGTCTGGTGCGCCCGCAACCTGGTCGGCGACGCTCCCTTCGCGGTGCTGCTGGCCGACGACCTGGTGCTGGCCGACAAGCCCTGCCTGGCCCAAATGGTCGAGGCCCACATTGAGACCGGCGGCAACCTGGTAGCGGTGATGGACGTGCCGCGCGAGCACACCGGGCGCTATGGCGTGCTCGACCCAGGGGAGACACGCGGTCGCCTGGTCGAAGTGCGAGGGCTGGTGGAAAAACCGGCCCCGGCCGAGGCCCCGTCGACGCTCTCCGTGATCGGGCGCTACATCCTGCAGCCGGAGGTCTTCGGCCACCTCGAGAGCCAGGTCCCGGGCGCCGGCGGCGAGATCCAGCTCACCGACGCCCTGGCCCGGATGATCGGCGGCGATCCCTTCCACGGCTTCCGCTACGACGGCAAGCGCTTCGATTGTGGCGACAAGGTCGGCTTCATCCAGGCCAATATTGCTTTTGCCCTGGCCCGCGACGATCTGCGGGGCGGCGTTAGCGCTTACCTCAAAACCCTCAACCTCGGCGCCTGACCGGCGCGACGCCAGCACGGAGAACCTCATATGCGAATTGCCATGATCGGCACCGGCTACGTCGGCTTGGTCTCGGGCGCCTGCTTTTCCGAATTCGGCGTCGACGTCACCTGTGTCGACAACGACAACGCCAAGATCGCCACCCTGGAGGCCGGCCAAGTACCCATTTTCGAGCCCGGCCTGGCCGACCTGGTGGCCCGCAACGTAGCCGCCGGCCGGCTCTCCTTCAGCAACCAATTGGCGCCGGCCGTGGCCGCCGCCGACGCCGTCTTCATCGCCGTCGGCACGCCCAGCCGCCGCGGCGATGGCGATGCCGACCTGAGCTTTGTTTTCGCGGCCGCGGGCGAGATCGCCGACGCCCTCGAGGGCTATACCCTGGTGGTGACCAAGTCGACAGTGCCGGTGGGCACCGGCGCCCGGGTGGCCGAGTTGATCGCGGCGCGGCGCCCCGAGGCCGACGTCGATGTTGCCTCGAACCCCGAATTCCTGCGTGAGGGCGCCGCCATCGAGGACTTCATGCGCCCCGACCGGGTCATCGTGGGCACGGACAGCGAGCGCGCCCGCGAGGTCATTCGCGAAGTCTATCGGCCGCTCTTCCTCAACGAAACGCCGGTGCTGTTCACCAGCCGCGAGAGTGCGGAATTGATCAAGTACGCCGCCAACGCCTTCCTGGCCACCAAGATCACCTTCATCAACGAGATGGCCGACCTCTGCGAACGCCTGGGCGGCGATGTGCAAGATGTGGCCCGCGGCATCGGCCTCGACGGCCGTATCGGCGCCAAATTCCTGCACGCCGGACCGGGGTTCGGCGGCAGTTGCTTCCCCAAAGACACGCTAGCCTTGATGCATCTGGCCGGCCGCCAGGGCGCGCCCAGCCGCATCGTCGAATCCGTGGTCGCCGTCAACGACGCCCGCAAGCGCAGCATGGCCCAGCGCATCATCCGAGCCATGGGCGGCGCCATCGCGGGCAAGACGGTGGCGTTGCTGGGCACCACCTTCAAGCCCAACACCGACGACATGCGCGATTCACCCAGCCTCGACATCGTGCCGGCCTTGCAGGCGGCCGGCGCCACTATCCGGGCCTATGACCCGGAGGGCATGGCGGAGGCGCAGAAGCTATTGAACGACGTGGTCTGGTGCGACGATGCCTACCAGGCCATCGAGGGCGCCGACGCTCTGGCCATCGTCACCGAATGGAACCAGTTCCGCGGCCTCGACCTCGAGCGCGTGCGCGGGCTGCTCAAAAGCCCGCTCTTCATTGATCTCCGCAACATCTACGCGCCTGAAGAAATGGCCGGCGCCGGCTTCGACTACCACAGCATCGGCCGCGTGGCACAACCTTCCGAGAACCCATGAGCCACCGCTTCGATCCCACCATCCTGCGCGAATACGACGTCCGCGGCGTCGTCGGCGAAACGCTTTCGGAGGCCGACGCTGAGGCGCTCGGTCGCGCATTCGGTAGTGTCGTGGTGGAACGAAACGGCGACTGTGTCGCCGTGGGCTACGACGGCCGCCTCACCTCGCCCCGGCTTGAGGAAGCGCTCTGCAACGGGCTGGCGGCCTGCGGTCTCGAGGTGCTGCGGATCGGTCGCGGCCCAACGCCGATGCTCTATTTCGCTGTTCACCACCTGGACGCTCAGGGCGGTGTGATGATCACCGGCTCGCACAACCCGCCCGACCACAACGGCTTCAAGATGATGCTGCAGGGCGGCCCCTTCTTCGGCCCGCAGATTCAGGAACTTGGGGTCCGGGCGGCGGCCGGTGATTTCGCCCACGGCCAGGGCAGTCCGCGCCAGGTCCCGGTTTTCGATGCCTACCTCGAGCGGCTGGCCGCCGAGGATCCCGGCGATTGGCCGCTGGCGGTGGCCTGGGATCCCGGCAATGGTGCGGCCGGCGAGGTATTGACGGCAATGCTACCCCGGCTTTCGGGCCGCCATGAGCTGTTGAACGGCGAAATCGACGGCAGCTTTCCCAACCACCACCCCGACCCCAGTGTGGCTGAAAACCTCGTGCAGTTGCAGGACGCAGTGAAAGACGGCGGCCTCGACCTCGGCCTCGCCTTCGACGGCGACGGCGACCGCCTGGGAGCGGTCGACGAGCGCGGCAGGATTCTCTGGGCCGACCAACTGGTAGCGCTCTATGCCCGTGAGGTGCTGGCGGCCAACCCCGGCGCCACCATCATCGCCGACGTCAAGTCGAGCCAGGTGCTGTTCGACGAGATCGCGCGCCTCGGCGGCCAGCCGCTGATGTGGCGCACCGGGCATTCGCTGATCAAAAGCAAGATGGCCGAAACCGGGGCGCCCCTGGCCGGCGAAATGTCAGGGCATCTGTTTTTCGCCGACCGCTATTTCGGCTTCGACGACGCCCTCTATGCAGCGCTCCGGCTGCTCCGCGTGGTGGCCCATAGCGGCATCAGCCTGGGCCAATTGATCGACGCTCTGCCGTCGCTGGTCAACACTCCCGAGCTGCGCTTCACAGTGCCCGAGGAGCGTAAATTCGACATCGTCGAAGAAGTTCGCCGGCGCCTGGACGCCGAAGCCGGTGACGGAATCGAGGTCAACGCCATAGACGGCGTGCGCGTGACCAACGCTGATGGTTGGTGGCTGTTGCGCGCCTCCAACACCCAGAACGTGCTGGTGGCGCGCTGCGAGGGCGGCGACACGGAGGCGCTGGAGCGCCTCAAGCAGAGCTTGGCAGGGGCCTTGGCACCCAGCGGCGTCAACGTACCTTTCGACTAGGATCGCAACCTAGTCCGGATCAGGGGGTTTTTCCGCCAAAGTAAGATGGATGCTGCCGCAACCGCCGATCTCCCGGTCCTCGACCCGAAAGCCGAAGCGCCGCAAGATGGCTGGCAGGTCTCGGATGATGTCGCCGCCGGCCTGCCAGCGCCGGGTCAGCCAGGTGCCGAGGCGGTTGCCGTCGACAGGAAAATTGACGTCGACCAGCACCAGCCGGCCGCCTGGGCGCAAGACTCGGCGGATTTCGGTCATGGCCCGGTCAGCATCGGGATAGGCGGTGAAGGCCATGGTGATGAGCACGCTATCGAAAGTGCCGTCGGCGTAGGGCAGTGCCTCCACGTCGCCCTGCTCGAGGTCGGCAGCAAGGCCGGCCCGCCGCAGATTGCGTCGCGCCATCGCCACCATTTCGCGGTTGTAGTCGATCCCGTGGCACTCGTAGCGGCCGGCGTACCGACTCAGCAGATAGCCGGTGCCGAAGGAGATCTCCAGCAACCGCGGCCCCTGCAGATGCGGCAAAGCTTGGTCCAGCCAGCGCCGCCAGACAGGCAGGATCCTGACCGCTAGGTCGTAGAGCCCAGACCAACGGCTGTACTGGCGATCCGCCGCCTCGGTAAAGGCCCGTTTGTCCGCTGGCTCTCGGGAGTATTGCGGTGGGCCGTTCATCGCTGCTTGGCGGGTAAAAGGTGCCCGGCAGCGAAGAACCAGAGCAGCGCCGTCACCTCGATCACCAGCATGGTACCGAAAGCGGCCTGGTAGGCCTCCGGCTGATAGTTGCCATCCGCCAGCGGCGGCCACACGTCGATGATGGCGCCAATGGCATACTGGGCACCGAAGGAACAGGAAAACACCATGACGTTAAGACCGGTGTTGGCGCGGCCCGAATATTCCGCCGGGAAGTGCTGCGAGAGGATGGCGAAGGAGAGCGAGATAAAGGACGCCAGCGCGCCAAACGAGATCCACAGCAGCATGGCGATCGAGATCAGCTCGGCTACCACGCCAGCCTGCACCAAGAGAAGCGCGACTAGGCCACAACCCAACACTGTGATCGGCCGGATGGCAAAGCGGCGGTAAAGAAAGTCGGTGAGCAAGGCGGTGATGGCGAAGCCCACGGTCATGGCCAAAGCCATGATGAACAGGTGGTTGGCGACGGCGGCACGATCAAGCCCGGCCACGTCTCTGAGCCAGGGCCCGGCCCACAAGCCCTGGATGGCCATGGTGGTACCCGGCGTCACCACGCACGCCGGTGCCAGGCGCCAGAACAGGCGATCACGGTAGACGTGGCCAAGATCGCGGAACTGCTTCACCACGCCCCCGCTGGGTGGGTCCATGGGCCGCGTCGGCACGAGAAAAAAGACCAGCACCGCGGCAGCGAAGGTGGCCAGCCCGAGCACGACATAAACGCCGCGCCAGTCGGTTACGCCCAACGCCACCTCGACCGGTACCGTGGCAGCCATGGCGCCCACGCCGCCGAAGGCGAGAAAGAGCCCGTTGAAGAGCGGCAGGCGCTGGCGGGGAAACCACAGCACGATGGCCTTCAACGAGGCCATCAGGCCGCCGGCAACACCCAGCCCGATCATGGCGCGGCCCAGAATCAGGATCTCGCGTTGTTCGCCCCAGGCGAAGACCAGCGCTCCCAGGCCGGCCGACATCAGCAGAATGCCCTGCACCCTGGACGGATTGAACCGGTCGATGAGCAAGCCCAAGGGCACCTGGAAGGCAGCAAAGGCGAGAAAATAGGCGGCCGTGATCAGGCCCAGATCAGCCGCCGATAGGCCGATGTCGCGCACCAGATGCGGCGCCAGCACGGCATTGACGGTACGGAACACGTAGGAAAGCGTATAGCCCGCGGCGAAGGGCAGGAGGACGACCAGGATACTGCGCCGGACACTTTGTGCCGGAGATTGGCTGGTGGATTGGTCCAATCCGACGCCCTCAGATCGCCGTCAACAACCGTCGCCAGTATGGCGTCTCGTAACTCCGCTTGAGCTGGGCCGCCGTTTCGCCGTCGTTGGCATAGATTACAACGTCGGTGCCGGACACCGTCTCGAAGACTTGGCCGGGATCGCGGAAAACGACCTCCGAGCCTAGCGTCAAATGCGTGGTGTAGTCGTGCCAGGCCAGCCAGGCCCGGTCCATGGCGATCTCTTCGGCCGGCGGGCAGCCGCCCAGACCGCCCCGGAAATCGCTTTCATAACCCAGCTCGCCAAGCAACGAGGCGTAATCGAGCTCCTCCAGCGTGGCGACGTGCGCTTCGCCCAGCAACCCCTTCCATTTGCCGGCCGAGGGCTTCCACATGTGGCCGCTCTCGAAAAGCGCCGCCGGTGAGCCGGGCTTTTGCAGCGACTTGAAGAGGAATTGGTCCCTGAGCTCCTCGGCATAGCTGTCGCTGGGCAACGGTAGGCCGGCGATTTCGGCCAGCTTGTGGATCTCGCGCACGGGCTCCGCCAGCAGGTCCTCGTAGCGCACCATGGGCACCTCGCCGGCCCCGAGCGCCGCCGCCCACCAGTCGCGCAGCACCGTCGCCATGGTGCGGAACCAGTCGGCGTCATGCAGTACCGCGTCGGGCGGCCGCCAGTATTTGGCGGCCAGCGACACCAGAACGTCGAGGGGGTGGCGGCAGATGGCGACGACGCGGTAGTTGAGTGACGCCATCTCGCGCCGGAGCGCCGCATCCGGCGCCTCATGGCTGGCATAAAAGGGCCGCGTCGGGTGACTGAAGGCCCTGAGGCCGGAAAGATAGAGAAAACCGTCCGAGAGGAAACCCCGCTCCGCGTCGAGCGACCGGCGGGCGCCGGTACCGAGCGCCACCTCGAGCCGCCCGATTCCATTGGGTCGAAGCTGATAGCCCCAGGCGCCGAGACCGACGGTGCCGTGGTAGATGGCGTCGTAGAGCACCTCGATGTGATCGGCGCAAAGCTCCCTGATCATGCTGGCGACGGGATCGAGGCCCGCGGCATCGGGATCGCGGGCCGCCAGAAGCGAGCCCAGGATCGAGTTGATCACCGTATTGCCCGAGCTGGGAAAGCCGAAGACGCCGAGGCCGCCGAGAAAACTAGGCGTCACGAAACGCTTGATGAAGGCGGGATGATGCAGCGGGCAGTCGATCCCCCATTCGTTGAGGATGGCCACTAAGTTGCGCGAAAAATCGCTTTGCCGGCCGTCGGCCGAACGGCTTGCCACCACCACAGGGATGGCCGTTGCCGGATCGTAGCGCTGACGGAACTCCTGCTCATCGACGATCGGCGCCCCGTGAAAGTCGGCGCCCTCGGCCTGGCTGCCGACGACAAATGGTAGCTCCACGTCGAGCTGGCGCAGCACGCCGGCCAGGAAGGCGCTCCAATCGTTGAGGCCCCAAATGATTACCTTGTCGGGAACGCTCGAAGTCAGGATTTTCGCGCCCACATCTCGCGGATGGTGTCCGACAGTTTCATCGGATCGAAGGGTTTGGCGATGACGTCGATAGCGCCCAGTTCCCTGTATTGGGCGACCTCGGCAGGTTGCACCTTAGCCGTCATGAAGATCACTGGCGTCGTCGCAAACTCGGGCAGCTTGCGCAGCTCGGCCAGCGTCGTCGGGCCGTCCATGCCCGGCATCATGACGTCGAGCAGGATGAGCTGGGGATCGAATCCGGGCCCCCGTTCCAGTGCCTCGGGGCCGGAGCTGCAGATCTCCACCGTGAAGCCGCCGGCCAATTCGAGTGCCATGCGGGCCACCTGTTGGATATCGGGCTCGTCCTCGACGTAAAGAATGCGCTCGAGGGTCTCGGTCATAGTCGGCTTCCCCTGGGCCTTATTCGCCGGGCTGGAGTCTGCGGGGGTGCCCCGATTACGTCAAGGCGCCGCTTTGCAAGGCAGGCCTGCTTTTCTAAACTAGTGCGGCAACAGGGGAGCTAATCATGGTCGACATCAAAGACCTGCAAGCCATCGTCAAGGCTCTGGACAAGATGGGTCGGCTGGTGCGGGTCAAGTCCGAGGTCGATCCGGCCTATGACCTGGCCGGCATCGCTGCGCGCTTCGAAGGCGGACCGCGGGCGGTGCTGTTCGAAAACGTCAAAGGCTACGACGAGCCGGTCTTTACCGGACTCTACTGGTCGCGCGAGCTTTTGGGGGCGCTGCTGGGCAAGGCCGAGGACGCGCTGCCGGGTTATGTCCAGGACTGCATCTCGAACTGGCAGAAGCAGCCCAGGGATCCCGTCAGTGTGACCAAGGCGCCGGTCATGCAGGTTACGGAGAACCGAGTCGACTTGACGAAATTGCCCATCCCGACCCATGCCCTGGATGACGGCGGACCTTATTTCGATGCCGGCGTAGTCATCGCCCACGACCCCGAAACGGGCGTGCGCAATGCCTCGATCCAACGCTTCATGGTGGTCGACCAGGACACCCTGACCATCAACATCGATGCCGGCCGACACCTTGAACTTTATCTTGAGAAAGCGGCAAAGCGCGCCGAGACGCTCAAGTTCTCGCTCAATCTGGGGGTCGGACCCGGACTTCACTTCGCCGCCGCCACGCCAGCCGAGGCAGCCCCGGCCGACGCTGACGAATTGGGCATCGCCAGCGAGTTCCACGACGCGCCCCTGGAATTGATCGATGGCACCGTGCTGCCGGTCGAGTGCGTGGCCCACGCCATGTGGTCGCTGGAATGTCAGATCGCGCCGGGTGTGGTGGCCGACGAAGGCCCCTTCGCCGAGGTCACCGGCTATTACGCCAAGCGCGCGCCCAGGCCTGTGGTCCACGTGCGGGCGGTGCACCGGCGGCGAAACCCCATCTTCCACACCATCATCTCGGGCAAGGAGGTGTTCAATTCGGTCGGCCTGTTGGGCGAGGCCAACGTCCTGGCGTTGCTGCAAAAGCAGGTGCCCGGGGTTCGCGACGTCTATTTCAGCCACGGTGGCGCCGGATTCTACCACGCCGTCGTGCAGATCGCCCAAGTCCGCGCCGGCTGGGCCAAGCAGGCGCTGATGGCGGCCTTCGCCGCCTTCCCGCCCCTGAAGATGGTGACGGTGGTCGACGACGACGTCGACATCCGCAACCCCAGCGACGTCGAATGGGCCATGGCCACCAGGCTCGATGCCAAAAGCGGCATTCTCACTATCGACCAGGTCTTCGGCCACGGCCTCAACCCGAGCTTTCCCGACTATCTCGGTTCCAAGGTGGGTTTCGACGCCACCCGCCCCTTCCCTCACACGCGCGAATACGACCGCGCCAAGATGAAGGAAGTGGGCCTCGACGGCCTCGATATCCAAGTGCCGGAGATCGCCGCCAAGGCCAAACGCCCGCGGCGCAAGGCGGCCGCCAAAAAAGCCCGAGGGAAGGCCAAGCGATGATCGCTTTCGAAGAACTCTACGAACGTGCGGCCCAACGAAAAGGCGGCCCGGCCGAGTTGGAAAAGCAATTGCCAAAACCGCGTAGCGCCGACGCCTTGGCCCGGATACCCGACGACCGCTGGCTTTCGGCCATGAGCAAGATAGTCTTTCAGGCCGGGTTCAACTGGCAGGTGGTGGACAACAAATGGCCGGGCTTCGAGGAGGCTTTCGATGGCTTCGACCCGGCCGGCTGCGCCGCTTTCGATGACGACCGCATCGACGCGCTGCTGAAGGACACCCGCATCATCCGCAACGGGGCGAAAGTTCTTTCGGTGCGGGCCAACGCCGTCTTTTTGCGTGAACTGGCGGCCGAACACGGCAGCGCCGGGCGCTGCTTCGGCGACTGGCCGGCCGAGGATTTCATCGGTCTATTGGCGCTGCTAAAGAAACGCGCGAGCCGGCTGAGCGGCCGTTCGGCACAGTATTTCCTGCGCACCATGGGCAAGGACGGGTTCATCATCTCACCCGACGTGGCAACGGCTTTGATCCGCGAAGGAGTCGTCACCAAGGACCCGACGTCGCAGCGCGACCTTAAGGCCGTGCAGGAGGCTTTCAACACCTGGCGGGCCGAAAGCGACCGCCCCATTACCCAGATCAGCCGCGTACTGGCCATGACGGTGGAACGCGAAATGCCGGAAGGGCGGGTGAGGCTCTAAGCCATGTCCTCCCACACCAAGCATGGCCGTTGGAGCGAACCCGGCGTTCCCCACAAGGGTTGGCGTTGCGTCGATTTTATTGACCTGGGGCGGCCCTCGGAAACCTGCGGCATGTGCGAAGGCCAGGAGATCCGCTACGTGCATGTCATGGAGCACGCCGATTATCCCGAGAGCATCCGGGCCGGCTGTGTCTGCGCCGAGAACATGGAGGCGGACACGGTGGCGGCCCCAGGGGCTGCCAAAGACCGCGAGCGCCGAGCCAAGAGCCTGGAGGCCAGGCGGCGGCGCTGGGTCGAGCGGGTCTGGCGGGTGTCGCGGCGCGGCAACCCGTTCCTCAACGTCGATCACTTCAACGTCACGCTATTTCGCAAGCAAAAGGCCTGGTCGGGACTGATCGAGGACCGTAAATCGGGCCAGAAGATTTTCGCCAAGCGTCGCTATGCCGATCAGAATTCCGCCAAATTGGCGGCCTTCGACGCCGTCGCAATACTCAAGGACAGGCGAGAGAATAGTGATTCGTAACGACGTCAATGCAGCGCCGATCTTCAGCCAACACTTACCCATGCAGGTGATGGAGCGCCAACCGGGCCGCATGGTGCTGGCCGCCGCCTTCGACGATATCCACCTCAACGCCGCCGGAATTGTGCATGGCGGCCTGCTGGCGTCCTTGCTCGACTGCTGCCTGGCCGGCGGCGCCGCGTCGACTGTCGGCGACGAGTTGGGCGAATGCGGGGGCTACGGCATCACGCTCTCCATGACCGTCAACTTCGTGCGCCCCACCGGCGCCGGCGAAGTGCGCTGCGAGGCCGAAGTGCTGGGCGGTGGCGCTACCACAAAGTTCGTCGAGGCCCGGATCACCGACGGCGGCGAAGGGCCAGTGGCGACAGCCAGCGGAACGGTCCGGGTTATTCCAATGCCACCTGGCTGAAGGAAGTGTCAGGCTTAGGCCCTTCGACCATAGGCGTCTTGGGCAGTTGGATAAGATAGAACAGCGGCCCGGGCGAGGTATCGGTGATCACCAGGTCGAAGCTGGCGGTAGCGCCCGGTCGCACTTCGCCGCCGGAAAATCGCAGGAAGTCGAAAGGCTCCATGATCGGTTCGATGATGCGGAAGCGGTCCGAGGCGAAGGGATCGGTACTGGTCGCGGCTTGGTCGAAGGACAGGCCGTCGAAGTAGTCGCTGGGCTCGGCGGGGTGCTGGCGCAATTCGAGATCGAAATGGCCCCAGACATCGGCGGTGAGGTTGCGTACCTGTTTGCGCAGGCGGATGGCGATGGGCCGCGTCTCGCCCCGGTTGCCACCCGCCAGCCTGTCCAGCCCACGTATCACCAGAACCGCCGGTCCCGGACCGAAGATTTCCTCGACGAGAACGAAGGGATCGGCTCGGCTGCCGCTACCCGAAGCGGCCAGCAGGCGGAAGCCGCCGCGCTCGTCGCTGAACTCCATGCCCCGGACAATGAACGAAGCACCGTCGGCGGCCATCGGCAGCAACGCCAGTACCAAGACGGCCAGCATGAGACGAACCGGCATGCAGCGATTGTTGACCGGCAGCGTTGGGGCAGCAATCGGATTCTGTGAGAATCAGCGAATTCCGCCCTTAGATTGATCGTTGAGCGCACGTTGCCGCCTGTGGCGCGTAATCGCGGCTTTGATGCGCAGCAGGGCGCCGTCGAGCGCCGCCTGGCCAAACCACCATTGATGGTCGGGCGACAGGTGGGCGAGACCATGGCGTAGTGCCGCAAGTGGCCCCTCGCGCATGGCCCGAAGCCGATCGCCAAGGTCGATGCCCTGGTTGGCTGCCGCTGCCTCGGCCTCACTGAGCTTGAGCCTGCCGATGACCAGGCTGCGCTGGGCGCTGGCCAGCAGGGTATCGACGTAACGCGGCGAGTGGCAATCGAGGCAGGCGTTTCGAGCGGTCTCGGCGCTGGCGCCATGATCGGCCTCGTGCAAGTGGCAGTAAGCGCAAGTCGGGGCCCGCATGTTGCCCTCAGTGAGCGGCAACGAGAAATCTTCCTGCGCCGCCTCGAGGCCGGCGATGACGCCGTGCTTGGAAGTCGCGTAGGCGCGCACCGGCGAAGCCGTCGGCCCGCCATGGCAGGTCACGCAGGCGCCGTTCTGCCGCACCGCCGCCAGAGCACCGTGTCGCAGGCCGTGGCAGGCCGTGCAGCCGGTCCGGTCCGGTCCGTGCCGGCCCAGGCGCCAAGCCTGCACCAAGTCTGGACTTTGCTCGCCATGGCAGGCGATGCAGGCGGCCTCGTCGAAGGGCCCGGGCGGCAATTCGGCAGCCCCCAGCGGCGGCGCCAAAAGGAGAATCGCAAATGCCAACGCCAGCCGCATCAGTTTTGCTCGCGGTTGAGATCGGAATAGGGGCCATCGAGCCACAGCCGGCCCGGATCAAAGGGCGCCCCGGCAGCTTTCTCGCGGGCACCGAGCGCCCGCAGCTCTCGCGCCCGCTCGGTGATGCCCTGCAGGGAACGGCGCAGCCGGCGATGGCCTTCGCGCACCCCCTCGGCGTCGCCATGGGCAGCCGCCTTGTAGGAGCCCAGGCCATCGAAGTACCACATCTCGAAATAGTCGCGCTCGAGGCTCGAGACGTTATAGAAGGCCGAGGCTTGGCCTTCGTAGAAGCCGATGCGCATTCTTGGCCAAAAGCTCTCCCACCAGTCCAGGGGATAGGGCGGGCGCTGGCCCGGCTGGGGCTGGATGAGATCGTCGCGGCGCAGCGAACGCAGCTCATCCTCGGCCCGATAGAGCAGCTTCCAGGCCGCTTTGCGCTCGCTGTCGAGGTCCCGCAGCCAGGCCGCCGCCTGGGCCGCATCGTGGCAATCGGCACAAACCGTGATCCAGCGCTTGCGTTTGACCTGGTTCTCGGCGGTTCGTGGGTTGCGCTGGCGCAAACCGAACTTCCAGATCGCCTTGTCGGCCACCTGATGGTTGCCATTGCGCAGGTGGCAGTAGGCGCAGGTCGGCACCGGGTAATTGCCCGGGCGCAGCGGCTTCGACCAGTCCCAGCCCGCGCCTTCGGCCAGGTAGCGCCGGCCGTGGGCCGAGGCCAGGTAGCTTTCGTCATCGGGATGCGGTGGGCCCGAGTGGCAGGTCAGACAGGCCTCGGGGCGGCGCGCCTCGGCGGCGCTGAAGCGGTGCCGGGTGTGGCAGGAATCGCATTTGGTGGCCACCGAATGGCATTGCAGGCAGGCCGTCACCTCGGCTTTGGGCTTGTCAACGAAGTGTTTGCTGTTGACGGCCCGGGTCATGGCCAGGGCGTGGCTGGGAAAGCCATAGCGTCGTTCGGCCAGGAACTGGCCGTGCTGGCGCTGGTGGCAGGCGCCGCAGTCGGCCGGCGTGGGAAAACGCAGGGCCTGGTGATCGCTCCCGTGGCAGCCGTCGCAGGCCACTGCTTGGCCATCGCTGGGGGCGGCATGGCGGCTGCGCTGCCAGTCCTTGACGATGCCCGGAGTGACGCCGGCATGGCAGTCGAGGCATTCGGCGGCGCCGAAACGGCCTTCGACGAGCTCCGTTTCCGGGCGCTGGAAGGTCTCAGGGTCCCAGTATTCGTGCACTGCGTCAGGCTGCCAGAGATGGCCGTAGAGACCGTTGCCGGCCGCTTTTTCGTCCATCCCCGCCAGGGCGCCGGCCGGCAGCAACCACAGCACCAGAGCGAGGAGTATCAGTGGGCGAGGCACAGACTGGCCGAGGACAACAGGGTGGGAAGTTCGTTCTCACCGCCGATCGCCCCTGAGAACCACCACGAGGCCGCCAGTGAGAGTGCCAGCATGCCGGCGAAGGCCCAGGCCTGCGGCCGTGCCGTTGGCAGCCGGCCCGAAGCCCAGGCGCGCAGGCGGCCGCGATTGCGCACCACGGCCGGGCTGAGCACGCTACGTACATCGTGGAAGGCCAGGCTGCCACGGGCGCATTCGCTGACGCAGCGGCCGCAGCCCATGCAGTCGGCAACGTCGATGCGGCCCTTTTCGCGACCCAGCCCGAGCACCGGGATACCCATGTCGCAGACCTGGTCACAGACGCCGCAGTCGTTGCAGCTATCGCCGTCGAAATCGAGGTGGTAGAAGCCGACCCGGTTCAAGATGCCGAAGGTGGCGCCATAGGGGCAGAGATAGCGGCAATAACCGCGGTTACCCATCAACGGCGACAACAGCATCGAGGCGAAGTAGGGCAGCACGATGATCAGGCCGAAGATGCCGAGATAGCTGGCAGACCAGGCGTTGGGCGGGAACATAAGAAGCGCCCCGGCCGCCAGGTAAAGCGCGAAAAAGGCCCACTTGGAGTGACGCAGGCGCCAGGCCCAGGAACCGCGGAGAGTGTTTCGGCGAAAAACGAAACCTACCGTCTCGCGAATGCCGACGCAGGGACAGCCCCAGCCGCAAATGACGCGCCGGCCGAACAGCAGCACCGCCGCCAATACGACGAAAAAGGAGATCGTGCCCGGCCGGTGCAGGTCGGGGAAAGCAGGTTGCGCGCCCGGGTATCCGACGTAGGGCTCGAAAAAGGGAAAGAGCCAGGGAATCAGCCACCAGATCACGCTGACTACGGACACCAGGACGATCAAGCGTTTTTTCGTATAGGGGTTCTGCTCGGCCGTGATGCGCCAAATGCCGAAGCCCAGGATGATGGCGTATTCGGTGTAGCGATTGAGCCAGATCGGGTTGTCGCCGACAAAAAGCCAGGTCTCATTGAGCCAGCCCAGGAAGGCCCAGGCTAAGGCCGCCAGGGCCAGAAACTGAAACGGCCAGGCATAACGCCCGGCCAGCGAACGCTGGCGCCCGGCCGGCAGCGGCTTGGCCCGGTAGACGTCGGCCAGGCGGCCACCAGGGGCACCGGTGGCCCTGTTCGTGGCCGCACTCACGGCGTCGACTCCGGCGCCGCCGTGCGGCTTTCGCCGGTCTCGCGGAAGGGCTGCAGCAACATCCGGTCGAGACGCAACTCGGAGGGCTCGCGAAAGACCTCGAGGCCGATGCGCATGGCCTCGTGGCCGGCCGCCGGCTGGGCCTGGTAGCTGCCCAGCAGGCCGTCCCACCAAGGCAGGTTGAAGCCGAAATTGCTATTGGTTTCGGCCAGTACAACGGAATGATGCACGCGGTGCATGTCGGGGGTGACGACCAGGAGCCGCAGCCAGCGATCGAGACCGGCGGCTAGACGCACGTTGCCATGGTTGAACATGGCCGTGGCGTTGAGCAACACCTCGAACAGCAGCACGGCCAGCGGCGGCGCGCCCAGGGCGATTACCACGGCCAGCTTGATGAGCAGCGAAAGCAGGATCTCGACGGGGTGAAAACGGGCGCCGGTGGTGACGTCAATGTCGAGGTCGGCGTGGTGCATGCGGTGCAGGCGCCAGAGGATGGGCACGGCGTGGAACAGGCGGTGCTGCAGATAGATGGTAAAATCGAGGACGACGACGGCGGCGATCACAGCCACGACCGGGGGCAGGTCGAACATGTTGAACAATCCGACGCCCTGCCGGTGCGCCAGCCAAGCCCCGCCAAGTGCGGCGCCGGGGAAGATCAGCCTCAATAGTATCGTGTTGAGCGCCACGATACCGAGATTTGACGGCCACCGCCGGCCCCGCGGTTGGCTCAGACGGCGCCGCGGCGCCACGACCTCCCACAGCACCATGGCCAGAAGCGTGCCAAAGAAAGCGATCAGTCGCACCGCCCCCTCTTGCTGCAGCAGGCTTTCGCTCATGGCGCCGCAACCTCGCCTGACCCAGTGCCGACGCACTTGTCGCCCCCGGGGACCCCGCCCGCGATGGCAAATTCAGTCCGCACCGCTGTCATCTCGACTGCCATCCACATTGACCATTAAGGCTTCTTGACCTTTGACACTTGATTCACGCATTCAATTGAATGCATAATATGAAGGTTCGAGTTCGAATGTCAAGCTGGCGCAGATCAAGACGGTGCCGGAATTGAGTGAAAAACGGGAGCGCTGACGATGGCCGAGGAATTCAACGTCAAGAAGGCGCTGTTTGCCGAATTCGCCGTGGTCGCCAAGGCCCTGGCCCACGGCAACCGGCTCGAGCTTTTGGAACTGTTAGCCCAGGGCGAGCGTTCGGTCGAAGCCCTGGCAAAGGTCGCCGGGCTGAGTGTCGCCAACGCCTCACAGCACTTGCTCAAGCTGCGCCGGGCCGGCCTGGTCATAGCCCGCAAGCGTGGCCCCTACGTCCACTACCGCCTCAGGGACGACGCCGTGGTGTCGCTGCTGGGCAACCTGCGTGCCTTGGCCGAGGACAACCTGGCCGAGGTCGACCGCCTGGTCGAAAATTTCCTCCATGACAAGGACGAACTGGAGCCGGTTTCTTCGCAGGAATTGCTGGCGCGCAGCCGCCAGGGCCAGGTCACGGTGCTCGACGTGCGACCACCGGAAGAGTTCGCCGCCGGCCACCTGCCCGATGCCATCAACATCCCGCTGCGTGAGTTGGAAAGTCGCCTGGCCGAGCTACCACGCCGGCGCCAGGTCGTAGCTTATTGCCGCGGCCCCTACTGCGTTCTGGCCTTCGAAGCCGTGGCGACGCTCAGGCGTCAGGGCTTCGACGCCCGCCGCCTCGAACAGGGCCTGCCGGAATGGCGCCGCGAGGGCCTGCCCGTGGCAAGCGGCCCAGACTAGGTCACATACCCATAAAATTGATTCCCAAAGGCGCTGGTTTGTGATTCAAGATTCCAAACGGTTGGAGTTTTGCTATGGCGCGTTTTGATTTGACGGATTTCGAGTGGTCGGTGATCCAGCCCTTGTTGCCGAACAAG
>PVBE012565968.1_pt1 | contig 65275 bp, 67 predicted proteins | sample 1631181 | NCBI WGS metagenome assembly PVBE01 (sample SAMN08397723, study PRJNA350692) | Marine metagenome, whole genome shotgun sequencing project. | isolation source: water | place: Pacific Ocean | collected 2012-04
AAACAAGGGGCTAGCCAGTTAAGGCTAACCCCTTGATTTATTTGGCTCCGGCGGCAGGACTCGAACCTGCGACATAGGGATTAACAGTCCCCCGTTCTACCAACTGAACTACGCCGGATTAAACTGGAGGCGCGGGCCGGAATCGAACCGGCGTAGACGGCTTTGCAGGCCGCTGCGTAACCACTCCGCCACCGCGCCAACCCCGTCCTGGCGGCGAAGGAGAGGGAACTTAGACCCTCGATTCCCGCCGGTCAAGACGCCGTGATCCGTTCACGCTTGCTATCCCAATGTAGTCACGATGAAGCGGCGATTCCAGGCACTGGATTCCTTGCGTCTCTGGCCTGAATGGTGGCGCGGAGCCGATTGAGGTGCATTGTGTTTGCGGCCACGTCGGATTATATAGCCCGGCGAATGATGTTTTGAAGAGCACTTCCAACGGAGTCGCAATGGATTACGACACTGTTCGTGTCAACATGGTGAAATGCCAGATCAAACCCAACAGGGTGACCGATTCCCTGGTCCTTGCGGCAATGGCTGAATTGCCGCGGGAAGCCTTCGTGCCGGACACGATGGCCGACATCGCTTATGTCGACGAGGCCGTCTGCATTGCCCAGGGACGCTACCTCATGGCGCCGTTGGTACTCGCCCGCCTTTTTCAAGCCGCCGAGATTCAGCCCAGCGACGTGGTTTTGGATATTGGTTGCGGCACCGGCTATGCAACGGCTGTGCTGGACCGTTTGGCTAGCGCCGTGGTCGCCTTGGAAAGCGACAGCGCCTTGGCGGCCAAGGCTACCGGCACCCTGACCGAATTGGGGATCGGCACTGTTGCCGTTGTCGAGGGACCGCTGGAGAAAGGCTATCCCAGACAGGCTCCCTATGATGTTATTTTTTTTAGCGGCGGCATTTCCGCCGTGCCGGCGGAGATTTCCGATCAGCTGGCCGAGGGCGGTCGCATGGTGGCGGTCGCCGGCGGCAACGGGTCCATAAAAACCATCGGCAAGGGTACGCTTTTCACGCGCCGCGGCGGGATCATTTCAAGCCGTGAAATCTTTGATGCTACAATCCCCCCATTGCCGGGGTTCGCGCCGCTTTCGGCTTTCCCCTTCTGACATCAGCACCTTCGAGCCGGTTAGGGAGGTTCGGTGGATCAACGGTAAGATCTTGGATGAGTTTGCCCCCGTGATCCCTTTGCCTTTGCGGGTTCGTGAAGATAGACTGTCGACGTTCTCAGGGGTGGAAAGCGAAATAACGTATGAATAAAATGTTGTCCGTCATCTTCTCTCTGTTGGCGGGATGGCTCGGACTGGTACAATCGGCCGAGGCGCAGACCCTCGAGGAGGCGCTTATCGCCGCTTATCTCAATAATCCCACCCTTCTTGCCCAGCGAGCCAAGCTACGTGCTGTCGACGAGCAAGTGCCCCAGGCATTGTCCAACTGGCGCCCGGAGATGGAGATTGAAAGCGATGCCGGTCTGTCTGCCGTCGCTTCCAACAGGGCGACGGGCACCGACCGTCATCAGCACCGTGAACCTCGTTCGCTGAGCCTGACTTTGAGCCAACCCATTTACCGCGGCGGGCGAACCCTGGCGGCGACCAGTGAGGCCAAAAATGCGGTCAAAGCCGAGCGCGCCCGTTTGCGGGACATCGAGCAGACCGTGCTTCTCGATGTAGTGACGGCCTATATGGACGTTTTTCGCGATCAGGCGGTGCTGGAACTCAACATCAACAACGAGCAAGTTCTGAAACGTCAACTCGAGGCGAGCCAGGACCGTTTCGAGGTCGGCGAGATCACCCGCACGGATGTTCACCAGGCTGAGGCCCGCTTGGCCCGCGCCACCGCTGATCGCATCCAAGCCGAAGGTGACCTGGTGGTCTCGCGCGCTTCCTATCGCAATACGGTTGGTGAAAGCCCCGGTAGGCTGATCCGGCACAAAACGCCCGCCGATATGCCCGCCAACGAAGCCGAGGCGATCAAGGCCGCGGCCACCGGCAATCCCAACGTGATCGAGGCCGAATTCGATGAAAGAGCTTCACTTGACAATATCGGCGAGGTTCGCGGCGAATTGCTGCCTTCTGTCGACCTCGAAGGTGTGGCGGACCGCTCTTTTAATTCCTCCGGCGAGGATAGCCGGATCGACACATATACGGCCAAGGTGACCCTGAGCATGCCACTCTATCAGTCGGGGTCCGTCTATTCGCGCCTGCGTGAAGCCCGCCAGACCGCGGCCGAACTGCGGCGGAAAATAGATCAGGCACGCCGCGACGCCACCGAGGAGACGACCCAGGCCTGGGAGGGAGTGCAAACGGCGCGTGCCCGAATCGAATCTTTTTTGTCGCAGATCAATGCCTCCGAGATCGCCCTCGAAGGCGTTCAACGCGAGGCTGCCGTTGGCTCGCGAACAGTGCTCGATATTCTCGATGCCGAACAGGAACTTTTGGACGCAAGGGTTGATTTTGTAAGGGCCGAGCGTGATGAAATGGTGGCGATTTTCGAACTGAAAAAAGCCATCGGTCAATTAACAGCGGGGCAATTGCAACTGCCTGTGGATTTATATGATCCAGAGGTTCATTATCGGCGAGTACGTAACAAATGGTTTGGCGGCGCCGTCCAGGGCGGTATCGGAGAAAACAGGTAAGCTGGCTAAAAAAAGCTGGTAACGATTCGGTAACTTCTTCTTGGCTAAGGTTCCATGACTCGAATGGATGATTGATGAGTGAAGAAGACGGACAAGTAGAAGGGGGTTCATCCCAAGGACCATCGATGGAGGATGTTCTCTCCTCCATACGGCGAATTTTATCCGAACCCGGAGCCGAAGCCGAGGATGAGCCTGAACCAGAACCCGAGTCTGATCCTGGGCCTGAGCCCGAACCAGAACCGGTACCAGAACCGGTACCGGAAGTAGTGCCGGAACCGGAAAATGTTCTTGAACTCACTTCGGCGATGATCGTGCCGCCGAAAACTATTGTTTCGGGGCAGACGACCGAGGAGTCAGCCGATATCCTTTCCGAACTGGCGCGCGCCATCCTCAATCAGCGGGATATGCAGATAGGCGGTAGTGCCCTGACTATCGAGGGGATGGTGCGGGAGATGTTGCGCCCGGTCCTACGGGAGTGGCTGGACCGTAATCTGCCCTACCTGATCGAACGTCTCGTCAAAAAGGAAATTGATCATATGATCAACCGGGCGGAAAAGCTGGATTTGTAAGCCTTCCGGCTTGACCTGATGGCAAAATCACATTAGCCCTATCGGGCTGGGAAATTCGACCGCATTCCACACCAGTAAAGGACGGTTCAGCGATGCTGGACAAAACCTATCGGCCCGTTGAGGTCGAGGAAAAACGTTATTCCGCCTGGCAGCGCTCGGACGCTTTTGCTTGTGGTCGGCGGCCTGACGCCGACCCTTATGCCATCGTCATCCCGCCGCCCAATGTCACCGGCAGCCTGCACATGGGTCATGCCCTCAACAGCACCTTGCAGGACATCATTACCCGCTACCGGCGCATGAAGGGCGATGATGTTCTTTGGCAGCCGGGTACCGATCATGCCGGCATCGCCACCCAAATAGTTGTCGAACGGCAACTGGAAAAGGACGACCTGAGCCGTCACCACCTTGGCCGCGAAAAGTTCGTCGAGCGCATCTGGAAATGGAAGGAAGAATCGGGTGGCGCCATCACTGACCAGCTCAAGCGCTTGGGCGCGTCGTGCGACTGGTCGCGTCAGCGCTTCACCATGGACGAAGGTCTGTCGTCAGCCGTCCGTAAGGTTTTCGTTGAGCTTTATAAAGAGGGCCTGATCTATCGGGATAAGCGGTTGGTCAACTGGGATCCCTTGTTGCACACCGCCATTTCGGACCTGGAGGTGGAGCAGCGCGAGGTCCATGGCCAGATGTGGTATTTCAGGTACCCTGTTGAAGACCGGCAAGGTGTTTTCGTTACCGTCGCCACTACCCGTCCAGAGACCATGTTGGGCGATACCGCCGTTGCTGTCCATCCCGATGATGATCGTTATCGGCATCTCATCGGCGCTAATTGTATCTTGCCTATTGCCGACCGGCCCATTCCCATCGTCGCCGACGAATATGCTGATCCGACCAAGGGCAGCGGCGCGGTGAAGATCACTCCGGCTCATGATTTTAACGACTTCGAGGTCGGCCGGCGCCACGATCTGGCGATGATTAACGTCTTGGACGGTGAGGCGCGGATGAACGACAACGCGCCGGAACATTACCGGGGTGTCGATCGCTTTGAGGCCCGCGACGCCATCGTCAAGGAAATGGAATCCCTGGGCTTCTTGGAAAAGATCGAGGATAACCTGATGATGGTGCCCTATGGGGACCGCTCTGGCGTTGTTATCGAACCCTGGCTTACCGACCAGTGGTTCGTCGATGCTGGGCGTCTTGCCGGGCCGGCCATCGAGGCGGTGGAGAAGGGCGACACCCGGTTTGTGCCAAAGCAGTGGGAGAAAACTTATTTCGAGTGGATGCACAACATCCAGCCCTGGTGCATCTCCCGGCAGATTTGGTGGGGGCATCAGATTCCCGCTTGGTACGGGCCAGATGGCGAAGTCTTTGTCGAAATGTCGGAGGAGAAGGCTCTGGAGGCTGCTGGCGAGCATTACGGCAAGGAGGTGAAACTGGTCCGCGACGACGACGTTCTCGATACTTGGTTCTCATCGGCGCTGTGGCCGTTCTCGACCCTCGGCTGGCCCGCCGATTGCCCCGAGGTCAAGCGTTACTATCCCACCGACGTCCTGGTAACTGGTTTTGATATCATTTTCTTCTGGGTCGCCAGGATGATGATGATGGGGCTGCATTTCCTCGGCTCCGTGCCGTTTCATACTGTTTACATTCATGCCCTGGTCCGCGACGAGAAGGGGCAAAAAATGTCGAAATCAAAGGGCAATGTCATCGATCCTATCGAGTTGATCGATAAATACGGAGCCGATGCGTTGCGTTTCACGCTGACTGCTTTCGCCGCCCAGGGCCGCGATGTCAAGATGTCGGAAAGCCGGGTCGAGGGCTACCGTAATTTTGCCACCAAGCTATGGAACGCGGCACGGTTTTGCCAGATCAACGGCTGCGATCTCGGGCCCGGTTTTGATCCGCTCTCGGCCGGTTTGACGGTTAATCGTTGGATTATAGGCAAGCTCGCCGAAACCGCCACCACGACCACCGCTGCCATCGAAGACTATCGTTTCAACGAGGCGGCGGCGGCGCTTTATCAATTCACCTGGGGAACCTTTTGCGACTGGTACCTGGAATTTACCAAACCCATATTCCAGGGTACCGACGGTAAGGCCGTCAAGGAAACCCGCGCCGTCACTGCCTGGATCCTCGAGCGGCTTTTGCATTTGCTTCACCCCATCATTCCCTACATTACCGAGGAACTGTGGCAAGAGTTGACGATTGAGAGCCATGGCCCCTTGATTACCGCCCCATGGCCGGACCTGACGGCAACGCTGATCGATGAAGCGGCGGCGGAGGAAATGGACTGGGTGGTGCGCCTGATCTCCAACGTTCGAGCCATTCGCGCCGAGATGAACGTCCCGGCGGCGGCGAAAACCCCACTTTTGCTCAAGGACTTGAGCGCCGCCTCTACGGCTCGCATGGAAACCCATCGCGATCTCATTATCACACTGGCGCGGCTGGCGTCGATCGAACCCTTGGACGGCGGAGCGCCGAAAGGCGCCGTCCAGGATGTCCTTGACGAAGCGACGGTGATTCTGCCCCTTGCCGAGGTAATCGACATGGTGGCGGAAAAGGCCCGCCTGGGGAAGGAAATTGCAAGGCTTGACGGCGAAATCGACAAACACGACCGCAAGCTCGCCAACGCCAATTTCACCGCCAAGGCACCGGCAGCCATTGTCGATACCGAACGCCAGCGCCGCGCCGAAGCGGACCGGGCGCGAAGCAAACTCGCCGAGGCCTTGAACCGCCTGGCTTCGATGTAGCACCGCTCGCCGAGGCGGCGGTCGATGGTATCAATGAAACAAGGCTAGAATGGAATTGATTGTCTATTGCCTTTCGTTCGAGGTGGCGCTCAAGGCCGGACCCGACGTCGCCGATGTCACCGGCGAAATTAGCCGTATCGTCGCCGCCTCCGGTGTTGGCGAGGGCTCGGCTCACGCCACGGTCATCGGCTCGACCGGCTCGCTAACCACTATCGAGTATGAAGCGGGAGCGGTGGAGGATTTCAAGCGGGCCATCGAGCGGCTGGCGCCGCCGGGAATCGAATACGCCCACGAACTGGCTTGGCACGACGGTAATGGCCATAGTCACGTCCAGGCGGCACTGATGGGGCCGTCGCTGGTGCTGCCGGTCCGCGGCGCAAACGTCCGCCTCGGAACCTGGCAACAGGCCGTCCTTGTCAACCACGATGCCCGCGCCCGACAAAGAACCGTCGAGGTTACGATCCTGGGTCAGGGATAAGGCAATTTTGAGGCCGTTGCCAGTGCTCGTGGGGGGGTAAGCGCCGATGGACGCGGCGGCGGATCGGCGTTACGTTAATGACGCCTTAATGAATAACCTGAACAATCGGCGTCAACGGGAATTAAGTTCGAATGACTGTCATGTCGTGGACAGATTGGAAATTATGGTTTTCGTTTCATGGCCGGGCCTTGCGGCCAATCATCTAGATGGCGCGGTAATTGGCGTTTCCCGTATCGGACGGGTGGGAAATGGTGATGGCTGACGAAGACGATTCACAAGACGCCGACGCTGACGCTGACGCCGACGCCGACGTTCCAACTCCGGATGCCGACAACGAAGTGCTTGCCCCCGCCGATGCCAAGGTCAAGATCGAAGCCGCCTACAATGTTTCCATCGACATCATCGCCGTTCTCGGAACGGCGTCCATGAAAGTAGGCCAGATTCTCAAATTAGGCCGTGGCACTGTCGTCGAGTTGGACCGGTGCGTCGGCGATTCGATTGAGCTTCGCGCCGAAAATCAGCTGGTGGCCAAGGGCGAGGTGGTTGTCATCGAAGACACGCTGGGCATTACCATAACCGAGGTCATCAAAAGGTAAAGAAATTCGGTGACAGCATACTTAATTCCAGTTATTTGGACAACCTCTAGGCACTCTGTCAGCGAATTTAAGGGTTCATAGAGCCATATGGTATAGGAGCTCTCGTGCATCCATTGCGGATGAGCGTCAAAGCCGCTTGTGGGTGGCGTTCGACGAGGATACGGACCTTCCTTGCCAAAGAGGCGTTGAGCTGGGAATCAACCTTGTTGACGTCGATAGTACCGACGTCGGTCGCGGCTTTGATTGCAGGCGGATTGTCTTTATTGATGCTTACCGCCATGCCCTTATCCCGCCAGGAGCGTTTTCCGCCACAGTTCAAAGGCGCTCTTCTTGCCGCCGCTCCAATGCTTTCCACCCATTCAAACATGGCAATTCCCATGGCCATTGGCCACCCCATGGCCGTGTCGCTGATTGGATGGAACCGGTGAGGGGATTGGAGGGCGCATGAACCCTTTGATGCCGAGAAAAAACCCCTTGCTGCAGGACGAACCGCCACCGCCGGTGGACGCGCATGGAAATCCGCCGGTGGAGCAACGGGCGGACTTCGTGGTCAAGCGTTTGGAGTAATTCATCCGCGAAGGCCGCACCGATAGCGAGGGTTTCTCGTTTCGCCAGTGGCAAGACATGGCACGGACGGAAATCGCCAACGCCCTCATCGCCGCCGAAAACAGCACCCAAGACGATGATGTGGTGACAAAAAAGACTGCTATTCAGCATCGCTTACGCCCTGGTCACCATCGGTTTCTGGGGAGCCGCCATGGCCTTCGACAAGGCCAACTACCTGGTTACCGCCATCATCTGCGGCATCGCCGGCTTTTGGTTGTTCGCCATCGTTGGGGAATGGCAAATCCGCAAGGCGGTGAAAGCGCATACAGCCCGCAAACGTGCTAAAGGCCTGCGCCGGGTGGAAAACCTGACGCGGCGGATTAGACAGATGGAAAAGGAACTCAAAAGCGAGGAAAAGCAACTGGAGGAGCAGCTTAAAAAAGAGTTTAAAAAGGTGGTGAAAAAGAAATTCGACGGCGAGATTGATTTTTGATCTCTTTCAGGCTGTAAAGTCGGCTAACCTCGAATCCCTGTTGGCTCGGAGGCGACGGGCAACAACAAGAAAGGATGACCGGAATGCCAGAATATCGCTCAAGGACATCAACGCACGGCCGCAACATGGCCGGCGCGCGCGGTCTGTGGCGCGCCACAGGCATGACCGATGATGACTTCGGCAAGCCGATCATCGCCGTTGTCAACTCCTTCACCCAGTTCGTTCCGGGTCATGTGCATTTGCGGGACTTAGGCTCATTGGTGGCTGGCCAAATCGAGGCGGCGGGCGGTGTTGCCAAGGAGTTCAACACCATTGCCATCGACGACGGCATCGCCATGGGCCACGGCGGCATGCTCTATTCGCTTCCAAGCCGGGAAATCATTGCCGATTCGGTGGAATACATGCTCAACGCCCATTGCGCAGACGCCATGGTCTGCATTTCCAACTGCGACAAGATCACGCCCGGCATGCTGATGGCGGCCATGCGTCTCAATATTCCGACGGTGATGGTTTCCGGCGGTCCGATGGAGGCCGGCAAGGTCCGCGTCGGCGGCGAGGAAAAGACGGTCGATCTGATCGATGCGATGATCGAGGCCGCCAATCCGCAAACTTCCGACGAACTCGCCTTGGCCTATGAGCGCTCGTCTTGCCCCACCTGCGGGTCCTGTTCGGGCATGTTTACGGCCAATTCCATGAACTGCCTGGCCGAGGCAATCGGCCTTGCCTTACCTGGTAACGGCAGTCTTTTGGCCACCCACGCCACCCGCAGGGAGTTGTTTATAAGAGCCGGTCACCTGATCGTGGAATTATGCAAGCGCCACTACGAAAACGAGGATAGTACGATCCTGCCACGTGCCGTCGCAAGTTTGGCGGCTTTCGAGAACGCGATGAGCGTCGATATTGCCATGGGCGGGTCCACCAATACCGTTTTGCACTTGCTCGCCATGGCTTGGGAGGCGGGTGTCGATTTTACCATGAAGGACATAGACCGGTTGTCACGCCGGATTCCCAATTTGTGCAAGGTAGCTCCATCTTCATCGGATTATCATCTGGAAGACGTGCATCGGGCCGGCGGCATCATGGCGATTCTCGGTCAGTTGGAGAAAGGCGGCCTTATCAACCGCGACGTGCCGACGGTGCATACACCGACCATGGGCGAGGCAATCGACGCCTTTGATATTTCCCGCGCCGACGGCGAGGCGGTGCAACGTTTTTTCATGGCGGCCCCGGGCGGCGTGCCGAGCTTGCAAGCATTCAGCCAATCAAATTTCTACAATTCCCCCGACCTCGACCGCCAAGCGGGCTGCGTGCGCGACATCGGGCACGCCTATTCCGCCGACGGCGGCCTCGCCGTTCTTTTCGGCAACATTGCCGTTGATGGCTGCATCGTCAAAACCGCCGGTGTCGGCGCCGGAAACTTGACGTTTTCCGGCCCGGCCGTCGTTACCGAAAGCCAGGAAGACGCTAATGCCAAAATCCTAGGCGGCAAGGTCAAGAAGGGTGACGTTGTCATTATCCGTTACGAAGGCCCCCGCGGCGGCCCCGGCATGCAGGAAATGCTCTATCCGACGAGTTACCTCAAGTCCGTTGGCCTCGGCAAGGACTGCGCCCTTGTCACCGACGGCAGGTTTTCAGGCGGTACGTCGGGCCTGTCCATTGGCCATGTCTCGCCGGAAGCCGCCGCCGGTGGCGCCATTGGCCTTATCGAGGAGGGGGATATCATTGATATCAATATTCCAGGCCGCTCGATCAACGTCGCTCTCGACGAGGGCGTCCTCGCCGAACGCCGCAAAACGATGGAGGGCAGGGGGGCGAAAGTCTGGCGGCCGACCAAGCGCCACCGCCAAGTCTCGGCCTCCTTGCTGGCTTATGCCGCCTTGACCACCAGCGCATCAAAAGGCGCTGTCAGGGATGTCCATCAAGCCGATGATCTTGATTGATGCTCCTTGGTATAAAGCGGCGGGATCAATCCCTCAGTCCGCACCACGCCGGCGTGTGATCCGAGGTTTTCTCCCGGCCCCGCCAGTGGCGGTCGATTTGGCAGACTTCGAGGCGGTCGGTGGCCTGGGGCGAGAGCAAGAGATGGTCGATACGCGCGCCCTGGTCCCGGGACCAGGCGCCACCGCGGTAATCCCACCAACTGTAATGCCCGCCTTCCGGGTTTAGCGCCCGGAAGGCGTCGGTCAGTCCAAGGTGCATGATTTTGCGCAAGGCGGCACGGGATTCAGGGCGAAATAAGGCATCGTCTCGCCATTTTTCGGGATCGTAAACGTCATCCGCCTCCGGAATGACATTGTAATCGCCGCCGAGCACACAGGCGTCCTCGCCGGCGAGCAAAGTCCGGACATGGGCGTAAAGGCGTTCCATCCAGGCCAGCTTGTAGGTGTATTTTTCACCCGGCGCTGGGTTGCCGTTGGGGAGGTAAATGGAGGCGACGCGGACATTTCCCGTCACTGCCTCGAGGTAGCGGGCCTGGGTGTCTGTTTCGTCTCCCGGCAGGGAGGTCCGCTCCACCTCGATGGGATGTTTGGACAGCACGGCGACGCCGTTATAGGTCTTTTGCCCGACAACAGCGATATTATATCCGAGATCGCTGATTTCCATCTCCGGGAAGGCCTCGTCCAAGCACTTGATTTCCTGCAGTAGCGCTACGTCGGGGGAGGTGTCGGCAAGCCAGTCGAGCGCGACCGGCAGCCGCGCCTTGATGGAATTGACATTCCAGGTAGCAATTTTGATCATCGGCTTGACGTCTTTGAACGGCCGGATATCCTGGTTTCTAGCAGTTTTCAATGCCGCTCAAAGTAGAGTTGACAAAGGCGGGTCGTTCTTAAGGCGTCACATGCCAAGGGAGGCATCAATGGGTGGTGACGCCGCCGACATCCTCGTCGTCCGGGGTGGCGTTGGCCAATCGGCTTGCTTCCAACTCGGCTTTCTCGTCCCATTCGATGGCAGTGAGCTTCGAAACCAGGGCATTTTCCAGCACTTCGTCAACGGTGGCGACCGAGATCAGTGTCAATCCCCGTTTGACGTTGTCGGGAATCTCTGCCAGATCCTTTTCGTTTTCCTGGGGTATCAGCACCGTTGAAATTCCGCCGCGCAAAGCCGCCAGCAGTTTCTCCTTGAGGCCGCCGATCGGAAATACCCGTCCGCGAAGGGTGACTTCTCCGGTCATGGCGACATCCTTGCGCACGGCGATGCCGGTGAGCACGGAAACAATGGACGTCACCATGGCGACCCCCGCCGACGGGCCGTCCTTTGGCGTTGCTCCTTCCGGCACATGAACGTGGATATCCTTTCGGGTAAAGAGCGTAGGCGCGATGCCGAACTCGACGGCCCGCGACTGGACATAGGACTTAGACGCCTGAATCGACTCCTGCATGACATCGCCCAACTTGCCGGTGATCGTCATCCTGCCCTTGCCGGGCACCATTACCGCCTCGATGGACAGCAACTCGCCGCCAACTTCGGTCCAGGCGAGCCCAGTGGTGACGCCCACCAGGTCTTCCGATTCGATCTCACCGAAACGATGGCGGCGAACGCCTGAGTATTTGCCGAGATTGCGCCGGGTAATATTGATTCCCGACCGATCCCCCATAAGGATTTCCTTGATCGCCTTGCGGGTCAGGTTGGCGATTTCGCGTTCCAAATTGCGGACGCCCGCTTCGCGCGTATAAAAGCGGATGATGTCTCTGATGGCGGCGTCGGAAATGGACCACTCATTTTTTTTCAAGCCATGCGCCTTGATCTGCTTGATGAGTAAGTGGCGCTTGGCGATCTCGACTTTCTCGTCCTCGGTGTAGCCGGAGATACGGATGATCTCCATGCGATCCAGCAAGGGCGGGGGAATGTTCATGGTGTTGGCGGTGGTGATGAACAGAACGTCTGACAGGTCGTAGTCGACCTCCAGATAGTGGTCGTTGAAGGTGGAATTCTGTTCGGGATCAAGGACTTCGAGAAGCGCCGAGGAAGGATCGCCGCGCCAGTCGTGGCCCATCTTGTCCACCTCGTCGAGAAGAAACAGCGGGTTGGAGGCCTTGGCTTTTTTCATGCCCTGGAGAATCTTGCCGGGCATGGAACCGATGTAAGTGCGCCGGTGGCCGCGGATTTCGGATTCGTCGCGCACCCCCCCTAAAGACATGCGCACGAATTTGCGTCCCGTCGCCCGGGCGATGGATTTTCCCAATGATGTCTTGCCGACTCCCGGCGGCCCGACTAGGCACAGGATTGGCCCCCTGATCTTGTTGGTGCGATGCTGCACAGCCAGATATTCGAGGATTCTCTCTTTGACTTTTTTGAGGCTGTAATGATCGGCATCGAGGATTTGCTGGGCTAGCAGGATATCCTTCTTGATTCTTGTCGGTTTTTTCCACGGAATGTTCAGCATCCAGTCGAGGTAGTTTCGGACCACCGTGGCCTCGGCGGACATGGGGCTCATGTTACGGAGTTTTTTCAGCTCGGAAGTCGCCTTTTCGCGGGCTTCCTTGGTGAGCTTGGTCTTCTTGATCTTGCCTTCGAGTTCCGCCACTTCGTCGCGGCCGTCCTCGGTTTCACCCAGTTCTTTCTGTATAGCTTTCAGCTGTTCGTTCAGGTAGTATTCTCTCTGGGTTTTTTCCATCTGCCGCTTGACCCGGTGGCGAATCTTTTTTTCCACCTGCAAGACGCCGATTTCGGATTCCATGAATGCGAAAACCTTCTCGAGGCGCTCGGCGACCGTTTCCATTTCCAGCAAGATTTGCTTTTCCGAAATTTTTAGCGCCAGGTGTGAAGCCACTGTATCGGCGAGTTTGCTTGAATCCTCAATCTGATTGATGGAGACCAAGGCCTCGGGGGGGATCTTTTTGTTGAGCTTGATATATTGCTCAAACTGCGACACCACCGAACGGGAAAGTGCCTCAGACTCCTGGACGTCGCTCTCGTTTTCGCCGGTCAGCACCGCCTCGGCTTGGAAAAATGATTCATTATCGGCATAGCGGATGATGCGGGCGCGTTGTCCACCTTCAACCAAAACCTTGACCGTCCCGTCGGGTAGCTTGAGAAGCTGCAAGACGGTGGAAACGGTGCCGACGGAATAGATGTCGTTCGTTGTCGGGTCGTCCTGGGCGGCATTTTTTTGGGCGACAAGCAGGATTTGCTTGTCATCCTTCATGACATCTTCCAGGGCATGCACCGATTTTTTGCGGCCGACAAACAGCGGCACGATCATATGGGGAAAAACGACGATGTCCCGTAAAGGCAAGACAGGATATAATTCACCGTGCTCCGTGAGAATCAACGTATCGCTTTCTGACATGGCAACCCTTTGATGTTATTTATTTTAGGTTCCGGAAAATAGGATTGGCATCCGGGTCGGTATCTTGTTTGCCGACATTGTCGGCGCCCACCACGTTTTGCTTTGATGGGAGGGATCAGTTACGCGCTGTTTTCCACTTCCTGGTGGCGTTTGGAGTAGATGTAGAGTGGCTTGCTGTTATCTTCGGCGACCTCACGATTGATGACCACTTCCTCGACATCTTCCATACCTGGGAGTTCATACATGGTATCCAAAAGGATACTTTCCAAGATCGAGCGCAGGCCGCGGGCGCCGGTTTTTCTGTCGACGGCTCTTTTGGCGATGGCCTTAAGGGCGCTCTCGGCAAAGGAGAGGTTGACGGTTTCCATCTCGAATAACTGCTGATACTGCTTGACGAGAGCATTCTTAGGCTTGGTCAGAATTTCCACCAGGGCCCCTTCGTCCAGGTCGTCCAAGGTGGCAAGGACCGGCAGCCGACCGACAAATTCTGGGATTAAGCCAAATCTGAGCAAATCCTCGGGTTCGACATCGCGGAGGATTTCACCCGTTTGGCGATCATCGGCGGCGCGCACGTCGGCGCCGAATCCGATGCTCATCCCCTTGCCCCGTGCCGAAATAATCTTGTCGAGACCGGAAAAGGCGCCGCCGCAAATGAACAGGATGTTGGTGGTGTCCACCTGCAGAAACTCTTGCTGTGGATGCTTGCGGCCGCCTTGGGGCGGCACGCTGGCCACCGTGCCCTCCATGATTTTCAATAGTGCTTGTTGTACGCCTTCGCCCGATACGTCCCGGGTGATTGACGGATTGTCGGATTTGCGGGAAATCTTGTCTACTTCGTCGATATAGACGATGCCCCGCTGGGTCCTCTCGACGTTGTAGTCGGCAACCTGCAGCAGTTTGAGAATAATATTCTCAACATCTTCGCCGACATAGCCGGCCTCGGTCAGGGTGGTGGCGTCGGCCATGGTGAAGGGGACGTCCAGAATCCGCGCTAGAGTTTGCGCCATCAAGGTTTTTCCGCATCCCGTCGGACCGATGAGCATAATGTTGGATTTGGCCAATTCCACGTCATCGTTTTTGGTGCTGTGATTCAAGCGTTTGTAATGATTATGCACGGCTACCGACAACACCCGCTTGGCATGGTCTTGCCCGATCACATAGTCATTAAGGACCTGGCATATCTCGGAAGGGCTGGGAACGCCGTCATCGGATTTAACAAGGCTGCTCTTGTGCTCCTCGCAGATGATGTCCATGCACAATTCGACGCATTCATCGCAGATGAATACAGTCGGGCCGGCAATTAATTTACGTACCTCGTGCTGGCTTTTGCCGCAAAAGGAACAATAAAGAGTATTTTTCGAATCGCTGCCGGTGGGCTTGCTCATGGATTCACCGTTTGAAAGGCCGGGTTGCCCTTTCTCATGTTAGCCGTTGGCGCGGTGGGCGTACAATCTTCAATCTTCCATTGTACCTGGTTGCAATGGGTGGAATTTCCATTTTGGCCGAGGTTTGGCTTAACAATTGTAATATATGCGTACAAAGGATCCGTTTCATTAAATTTTTATGATCGAGCTTGCGACGAAGATTAGTCGGTCAATCCTTTTGATTTCCTTTACGCCCGCCCTGATCATTGTCGTCGTTATCTTCCCCATCGTCGTCCAGAGGCAAGCGTTTGGCCACAACCTCATCGATAAGGCCGAATTCCTGGGCTTCGTCCGGGGTCATGAAGCGGTCGCGCTCGACAGCGGATTCGACCGCCTCCAAGGGTTGGCCAGTATGTTCGACATAGATCTTATTGAGCCGGTCCCTGAGCGCCAGAATCTCCTTTGCCTGGATTTCGATGTCGCTGGCCTGCCCGGAGATGCCGCCGGAGGGTTGGTGAATCATGATCCGGGAATTGGGCAACGCGAAACGCTTTCCTTGGGTGCCGGCGGCCAACAAGAACGAACCCATGGACGCCGCCTGGCCGATACAGACGGTAGAGACATCGGGCCGAATGTAGCGCATGGTATCGTATATGGCGAGGCCCGAGGTGACGATGCCGCCCGGTGAGTTGATATAGAAAGAGATGTCCTTGTTGGGGTTGTCCGATTCCAAAAAAAGAAATTGGGCACAGACCAGACTTGCCAGTTCATCGCTTACGCCGCCGGTGAGAAAGATAATCCGCTCCTTCAATAGGCGCGAATAGATATCGAAGGCACGCTCTCCCCGATTGGTCGTCTCAACGACCATCGGGACAAGTGTGTTCAAGCTGGTCTTGACCACATCCCTCATTAGCTAAACTTCTCCTTTCCCGCTGATTCCATAGACTTTCCGACCCTATTTTCGGCGTTTTACTGGATCAGCGTTATTTTTTCCCGGCCGCCGTCCGCTTGGAAGCTGCCTTTTTGGCCACCGGCTTTTTCTTTTTCCCCTTGGCGGTCTTGGTCCGGCTTTTGGTTTTAGCCGCCGGCGCAGGGGTTTTTTCTGGTTCCGCCATAAGTTCGTCGATCGAGACCTTTTTTTCGTCGATCTTGGCATGTTCCAGAATGAAATCGACAACCTTGTTCTCTAGCAATGGCTCCCTGATCCTCTCAAGGGCATCTGGAGTGGTCTTGTAGAATTCGAGGATTTCATGCTCCCGCCCCGGGTGATCCCGCGCTTCCTTCATTATGGCCTTGTTGATTTCCTGCTGGCTGACGTGAAGGTCGTTGCGGCGGCCCACCTCGGACAGCAGAATCCCAAGTCGGACGCGGCGCTCGGCGATGGATTGGAACTCGACTTTCAGGTTCTCATAGGTTTTGCCCTTAATTTCTTCGTCTTCCGGGTTGGTTTTAAGGACTTCCGCATATTGCGCCCAGATAGAGGCCGTTTCCTGTTCGAGCAAGCCTTCGGGAATTTCAAAGTCATGGCCGGCGGCAAGGGTATCCAGCAAACTCCGCTTAAGCCGTTGATGCGATACCTCCTCGAAGTGGCGGTCTAACTCCCCGTGAAGGCTTTCTTTCAACTCCCGCAGGCTTGACTTGCCTGTTTTCTTGGCCAGTTCATCATCGATGGGGGCTGGTTTCGAGCTTTGCAGTTCCTTTATGGTGACGTCGAACTCGGCCTCCTTGCCGACCAAATCGGTCGCCCCGTATTCAGCGGGAAAGGTGACCTTCACAACCACTTGATCCCCAGCCTTGGCGCCTACCAACTGGTCTTCGAAACCGGGAATGAAGCTGCCTGAACCGAGATCAAGGACATAATCCTCGGCCTTGCCGCCGGGAAATTCCTTGCCGCCTACCTTGCCGACGAAATCAATGACCGCGATATCGCCGGTTTTGGCGCCGCGTTTGGTGGTCAGCTTCTCGGAGGTTTTGAAGTCATTGGCCAAGCGCTCAAGGGCATGGTCGATTCGGCTCTGGTCGGCAACAGCCGTCAGGCGCTGCAGTTTGATCTTGCTGAAATCACCGGGCTCGACCACCGGCACCACTTCAATGGCCATGGTGTATTCCAGATCGCCGCCGTCTTCGAATGTGGTGATCTTGATCTTTGGCTGCAAAGCTGGCTGCAAATCCCGTTCGGACAGAATCTTGGATGAAGCGTCGTTGATTGCTTGCTCCATGACCTCGCCTCTGACCGATGGGCCGAATTTTTTCTTCAGAACGGGGATCGGTGCCTTGCCGGGCCGAAAGCCGGGCAACTGGGCGGTCCGCGCCAGTTCTTTCAAGCGGCCGTGGACCTGCGCTTCGATTTCACTGGCCGCGACGGCAATCTTGAAATGCCGTTTCAAGCCTTCGGATTTTGTTTCCGTAACTTTTATGGATTGTTCAGTATTCATTTTTCCAAAACCGTGACGACCCGTGTTTGCAAGGGAGGAATGTAGGACAGGCCTGGTGCGGGCGGAGGGACTTGAACCCCCAAGGCGTTTCCGCCACCAGGACCTAAACCTGGCGTGTCTACCAATTCCACCACGCCCGCCACTTTTACCAAAACTTTGGACGGGGCGCGAATCTAAGAACCATTAGCCATCCCTGTCAATCGCTTCGCTAACCCGTCCGCACACGCGCTCAATCGTGTTTGCACCGTTATACACAATTCATCAGCCTCCTTTCGAATTTACAGCTCGGCGATAATCCGAGGCATTGTCTCCGGCAGGTCTTCCGCAATCAGGCCGGGACCGAAGGCCGTCGCCGCTTTTCCATGCAGCCAGACGGCGGCGCAGGCGGCATCGAAAATATCCATTCCCTGGGCTATAAGGCCAGCGGCGATTCCGGCCAGCACATCGCCTGTTCCCGCCGTCGCCAAATCGGGTGGAGCGGTGGCGTCGATTACGGCCAATCCGTCGGGAGCGGCGATGGCCGTATCGGCCCCTTTTAGCAGGACCACCGCGCCGCTTTGCTTGGCGGCGGCCCGGGCGCGCGCCAGTTTACCCCCATCGCCGGTGAACAGGCGCCGGAATTCGCCTTCATGGGGGGTCAGCAGGCAGGGCGATCGGATGGCGTCGAACAGGCGTTGCGGCGCATCTTGAAAGACGGTGAGCGCGTCAGCGTCGAGCAGGCAAGTTTTTTCCGCTTGCAAGGCGGCCAAAACGCGTCGGCGGGTCGGTTCGTTGATTCCGGCACCGGGACCCGCGAGGACGGCGTTGCGGTGTGGATCGGATATAAAGTCCTCGAACCCGGCGTCATCATTTATCGGCTTGACCAGGGTGCCAGGATCACCGGCCGCGTAAATCGCAAAAGCTTCGGACGGCGCGGCAATGGTTACAAGTCCGGCCCCGGCCCGTCTCGCCGCGCGGGCCGCCAAACGCGCCGCGCCGGTCATTTCGGTTCCGCCCATGACCACCAAGTGACCACGGCTGTATTTGTTGCCTTCGGCCATGGGCCGGGGATAGCGGTGCCGCCACCAAGAAGGATCATTGGCGAAGGTTTTCGGCGTGATGCTTTCGAACACGGATTGAGGGATGCCGATGTCGGCTATTTCAACATCGCCGCAAAGGACCCGCCCCGGCAGCAAAAGGTGACCCGGCTTGGCGCGGAAAAAGGTGATGGTGAGCGTCGCCCTGGGCGCCGTCCCCAAGACCTCGCCCGTATCTCCGTCGACGCCGCTGGGAATGTCGATGGTGACGCAGTCCATTTTCCGGGCGTTGACGGCGTCGATGACGGTTTTGGCGGCGCCCTCCAAAGGGCGCGTCAGCCCGGCGCCAAAGAGAGCGTCGACAACCAACCGGTGGTCTTCGAGAACATCTACCTTGAGCTCGGCTATCGTTCCCTGCCAACGCTTGGCGTTGACGGCGGCATCGCCGGTGAGTTTTTTAAGCGAACCCAGTAACGCCAGACGCACCGGCCAGCCGTCTTCCCGCAGCAACCGCGCCACCACGAAGCCGTCGCCACCGTTGCTGCCGGGACCGCAAAGAACGGCTACCGGCTGTCGCTCCCAGCGATGGCGGATGCCGTTGGCAACGGCACGTCCCGCCGCCTCCATCAACTCCACACCGGGGACACCGCCGGCCGTGGCCCGGGCGTCGGCCTGGTATGTTTCCTCCACCGAGAGCAAGGCGTGATCGTTCATGGACGTACAAGGATACCGAGATGCCACAAGATCACTATAGCAGGTTGGCCTGCCCCCACTAAGTGGTCCACCGCTTAAGTTAGAGTTTGGCGCGGTTTAAGCTTAGATCATCCGGACTTGAGCGCAACCCGCAACTGCCACAGTTACGAGGCGATGGATTTCCACGAACAAACGCGCCGCGCTCAGGAGAAAATGCAGGAAGGCTTGAAAAAGGGAAAGACCTGCATCGAATGCCATAAGGGCATCGCCCACCAGCTTCCCGAAAATTTTTAGGAGGACTAGGGCCTGTTGAAAATTGGTTAATTGCCAACGGGTCCTAGGCGAAGGCTTGGTGGCGGTCTATATATATGCGCCCGCCACGCTGGCGGCGGTGTAATCGGTGCGAGGAAGGTTCGGATGAGGGTTCTGGTGATGGGTGCCGGCGTCATCGGCGTCACCACCGCCTATTATCTCGCCCGCGCCGGTCGGCAAGTAACGGTGATCGACCGCCGACCGGGCGTCGGCCTCGAGACCAGCTTCGCCAACGGCGGGCAGGTATCGGTCAACCACGCCACCCCTTGGGCAGAGCCATTAGCGCCGCTGAAGATGCTAAAATGGTTGGGACGCGCCGACGCACCATTGCTTTTTCGGCTGCGCGCCGATCCCGCCCTGTGGGCTTGGTCCTTGCGGTTTTTAGGCAATTGCACGGCCGGACGGGCTCGCATCAACACCGAACGGGCGCTCAGGCTCGCCCTCTACAGCCGCCAGTCCTTGATTGAGTTGCGCGAGGAAACCGGCATCGAGTACGACCAGTCGAAGCGGGGAATTCTCCACATCTACCGCGACGCCAGAGAATTTGGCAAGGCCCGGCGGCAAACTGAATTGATGACCCGCTTGGGCTCCCTCCGCCGCGTTCTCGACGCCGAGGGCTGCGTCGCCGTCGAGTCGGCACTCGGCGCATCCAGGGACAAGCTGGCCGGTGGCACCTATAGCCCCGACGACGAAAGCGGCGATGCTTACAAATTTACCGTCTGCCTGGCCGATATGTGCAAGGACCAGGGCGTTGAGTTCCGCTACGGTGTCACCATCCGCCGCCTCCTCGCAGACGGCCGGCGACTTACCGGCGTCGACACCGACGGCGGCGTTCTTGCCGCCGATCTCTACCTACTGGCGCTGGGTAGCTACAGCCCTCTTCTGGTCAAGCCTTTGGGTTTGGCGCTCCCCATCTACCCGGCCAAGGGCTATTCGCTCACCATGCCGGTGAAAGACCACGGCAAGGCGCCGGAGGTGAGCCTCACCGACGACGAACACAAACTGGTCTTCAGCCGTTTGGGTCAAAACCTGCGGGTTGCTGGAACGGTGGAATTTGTCGGCTATGACACCTCCGTGCCGGAGGCGCGCTGCCGTCCCATCCTGAAAACGGCGCTGGAGCTGTTTCCGGACAGCTGTGACGCCGGGGCAGCCGAATTTTGGTCCGGCCTGCGCCCGGCGACGCCGGACGGCGCGCCGGTGATCGGCAAGACCCCTTACGCCAATCTCATTCTCAATACCGGTCACGGCACATTGGGCTGGACGATGGCTTGTGGTTCGGGGCGCGCCGTCGCCGACCTTATCAGTTGCCGCCAGCCCGAGATTGATCTCAGTGGCCTAGGCCTGGAACGGTTTGGTTAATTGAGGTAGATCAGGCGCTCGTCCAAAACTCAATGCATGCGAGAGGTTCCATGACACCAGACGATGTCGAGATCATCGAGAAGACTAGGCTCTACCAGGGCTTTTTCCGGGTCGACCACTATCGCCTGAAACACCGTCTGTTCGGAGGCGGTTGGAGCGGCGAGATGTCGCGAGAGATTTTTGAGCGGCGGCATGCCGTCACCGCCATCCTTTATGATCCTGACCTGGATAAACTGGTGTTTGTTGAACAGTTCCGTCCCGGTGCCTTCGCCGCCTTGTCGTCTCCTTGGTTCGATTCAGGCTTTTCTCCTTGGTTGGTGGAATTCATCGCCGGAATCATTGAGGAGGGAGAAACACCCGAGGACGTGGCTCGCCGCGAGGCGGTCGAGGAAGCCGGCTGCGAAATTCAGGAACTCGTCCCTGTTTGCCATTATCTTTCCAGCCCTGGCGGTTCTTCCGAATCCATTTTCGTATTCTGCGGACGGGTCGATGCCTCGAACGCTGGCGGCGTCTATGGTCTGAGCGAGGAACACGAGAACATGCGTGTTCTCCCGGTGCCGGTGGCCGAAGCCTGGCAATGGTTGGAATCAGGAAAATTCCGCAACGCCATGACCCTGATCGGCATGCAATGGTTCAAGATGAATCACGGTAGCTTGCGTGTCCGCTGGCGGCGGGATGAGGCAAAGCCAGGGTTGAACGGGGCGGGCCGTGGACCTTGATCGCTTTTCGCTCCGCCGTTAATCTTCGCCGCCCTGGCTTCTTCAAGAGTATTTCCCTCCATGGATGTTCGCGACGGATTTATCGGGACCATCGGCAATACGCCGTTGATTCGCCTTCACCGGGCTTCCGAGCTGACGGGATGTGAAATCCTCGGCAAGGCGGAGTTTCTCAATCCTGGCAGTTCGGTCAAGGACCGGGCAGCGCTCTTTATCATCAAGGACGCTGAGGAGCGCGGCGCGCTCGGGCCCGGCGGCCTCATCGTCGAGGGATCGGCCGGCAACACCGGCATCGGGCTGGCGCTTTGCGGCAATGCGCTTGGCTACCGCACCTTGATCGTCATCCCCGAGACCCAGAGCCAGGAAAAGAAGAATATGCTCCGGCTTTGTGGCGCCAGGCTCAGGGAAGTGTCGGCCTTTCCCTACAGGAACCCGAACAACTATGTCCGTGTGGCCGAAAGGCTGGCCAAGGAAATGGCGGAAACGGAGCAATACGGGGTTCTCTACGCCAACCAGTGGGACAATACCGCCAACCGCCGCGCCCATTACGAGGGTACCGGGCCGGAGATTTGGCGACAGACCGACGGTAAGGTCGATGGATTCATCTGCGCCATCGGTACGGGTGGCACGCTGGCCGGTGTTTCCATGTTCCTGAAGGAAAAGAGCCCCGGCATTGTGATCGGTATCGCCGATCCCATGGGTGCGTCAATGTACAGCTATTACACTACTGGCGAGTTGAAAGGCGAGGGGTCGTCGATCACCGAGGGAATCGGTCAGGGACGGATCACCCAGAATCTGGAAGGCGCCGCCGTTGACGAACCCTTCCAGATCACCGACGAGGAAGCGCTTCCCTTTATCTTCGATTTACTGAAGCTTGAAGGCCTTTGTCTAGGCGGCTCTAGCGCCATCAATATCGCCGGCGCCGTCAAGCTGGCGAAAAAAATGGGGCCCGCGCATACCATCGTGACCATTCTCGCCGACTACGGCACCCGTTATCAGAGCAAGCTTTTCAATCCGCGGTTCCTCAAGGAAAAAGGCCTGCCGGTGCCGGATTGGATGGCGCCGGGCAACTAGCCCGCGGGCATCCGCTTGCCGGCTGGCATCGCGATCGTGTAGCAATAAGTCCCACTTAAACAAGCTGGTTCACATGGAATATTTTGTCCAACAGCTGATCAACGGCTTGACCCTTGGCGCCATTTACGGCCTGATCGCCATCGGCTACACGTTGGTCTACGGCATCATTGGGATGATCAATTTCGCCCATGGCGAAATTTTCATGATCGGCGCCTTTATCTCCATCATCACCTTTCTCGTCCTTGGCATCGCCGGCGTGACATGGGTCCCCTTGGCGCTGTTGATCACGCTGATCGTGACCATGGTGCTAACGCCCGTCTACGGCTGGGCGCTGGAGCGTATCGCCTACCGGCCGTTGCGAGGCTCGCCCAGGCTGGCGGCGCTGATCACCGCCATTGGCATGTCTATTTTCCTGCAGAATTACGTACAATTGTTGCAGGGCGCCCGGGTCAAACCGTTGCAACCGGTGATCACGGGCGGCTTCGAGATCATGCGCAAGGGTGATTTCACGGTTTTACTGAGTTATCTACATATCCTGATCTTCGTACTGACCCTGGTCTTGATGGCGGCATTCACTTTTGTCATCCATCGTACCGCCCTGGGCCGCTCCCAGAGAGCCTGCGAACAGGATCTGGAGATGGCCTCCCTTCTCGGCATCAACGTTGACCGGACCATTTCGCTGACTTTCATGATGGGGGCGGCGCTGGCCTCCGTGGCCGGATTGATTTTCCTCCTCAACTACGGGGTGATCGATTTCTTTATCGGCTTCCTGGCAGGTATCAAGGCGTTCACCGCCGCCGTGCTCGGCGGCATCGGATCACTGCCTGGCGCCATGCTGGGAGGGATTCTGATCGGCCTTATCGAGGCTTTCTGGTCCGGTTATTTCACCGCCGAGTACAAGGATGTGGCGGCATTTTCGATCCTGGTTTTGGTCCTGATCTTCCGGCCCACGGGCTTATTGGGAACGCCCGACGTTGAAAAGGTCTGAAACAATGGCGGCGGACGGTCGTTCCGGCTTGCTAAAAGAGGCCGGGCTGGCCGCCCTTGTGGCTTTTGCCCTGGCTTTCGGCCTGCTTGGTTTCAAGACCGAGGATGTACCCGGCGGGCTCGCCGTCGTGCTCCGCTTCGGGGACGTGGCGATGATCACCGGGCTCGTCTTCGTGGGGCGCCTGGCCCTGGCTTTGCTCCGTCGGGGGCAACCGCGTACGGCACTGTCGATGGCCCTTTTTTTCGCCATTGCCATGTTGATTTTGTTGCTGGCGGGGGGGGCTTTGCCCGGTGCCGGTTGGGGATGGCTGATACCTTTCGCCAGTCCGGTCGTCAACTGGCTGATCTTTATCGCCGCCGCCGCCATCGTCGGGCGTGCAGGGTGGACCCTGTGGCACGAAAGCGCCGCGCCGGGCATCGAAGAGCGCCACCGGACCATGGACCGGATCGGCACCAGCGTACAGCGGACGGCGCGGGTCTTGGGGCCGATAATTTTTCTATTTGCCCTGGTTCTGCCGCTGTTTCCGTTTGCCGACCGCCGCATCCTCGACATCGCCATTTTGGTCCTCACCTATGTCATGCTCGGCTGGGGCCTGAATATCGTGGTCGGGTTGGCGGGATTGCTGGACTTGGGTTACGTGGCTTTTTACGCCGTCGGCGCCTACAGCTACGCCCTTCTTGCCATGTATTTCGACTTGGGATTTTGGGTCTGCCTGCCTTTCGCCGGCGTCATGGCCGCCTTCGCGGGCATACTTCTCGGTTTTCCGGTGCTCAGGTTGCGTGGCGACTATCTGGCCATCGTTACCCTCGGATTTGGCGAGATGGTCCGTATCATCCTCTTGAACTGGTACGAATTCACCAATGGGCCGGACGGTATTTCCGGCATTCCGCGGCCAACCTTTTTCGGCCTTGCTTTCAAGCGCACGGCGGTCGATGGCGCCGAGACCTTTCATAGCTTTTTCGGCTTGGCCTATTCACCGATCGACCGAATTATTTTTCTTTACTATTTGATCTTGATTCTCGCCATGATCACCAACCTTTTCACCCTGCGTATCCGCAAATTGCCGGTCGGGCGCGCCTGGGAGGCGCTTCGCGAGGATGAAATCGCCTCCCGGTCGCTGGGCATCAATCCCCGCAACACCAAGCTGACTGCCTTCGCCATCGGCGCCATGTTCGCCGGTTTCGGGGGCTCGTTCTTTGCTACCCGGCAAGGATTTATCAGCCCGGAAAGTTTCACCTTCATCGAATCGGCGGTGATCCTGTCGATCGTCGTGCTTGGCGGTTTCGGTAGTCAGATTGGGGTCGTGCTGGCGGCGGTTTTGCTGATCGGGATGCCTGAATTCTTCCGCGAACTCCATCAATTCAGGATGCTCGCTTTCGGCGCCGCCATGGTCCTGATCATGGTATGGCGGCCGACCGGCCTTTTGGCCCATCGCGAACCGACCATCCGCCTGGACGGAGGTGGCCGGTCGTCGGCCGGCCAATGAAGATGCCCTCGGCAATTGCCGGGGCGGTCGGCGTGATAGCCCAAGACCCGCTGCTGACGGTCGATCACCTGACCATGCGCTTCGGCGGCCTTATCGCCATCGACGACGTTTCGTTCGTTGCCGGCAAAAGGAAGATCACCGCTATTATCGGCCCCAACGGCGCCGGCAAGACAACGGTATTTAACTGCCTGACCGGTTTTTACCGACCGACAGTAGGCCGCTTGGCGATGCACCACCCGAAAGGCGATTACCTGCTCGAGAGGATCGAAGGCTACCGCATCGCCCAGCAAGTGAACATCGCCAGGACCTTTCAAAATATCCGCCTGTTTCCCCGCATGACGGTGCTGGAGAACCTGATCGTCGCTCAGCACAACAGACTGATGCGGGCGTCGGGCTATACCTTCCTCGGACTGCTTGGGCTGAAGCGTTATCGCGATGCTGAGAGCCAAGCCTTGGATCTTGCCTGCTATTGGCTGGACCGGATCGGGCTCATCGACAAGGCCGACTGGGAAGCCGGCAACCTTCCTTACGGGGACCAGAGGCGGTTGGAAGTGGCCCGCGCCATGTGCACGAAGCCGGTGCTGCTCTGCCTCGACGAGCCGGCGGCGGGGCTGAACCCAAGGGAATCGGCCGGTCTCAACGATTTGCTTGTCTTTATTCGCGACGAGCACAAAATCGGCCTGTTGCTGATAGAGCACGATATGAGCGTGGTTATGGGCATATCGGACCACATCATTGTCCTCGATTATGGCCGTAAGATCTCTGACGGCGCGCCGGATTACGTGCGTAACGACCCGGCCGTGATCCGCGCCTACCTGGGCGAGGAGGAGGACGAGGAATTGCCGCCGCTGGTCGCCGAAGACCTTTCCGAGGACCGTCAATCATGAGCTTGATGTTGCGAGTTTCCGGAATTCATGCCTTCTACGGCAATACCGAGGCCTTGAGGGGTGTCGATCTGGATATCAACAAGGGCGAGATCGTCACCCTCATCGGCGCCAATGGGGCCGGCAAGTCGACTCTGCTGATGACCATCTGCGGTAACCCGCGCGCGGCCAGGGGGAGGGTGGTCTTCGACGGGCTCGATATCACCCGCATGGCGACCCACGAAATTGTTCGCCTGGGAATTGCCCAGGCGCCCGAGGGCCGGCGCATTTTCCCCCACATGACGGTCATCGAAAATTTGCAAATGGGTGCCACGGCCAGCGAGCCCGGGTATTTCGATGAGGATGTGGAAAGAATTTTCACCCAGTTCCCGATTTTAAAGGAAAGGCGTGGCCAGCACGGTGGCACTCTTTCCGGCGGCGAGCAGCAGATGCTGGCGATCGCCCGGGCGTTAATGAGTCGGCCCAGGCTGTTGCTGCTTGACGAGCCTTCTCTGGGCCTGGCGCCAAAACTGGTCAAGTTGATCTTCGCGATGATCAAGGAAATCAACGAACAGCGTAATGTCACCGTTTTTTTGGTCGAGCAGAATGCCTACCATGCGCTTAAAGTGGCTAGGCGGGGCTATGTGATGGCTAACGGCCGCATTCTGTTGAGCGGCGCTAGCTCCGAACTGCTGGGTAACAAGCAAGTCCGCGCCGCCTACCTGGAAGGAGGGCATTAGGGAAAGCCCAGATTTTTTAAAATTATTAAAGATAGTTTATTGGTTATTCTGGTGAGTTAATATATTTTATTAAAATATAACATTAAGGAAAAGGATTATGGAGCAGGCGCTGGGGACGACGGCCAACGGCTTTTGCATCATTACCGTCGCCGTCATGGGATTTGCCGCTTATATGACCGGCCAGGCACTGGCAAGAACATGGCGCTCGCTATTGCAACTTTCCATCTATTGCGCGCTGCTCGGCCTTGCCGACCGCTTTCTCGTTTTTGCCTTGTTCGAGGGGACATTATCGTCGCTGGCCGGATATCTGGCCGATACCTTGCTTCTGTCCGCCGTTGCCTTGTACGCGTTCCAGCGCACCCGGGCCCGGAAGATGGTCACCCAGTACCATTGGCTTTACGAAAGGGCCGGTCTGTTCGCTTGGCGCAAGAAATAATAAAAGGTACGTTGGCTAGAACCGTCGGCGAGGCACGGATAACAAGGATAGAGGGTTACGACATGCGCAATTTAAAATACCTACTGGTAGCCGCGGCTACTTTGCTGGCGGGCGTCAGCTTGGCAAAGGCGGACATCACCATCGCCGTCGCCGGGCCGATGACCGGTCAATACGCCACCTTTGGCGAGCAGTTTCGGCATGGCGCCAAGATGGCCGTCGCTGATATCAATGCCACCGGCGGCGTACTTGGCCAGAAACTCAGATTGATCATCGAAGACGACGCCTGTGATCCCAAACAGGCGGTCGCCGTCGCCAATAAGCTGGTTAGCGACGGCGTCATCTTCGTCGCCGGACATTTTTGCTCCGGCTCGTCGATTCCAGCCTCCCAGGTCTATACCGAGGAGAATATTCTGCAAATTTCGCCGGCCTCCACAAACCCCAAGCTCACCGAGGAAGGGGGCGACAATGTTTTTCGTACCTGCGGGCGCGACGACCAGCAGGGCGCTGTCGCCGGCAACTTCCTGGCCGACAAGTTCGCGGCTAAGAAGATCGCCATCCTCCACGACAAAACCGCCTATGGAAAAGGGCTGGCCGACGAGACCAAGAAGCAGTTGAAGGCACGCGGCGTCAAGGTGGCCATGTACGAAGCCTACACCGCCGGTGAAAAAGATTATTCAGCCCTGATCAGCAAAATGAAAGCTACCGGCATTGGCGTCTTTTATCTCGGCGGCTATCATACCGAGGCCGGCTTGATGATCCGTCAAGCCCGCGAACAGGGCTTTGGGGCGCAACTGGTTTCCGGCGATGCCCTGGTTACCGATGAGTTCTGGAAGATCACCGGCAAGGCCGGTGAAGGGACTCTCATGACCTTCAGCCCCGACCCGCGCAAGAATCCCAATGCCGCGCCCGTGGTCAAGAAGTTCCGCGACACGGGTTACAACCCGGAAGGCTATACCCTTTACACCTACGGCGCCATCCAGGCTTGGACAATGGCGGTGAAAAAAGCCGCGTCCACGGACACCGGCAAGGTGATCGCGGCGCTTCGCAAGTACAAGTTCAACACCGTGCTCGGCAACATCGGCTTTGATATGAAAGGCGACGTGACGGCTCCCGGTTACGTGTTCTACAGATGGAAGAACGGGACTTACGACTACGCCAAGTAAGGCCGACCACGCGGATGACAAGGGGCATGAAAAAAGACACTTCCTTGCTAAATTCGGGCCGCAAGCCGGAAGACCACCACGGCATCGTCAACCCGCCGGTCTACCATGCCTCAACGGTTATCCGGGCCAGCGTGGAAGCTTACGAGAAGGCCGAAAAGACCCCATTTGACGGCGTATACTATGGGCTTCACGGAACCCCCACCACTTTTGCTTTCGAAGAGGCGGTGGCGTCCCTCGAAGGCGGTTACCGTTCTGTCGCCACCTGCTCCGGGCTGGCCGCCATCGCCGGCGCGCTAGTGGCTTTCCTGAAAGCCGGCGATCACCTGCTGATGGTGGATGCCGCCTACTCTCCGACCCGCAGGCTGTGCAACGGTCTGCTTGCCGGCTTTGGAATTGAAACCACCTATTACGATCCTCTGATCGGTAATGGTATCGGCGATTTCTTGCGAGAGGAAACGGCGGCGGTTTTTGTCGAATCGCCTGGCTCGCTCACTTTCGAGGTCCAAGATGTCGGTGCCATCGCCAAGGCCGCGCACGACGCGGGGGCGGTCGTCATCATGGACAATACCTGGAGCGCCGGGCTCTACTTCGCTCCCTTCAAGCACGGTGTCGACGTCTCCATTCAGGCCGCCACCAAGTATATCGGCGGCCATTCGGACCTGATCCTTGGCGCCATAACGGCGAGGGAAGACACATTCGCTCGGGTCAAACGCAGCTGCGTCTCCCTCGGCTATCATGCCGCTCCCGATGACTGTTACCTGGGGCTCCGGGGTTTGAGGACCCTGAGCGTGCGGCTGGCCCGTCACCAGGAAACGGGATTACAGCTGGCGCGCTGGCTGGCCCGGCGCCCGGAAGTTGACAGGGTTCTCCACCCGGCCTTGGCGGACTGTCCAGGCCATGAGCTTTGGAAGCGGGACTTCACGGGCGCTTGCGGCCTGTTCGGCTTGGTTCTCAAGGACTACTCAAGCAAGGCGGTGGCGGCCATGCTCGACGGTATGGAAGTTCTGGCCATCGGGGAAAGTTGGGGCGGGTACGAAAGCCTGATCCTTCCCACGAAGCCGGCAAGAAATCGCACCGCTATCCCATGGCCGGTAATGGCGCCAACTTTGCGCATCCATGCCGGCTTGGAAGACCCTGAAGACCTGATCTGTGACCTGGAAAAAGGCCTCGCCCGTCTCAACGGCGCTGCTTGACGCTGGATACCATCATCGACATCGCAAGCAGAACCAACGCCGCCACGACGATGGCCGGCCCGGACGGAATGTCGAAAACCAATGACGCCCAAAGCCCCGAGGCAACGGCGAGAGCGCCTGCCACCGCCGCCAAGACGGCCATTTGTTCCGGCGTTGCCGCCAAACCGCGGACGGCGGCGGCGGGAATGATCAACAGCGAGGTCGCCAACAAAATTCCCACTATCTTCATGGCGAGCGCTACCACAAAAGCCAGTAAAATCATCAAGACCAGGCGCATGGCGGTTACCGACACTCCCTCGACCTTTGCCAGTTCCTCGTCGATGGCGATGGCCAGCAACGGCCGCCATAGGCATATCAGAACCACTACCGCCGCCAGGCCGCCGCCGTAGACCCAGGCGATATCGGTTATGTCGACGGCGAGGATGTCGCCGAAAAGATACGACATCAGATCAACACCAACACCTTTGCTTAAGGCCAGCCCAATCAAGCCCAAGGCGAGTGCCCCATGAGAGAGAATGCCAAGAATAGTATCGCTGGCTAGGCGTTGATCCCGCTGCAAGGCGATCAGCATGATGGCGACTCCGAAACAAACAGCAATAACGCCGATGTCGGCGCCTAGGCCGGTAATGTAGCCCAAGGCCACGCCCAGCAGGGCGGCATGGGCCAGGGTGTCGCCGAAATAGGCCATCCGCCGCCAAATCACGAACGATCCCAGGGGAGCGGCGACAACGGCGACGCCGAGGCCGCCGATTAGGGCGCGCATGAGAAAATCATCCATGCCGACATGACCCCGCCGGCGCTGACTCGCCGCTTTCCGGCAAAGAGATGATACTGCCGTTGGCTTCATGGCGATGATTATGGTGATGACGGTATAATGCCAGAGCTTCACCCGCCTGTTCCCCAAAAAGGGCCGCGCAAGCCGGATTGCTGATTACCGTTTCAGGGGCTCCGGCGCAACAGACGTGCTGGTTGAGGCAGACCACCCGGTCGGTTGCCGCCATGACGAGATGCAGGTCGTGTGAAACCAAGAATACGCCGCAGCCTCTTTCGGTGCGGATGCGCTCGATCAAGCGATAAAGATCGGCCTGGCCGCTTATATCGACGCCTTGCACCGGTTCGTCGAGAACCAGAAGATCGGGATCGCGCAACAAGGCACGGGCCAGCATCACCCGTTGCAACTCGCCGCCGGAAATGACCTGCATGGGGGCATCCATGACGCCGGCGGCGCCGACTTCGGCAAGGACCGCCGCTCGCCGTTGCCGGGTGCCGCCGCGACGCGCCGCGAGGGCGAGAAAACGATCCACCGTCAGTGGCAAGGAAGGCTCCAGGGACAGCCGTTGCGGCATATAGCCGATGTGGATGCCGGGGCGGCGGAAAACGCCGCCGCCGTCGGGCTTGACGAGGCCGAGAATCACCTTGATGAAAATGGTTTTGCCGGCGCCGTTGGGGCCGATCAAGGTGACGATCTCGCCATTGTTGACGCGGGCCGCGGCGGCTTGCAAAACGACCTTGCCGCCGAGGGCAAGGTCGATGCCGGTTGCCTCGAAAAGAGCTTCGCCTTGCGGCGCCGTATTATCCATTGGCGGCGGCCCTTTTTGCCTGTTGACAAATGGGACATATGCCTTCCACTTCGATGGTCCTTTTAGCGACCGCGAATCCGGCTTCGGCGGCGCCGCCGCGAATTGCCTTTTCTATGCGATTATCGTTGATTTCCGCGGCTAAGCCGCAATTTCCGCAAATCAGAAACTGGCCGGCATGGTTGACCTCGGGGACGTTGCAGCCGACGTAGGAATTGAGGCTTTCAAGACGGTGGACCAACCCCTGCTCAAGGAGAAAATCCAGAGCTCTGTATACGGTCGGCGGTTGGGCCCCGCCGTGCCGGCGGCGCAAGGTCTCGAGAATATGGTAGGCGCCTTGGGGTTTATGTCCGGCCCAAATTATTTCAAGAACGTGGAGCCTAAGGTCGGTCAGGCGCACCCCGCGTTTCTTGCAAATAGCTGTTGCTTTGTTAAGCGCCCGGTTCATACATATCCGGTGATTATGATTGCGTACTGGAAAGGCTCCGCCACGGCGCCGCCGGTTTTTTATCATCCGCTTTCCATTTTGATAGAGCCGGTGCTTTCCGAGCCTCTTGCCGAAATCGCCATTCAGTAAGTAATTGATATATTATAACATAACATACTAATGGCCAAAGATCAGCCATTTCCTTTGACAAGAGTTGACAGTCAGGCCGCGAAAGCCGATTTAAAACCCATCGCGATAGGGAGAGAAAACGGCATGAATGGAGACAAGGGCAAGACAGATTCCTTGGCCACGGCAGTGCCCGCGGTGTTGGAGGCCATCACTTTTAATGCCGACGGTCTTGTTGCCGCCATCGCTCAGCAGTTCGATACCGGCGAGGTGTTGATGATGGCCTGGATGAACTCGGAATCGATCACCGAGACCTTACGCACTGAACGGGTTTGTTACTGGTCGCGTTCGCGCCGCAAGTTGTGGCGTAAGGGGGAAACTTCGGGCCAGACGCAAGCTCTCAAGGACTTCCGCTGGGACTGCGACAGCGACACGGTTCTTCTACTAGTAGATCAGCGGGGCGTCGCCTGCCACACCGGTCGGCGCAACTGCTTTTTCAACGCCATCCGCGACGGCAAGCCCACCGCCATCGCCGAAGTCGAGATTGACCCCAAAAAGCTTTACGGCTGAAAGGGCGGGGGACCATCGAGGCTAAGGTGTTTTTCCCGCGTGGGTGACCTTGGGTCGCAGCCGCGGCAACCCGTGCTTGGAATAGCCAACGATGATGCAACCGTTGCCGACATTGTAAACCTGCCACCATTTAACGATTTGGAAGCTCTCGGGGCGGATCTTAACGAAGTTGGCGATATTGGCATCGACGGTCTGAAAGGCACCACGGCCTTGCGGGTCTGGCATGATATGAAAGGCGCCCATATTGGCAACGTTCAGCCATGACCCATCGCAAACGAAAACGTGCTTCTTGTGGTGGGCCATTTTCTCCACTATGCGCACGGCCTTGGCGAATATGATGCAACGCTCAAGGACATCCTCTTCCGTGGCAAAGGGCAAACGCGCGTTATGTCCGATACCCCCCTGTGGCGCAAAGAGCGATGGCGTACTGGCCACCAATAAGCTGGCCCCGGGTCCCTGCATACGCTTTCAGAAGAAAAGCGGCGGTGACATGATCATGGTCAATTCCTGCGCCGCCTGCAAAGCCGTGGTTGTCGAGCGGACCACGAGGACCGGCAAGCACTCGCACCAGGCCTTTGCGGTGGCCCCTAAAGCCTATGTTCCGGTGCCTTAGCAAGGCGCCGCCCTGGCCTGGGTCATTTCCGAAAAATCCTGCCACCAATAGCGCGATGTCATGGCCACGCCCAGTTTGCCATACGGCAACATCAATCAAGATGCCGGCAAAGCCCTTGAGAATGGCGCCGGGATTATCGAAAGGCTTGGGGAAGTTCGGAAAATTCGCTGACAAGCTGACAAAAAGTGTCAGCCAAACTTCAACCGATCTCAACCATTACCGGCTCTTTGTCGCGGAGTTTGTCAACGGCGCCTTTACCCTTGTCCGGAGGCAGCAAGTCGAAAACAATCCTACCGTCCTTGACCTTGACCTTGACGAGGCCGCCCTTGGCCAGCTTGCCGAACAGCAGTTCATCGGCCAACGGCTTTTTGATATGTTCTTGTATGACTCGGGCCAGCGGCCTGGCTCCGAAAATCTTGTCGTAACCTTTCTTGGCAAGCCATTCGAGGGCCTTGTCGGAGAGCTCGACGCTGACGTCGCGGTCGTCAAGCTGGGCTTCCAGTTCGATGATGAACTTCTCGACGACGCGGACGACCACTTCCGGTGCCAAGCAGGAGAACTGGATGATGGCATCCAGGCGGTTGCGGAACTCCGGCGTGAACATGCGTTCGATGGCTTCCATATCGTCGCCGGTGCGCCCTTCGCGCTCAAAGCCGACGGCCGGTTTTGCCAAATCCGCGGCACCGGCATTGGTGGTCATGATTAGGATGACATTGCGGAAATCAACGCTCTTGCCGTTGTTATCGGTGAGTTTGCCGTGATCCATAACTTGCAACAGGATGTTGAACAGGTCCGGATGCGCCTTTTCGATCTCGTCCAGAAGCAGCACCGAATGCGGCTGATGGTCGATGGCATCGGTGAGAAGCCCGCCCTGATCAAAGCCGACATAACCAGGCGGCGCCCCGATCAGGCGCGAAACCGAGTGCCGCTCCATATATTCGGACATGTCGAAGCGTACCAGTTCGACGCCCAGTGTCAGGGCCAGTTGACGCGCCACCTCCGTTTTGCCGACGCCGGTGGGGCCGGTGAAAAGATAACAGCCGACCGGCTTCTGCGGTTCGCGCAGCCCGGCTCGGGCCAGCTTGATGGCACTGGCGAGCGCATCGATGGCCTGGTCCTGGCCGAATACCATGGTCTTCAGGTCGCGTTCGAGGTTGGCGAGTGCCTTGCGGTCGTCGGTGGAGACGCTCTTCGGTGGGATGCGGGCGATCATGGCGACAATTTTTTCAACATCCTTGACGGTGATGGTCTTGCGCCGTTTCGCGGCGGACAGCAGCATGCGCGAGGCCCCGGCCTCGTCGATCACGTCGATGGCCTTGTCGGGCAGCTTGCGGTCGTTGATGTAACGGGCCGAAAGCTCGACCGCTGTCTTGATGGCCTCGGAGGTATAATGGACCTTGTGATGGTCCTCGAAATAGCTCTTTACGCCGCGCAAAATCTTAATTGTGTCTTCGATGGAGGGTTCGTAAATATCAATTTTTTGGAACCGGCGCACCAATGCCCGGTCCTTCTCGAAGTGACTGCGGTATTCCTTGTATGTGGTGGAGCCCATGCAGCGGAGATCACCGCCGGCAAGCGAGGGCTTGAGAATATTGGAGGCGTCCATGGAGCCGCCACTGGTGGCGCCGGCGCCGATGACCGTGTGAATCTCATCGATAAAGAGAATGGCGCCGGGTGTCTTTTCCAGCTCTGAAAGTACGCATTTAAGGCGTTCCTCGAAATCGCCGCGATAACGGGTGCCGGCCAGCAGCGCCCCCATGTCGAGGGCGTAGATGGTGGCGTCAAGCAGGACTTCCGGAACCTCGCCATGAACGATGCGCCGGGACAGACCCTCGGCAATAGCGGTCTTGCCGACCCCGGAATCTCCCACGAAAAGAGGATTGTTCTTGTTGCGGCGGCAGAGAATCTGGACAGTGCGTTCAACCTCCACCCCGCGGCCGATCAAAGGATCAATACGGTCTTCTTGGGCTTTGCGGTTGAGATTGACGCAGTAAGCCTCAAGCGCCTTATTGCCATCCTTCACCACCTTCTCGCCCTCCAAGTCCTCGTCGGCGCCGTGGACTGTTCGGGTTTGGGATTCACCAGCCACCTTGGCTATGCCGTGGGAGATATAATTGACGGCATCCAGCCTCGACATATCATGAGCTTGCAGGAAATAGACGGCATGGGATTCCCGTTCCGAGAACAAGGCAACAAGCACGCAGGCTCCCGTGACCTCTTCACGGCCGGATGATTGCACATGAATGGCGGCGCGTTGGACGACCCGCTGGAAACCGGCGGTCGGTTTAGGATCCGAAATGGGCGAGGTGTCGAGGCCAGCGAGCTCGTTATCGATGAATTTGGTCAAGTCCTGCTTCAACTGCTCCATGCCGACACCGCAAGCGCGCAAAACCGCTAGTGCATCCCGATCCTCGGTCAACGCCAGCAGCAGATGTTCCAGCGTCGCGTACTCATGGCGGCGTCCGGAGGCCAGGACCAATGCCCGGTGTAACGTTTGTTCCAGGTTTCGCGACAGCATCGGGTCTAATCGCCTCCATCTTTTTCGACGGTGCATTGGAGGGGATGCTGATTTTTGCGCGCCACCTCCATCACTTGATTGACCTTGGTTTCGGCGACCTCATATGTGAAAACCCCACAAATGCCGACGCCGCGCTGGTGGATATGCAACATGATCCGCATTGCCTCTTCCTGATTCATGGTGAAAAATCGCTTAAGGACTTGGACGACGAATTCCATGGGCGTGTAGTCGTCATTCAACATCAAAACCTTGTATAGGGATGGTTTTTTAGTTTTGGGCCGTGATTTAACGATGATTCCGGTGGCTGTATTATCGTCATCGAATGGCTTGCCGGCACTCATTTTTCTTCACCATACTCATTGTTTACCAAGGCCATGTTGGGAATAGCCACATATTCAACATATAATAACCTAAATTGCTCTGAAAAAGTGCTAGAAGTGGGATAAGAGCATTTAAATCAATGCATATTTTTGCGGCGAACCGTTGCCCAGAGCGGTGATCTTAAACCTATGTTGCCCGCGGATTCCCCAGCCAATCACAAAGGGCAAAAGGTTTGCCGCTGGTTATGGCCCTGGCCAAGAAAGCGAACGAGCTTCAACGGCAAGCTGTTGAACAAAACAAGGCGGATGCCACAAAAGGGGATTCCGCCGAGTTGGCGGCGAGGGAAGATGCGAAAAAGAACGAAGCCGCATCAAAGCTCGAAGGCAAAACCGATACCGATGATACGCCGGTCGAGGGCAAGGGCGCCTCGAAAGGCAACTATGTAAACATCGATATTTAGGGCAAACCGTAGAAGCCGACGCTAGGATGGAAACAAAGGGATCGCATTTGGCTGTGCCCTCGAATAACGTTCGCCGTCCTCCCCCACCCCTGAAGCTACGATGAGTAATACATCTGCCACTCCACTGGATGTGGCGTATGCTCAAAATTGTAGACTTCTTCCCACTTGAGTTCCATGTAGCCGTCGATCAAGTTGTCGGAGAATACGCCGCCTTTTTTGAGGAAGTCCCGATCGGTATTCAGCGATTCCAGGGCTTCACGAAGAGATCCCGAGACCACCGGTACGTTTTCCAACTCCTCGGGCGGCAGGTCATAGAGGTTCTTGTCGATGGGAGCGCCCGGGTCGATCTTGTTTATGATACCGTCGAGGCCGGCCATCATCATCGCCGCGAAGGCAAGATATGGGTTGCAGGTGGGGTCGGGATAACGGACCTCGACTCGCTTGCCGCTAGGGCTGGTGGTGAAGGGAATGCGGCAGGCCGCCGAGCGATTGCGCGCCGAATAGGCGAGCAGTACCGGCGCCTCGAAACCCGGAATCAGGCGCTTGTAGCTGTTGGTGCTGGCGTTGGTGAAAGCGTTCAGGGCTTTGGCGTGCTTGATGATGCCGCCAATATAATACAGTGCCGTATCGGAAAGGTCGGCATAACTTGAACCGGCAAAGACGGGCTTGCCCTTTTTCCAGATCGATTGGTGAGTGTGCATGCCGGAGCCATTGTCGGCAATGACCGGTTTGGGCATAAAAGTGGCCGTCTTACCATAGGTATGGGCGACCATGTGAACGCAATACTTGTAAATTTGCAGGTCGTCGGCGCAGCGCACCAGAGTGTCGAAGGCAAGACCAAGTTCGGCCTGGCTCGGCGCTACTTCGTGGTGGTGTTTATCCATGGTAAGGCCCATTCCTGCCATCACCGTGACCATCTCGGCGCGCAGATCCGAGGCCGAATCCACGGGCGGAACCGGAAAATATCCACCCTTGATAGGCGGGCGGTGACCAACATTGCCTTCGGGCATGATTTTACCCGACACGTAAGGGCCCTCTTCCGATTCAAATTCATAAAAGACGCGATTCATGGAAACGTCAAAACGGACGTCGTCAAAAACGAAAAACTCGGCTTCCGCCCCGAAGTATGCGGTGTCCCCAATGTTCGTGGAGCCCAAATAGGCCTCGGCCCGTTTGGCCAGGGAACGCGGATCTCGACCATAGGCCTGACCGGTGGTCAGTTCCATGACATCACAGAACAGGATCATCGTCGGCTGTGCCGTAAACGGGTCCATGACCGCCGTTGTCGCATCGGCAACCAAAGCCATGTCGGATTCGTTGATGGCCTTCCATCCGGCGATACTTGATCCATCGAACATGATCCCTTCTTCGAAAGAATCCTCATCAATGAAGGGCGCGGTCATGCTCAGATGCTGCCATTTGCCGCGTGGATCGGTGAAGCGCAGATCCACGAAGGGCGTATCGTTATCCTTGATAGCTTTGAGAACATCTTCGGGCGTTTTGCAATTTAATGACATGGCTGCGGTCCTTTTCTCTTAAATTCAACTGGCGAACGAAATGATTGGAACGATTTCATGGGTTGCCGCTGGGTTTGCGGGGGAACACTAGATGGCGTCTGTGCCCTTTTCACCGGTGCGGATACGGATGGCCTCATCGACCGTTGAAATAAAAATTTTGCCGTCTCCGATCCGGTCTGTATGGGCCGCTTGTTGGATGGCTTCGACCGCCCTCTCGACAAGATCGTCGTCGATGACCAGTTCGATCTTCACCTTGGGCAGGAAATCGACCACATACTCGGCACCGCGGTAAAGCTCTGTATGTCCTTTCTGGCGCCCGAACCCCTTGGCCTCGGTGACGGTCATTCCCTGTAGGCCAATTTCATGCAAGGCTTCCTTGACCTCGTCGAGCTTGAAAGGTTTGATAATAGCTTCGATCTTTTTCATCTCATCGCCTTTATCCATTCCGGTGGTTTGACGGTCCGACGGGGCACCGTGAAATCTTTGGCACGCAAACAACTACGAGCATATTCCAAATTCATAAAATGTATAAAATGCATAAAAGTGCATAAGCTATGCCAAGTCTGAAAGGAAGGCGTTACTTACCGACAACCAGCTGAATAGCGCCTAAAATTTAGGCAAATGTCAAATTATCAGGCATTACCATTGAGGCCGGCGTTACCACCGTGCCGGTGAGCGCCTTTTACGAGAACGCCGATGCCGATCACTTTGCCCGTTTCTGTTTTTGCAAGGAGGACGGGATTTTGGACGAGGCCATCGACAGGTTGCGGCGGCATTTCGGTGGCGGCGGCGCTTGACGGGCCAGGGGCTTGGCATTACTTAAATGACCCGCCCGTGGTGGCTGTAGCTCAGTTGGTTAGAGCACTAGATTGTGGATCTAGGGGTCGTGGGTTCAATTCCCATCAGCCACCCCATTAAGTTGATGGACCGGCCGAAGGCATCGAGACAAAGGATCAACATGAATTTCTCAGCTCCAGGAAATGTTCCTTTGGGCAGGGTTTTCATTTCAGCAAGGCCATACCGCCGAAGGATTTCCTAGCCTATATTATGACCGTCAATAGCGTCTCCGTGGACCAGAATCCCATCCGGTAAGCATTTTTCTTTCTTTAAGCGGGCAAGATTGGCAGAATGCCGGTGGCGGGGCAGTGAAGCCCCGTGTTTTTTTATCTCCCCAGGAGAGGGGTTGTCACGGTTATGTTATATTGGCTCGAAACAGCGTGTGAGTTATGACATCGCGAAACGGAAACTTCATTTTAGATATCAAAAAAGAAACACGATTGGGCAATACAATGAAGAAACGGCATGGAATTCTGGTCATCTATGTGATTTTGCTGGTTTTGCTTTTCCCGGCGCCAGGGTTTTCCGACGGTATTGGCCAGGGTGCGGAAAGGTTCATCGTCTCTCTTGCCGACAGGGCGATCACGTCGCTGACCGGAGAAGGCGTCACGCCGGAGAAGCGGATGCAACGGTTTCGTTCTCTTTTGATCGAGCACTTTGCCGTCAAGACCATTGGCAGGTGGGTCTTGGGACGCCACTGGCGGAAGGCAACGCAAGGGGAACGCGAAGAATACCTTAATTTGTTCGAGGATCTGCTGGTGGTCACCTATGCCGAGCGTTTCGCCAAATATTCGGGCGAAACCCTAGTGATTTCCAAGTCAGTGGTCGTCGGCGGCAAGGATATTGTCGTTTATTCATCGCTGAATCGAGCCGAAGGACTAAAGCCGCTCAAGGTTAACTGGCGGGTACGGGCGCGGGGCGGAAATTTCAAAATCATCGATATCATCGTCGAGGGCATCAGCATGGGGCAAACCCAACGTTCGGAATTCGCCTCCGTAATTCTCCAGAATAGTGGCCAGGTCGAAAGCCTTCTCAGCCAATTGCGCAAACGGTTAGAGAACGACGCCTGATCCGGGTTTTCATCCGTTTCCGCCATGGAATGATGGTTAGACACGCCGCGACGCCAAGAGCCCGTCCCATGACTGAAGGCATGTCATTATCCATCGAGACCCCCTCCGGCAAGGACGAGGCATACGAGAACTTTCCTGTCGGCTCGTGGTTGCTACCGCGAAAATTACGTCCTCACATCGCCATTTTTTATGCTTTTGCCCGCGCCATCGACGACATCGCCGATAATCCCAATCTTCCGGCGGACGTGAAAGTCACCCGCCTCGATGGGTTCGAAGACGTGGTGCTGGGCCGCAATCATGAAAACCCTTTCTTCGGCAAGGCCCAGGCTATGCGAAAGAGTTTGGCCGAAACGGGTGTCTCCACGCGCCATTGCCTCGATCTGCTGGCAGCCTTCAAACAGGACGCCACCAAGTTGCGCTACCGGGATTGGGACGACCTCCTTGGCTATTGCATCCTCTCGGCGGCACCTGTTGGACGCTACCTGCTTGATCTTCACGGTGGGTCCCGGGACGGTTATGGTCCTTCGGACGCCTTATGCATGGCCTTGCAAGTCATCAACCATATTCAGGACTGCCAGGAGGATTACCGCTCACTGGACCGCGTCTATCTGCCAATGGATTGGATGCAACAGGCGGGTGCCACAGTCGAAGAGCTGGATGCCGCCGCCGCCAGCCCGGCCATGCGCCGGGTTCTCGATCAAACCTTGCATGCAACGCAAACTCTGATGAACGAGGCTCGCGTCCTGCCCAGCGGCCTTAAATCACGCCGTTTAGGCATGGAATCGGTTTTCATCATCAATATCGCCGATGCCTTGATTTCGCTGCTTGGCCGCCGTGACCCCTTGCGCCGGCGTGTGGAGCTTTCCAAGGCCGGGTTCATCATCAGCGGCTTCAAGGGCGTGCTGTCGGTTCTGTTCTGATCTGTCACATGTTGGCCGACGTCCTCGCCGTCCTCGGTATTATCTCCTTTGCCCTTTGGGCGGGGTTGTTACTGTTGCGGGGAGGGTTTTGGCGCGCCGACCAGCGCCTTGACGGGACGGTGGCGGACGAACGGCGGAATTGGCCCCGCGTGGTCGCGGTGATTGCCGCCCGCAACGAGGCGCCAACCATTGCACGGGTGATTGATTCCCTGCTCAAACAGGATTATCCCGGTGATTTCCATATTGTTCTGGTCGACGACAATAGCGACGACGGCACCGCCGAGAAGGGGCGGGCGGCGGCCGGGAGTTGCGACCGGCTGGGCATCATCGACGGCAGCCTCCTGGAGCCCGGTTGGACGGGCAAGCTATGGGCCCTCAACCAGGGTCTTGAAGAGGCCGAAAGGATATCCCCGGAGGCAACATATATTCTACTCACCGACGCCGATATCGACCACGACCCCGAAAACCTGCGCCGACTGGTGGCGAAAGCCGAAAACCACCGTCTCGACCTGGTTTCCCTGATGGTGTTGCTCCGGTGTGAAAGTCCCTGGGAGCATCTGCTAAACCCCGCTTTCGTCTTTTTTTTCCAGAAACTTTATCCCTTCTCTTGGGTCAACGACCCGGATCGTCCCGCCGCCGCCGCCGCCGCCGGAGGCTGCATGCTGGTGCGCCGGACGGCCTTGGAGCGAGCCGGAGGTGTCGGTTCCATCCGTGACCGCCTTATCGACGATTGCGCCTTGGCCGCGCGGATCAAACGGAGCGGACCCATCTGGCTTGGCTTGGCCGAAAAGGTTCACTCTTTGCGCTCTTATGACCGTTTGCGGGGTACTTGGAAGATGGTTGCGCGAACCGCCTTTACGCAGTTGAATCAGTCTATCTTGGCCCTGATCGGCACGGTCATCGGAATGTCGTTGCTTTACTTGGCGCCGCCCGCCGTGGCGCTGGCCGGCGCGGCGGGCGGCGAAACGGCGGCGTTGTTGTCCGGTCTTGCCGCCTGGCTTTTAATGGCTGTCGCCTACCGGCCGACGTTACGGCTCTATGGGCAGTCTGGCTGGCTGGCTTTGCTGTTGCCGTTGGCGGCGCTGCTGTTCACCCTGATGACGGTGGATTCGGCGCGTCGGCATTGGTGCAAACAAGGTGGTTCCTGGAAAGGCCGCAGCTATAAATTTTCCATTGGATGACGGCGGCGCGTTTCTCGTGTATCCATTAGCCACCATGACAGGAGCCCAATCAGACCTGACCCTGGTCGAGGCTATGGACAAAGTTGAGTCCTTGGTTAGGCGGTCCAAGACAACCTTTTTCTGGGCCATGCGCCTTTTGCCCGAAGCGAAACGAAACGCCATGTACGCGGTCTATGCTTTTTGCCGCGAAGTCGACGATATTGCTGATGAACCCGGCATTGAGGCGGAAAAGCGCGCCCGTCTCAGCGAGTGGCGCCAAGAGCTAGAGAATGTTTTTGCCGGCCAGGGACGGTTTCCCGTCTCTCTGGCCCTGGCCGGGGCGGCCACCGGTTTCGGCCTTGAGAAAAAAGATTGCCTGGCCATTGTTGACGGCATGGAGATGGATGCCAGCGACGCCGTCCGGATTGCCGACGGCGAAGAATTCAACCTCTATTGTGACCGGGTAGCTTGTGCCGTCGGGCGTTTGTCTGTCCGTGTGTTTGGCATCGATGGCGAAGACGGCAACCGGCTTGCCCGCTCCTTGGGCCAGGCCCTGCAAGTGACAAACATCCTTCGCGACCTGCATGAGGACGCCATGCTCAACCGCCTCTATTTGCCTGCTGATCGTTTGCGCGCTCATGGCATCACCGAATTGGAGCCAATGGCGGTTCTCGACCATCCCGCCCTACCAAAGGTTTGCGACGAATTGGCCGAATTGGCTAACCGCCGCTTCCAGGAGACGGCGACAATTCTTAGTCTTTGCGATCGCCGGGAAGTCCGCCCGGTGCTGATGATGATGGTTGCCTATCGCCTCATCTTCCAGCGTCTGCAACGGCGGGGCTGGAAAAGGAACGCGCAACCGATGAAGCTCTCCTTGATCGACAAGATCTGGATCGTTTTGCGCTATGGGATTGTTTAGAAGTGGCTTCCACCGCGCATGTCGTTGGCGCCGGTCTTGCCGGTCTGTCTTGTGCTGTTGGGCTAACGCAGGCGGGATGGCGGGTGGTGGTCCACGAAGCGGCGATGCTGGCCGGCGGGCGGTGCCGCTCCTTTCATGATCCGGTCCTCGACCGGCTAATCGACAACGGCAACCATATCCTGCTCAGCGGCAATTCCTCGGCTTTTGCTTATCTTGAAGAGATTGGCGCCGGCGGCAGCCTCGTCGGTCCCGACCGGGCCTCCTTTGCCTTTTTCGATCTGCAAAGCAGCTATCGCTGGACCGTCCGGATCGGCTCTATCCTTACTCCCTGGTGGCTTGTTTCCGGAGGGGCACGGGTGCCAGGGGCTAGGTTTTTCGACTATTTGCAGGGGCTGCGCTTGGCCTGGGCGGGGGAAGACAGCACCGTTGCCGAGTGCTTGGCAGGTGGTGGCACCTTGTACCGGCGGTTCTGGGAACCCCTGGCCGTGGCCGTTCTCAATACCAGCGCCGAGGAGGGCTCGGCGGTGCTGTTTCGGTCCGTTCTGCGGGAGACTTTCGGGCGCGGCGAAGCGGCCTGTCGTCTACGGATTGCGCGAACGGGTTTAAGCGAAAGTTTCATTGCTCCGGCCCTGGCTTTCCTGGAGCAGCGAGGCTATCCGATTCGCTTGAACCGGCGGCTGCGCTCGCTGGTTTTTGATAACGGCCTAGTATCGAGGCTCGATTTCGGAGCCGGCAAGGTGGACTTGGCGGTGGGCGACGCGGTTGTTTTGGCGGTTCCTCCGGCGGCGGCGGAGGGTTTGGTTCCTGGCTTGGTCGTTCCGCGGGCAAGCCGGGCCATCGTCAACGGTCATTTCCGCCTGCAACGATGTTACGATGAGATATTTTGCCTGGGGCTAATTGGCGGGATCGGTCAGTGGTTGTTTGTACGCGGCGACATTGCATCCGTCACTGTCAGTGCCGCCGACGACCTTGCCAAATCGCCCGTGAATACGATTGCCGCTAGTCTCTGGGGCGAGATCGTCCGCGCCCTTGAACTCGGTGACGCCGCCCTTCCGGCCTACCGAATAGTCAAGGAAAAGCATGCCACCTTTGCTCAAATTCCACCCGAAGTCTCGCGCCGGCCCGGCGTCGGAACACAATGGAGTAACCTGTTCCTTGCCGGCGACTGGACCGATACCGGTCTTCCCGCGACCATCGAAGGCGCGGTCCGGTCGGGCCGCGCCGCTGCCACCGCCGTTCGTTCTTTGATGTAAGCACTTGACAAAATAAGATAATTTTTTACAAATCCTCATGCTTTAACTTGTCGGACAGTGCTTGAACCTGCCGAATCTTGATGACGGCATGATGAAACCGCTTCCGATTAGGATGGCTATTCATGACCATGACCAACGTAACGAGTTTACTGGACAGGTTGGCGGCGCCTGAAGGCTCCAAAGAAGATCCCATAGAAAAGCTGGTCGAAGAGGCCTCGGACTGGCTCATCTCCCGACAGGCCAAGGACGGTCATTGGGCCTTCGAATTGGAGGCTGACGCCACCATCCCGGCCGAATACATCCTCCTTAACCATTACCTGGACCTAGTCGATGGTGAAACCGAGACGAAGCTGGCAACTTATCTTTTCTCCATCCAAGCGAACCACGACGGATGGTCTCTTTATCACGGCGGTGATTTCGATATCAGTGCTTCGGTGAAAGCCTATTTCGCCCTCAAATTGGTCGGGGAGGATATTGACGCCCCTCACATGGTGAAGGCGCGCGATGCCATTCTGGCTCATGGCGGGGCGGCGAAATGCAACGTTTTCACACGTTACACCTTGGCTTTGTTCGGGCAGGTGCCATGGCGCGCCGTGCCGGTATTCAAGGTAGAGGCGCTGTTGTTGCCAAAATGGGCGCCTTTCCATATCAACAAGGTGTCTTACTGGTCGCGTACCGTGATGGTGCCGCTGATGATTCTGGCGGCGCTCAAGCCCATGGCGCGTAATCCAAAAAATATCGATATCAAGGAACTCTTTGTCGTCCCAGCGGAAAAAGTAAGAAACTATCTTACCAATCCGTCCGGCCATTGGCTGGGCGCGTTGTTGATGTTTGTCGACCGCATGGCCCGTCTGGCCGAGCCTTTCTTTCCCAAGTTTCTGGAGGATCGGGCCCTCGATCAGGCCATGGCCTTCATCAAGGAACGGCTCAACGGCGAGGACGGACTGGGCGGTATTTTCCCGGCCATGGCCAACACCGTCATGGCTTTCGATGCCATCGGCATGGCCAGAGATCATCCCGATTTCATCACTGCCCGCAAAGCCATCACCAAATTGCTAGTTTTTAGGGATGGCAAGGGTTACTGCCAGCCCTGTCTTTCGCCCGTCTGGGATACGGGCCTTGTCATTCATGCTCTGATGGAAGCCGGGTTCGCTGGTGATGATCCGGTGGTGGAAAAGGCCAATGAATGGTTGCGTGGGCGGCAGATTCTTGATGTTGTGGGCGATTGGGGAGCCAACCGTGGCCACATCAGGCCCGGCGGCTGGGCTTTTCAATACCGCAATGATTATTATCCGGACGTTGACGACACCGCCGTCGTGGTGATGGCCATGTCGCGGGCGCGCGGGGATGCCGATCGCGAGGCCATTCAGCGGGCTACCGAATGGATCTTGGGCATGCAGTGCCGGAATGGCGGTTGGGGTGCCTTTGACGCTGACAACGAATACTACTTTCTCCAGCACATTCCCTTTGCCGACCATGGCGCCCTTTTGGACCCGCCGACGGCGGATGTCAGTGCCCGCTGTCTCAGCATGCTGGCCCAATTGGGTTACGACACGGATCATTCCGCCGTCACCAGGGGGTTTGAATTTCTGCGCCGGGAGCAGGAAGATGATGGTTCCTGGTTCGGCCGCTGGGGTAACAATTATGTCTACGGCACATGGTCGGTGCTTTGTACTCTCAAGGCGAGCGGTGAAGACATGCAGGCGGCTTACGTCCGCAAGGCCGTGGACTGGCTGAAGTCCCGCCAGAGAGGCGACGGCGGTTGGGGCGAGGATTGCGCCAGCTACTGGCAACACCGCCGCGACGAGGTCAAGGAGAGCACACCATCGCAGACCTCCTGGGCGCTCCTCGGGTTGATGGCCGCGGGCGAGGTGAACAGCAAATCTGTTCAGCGGGGAATTGATTTCTTGCTCAAGGCCCCGCGCGTCGGCGGAAATTGGCATGAAGAATATTTCAATGCCGTCGGTTTCCCGCGCATCTTTTATCTCCGCTATCACGGCTATAGCTTATATTTTCCCTTGTGGGCGTTGGCTCGCTATCGCAACCTGACGCGGGGCGGTGGCAAATTGCCTAAATTTGGTATGTGATTGCAGTACCTCGGGGTCATTACCGGCTTGCTCCGCGAGGCCGATTGCTTGCGCATTTTTCCCGTTGACCAAAGACCCCTGATCCGCAGCGTCGGGGCCGATACCCTCCGTGCCCGTGACGCGGCCAAGGAATTGCTTCTGCAAGGCTGCCGTGGGTTGCTCAGTTTTGGCTTGGCGGGTGGAATCGCACCCACCCTCACGGCCGGCGACCTGATCATTCCCAAGGATGTAATCACCACCGACGGCCGACGGTTTGTCCCTGACGCGGCTTGGCTGAATGGGCTCCAGGACAAACTGGCCAAGGGAATCGACATCAACGTTTCATCATTGGCCGGAAGCAATTGCGCGGTGACGACGGTGGCCGCGAAACGGGCATTGAGGGAATCCACCGGCGCCGTCGCCGTCGATATGGAAAGCCATGCCGTTGCCGATCTTGCCTCGGCATCCGGTGTTCCGTTTCTGGTGGTGCGCGCCGTTGCCGACGCCTACGACCGGACCGTACCCGGATGGATCGTCAATAAGGGGGTGGACGAGAACGGTCAAATCCGCCCGCTGCCGCTCCTCGCCGCTCTGGCCTCGCGGCCATATACCTTGCCGGCCCTGATTGTCCTGGCGGGGGACAGCCGAAAAGCGTTCGCCACTTTACGCCGCGTCGCTTTGCTTGCCGGTCCCGGATTCGGTTTCGGTTAGCTTTTCGGATGATTCCGCAAAGGCAACCGTGGCTGGGCGCTGCTTCTCAAAAGACAGTTCGGGGGCCATGGACTTAACCGTTTCGGGACCTCGCCAAGTGACTTTCAGGGCTTTCCAGGGGTGGGCCACGGTATCGACAACGGCGGTGGGCTCGTAGCCGCAATGGACCATGCAATCGGCACATTTTTCATAATTTCCTGTGCCGTAATTGTTCCACTCGGTGTCTTCCATCAATTCCTTGAAGGTTTTGGCATATCCTCCGCTCAATAGGTAACAGGGACGCTGCCAGCCGAAGATATTGCGCGTCGGGCTGCCCCATGGGGTGCACTGGTATTGCTGGTTGCCGGCAAGGAAATCCAGGTACAGGGCGGATTGGTTGAAACGCCAATTGCGTCCTTTGCCTCTTCTGAACAGGTCGCGGAAGAACTCCTTGGTTCGAGACCGTGTTAAAAAGTGTTCACGGGCGGGGGCACTTTCATAAGCATAACCCGGCGCCACCGTGATGCTTTCCACATCCAGATCATTGCACGTGAAAGTGAAAAAGTCGGCCATGTCGGCGGCGTCGGCGGTGTCGAAGAGGGTGCAGTTCACCGTCACCCGGAAACCGCGGCCACGCGCCTCGCGGATGGCGGCCACGGCAAGGTCGTAAACGCCCGGCTGGTCGACCGTCCGGTCGTGGTGGTCCCGGTTTCCGTCCAGGTGGATCGACAGAGTCAGATAAGGGCTGGGGGTGAACAGATCCAGTTTCTTTTTCAACAACAGTCCGTTGGTGCACAAATAGACGAATTTTCGGCGCCGGGTCAGACCGGTGACGATATCACCGATGTCCTTATGAAGGAGGGGCTCGCCGCCGGGAATGGAGACAATAGGAGCACCGCATTCATCAGCGGCGGCCAAACACTCGGCAACGCTCAAGCGACGGTTGAGAATCGTTTCCGGAAAATCGATCTTGCCACAACCGGAACAAGACAGGTTGCACCGGAACAAGGGTTCCAGCATCAATACCAAAGGATACTGCCGCACCCCTTTGAGCCGTTGCTTGACGACATAAGCGCCAACACGGACCCGTTGGATCAACGGAATGGTCATGAGGCCCCTGTCTTCGACAAGGAGCCGGTGGCTCCAAGCAGCTCACGGGGAAGCTTGAACTGCATATGTTCCTTGATGCCGCCGGTCTCCCGCACCTGGACTGGCCCGAAATCTTCCAGCCGGACGATCAATTCCTGAACCAGTTCCTCCGGCGCCGATGCGCCGGCGGTGATGCCGATGATTTTAACGTCGGCGAGCCAGGCGGGGTCCAGGCTTTCGGCGTCATCGATCAAATAGCTCGGGATTCCGGTTTCGGAACCGATCTCGCGCAATCGGTTCGAATTGGAGCTATTGCGGGCGCCGACCACGAGAAGCAAATCGACCTGGCTGGCGAGATCACGCACCGCCTGCTGGCGGTTCTGGGTGGCGTAGCAAATGTCCTTGACGTCGGGACCGATGATTTTGTGGAAACGATGTTTTAGGGCATTGATGACTTCGCGGGTATCGTCCACGCTGAGCGTGGTCTGTGTCACGTAAGCGATCTTTTCGGAGTTACGAATTTGCAAAGAGGAAAGATCGTCAGGGTTGATGATCAGATGCACACCGCCGGGAATGCGCCCCTGGGTTCCTTCCACTTCCGGGTGGCCGTCGTGGCCGATAAGAATGACTTCCCTGCCCCTACAGGCATGGTTCTGTCCTTCTCTATGCACCCTTGAGACCAGGGGGCAGGTGGCGTCGATAACCGGTAAATTGCGGCGCTTGGCCTCTTGCTCCACTTTCTCCGAGACGCCATGAGCGCTGAAAATCGCCACGCCGCCATCGGGAATGTCATCCAGTTCCTCGACGAAAACCGCTCCCTTGGCACGCAGGGATTCCACCACCCGCTTGTTATGGACTATTTCATGGCGCACGTAGACGGGCGGGCCGTATATGTCCAAAGCTTTCTCGACGATTTCGATGGCCCGTTCGACACCGGCGCAAAAGCCTCGGGGCCGCGCCAGAATTACGCGAATGGTATTTCCGTCCATGCCTGAAAAATAGGTCCGTATCGGGTCCAGGTGAAGGGTTGTTTATATCATTTTTGCATCCATCGTGGAACAATATGCGTTTTCCCGCAACCTGAATGCATGCATCGACATGACCATCCTCGTTACTGGAGCCACGGGTTTTGTTGGTTCGGCGGTGGCACGCCAGCTTATTGATCGGGGTGCTGGTGTCCGCGTCCTCGTCCGTCCGAGTAGCGACCGCCGCAACCTGGAGGGCCTATCCGTCGATTTGGTTCTTGGCGACTTGACGGACGCTGCATCCCTGGCCGCCGCCTTGAAAAATTGTCATGGGCTATTTCATGTCGCCGCCGATTATCGCCTTTGGACCCGTGACCCTGCCCCGATGTTTGCCGCCAACGTGGACGGTACCCGCGCAATCATGCAGGCCGCATTGGAAGCAGGTGTTCAGCGCATTGTTTATACTTCCAGCGTGGCTACCCTTGGCGCCCGCTCCGATGGAACCGCCGTGAACGAGGATGCGCCGGTCGTTTACGAAGACATGATCGGTCCTTACAAACAATCCAAGTTCCTGGCCGAAACGGAAGTCCGGCGCCTGGTTTCCGAACATAGTTTACCTATCGTCATCGTCAATCCATCGACGCCTGTTGGCCCTCGCGACATCAAGCCGACACCGACGGGACGGATGATCGTGGAAGCGGCTTCAGGACGCATGCCTGCCTATGTGGATACGGGCCTGAACTTAGTCCATGTTGATGATGTCGCCGCCGGCCACCTGCTGGCTTTTGACAAGGGAAGGGTCGGCGAGCGTTATATTCTCGGCGGCGAGAACATGGGGCTGAAGGAGATTTTAGGCGAGATCGCCGCCATCGCTGGCCGCCGGGCGCCCACCATTCGCATTCCCCGCCGTCTGATCCTGCCCCTGGCCTATTTGGCCGAGGCGTGGACCCGCCTTGCCGGCGGAAAAGAACCTTTCGTCACCGTCGACGGGCTCAAAATGGCCAAGAAAAAGATGTACTTCTCAAGCGCCAGGGCAAAGGCCGACCTCGGCTATAACCCGCGCCCGGCGCGCGAGGCTCTGCAGGATGCTGTCACATGGTTTCGTGACAAAGGGTATTGCCGGTAACCTTGCTGGGCGGCGCGCCAGGCTTTATTGTTAGCGCTGTTTAGTGTGCGTCCAGTTACATGGAAATAAAAAGATTATGAAAGCGATCATTTTGGCGGCCGGTGTTGGCCAGCGCCTATACGGCGACGATCATAATCAACCGCCGAAAGTCTTGCTCCGTTTCGACGGCAAGACCCTGCTCGAGAGACACATCGAGAACCTCAGAGACAACGGTATCGACGAATTGGTGTTGGTGGTCGGCTACCGCGGGGACGAAATCCTCGGGGAAGCAAGGGCCGTTGCTGGCAATAATTACGTACGCGGCATTTTTAACCCGCATTTTCTTAAGGGATCCATTGTTTCGTTGTGGTCGGCGCGGGAAGTGCTGCGCTGTGGCGACGATGTTTTGTTCATGGACGCCGATGTACTCTACCACCCGGCACTTATTCGCCGTCTGATCGCCTCGTCTCACAAAAACTGCTTCCTCCTCGACCGCGAAATCGAAAATGGCGAGGAACCGGTCAAACTTTGCATTCGCGACGGAAAACCGGTTGATTTCGGCAAGAATGTGACGGGTGATTTCGACTTTCTCGGAGAATGGCCGGGGTTCCTGCGGATGTCACCGGTGATCGGCGATCGATTGGCGGCGGCGACCGAATCATTCATCAAGCAGGCCAGAACGGAACTCATTTACGAGGAAGCGATGCGCAAGGTGTTGGTTAGCGAGACGCTGGGTACCTTCGGTTACGAGGATATCTCGGATTTGCCGTGGATTGAAATTGACTTTCCGGCCGATTTGATGCGCGCCCAAAAACATATTTTCCCGCGCATTTCCCTGGCCATCGGCATGGACGATGGAGATGGAGATGAAGATGAAGATGAAGATGAAGATGTGGTCGAAACCGTTTGAATCTTCCACCGCCAGCGAACGGCGACCGTCGAGAGCGGCCCTTTTACGGGAAATGCTGATGTCGGCGGAATTGGAATTCCTGATGGAGGCACTCGCCACGGCCTTTAACCGGCCGGGACCGCTTCTTGTCCACTTGCGCATCGCTTCGGGCTCCAGGCCCGGCCTTGGCTGGCCAACGCTTGGACCGCTCGAAGTGGCTTTGCGTTTCAAGGCGTTTTTGGGCGGGTAACATAGCACTCAGACCCGGAACACGTATTCCCTGCCGTCTTTGCGTTCGATGTCGGGGGGAAAGCTCTTGCGTTTGTCGGCGTAATATTGCGCCATATGGTCACCGTCCGAGAGCTTGTTGTAAGTGGCAAAATAGAGACGTCGGACCGTGTCGCTCATATTGGGTTCCGAGGCATGCGGGCAATAACAGTCGAAAAAGGCGACATCGCCCGGCTTAGTCGGGCAGGGGACGAAATCCATTCCTTCCACATCCTCGTCGGTTAAAGGCTCCCACATGCGAAACAGTCCCCGTTTGTGATGCCCCGCCACCATCTTCAGGCAGCCGTTCTCTGATTCTGCCTCGTCGATGCAAACGAGGACGCTGATGAAGAAATCAGCATATTTATCCCATCCGGCCTGGGAATCCTGGTGTGGCTTGAAGCCGTCGCCACCCGGCATCTTGAAGTTGATCTTTTCCTTGAACAGTGTCGCTTTCTCGCCTAAGAGCTGGCCCACGGGGACCTTCAATGTTTCGCTTAATTCGGCAAAGCCGGGATGGAAAGGAGTGATGTTCTCGATCCGGCAGATCAGGTTCTTGCCCGGTTCCTTGCGGCTTTCCTCGTGATAGACCCATTGCTTGCCGGCATCCTCGGGCATTGCCGTAATCTCCCGCGCCCATTTCTCGATGTGCTCTAAATCGGTACCGCCAAAGGCTCGCCGAAAAACAACAAAGCCGTCCCTAAAGAAATCACTGATCTGCTGTTCTGACATTTGCGGGGTCTTCAGCATGCGTCGGTTCCTTACCTGTGAGTTTCGAGCGGGCAATATATTAAATCAAAGCATTTACCGATGTGAAGCCTCCTGTTCGCCGTTGTCTCTTAATACGATATATGTCTCAATGGTCGTGGCCATATCCGGTTGTTCGGTTGGGTTCCGGGCGCCGGGTGGCAGTTCAAGGAGCATGCACCATTAGCCACAACACCTGGATCCACTGTATTGCCCGAGTGGCAATCGCCAAGCCGTTGGTGGGCACCAAGGTGGCGCCCAACCAGCTGACCACCGCCCGCTTGGTCACCGGCTTGGCGGCGGCGGCGGCTTTGGCCGTTGGCGAGAACCCCTGGCAGCACTTGGGTGGCGCCCTGTTTGTCCTGTCCTTGCTGCTTGACCGGGCCGACGGCGAATTGGCGCGGCTGACCGGGAGGACTAGCTCCTGGGGGCATACCTACGATCTTATTGCCGACGCCGCCTCGGACTTGCTGATTTTCGTCGGCCTTGGAATTGGCTTGCGGGACAGTGCCTTTGGTCAGTTGGCGGTCCCGCTGGGTTTTCTGGCTGGTGTCGCGGTGGTGGCGATCTATTGGCTGATCATCAGAATCGAGACCTTAAAAGGAGTCAGGGAGGCTGAAATGCCGGGATTTTTCGGCTTTGATGCCGATGACGCGATTATCGTGGTGCCCGTCGCTATCTGGCTCGGTTGGTCTGAACCTTTGCTCGTCGCCGCCGCTTTGGGCGCGCCTCTGTTCGCCATATTTTTCTTCTTTCTCTTTTGGCGCAAACTAGCGGTGGCCGAGCCGGAGCAGCAAGGCAAGGGTCCAAAGCATATAAACCGCCGCGCCAGCTCCAGCCAAGACGAAAAAGGGTAATGAAAAACCAACCCAAACGATAGGAGCTAAAAGATAAATGCCGTCTTCCAGTTCGAAGCCGGCAAAGCTGGGATATCCCACCGTATCGCCATTTTCCAGTCTCTTCAGTTTGTCGATGCCAAGATTGACGAACATCGAAATAAGTGCCGAGGCGGCGCCCGCCGCGCCCAAGGCCACGGCCCAGTTGCCGAGGAAGCTGTCGCGTAACCCGATGCCTAGGCAAACAAACAAGGCGGCATAGCTCAAGGCACCCGAGACGTAGTCCAAGTAATAACCAAGTTTCGACGTCTGGTCCGATTGGCGTGCCAGTTCGCCATCGCAGTGATCGAAGAAACGGGCAAGGACAAAGATCCCGGCACCATAGTTAGCCAGTAGAGGATCGCCGGGAACAAACAAACCGGCGCCGGCAAGGGCGAGGAGCAGGGTCACAAAGGTCAACTGATTGGGTGAGACCGGAGTTCCGATCAGTGGTTTGACAAGAACGCCGGCGAAGCGTTGATCCCAGGGCTGTTTTTGCAAAATCTCGTGACCCTTGGTATCAAGCCGGGGGTTCGACGTAGAAAATCAAGATGGTGGCGATCAGCACCATGGAGAGTACCGAACTATGCCATCGGGGATCAATATTTTTTTAAGGGGATTTGCATTGCGCCGGTTTGTTCGTTCTTTTGGCCGCCGTCGGGCTTGTTGCTTTTTTGACTCGCCGGAAATGGTTGCTAAAATTTAAAAAGTCGGCGGACGACGATGAAGAAGAAGACGATGATTTTTAGTCATCAGATAACCAAGGTAGAGGTGATAGTAAGGATCGCTACCACGTTATCGGCGACGGTTCTTCCAAAGGCTTGTGTCTCCCTGGCGTTGACGGCTCAAGCGCTGGTGAAGGGGCTGGCAGCCTTGCCATCGGCGTTGTTGACCACACCTCTTCGCTGCCTGTCGAAACACGACCGTTCTCACCCATGGCGCCGCCGCTATTCCCGGCCATAGGCGCCTTCGGCTTCCACCCGGCCTGTCTCAAATGGCATCAAATGGGTGTACCCCCTTGCCCAGTGGGTAGCAAGAGGACTATAAGCGCCGCCCAAAACAATGCCTACGCCATGATTGAAATCGCCTTCAAAACCTACCACGGCATTCTGGTCCGTTGGGTTGACTTGGTTCGCCGGTTTGCCCTCGTCGTCCTTTTGCTTTCGGTAACCGTAACCATAGGGATCGCGGCGTACCTGGAAAGCAACATGGCCATCAACACTGATCTGTCCGACATGATGTCGCCGGACTTGGAATACCGCAAACAATCCCGGGCACTCAGCAGGGACTTTCCGCAGTTCACGGATAATCTTCTCATCGTCATCGACGGCGAGACTTCGGATCTTGCTGACGACGCGGCCACGGCCTTGACGACGCGGATAAGAGAAAAACCGGAGTTGTTCGGTGGTGTTTATGATTTGAAGGGGGAAGCCTTTTTTCGCCGCAACGGACTGTTGCTTATGGAGTTGGATGAACTGGCCGATCTCAGCGACCGGCTGGCCGAGGCGCAACCCTTTCTTGGCGCTTTATGGCGTGACCTGACCTTGCGCGGCCTCTTTCGGATGCTGGGGCTGGCCAGCGACGAGGTTCTCAAGGAAGATGGAACCGCGATAGAAATCAAAAAAGTGTTTACCGCCATCGCCGAAGTTGCCGAAGCCCAGGCGGAAGGACAATTTCGCCGTCTCTCCTGGCAGCGCCTGATGATGGGCGACGTTGACGGTGGCAAAGAAGAGGTGGCAAGACGTTTTATTCAAATTCAGCCCATTCTTGATTTTACTTCCCTGCAACCGGCAACCGCCGCCATGGGAGCCTTGCGGCGGATTGCCGCCGACTTGCAGTTGGATCAAGACCATGGGGTCCGGGTCCGTTTGACAGGTTCGGTGGCGCTGTCCGAGGAAGAATTCGAGACCGTCGAGAAAGGCATTGGTTTGGCCACCTTCCTGTCCCTGATTCTTGTCGTTGGATTGTTGCTGGGCGGTCTACGCTCGCCGCGTCTGGTGATCGCGACGCTGGCTACCCTGGTCATGGGCCTGATTTGGACCGCCGGATTCGCCATTGCCGCAATCGGTCAGCTGTCTCTGATTTCGGTGGCGTTCGCCGTGTTGTTCATTGGTTTGAGCGTCGATTTCGGCATTCATTTCGCCCTCCGCTACAAAGAGGAAATCGACCGGGCCGCTTCCCATACGGCGGCTTTGCGTTACGCCGTTGAAGACGTCGGCGGGGCACTGACCCTATCCGCTGTGGCGGCGGCCATGGCTTTCTATTCCTTTCTGCCGACACCTTATCTAGGACTGGCGGAACTTGGTCTGATCGCCGGAACCGGCATGTTTATCGCTTTTTTCGCGAATCTGACCGTTCTTCCCGCCATTTTGACCTTGATGCCGATCGGCATGAGCCGGGAGAAGGCGGCGCGGCGGCGCCGCTTCGCGGGGTCGACTTGGGTTATGGGACATGCCGGCGTTATCCTGTGGGCTGCCACGGCCCTTGGATTGGCGGCTACCGCCTTGTTGCCGCAAACCCGCTTCGATTTTGATCCCATGAACTTGAAGGATCCAAAGACGGAATCGGTCAGCACCCTTTTTGATCTTATGAGTGACAGCCGCACCAGTCCTTATTCCATCACCGTTCTTGCGAAAAATTTGGATGAAGCCCGGGATTTGGCCGCCAAGCTCACCCGCCTTGAGCAGGTGAAGGAGACGATAACCCTGTTAGATTATATTCCCGCTGACCAGGACGAAAAATTGGATATTATCGGCACCATGGGCCTGTTTCTATCACCGGCCCTGGCTGCCCGCCAACAGGTGCCGGGTCCGGTGATGGAGGAAATCAAATCCTCTCTCGATGTTCTTGGTGGTAAATTGCAGCGTCTGGCCGCTTCCCGGAAAAGGGAGGGGGCGGCCGCCAAACGGCTGCTCGCCGCTTTGCGCACCGTATCGGACCTTGCTGATCTGGAAATCCGGTTGTTGTCGTCCCTGCCGAGGCGACTGGTGATGCTGAAACAATCCCTGGAGGCGGAACCGATTTCCCTCGAAAGTCTTCCCAAAAATTTAAAAAATCGCCATGTTGCCGCTGACGGCAGAGTGCGAATCGATGTTTATCCAAAGGAAAAGATGCAAGATAGGGACGCGCTGGCCAGTTTTGTTGGCGCCGTGCGTAAGCTGGCCCCCCAGGCCAGCGGCTCGCCCGTTGTTATCTTTGAGGCGGGGAAAGTGGTGGTCACCGCCGTCCGTGACGCGGCGGTGCTGGCGGTGGTCATGATAACGGTGCTGTTGGCGGTGATTTTGAAGTCTTTCAAGGATGTGGTTTTGGTGTTCGTGCCACTATTTCTGGCGGTCTTGCTGACCATCGCGACATCGGTTCTGTTGGGCCTTTCGTTTAATTACGCTAACGTCATTGTCCTGCCCCTGCTGTTCGGGCTGGGCGTGGCGAGTGGCATTCATCTGGTGCTGCGACAAAGAAACGAGGGCGGCACCCTCAGCATCTTCGGGACCAGCACCCCCCGTGCTGTAGTTTTTAGTGGGCTGACCACTATCGGGTCGTTTGGTGCAATCGCTTTGTCCAGCCATCCTGGAACATCAAGTATGGGCATGCTGTTAGCCATTTCCATCACCCTGACTTTGGGATGCACTCTGGTCGTTCTGCCGGCCTTGATGGTTTTTTGGAAGGGAGCGACGGAGCGGGGAGCTTCTTGATTGGGTTCGACAGCGGTTCGCTTGTTTCCTTTAGTCCGGCATATTTCAGCGCGGGCTTGCCCCGATATTGCCCAACTTCCGGTGACTGCCAAGCAAATTACAGCGATGTCTCTGGCTCTGATCGACTTGTTTGAGGGGCGGTGAAGTGCGGTACCTGAAATATTTTTTTCTATTGATTGGTTTGGCGCTGCTCGCCGTTGTCGTTAGCGAGATCGAGATCGCCCAGGTGATCAAACGAGTCAGTCAGGTGGGTTGGGGAATTACCGTTATCCTGGGCCTATATCTCCTTGCTTTTGTGATCGATTCTTTTACCTGGCAGATGGCCTTGACCGCGGTTCCCCTTAACCTGGCTTGGCTATACCGAATCTGGAAGATGCGTATGGTGGGGGAGGTTTTCAACAGCATTTTGCCACTGGCAAACATGGGCGGTGAACCGGTGAAAGCGGTTCTGTTGAAAAAGTATTATGGCATCGGCTATCGCGAAGGAACGACGTCCCTGCTCATCGGCAAAACCATCAATATGTTGGCGCTGGTGATTTTCCTTGCCTTGGGGTTTGCTTTGATGTGGGCATCACCTGTCCTCCCGGCATCCTACAAGATTATTGCTGGCCTGGGGCTTTTTGCCCTAGGCCTGGGGACGGCTCTATTTTTTTTCATCCAGCGGCTGAAAGTTTCGACCATCACGGGAACCTGGATCAGCCGGTGGAGGTTTACCCGTGGTATCGAAAAGGTGATGCATCTTGTCCGTGACGTGGATGAACGCTTGGTGCGGTTTTACATCCATCATCTGAGACGGTTTTCTTGGGCCGTGTTTTTGGCCCTTGTCAATTGGTTGATCGGTGTCCTGGAAATTTATGCCACCATGTTTTTCCTTGGCCATCCGGTATCACTGACGGATGCCTGGATCATTGAGGCGGCGGCGCAGCTGGTGCGCACGGGCACGTTTTTTATTCCGGCTAGCATCGGTGCTCAGGAAGGAGCGTTTCTTTTGGTTTGCTCGGCAATGACCGGCTCGTCGGTGCTTGGCGTTGCCGTCGCCTTGGTCCGCCGATTCCGGGAAATCCTATGGATACTATGGGGACTGCTCCTGGGGTCAATGTTTCCCCTGAAAAATCCTTCGGCGGCGCGCTAACAAACCGATGTCTATGGGGTGACAAGCTTGTCGGCCAGCCTGTCCAATGCGGAGATCAGCCCATTGATGCCATTCTTGCGCAGCAAGTGGCGGTATTCGGAACGGCGAACGGCCAACTGGGAGATGGAATTGTCGAGCAGAACATCGACAATCAACCAGTGGTTTTCGACTTTCTCTAAAACGTAAGTGAGATCCGCTTTTGGGCCGTCACGATCGAGAATCCTGGTTTCAACCAGCGCTCTTTCTTTTGGTCCCGCTCTTTCGCCGACGGTTTCAAAGCTCTGGCCGGAATAACTATCGAATTGGGAGGCGTAGGTGCTGATGCTCATTCGCCGAAAGGCGGCGAGGAGATCGGCCTGTTCGGCTTCGCTCGCACCTTTCCAGAATCGGCCGGATGCGACCCGAACCATCTTATGTTGATAAAAGGTCTGATCAAATTTAGGCGCCAATTGTTCGTAACGCCCTTTGCCTCCAAGTTGTTCCGCCCCTTTCATGATGGCTACCAAGCTGTCATGGAATTTCTCAACAACCGCGCTCGCCGATTCGCTGGCTACGGAAGGGGAAAGAGAAACCAGAAAATAAACAATTAAAACCAAACATTTAAGGACGAGATGATCCGCGGTCATACGTATTTTACTCCGAGATCAATTGGTTGGCTTTGTCGTTCAGGGCCAAGATCAACCCCTCGACACCGCTCGTTTTCAACAGCCGGCGGTATTCTGACTTACGCACCTTCAGTTCGCTTATACCTCGGTCGACAATAACGTCGACGACGAACCACCGGTTATTAATTTTTTTCATGACGTAAGCGATGTCGACGTAGGATTTGTCCACGTCAACGATTCGGGTTTGGACGAGAAATGTCATTTGCTGTCCGGGTTTCTCGCCAACCGTCTCAAAAGTTTGACCGGAATAGCTATCGAAAAACGTCGCAAGGGTGCTGATGCTCATATGCTTGAATGCGGCGGTGAGCCGCTGCTTCTGTGATTTGCTGGCCTGTTTCCAAAAAGAGCCAGTGGCGACCCTGATCATTAAAGGAACGTGAAAAGCCTCATCAATGTAGGGCGTTAACCGGTCATAGCGTTCCTTGACACTAAGCTGTTCCGCCTCTTTCATGACGGCTAATATGCCAGTTTGAAAACGCTCGACCACCACGCGCGCAGGAACTTCGTCGGCCATGGCAAGGTGAGCCGTAAGAAGGAAAGTCAGGATAAATAGGGTCTTGTTTGCGTAACGGTAATAGGTGTCCCAGGAAAGATACATAATTCCCCTCAATCATCGTCATGATTTTGCGGAGAGACTAAAACCTCGGCGTGTGGTTGACAACGGGCAACCTTTTCCGGCAAAAGGACGTAGCAAAAAAATGAAAATGCGGACTCGGCATGTGTAAGTGAATCATAAAGTTTACATCCGCTTTCCGATGCTTTAGATTTCATTAGATACTGCCACAGTATATTATGGGCCAAAGGGGAATAAAATTGTCGCATAAACTTTTCAGACTACCGTACTGGTGCGGGGTTTTGATCCTCACCTCTACTTTATTGACCAGCGGTGTTCCTTCAGCTTTCGCCAATGAGGTGGTGGCGGCTCAAGACGATATGAACCAAGCTGCAAGCGTAGAGGATGCCAACGATCCGTTGGAACCCATGAACCGTTTTTTCTTTGATCTTAATGAGCTTCTACTACACGTGCTGTTGCGGCCCATCGGCAAGGCCTATGCTTTCCTGCCGGGGTATGTCCGCACGGCCATTGGCAACGCCCTGGACAACCTCAATTCACCCGTTATCCTGGCCAACGACCTTATGCAAGGAGAAGGCTGGCGAGCATTGGATACCATCGGTCGCCTAGCGATCAATAGCACCGCCGGCGTGGGCGGTCTTTTCGATGTTGCTGAAAAATTTGTTGGGTTGGAAAAGCATGACGAGGATTTCGGGCAGACACTTGGCGTCTGGGGCGTCGGCGAGGGCTTTTATCTTGTCCTGCCACTCTTTGGCCCTTCCAGCCCGCGCGATGCGTTAGGTAAACTAGGGGTTGATCATTTCTTGGATCCGTTGGGGCTTTATCTTGAAAATTCGAATCGCGACGCCGCTAAATATTCGCGGATGAGTTTGACCGCTGTGGATGAGTACTCCGGCGTTATGGATGAGTTGGAGCAGGTGAAAAAGACATCCATTGATTATTATGCGGCGATTCGCAGCATGTATCGTCAGAAACGCAAGTCGCTAATCGAAAACGGCAACCCGGACGAACTTCCGCCTATTCCCGAGCTCAGTTATGAACTGGAGGATGATCACTCCAGCGATTCGGCATTCGCGGCAAACGACGTTACTCAAGACCTGAACGGGAAATAATTAGTCTTTCGGTTGGAGTGATTCGTTAGCGGAGCGGCGACACAAATTTTCTTCTGATGGTGTCTTGCTGGTAACCCGTTATCGGGGCAGTTTTCTTTTGTTTTGGCCTTAACGAACGCCTGTAGTGAGCGCATTTTTCGTTGTCCTGCAGCAGACTCCCTATCTGTATTTATAATGTCAATTATCAAGCGCGTATAATCAATTGAAATATAATGGCTTTTTAACAAAACCATTGACTTTGCTTGGTTATTGGCTAATATAGTGTTCATCTGGTGCCTTGTTGGGGCCGGAAAGAAGGTTATGCATGGCTTGAGGGCAGGCTCGACCGGCGTATTGCTTCGTTAAGGAGGATATGGCGAATGTGGTATATTGCTCACGTCACGTTTTTTTTGGACATTCCCTTAAAAACTAGCATCTCCGCGGTTTGTAAGCACGGTCGTAGCGGCGTTGGTAAATATGACCGTTCGGATCTGATGAAACTCGGAAGAATGGGGTAACCGTAAATTATGGCTGCTTTAACTTTGCCAATCGTACCGATGGAAAAAGGGCTGTCGCGGTATTTCCGCGAGGTTTGGTCCTTTCCCGTTCTGGAGCCGCAAGAGGAATACATGCTGGCCCGCCGCTGGCGTCAGCACGATGACGTTGACGCCGCTCATAAGCTGGTAACAAGCCACCTGCGTCTAGTCGCCAAGATTGCCATGAATCACCGGGGTTACGGCCTGCCGGTAGCGGACCTGGTTTCCGAGGGCAATATCGGTTTGATGAAAGCCGTAAAGAAATTTGAGCCGGAACGTGGATTTCGCCTGTCGACCTATGCCATGTGGTGGATCAAGGCGGCGATCACCGAATATATCCTGCGCTCCTGGTCGGTGGTCAAGATGGGTACTACGGCGGCACAGAAGAAGCTTTTTTTCAGCTTGAGAAAGCAGAAAAATCGCCTGAAGATTATGGATTTTGGTGATTTGGACAAAGACCAAGCCGCTGAACTCGCTGCCGTCATGCGGGTTTCAGAGAAGGAAGTGGTTAATATGAACCAGCGGTTGACGGCACCCGATGTTTCGCTCAATGCGCCTCTTAGCCAAGCCGAGGATGAAAGCCTGGAATTCCAGGATCTCCTGGTTGATGAAGCCCCTTCCCCAGAAACCCAAACCGCGGAAAGCGAGGAAGGTAAGTTGCGCAGTAAATTCCTTAAACAAGCCCTTGCCAAGCTTCCCGAGCGTGAGCGCAACATCCTGGTCGAACGACGCTTGACGGACGATCCCGTAACACTGAAGGAACTGGGCAAAGTTTACGGAATCAGCCGGGAGCGGGTTCGCCAACTGGAAGTCCGCGCTTTCGAAAAGGTGAAATCATTGGCCGAGGTGGCCGCCGGCGGTGCGAATCGGGGAACATGACCCCGGCTTTATGATCGTCCTTTTCACTGATTTCGGTTCGACTGGCCCTACTGGCCCTTATGTGGGGCAAATCAAGGCGGTGCTTTACCGTCAAGCGCCGGAAGTTAGCATCGTCGATCTTTTTGCCGACCTCTCCCCATTTAACCCGCAAGTCGCCGCTTACCTGCTGCCGGCCTATGTTGAAGAGTTTGCGGCAGGCACGGTCTTTCTATGTGTGGTCGATCCCGGCGTTGGCGGAAAGAGAGCGCCGTATCTTTAAGCTGGACAATTCGTCGTTGGCGGTGCCGAAGTCCTTCTGGACGGCTTCTTCTTTTTCGTAGCGCATGTTCACCAGTTCATCGCGCAGCGCGTTGATGGTGTTTTTCAGATGGTGGTTCTCGGAATGAGCTTCTAAAAGCTCGCCGGAACCGTTCTGGCTATCCATATTTTGATCGCTCATGGTGCGTGAACTGGCAGGCGTCCCTAAGAAAAACCGCCCTAGTGTCGCCGCCAGCGCGCAAGGGCGCGCTGGCTAGATCTAAATCCGCTTACACCAGGCCTTTAGGGCAAGGCGGCCAGCATCGCGTTGCCCTGAACGCCTATGCCCGGTTTCAGGTGAATACCCCAGACATCAGCAAAACCAGTTTTGGCAAGCCGTTTGCTGGTTGTCTTCCTTCGCTCTGGCGCGACGGGGCCGACGATCACTCGATACATGGTCCGGTCCTTGACTTTCGCCGTCATCACCTTAGGCGATAGTCCAGCGTTGAGGTGCAGCAGTTTTTCGGCGTTGCCGCGAATGGAGAAACTAGCCAGAACGAAATGGTAACCACTCTTTGCACCGCCGCCCTGACTGTTCTGGCCGGATTGGGCAACGTCGGCCGGCCTGGCTTGCTTGACCACTGGCGTGGCGCCAAAAGCAACCAAGGAGTTCGGCTCGGCGAGGGCGAGGACGCCAGCCGGTTGGCGCGCCGCCGGCTGGCGAGGGTTTGATAATGGCTTCACGGTGGCGGGGATTGCGCTCAAAACTTCCTTTTCGACCGATTCGACCTGGGCAAGGGCAGGGCGGCCGGCGGCCGGTGGCGATGCGACTGGGCCGGACTGAGAGGCCGTCATCACGCCATCCTTTGCCTCGTCCTTGCAGATTTCATCGCCCTTCAGGCCGCGCCATACGGCGCAATCCTTATCCATGGCCATGGAAATGCCATGGTCAGAGACGGTTTTGTCTGTGGAGAAAAGGCTGATCCCGTCGGCGACGAAAGTTGCGACCTGAACGGGAAGCGAACATGCGGCGATAAATAAGGGAAACAGGAGAACCGGCAATAAGCACGGGATACGATGCATCATATTTTCCTCTACAGTTTGTTTGTTTTTCTTTCTGGTTTCGCCTTCCCGCAAGGCTCAATAATGCAGGCGATTTATTAACGAATCCCCAACACCGTGGACACCAGCAAAAAAAAGAGCCGCCTTGAAGGCGGCTCTTTACGGTTGCTAGCGATGTCTGGCGACATCAGCCGAATTCTTGCGCCACCACTTTCCAGGTACCGTCCGCCAGTTGGCAAGCAGTGCCGCTAGTGGTCTGCATTCGCACCATAAAGGCGACGGTGCTTGAATAGTCGCGGCAATAATGGTCATTGCGGGCGTGGAAGGTGCAAGCCGCCCGGAAGATGCCGCTATGGCCAGTTTTTGAATTTGACCAACCGTGGATTTCACCGTCCCTGGCGCCGACAAAGGTCTTGAAAGCCGTCAGTTTAAATTCGAAAATATCGGATGATAAAAACCTTTCGCCAAGAACATGTCCGACGCTGCCACCAGCGACGACTCCGGCGGTCGTGTAAAGAGCTTGACCCAGACCGCCGCCGAATTGGTAGCCTACAAAGCCACCGGCAAGCGCCCCTAGGCCAGCGCCCAACATAGCACCTTGGTTGACCTTCTCGGTCGAGCAGGCGGTGAGAAAAAAGATAATAATGACAATTGCAATCTTCTCCATTGCGATACTCCCTATTCTGGGGAGACGGCCGCACGATAGCCGCTGTTAACTTGATATTATATCTGTTTTCCGCCTTTATTGCCAATAAGTTGAAGAAAAAGGAGCCTTGTCCTTCCCCTAGCGTCCCGCGTTATCATTGGATTCCGCGCAAACACCGATTGTCGATGATTTTATAGCCGATGGCCAACGATCCACGCCTCTATTACACGACCCATTTGTTCTGCTGTACCAACGTCCGCGCCGACGAGCATCCCCGCGGCTGCTGCGCCGCCAAGGGGTCCGGGGCACTTCGCGATTACATGAAGCGCCGCGCCAAGGAAATCGGCCTGAAAAAAACCCGCGTCAATGCCGCCGGCTGCCTGGACCGCTGTGAACTTGGCCCGATCATGGTCATCTACCCCGAGGGTGTCTGGTATACCTACGCCTCGGAGAACGATATCGAGGAGATACTCCGGGTTCATGTTTGCGGCGCCGGCCGCGTCAAGCGGTTGCTGCTAAAGCCCGATGAACGTTTGCCAAGTGACTGGGAAAGCCACTAATTGATTGTCACCGAATTTCCTGGTGAATTTCTAGCAGCGCTTTGGCTACCCAATCAAAAACACCGCCCCAATCGCCAGGCGAGGTTTGGCGAAACAGTCTCATGGTCGGGTACCAGGGGCATTTATCGCCTTCCATCAGCCACCACCAGTCCGGGACATAAGGCAGGACAAGCCAAACCGGTTTTTCCAAGGCGCCGGCGAGCGTCATAAGCACCTTGCTGATGACTGGGGCGACACCCATTATATCGAAATCATGGCTGACAACCAGGACCAGGCCCGCTCCAACAAGGCCCGCGCCAAATTTCCCCAAGCGGACGGCTATGTGATCGAACAAGTCGTTCCGGCTTTGGAAATTTAACGGTTTGATTCTGTGTTGACGGCGCCCTGGTCGGGCCCATCCACTCTTATTCCCCAATATATGCGCCTTTCTAGACGATTTCCTGCCACCGTTGGTGATCGGCCGAAAGGCTTTGTTAACTCTCCCGCCGTAGAATTATTTAGGTTTTCCATTCTGGCTACCTGCCCTTAAAACCGCGTTCGAGACCTGGGGGTGGGTTCAGGGATGGGAAATCCGGGATCACCGTTTATCGGAAGAAGGATTTGAGAAATGCTTCATCCCCCGGTCAATGGCGGCAAGGTCTTCGAGGTTTCCATATACAACAGGGACGTGCGGGCTTTGGTGAAGGAAAGCCAAAGCCACGGTTATTTTGATGACCGTTGGGCGGACCTTCATGTTCACAACATTATTGCCAGCAATGAGACCGAAGCGCGGGCCTTGGTCGCCGAACACTTTCCGCCAACTGACGGTTTTGTCATCGAGGGTATTTACGCAAGCTGTTGCTAAACCGCCCGGGATTGACAATTTCTACTGCTCTTCTTCTTGCCCTTTCTCGCGGCCGGTTTCGAAAAAGAGATAGACATCCAGTGCTGATTTCCAAGCTGATTTTCAGAAGGGGCTGGATGCTTGGCAAAAAAAAGACTACGCGACTGCGTTGAGGGAGTGGGAACCCCTTGCCAAACAGGGAAATGCCGATGCCCAGTCTTATCTGGGTTTTATGTACCATTCAGGAAATGGAGTTCCTCAAGACTATAATGAAGCAATGAAGTGGTTCCGGCTTGCCGCCGGACAGCGTTACGCTGCCGCCCAATACTTCCTCGGCCTCATGTACTATCACGGCCAGGGTGTGCACCAAGACTACGCCGAGGCCGCCAAGTGGTATCACAAGGTTGCTGAGCTAGGGTTGGCCAAGGCCCAATACAATCTCGGTTTCATGTACAATATCGGCCAGGGTGTGCCTCAGGACCACGCCGAGGCCGCCAAGTGGTGGCACAAGGCCGCTGAGCAAGGCATCGCCAAGGCCCAACACAACCTTGGGGTCTTTTACGCCGAGGGCCAAGGAGTGCTCCAGGACCACGCCGAGGCCGCCAAGTGGTACCGCAAGGCCGCTGTGCAAGGACATGCTGATGCCCAATACAATCTCGGACTGGCGTACGCTCGGGGCCAGGGTGTGCTCCCGGATGATACCGAGGCCGCCAAGTGGTTCAGAAAGGCCGCCGGACAGGGGATGGCCGATGCCCAATACATCCTTGCGGCCATGCACCTTCAAGGCAATGGCGTGCACCAAGACTACGCCGAGGCCGCCAAGTGGTACCGCAAGGCCGCTGTGCAAGGGCATGCTGATGCCCAATGGCTGTTTTCCCGCATTTTTATGCTGACGAGAGCCTCAAGAATGAACTCCAAGTAGTTCTTGAGGAGGCAAAACATGATGGTCCGGCACTGCAAAATGCAGATGAGAACTCCCACGCTGCGGATAGTGGCTACCTCGACGACGAAATTCCTTTTTGATAAATCACGCTCCCCCAACTTAACCGGCGGTCCCGTGAATTGTGGTGACCTGCCCCCCTTAACCGGATCCACATGCTTAGTTAGAGAAACTGGGCATCTGGCTCCTAGGAAGAAGGGGATAAGCAGATGGCCAAGAGGCGTTTTTCAGTCGAGCAGATAATCAACCACCTCCGAGAGGCGGAGGT
>PVBE012505664.1_pt1 | contig 65266 bp, 74 predicted proteins | sample 1631181 | NCBI WGS metagenome assembly PVBE01 (sample SAMN08397723, study PRJNA350692) | Marine metagenome, whole genome shotgun sequencing project. | isolation source: water | place: Pacific Ocean | collected 2012-04
AATCACGTCAACGAGCATGCGCAACTTGTAACTGATTGATTTTAGAGCTCTCCTCGCGCCTCGCTGTAATACAGCTTTGCCCAGGATTGCTAGCCCTCAAACATACTCTTGACTCTACAGTCCTCGCACTGCTTGAGGCGGTCAAGGCCCTCGCCCACAAACATCCGGTGCCCAGATAGTTTTTCCTCCATCTTGCGAATCATGCTCAGCGTCGTAAAGGGCTTGCCACAGCTGAGGCATTCGAAAGGGGCCTCTTCGTTAAGCACCCGACGCTGCATTCGTGCCTGGCCATCGGTCAACACGCGAGCGTGTAATTGGATCGCCTGCTCCGGACAGGCCTGCGCACAAAGCCCACACTGAACACAATTCCATTCAATAAACGAAAGGCAGGGACGCTCCTTATCATCCAGGATGGCACCCGCGGGGCAAACAGATACACAACCCATACACAGGGTGCATTTTTCAGCGTTGACCCGGATCTCGCCAAACGGCGATCCGGCTGGCATCTCAATCTCGCCAGGGGGCATGACCCCTGCCTGACTTACAAGATGATCAATCGCGGCCCGAAGAACCGCCCGCTTTTCATCCATCCCGGCATAAGTCGCGGGCTTGAAATTTTCTCCGGGCTGAACAGCGCTACTCGAAACCCTTTCGACCAGGCCCTGCGCGGAGACCGCCTCAATCGACCCGGTATGCCAGCCCAGTCCACGCAACAGCGCCTGAATCTCTCCGGCCTGTCGTTCGATTGATGACATAACACTGCCCGGCGTATTATCGGCTGTCATGATCAAAACGGATGATGCACCGTAGGCTAGCGCCGACAACCAGACCTCGGGTCCCGTGCTGCCCACTTCCTCGGTTCTCCAGGGGATGAGAGTATCTGGCAACCGGGGAAGGTGCGATGCAATCTGGGATCCACCCTCGTCACCTGCAAAAAAGACCAGCAATGGGGCCAGGCCGGATTGATCACGAAATGTTCTGATGACATGACGAAGACTGTTAAGCGTATCGACTCGATGGGGATAAGCATAAGCCAACGCCCCGGTAGGACACGCTGCCGCACACGAGCCCATGCCGTGACACAGGTGGGGATCCACCGCAATCTTTTCACCTACGGAACTCAGTGCATCTGCCGGACAGGCCTCAAGACAACGGCGACAGCCTAAGATACCCCGCGCGCTGTGCGCACAGGTATCTGACTCGTACAAGACGTAGCGCGGCTTCTCAAACTGGCCTGTTAACTCGCGTATCGACTGGCAGGCCTCGTCAAGTGCAAGACTATCACCGCGGGGCGCAAAATAGCCTGGCGGCAGCACTTCCTGGGTCAGCGCAGGCTCCCGACGAAGGTCCAGCACCATGTCAACGTACCCCCCGGACAAATCCATCGCCTGGGCAAGATCAATATCACCCTCTTCTCGCCCAACTACGATACCGAACTTCCCAAGGAACCCGCTCACTGCTTTGGGCTGGCCATAAATGACCGGCACCGCCCGTCCGGCCACCTGGCGGGTTTCGGTTCCCCCTGTTATCCCGCCCTCGGTTGCAAGGATCAGACAAACTGGCGCATCCGAGAAATCCTCAACTACTGATAACGCTGAGGCCAGAGGCCCGATCAAGGCCACCAGCCCGGTCGAGCTATAAGAGATTAGTGAAGTCGGGGTCGCTTCACCTTGTATGCCGGCAGCGAGCGCCTGCAAGCGGGCGCTCTGAATAGCCGATGCATCGGGTAGATCAAAACCCAGAAAATGCGCCACTTGCGCGACCGGAATAACGCTCATGCGGGTTTACCGTGCTTGCTTTTGCCCTGCTCTGAATGCCTGCTAACCCATTCTCGGGTAGATTCGGTTTTCTCGTTCGGGCCACTGAGGCCTGCCTCACCCTCTTGCGACTCGGGCTCGCTTTGCCCGTGCGCAACACGCTGACCTTGGGACTCAAGGTCAGCGGCCTGCTCATTACTCTGCGCCACCGGCTGCCCGTCTTGCCCGTCTTGCCCGTCTTGCTCGTCTTGCTCGTCTTGCGCCATGATCGGGGACTCCTCAGAGTTGCCGTCCTGCTGTGCCAATGCCTCCTGAGATTTTCGCTCCAACATTTCTTCGCGATGGCGCATATCGGCGGTCACGATATCTCCCAGGGGCTGAAAGACCGTAAAGTCCTCGTCATAATCGTCCAGGCCGTCTCGAATATTGAACCCGGCACCGTGAAAAAGTTTTCGTAACGCAACTTTTCGCAGTTTCTCACTCACCTCAGGCGAGAGAAACCCGCTGTAACTGTCGTCCTCCCCCAGGGTTTCCAGCGAAGGCATATCGGCATCCGTCAGCGGGCGCTCCACTGGCTCCGGCTGAGCCTCGGGCAATTCCGCTTCCTGCTCGGACTCGTCCTGGCGTGTCGGCTGGCCCTTTTCCTGCTGTTGTAACGCCTTACGCCTGGACCAACGGCCCAGGAGTCCACTTTCTGGATCCCTCATAGCCTGAAGATTCCCGCCTGCATGGTGTCAGTGCCCCACCGGTCGGCGCAACGGCTTCCAAGTGTCATCTTTCCATTTCTGCCGGGTTCGTTTTTGTTTCTTCTCTGGCCTGTAGTTTTCCAGCACCCAAGCTTTCACCCACTCGTCGACCGGTGCAGGCACCGGCAGATCGAAAACCGGCGTATCCACCTCAATATACGATGCCATCTCGTCGTAGCTCAACGTAACCAGTAGCGGGTGCAATACGCCTTCGTCTTCCTCCTGTTCGCAGACAACGAATACGCCAGGGTTCGCACCGGTTATGTTCGCATAGTAACTCTCCGCATCGTCCGGAAAAAGCTCGATACTGTAGCCCCCATACAGAAACTGCTCGCTCTGCTCTCCCCGGTGAATGCTGGCGCACGATACTCCTGTCGAGGTTTCTTTCCCCGGTAACACCCCAATGACGGACCAACTATCCGTCATCCAGACTTTATCTGGATAGCGCTTACACTCCACGATGATCGAGACCGGGTATCGAGTTTTCATTAACAAATCGGGGGTTGTCTGCGCCGTCACAACGGTTCACTATAACCGGCTCTGAAAGCCTACTCAATCAAGTCGACGTAAAACCATGAACTCCACAAGGAAACCGGTACCCGCGATTCAACGCCCCTTGATGTCCGACGAGGGCCTTGAGCCAACGCACCCGGTCCGCGCACGAGATGAATTTGGTCATGAGCGCGATCTCAATATTGCCGGAGAGTTCCCGTTGACGATTAAGGTTGATAACGCCGAGGTCGTCACCCTGATGACCTTAGGCACCTACCCGGAGAAACTGACACTGGGTTATCTTCGCAACCAACGTCTAATTGATGACATTAACGAGATTGCAAAGGTCACCGTCGATTGGGAACGCGAGACCGTCGATGTTCTAACGACGCACGGAGAAGGCATCACCAATCTGCATGAAAAAATTGCCAAGCGAACCGTCACCAGCGGGTGTGGACAAGGAACCATTTTCAGCTGCACACTGGATAAACTGTATGACACTCGCCTGCCAAGAAGTGAAATTCGTCAATCCACCATCTACGCCCTGCTGAAAACAATCAATACCTATAATGAGATCTACCGGGAGGCCGGTGCGGTACATGGTTGTGCGCTTTGTGAAGGTTCAAAAATTCTGCATTTTGTTGAAGATGTCGGACGACACAATGCGACGGATACGATTGCGGGAGAAATGTGGCTTGCGGAGATCTCGGGCAACGACAAGCTCTTCTACACCACAGGCCGACTCACATCCGAGATCGTCATGAAAGCCGCTCACATGGGCATTCCGGTACTGATATCCCGATCCGGCATTACCTATATGGGGCTTGAACTGGCGCAGGATCTGGGGGTCACAATGGTGGCACGTGCCAAGGGTAAACATTTTCTGGTTTATAACGGTGAAGATACCGTCATCTATGATCAACCCCCTGAGCCAAAAACCCCGGCTTCAAATTCAGTGACCCGAAGAACCCGTTAACCGGGTATCGCCTGATACCACCCAGCCGACTCGATCAGAGCGATATCGACTCCGTACAGTTCAGACAGGTTTTCCTCGGTCAATACTTCGCCCTTTGGTCCATCCGCCCAGACTCTACCTTCGTGCAACAGCACAACCCTGGAGATCTCCGGGGGTATTTCATGGATATGGTGCGTCACCAGCACCAGCGTGTGACCCGAACTCATCAGTTCCCGCATTGTTTTGAGGCACTGGAAGGTGGCTGAAAGATCCAGCCCCCCGGTAGGCTCATCCAGCACCAGATTCGGCGGATTATTCACCAAAGCGCGGCCGAGCAGTAAACGGCGCTGCTGGCCTGTTGACAACGTGCCAAACTCCCGCGGGGCGAGATGCGCAACACCCAGCTGCTCTAGAATCTCCCGGCTGCGGATCCGCTGTGCTGGCTCAATCTGTTGATGACCCCATACGCCGACGCTGCCGAAAAAACCGGAAAGTACAACTTCTTCAGCCAGCGCTCCAGGTGAATACTGCTCCTGCAGATCGCTCGACACGACACCCAGTTGCCGGCGCAGTGCCCAAATACCACCTCGAGCCTGCCCCAAAATTCGCACGACCGGGTGATCACGCCACAAAGGGTATAACTCCCGCGTCAGCAGCTTCAGCAGGGTAGTCTTACCCGCCCCATTGGGGCCGAGAATAACGGCACTCTCGTGCTGGTGCAGTGTCAGGCTCAGTCCATTGAAAACCCGCGTGTCACCACGAAAGACTGTGGCGTCGGTGATTTCGATAAGCGGCGTTGTGTCGCCAACCGCAAGTCCTGTAGCAGCTGACATGCCGCTTAATTCAAGCAAGCTTGATCTCGTCTTCGATAACGACATCCAGATCGGTCCCGGTAACTTGCAGCCGGACGGATGCCTTCAGGGTTGTGCAATCCTCAAGCGTGCCCCCGGCAATACCACTTCGGACGGCTTGTTCGATCTCCCGTTGAGACTGAATGCCTACTTTCTTCAGGAACCTTCGAAGTTGAATATTGAATACGTCTTCGTCCACATTTTTCTCCTTAAATTACGCCAGTTTCAGCTCCCTAAGGTACGGGAATCTGCCCTCTTCTGTGTCACATTTTTGCGCCTGCCCAGACAGACACCTGATATCGGTTCAGTAGTCGATCGTACCGTGCAGAGAAATTATGCCGGCTTATCATCCCCAGATGATAGTGCGACCGGCTTGCCATGGGGTGTGTTGAGGTAGGCCTGACGCCACCGGACCGCATACTGGTGCACCTCAACATCCTGCATCACATTTTTATCGTAGAGCATCAGCTCAAGAGTTGTCAGCCAGTGCTGATAGTAGGTATCTCCCAGGTCTGCCTCACCCCGCTCACGCACCAGAGCGATCTGGGTGGATAGGCGTTCAGTCCACTCCGCCCAGGAGAAAAGACCCTGCCGGTGTAACTCGATCACGATGGCAAATACCTGTGCCTCCCACGGTTTAGCGAACACTGGCCCTTCGGTATCGACCGGCAAGCCCGCGAGTTCGGCAGGTTGTGGGATTCCCTGCAAGCTCACAGCGGCGCCAGTTGGGGTTCCCACAAATCTACCCTCACCATGAAGTCGGTAACGGGGTTCTCCTCGTCAGTCCAGATCCTGGTTGAGGAGAAGGCAACATTGTAAAGATGCTGCCCTTCGCGTTGCCCGCGCGCATGCTGATCAGCGAATACATGAGCACCATGATGATGCTGGATGATGCCCTCCCGACCGCGCAGATAGGCCGGCACTCGGGTGTGGCCGCCGGTCGACTCCCTTCGTACTCGCACCAGATCTCCTGGAGAGAAACATGCCTCTTGCTCGATCACCATATCGACCGGGGCCCCACGGGAAAGAACCTGGGGCACCGCCTGCGCCGATAGTGCCGCCGCAATTTCAGCCGGCTCCCCCACAGCCACTCCTGTTTCCAACTCCCGCAACGACACCAGCCCCTTCTCGGCCAACAACGTCTGCAGTCCTGCTAACCAGTTTTCATAGTAACTCTGACGCAGGTAATCCTCTGGTCGCTGGCGTTCGCGGGCATGACGGGATTCATCCAGATTCCAACGACCCAGGAATCCGCAGGCCAGTGTCATAGCGAATACCCGTTTTTCCCAGTCCGCATGAAACACTGGCTCGTGTGATTCAGGCTCCGGGCAAATCGGCCCCAAACCCGGCTTTCCGCCCAGGTCGTGACCGCCCGTCATGGTGCCCCCTGCGCCTTCGGTGGGGGTATTTTTTCGACCCCGATCATGGCATTACGCGTTACCAGGCCCGCCAGCGTCTCCTCAGGCCACCCCTGGGTTTCTGGCGGCTGCTGGGGGAGTACCAGATAACGCATCTCTGACGTGGAATCCCAGACCCGGATCTGAACATGGTCATCCAGGATCGTGCCGAACTCATCCAATACGCCCCGCGGATCGCTTACCGCTCTGGAGCGATAGGGCGCTGATTTATACCAGACCGGTGGAAGGCCCAGTACCGGCCAGGGGTAACATGAGCACAACGTACAGACGACCAGGTTGTGCACCATAGGGGTATTCTCTACTACCTGTATGTGTTCTCCCTGGCGGCCGGTGTAGCCCAGGGAGGCAATTGCTGCCGTGCCATCCTCCAGCAGCCACTCTTTGAACTCAGGCTGCGCCCAGGCTTTTGCCACCACCTGCGCCCCATTGCGTGGACCGACTTTATGCTCGTAGGTCTCGATCAACACATCAAGGGCCGCTGGCACCACCAGCCCTTTCTCCACCAGCAATGACTCCAACGCCTTAACCTTCAATTCAAGATCACCCGGTGGCTCGGTATGATCGTGTTCGTGGGGGTGCTCTTGGTCTTTCACGAAACCTCGGCTTATGTTCAGGGCTGATCGCTGCGCAATCCGCTGGATAGATGCAGCATCCAGTCAACGACAAAATTCACGGCGACAGTGAGGCCCGCAATCGCTGCCGCTGGCAACAAAGGCGTGATGTCGTTGTAGTTGATCAGGGTCGCATTCTCGCGGACCATGGAACCCCAATCTGCTGTCGGTGGCTGGATTCCCAACCCCAGAAAACTGAGGGCCGCGATAAAGAGAAACACAAAGCAAAAACGCAACCCGAATTCTGCCAACAACGGAGCGGTGATATTGGGCAACACCTCCTTGCGGATGACCCATCCCATCCCTTCCCCACGAAGCCGGGCTGCCTCAACGAACTCCATTACTACAACATTCATGGCTGCGGATCGGGCAATTCGAAATACCCGGGTACTGTCCAGCAGGGCGATGATCATCACCAGTGATGGAATCGACGTGCCAAAAATGGTCAACAGCAGTAAGGCAAAAATCAGTGAGGGTATGGCCATCAGGATGTCGACAACCCGGCTGATCAACATGTCGTACCAGCCACCTAGAATCGCTGCCAGCATCCCGGTGATACCGCCGATAAGGAAAGCTAACACGACGGTAGCAAATGCAATCCCGATGGTGTTGCGCGCACCATAAATCAATCGCGTCAACATATCGCGACCGATATTATCGGTGCCCAACATAAACTGATCCGACCATAACTCATAAGAGGCGCCCACAATCGCCGTCTCCTTGTAAGGCGCGATCCAAGGTGCCAGCAAAGCGACCAGCACGTACCCCGAAATAGCCACAAGGCCTACCTTTGCGCTGAACGGGGCCGAAAGAAAGAGTCTGATCATTTCGCCCTTTCTCTAGCGTGGATGTAGCAGTCGTGGATTGGAGACAATCGCCACGATATCTGCCACCAGGTTGAGCAGGATATAAACGGCTGCAAAAATCATGGCGCAAGCTTGTACGACTGGCAGATCCCGCTTGGAGACACTATCGACCAGCAGTTGCCCCAACCCGGGGTAGACAAAGACCACTTCGACGACGACAACGCCGACCACGAGGTATGCCAGGTTCAGCGCAATGACATTGACAATCGGACCCCAGGCGTTAGGTAACGCGTGGCGCACAATCACCCGGAAAGGCTGAGTCCCTTTGAGGTGCGCCATTTCGATATAAGGGCTAGAAAGCAGATTAATGATCGCAGCACGCGTCATCCTTAACATATGGGCCAATACGACCAAGGTTAAGGTCAGGGCCGGCAAAATTGTCCGAAAAAGCTTGTCACTAAAGGCAAGATCGGTGCTGACATTAGAGATGCCCGGAAAAATCCCGCTCTTGACCGACAAAAAGAGGATCAATATATAAGCCACAAAGAACTCTGGAAACGATATCGACGTTAACGTTGTCAGGTTCACAATCCGATCGTAAATGCTGTTGCGGTAAAGCGCTGCGAGCAGACCCAGGAATAACGCAAAAGGCACCGCGATGGCAGCCGCAACCCCGCCCAGGAACAACGTGTTGGAAAGCCGGGTTCCGACAAACTCCGTGATGTCGCGTTTACTGGCCAGGGATTTCCCCATATCCCCTGTCAGCATCCCCTTGAGCCATTCCAGGTACCGGATGTGGGCCGGGCGATCCAGTCCAATCTCTGCCCGAAAGGCTGCAACCGTCTCAGGTGTAGCAGATTGGCCCAGGAGCGCCTGCGTAATATCCCCGGGAAGCAGTTCCACAACGAAGGCAATAATCAGCGAGACGACAAACAGTGTCAGTAATCCCAAACCTAAACGCTGCAGTATGACTTTAGCTAACGAAGACACCCCATCTCCTGGTTGCACCTCTTATGGATTCGATCTTCCTTGATACAAAAGCTTGGAAGCCCGGATTCCCACTTTGTGTTCGTGTAATTTAACCGAGTTCGGCCAACACGCAAACGCGCTGCCAATGAAGCGGCCAAGACCGGGGCATCACGGATCGAGCGGTCGCCATCAGACCCCTTTCCGACCACATTCGTTTTTCCGCATCTTTCTGCGTGCCCCGGTTTTATTGAGGCAAAAAAAACCTGGTGGGGCCGCGCCGGCCCCACCAGGCTGATTTTGCTACTTAGGCACTGCGTTAATCAGGCAAACCACCAACGTTCTACGGCCTTCATGCCGTCAAGTTCCCAGTTGCCCCCGATCACATCAGGATGACGGATTTTGTCGTTAGTGGCAAAGATATCCTGCAGGAAAAGCGGCAACACCGTACCACCGTCGCTGTGTACGATCTGTTGCATCTCTACGTAGATCGCACGACGCTTGGTGGCATCTGTCTCGATACGCCCCTGCAGCAGCAGATCATCAAACTGGGCGTTTTTCCAGTAGGTATCATTCCAGGCCGCTTCTCCCCAGTAAACAGTGGAGAACATCATGTTCTCGGTGGGACGACCCGACCAGTAGCAAGCGCTAAATGGCTTTTTCATCCACACGTTCGACCAGTAACCATCATCCGGTTCACGCACGACTTCAATATTGATGCCGGCTGGGCGTGCGGTCTCGGCCATCAGCTGGCCAGCGTCGATTGATCCACCAAATCCGGTTTCTGCTGCGTGGAACTTGACGTTGAGACTGTCGAAACCGGCTTTCTTCAAGTGATACTTGGCCTTGTCCGGATCGTAGCCACGCTGGGGCAATTCATCGGTGGTGGCTCGATAAACGTTGGCCGGACCAATGGGATTATCGTTACCCAGCTCACCGTACCCTCGAGCGACCACTTTGAGCCATTGCTCACGGTCGACAATATACTTAATCGCGGTACGCACATCGTTGTTATCGAACGGCGCAATGTTGGTCAGCATCGGCAGGGTAACCTGCTTGTTACCCTTGGTCACATCTACCACGATGCCCGACTGACGCTTGAGCAGATCAGCGGTCTTGGGGGCCACGTTGTTCATTGCGTCGATCTCACCGGTACGCAGGGCATTCTCCCGGGCAGCCGAGTCGGCGATCTGCAGGGTTTCTACTTCATCAAAGAAACGCCGGTTTGGCTTCCAGTAATTGGGGCTGGCCTTGGTTAACGTGCGAACACCCGGCTCATGCTCAACCAGGGTGTAGCCAGCAGTGCCAACTCCGGATTGCCAGTCGATCGTGCCATCTCCGTTAGAGGGGCAGATCAGCAGGTGATAATCAGTCAGGATGAACGGAAAGTCCGCATCTCCACCTGACAACTCCACCACTACGCCGTACTTGCCATCTGCTTTTACTGAGGTCACCGCGCCCAACTGACCCTTGGCTGCAGACTTGGAGTCTTCGCCCAGATGGTGGTTCAGCGAATCCACCACGTCTTCAGAGGTGAGTGATTTGCCATTGTGGAATTCGACACCCTGGCGAACCTTAAAGTTCCATGTTTTGGCGCCGTTGCTGCCTTCCCAACTCTCCGCGAGTTCGGGAACCAGATCGCCGGAGGGGGCGACCTCGGTCAGGTTATTGCGAAGTTGAGCAAATTGCACATTCATCATGTAGTGATCCAGAATCTGCCCTGGATCCAGCACGTCGCTGGTGGCGCCGCCGGTCACACCCTGGCGAAAACGTCCGCCCTGCTTTGGCGCTGCCATTGCGCTTTGCATGTACAGGCCGGGCGCCATGGCACCCAGTCCCATCGCAGAAATGCGGGAGAGAAATTCCCGTCGGCTCATCTTGCCTTTGACTACCTGATCCTGCAGGCGATCAATTTCGGACTTTTGTCTATCGTACATAACTCTTACTTCCTCCAGAGGGGTTGGTGAAGCGCCTGCTTGGGGCGCCTATAGCGAGATTAACAAAATCAGGTGCGTCGTTGCGGGCCTATAACAGGCAATGGGCTGAGAAAAAAGACTCGATAGGCACTATAAAATATGAATATAAGTGACTCTAGCCTCGATTCACAACTGAAACGCTTTCTTTATATAACGAAACACTTCTCATCTATGGCTTGGTTTTACCACAATACCTCACTAAAAGTAATACTGCACGAATATTAAGTCGATATAGCGCCTTTTGATGCGGCCCAAGAGATACAGAGGTACGAGTGTGGGTATTAGCCCCCGAGATTCAGATCACTGATTAATCGACTGCCCGGAGCGGGGCCCCAGTTCTGCAAATTAGTGAGCATCCTGCTGAGGTTAAAGGCTGCGTCGAGACCCCGGTCTTATTCACGGTAGGAGGGGTCTTCGCGATCCAGCATGCGGATCAGAGCCTGCCAGTTGCGATCCAGGTAGTTATCTGGCGTGTGCGCTTTTTCAGCTTTTCCGACGAGCCCGGATTTCTCAACGCTGGCTATTGCCTTCTTGTCAGGAATAATCTGCTCAGCCCCAGATGCCATCACATCAACCTGAATCTTGCAGGCGCTTTCAAGGGTATATAAAAGATAGAACGCTTCAGCCATGGTACGGCCGGCAGCCAGCAGGCCATGGTTGTGCATGATCATGGCCCATTTATCGGCCAGATCTTCCCCCAGGTTTTTGCATTCCTGTTCGTTATCCGTCGCCAGATCGTAGCGGTGGTAGCAGACCAGGTTGCCAATCTCGTTGGCCTGCTGGCTTAAAGGGAGCAAACCACACTGCATACAGGAGACAGCGGTCCCGGCACGGGTGTGCGAATGCAGGGCCACGTTAATATCAGGCCGAGATCGCAGGACGGCAGAGTGAATTGCGTGGCCTGCATCATTGTAAGGGTAGTCTCCAGATACCACATTACCCGCAAAATCGACCTTGATCAGGTTCGAAGCCGTGATTTCCCCAAAGAGTAACCCAAAAGGATTAATCAGATACTGATCTGAGCAACCGGGAACCCGGGCACTTAGGTGCGTGAAAATCAGATCGGTCCATCCGTATTTAACAAACAGGCGATAGCAGGCTGCGAGTTCCTGGCGAAGCGCCCACTCCGCTTCAGAAACAGATCCTGCGGTAACGATTGATTCAGGCATCACAACCTCCAGTATGAAAAGGCAAGAAAATATTTCGCCTCATATTTTATTGGCCAGTGAAATATAGATCTTATTATTTTCGATAGTGACCGGATAGGTCTTCAGATCAATACAGGCAGGCGCCGACAGAGCTTTGCCAGTACGCACATCGAAACGACCCTGGTGCAGGGGGCATTCAATCACGTTGTCGATCACGATGCCCCCTTCAAGATGCTGTTCTTCGTGAGTGCAATAGCCGTCGGTTGCAAAAAATCCCTCGGGTGTGTGATAGATGCAGAAGGTTTGATCTTCATAATCAAATCGAAGGAGATCTTCTTCGTCGATCTTGTCTGTATCACAGACATAATGCCTGTCAGTCATGGTGCGCCCTGGTATTCTCTTGAGCCAAGGCTGCTTGCACCTGGTAGATGAAGCTCCAAGGCTCAAACGGCCGGTGCATGCGATCTACCCGGATAAACCCCGTTATCACGAGGTGCAGAATCTAGCCCTTGAGGGAATACAGGCCGTGACCCGCAAACTCTCTGATACGACACCTTCATTATGAAGGGCTGCCATACTGTCAAGGTCGGGGTGTACCCAGCACCGCCCGGCGTTGTGCGCTATTCACCAGCCACACGCCAAAGACGGTGACAACCAGCGCCACCCAGTGCCACAGGCTGTAGCGCTCGCCAAAAACCACTAACGCGATGCCAATACCGAAAAATGTGACCAGATAGGCGACCTGGCTGAAATAAACTGGCCCGGCGATTCGTACCAAAGTAAAGAACAAGGTAAAGCCCACGGCAGACACGGCGCCATGCAAGGTTATCAGCCCGTCTACCCACGGTGACTCAGTCCACAGCAGATACCACTGATCAGTCACTAACGTCAGCAACAGCAGCAGCAGAGCTGACGACACCAGCATCCCGTTAGCCCCGACCAGTGAATCTACATCTTGCGGGCGAAATTTGGCGGTAAAAACATTCCCTGAGGCATAGCCCAGTGGTGAAAGAAAGGCCAGCACAAACCACCCCACCGGTTGATCCGCGGGGAGGCCGTTGTCCGGGATGATGACCAGCAAAGCACCCAATAACCCCAACGCAATACCGGATGCACGCTTTCGATTAGTTTTCTCAATGCCCGCCAGAAATGACAGCAGGTAAGTCGCCAATGGCACCATCGTCAACGCGAGTGACATCGCGCCAACACTGATGTAGTTCAAACACAAAAACATGTTCGCCGTTGGCATCCCGGAACTCAATGTACCGACCACCAGGTAATAACCCAGGTGCCGGTGCGAGAACGGAAATCGTTGCCTGCGAACGATATTCACCAGCGTCAGCAACCCTGCTCCGATTGCCACTGTCCAGAATGCATACGCAAATGGGGGGATTCCGGAAAACCCCACGAAACGCGCCACGTTGGTCACCCCACCCCATAGCAACCCCAACGTAATAAGCAATAATAACGGCAGCCATGATTGCTCCAGAAATCGGAACCTGACTGAACGAGGCATAGGCTAACTCACTCCTTATCGGCTAAATAGACGGTTGGTAATACTCGGTCATGACCGAACAGATGTGAATCTGGTTAACGCCCGCCCATGTCATTGCGCAGACTCATCACGCAAAAGCAGTGTCAGGGCCAGTATGGTTGCAACGACACCTACCCACACACCCGGCGTCGGCAGCGCTTTTCCCAGCGCCCCTTCCCACAGGATCACCCAACTCGGCGTAAGATAGGTATACGCCATCACCTTCGCTGATGGTAAGTGGAGCGTCGAATACTGGACCAGAAAAAACGATCCAGCACTGGCAAATACCGCGAGGTAGATCAACGTTACCCACACGATCGGTCGTAAGGCGGCATAGTCGGTTGTCGCGAGATCACCCCCACCATACAGCAACAGCAATAGCATCGCGCCGACGATTGTGCCGAAGGTGAATGCGACCGGCGACTGACCACGGTTGAGCTTACGGACTAAGGGCGTATAGAACGCGTGGGCTACACAGCCCAGAAAATAGATTCCCTCCCCGCGCCCTATCTGCAGGGCGAGAAGTGCATCAAAATCTGCCCGGAAGATCACCCAAACGGCCCCGATACAGCCGATGCTCAGCGCCGCCATAATTCGAGACGTCACAAACTGGGACAGCAATACATAGCCGAAAACGGCACTTAAGGCCGGGGTCAGCGTGAATACGGCCGAGGTAGATACCGCCGGCGCCGTTTTCAAGCCTTCAAACATGAGAACAAAATACGCTCCCATTAAGCCCCCCAGGACCAGGTAGCGCCACGGCGCCTGAAGATCACGGCGAGAAAGCCCGCGAGTGCGCCATACCCATGCAGCCATAATTACCGCGGCAAGCATAAAGCGCATCGCCGTCAACGCCGCGGGGCTAATTTCATTGGCAATGCCATGACCAAGGCTGAATGAACCCGCGACCACGCCCGAAAACAGCAGCATAGCCACATGAGCCCGTATGGCAGGATGGGCAATCATCAGTCAGGGGTAGGTGGTTTGGGCAAGAGACCCATATTTTGCCTCGTAATAATAAAAGGGAGGAAACAGGCAGCGCGCCTTTTTGAGCCCTTCCTGGAAAGGGTTAAGATTGATCTTTTTGTGGACGCTCGCTCCCCACCTTCGAGTATAACGAGGTATAAGTACCAACCGCTCAGTTTCTGATTAAGCCACCACACCCCCCACTCCACACGTTGGTGCGAACGCTCAATCCACGCAACATTAACGAATAGATCTTCGCCCGGCAGATAACACTTCCATGCTCTGGATCCCCTTTACCATCGCCGCTGCGTTTTTTCAGAACCTGCGCTCGGCAGCTCAGCGCCACCTGAAGTCGGAACTGACAGATCTGGGCGCCGCGGCCGTGCGTTTTCTATACGCTCTGCCATTTGCATTGCTGTGGGTTGCGTTTCTCGCTTTGTTTTTTCAACTGCCGCTACCCGACGTTAATAAGGTCTTTTTCGCCTGGATAGTGGGAGGATCGCTTGCTCAGATCATTTTCACCTTTTTACTGATGTGGCTTTTTTCGTTAACCAACTTCACGGTCGGTACCGCGCTTTCTAAAACTGAGGTGGTCCAGGTCGTAATACTGGAGGCGCTACTGCTAGGGGAGAGCGTTTCCGGACGCGCCCTGATCGCGATTCTGATTGCGTTTTGTGGCGTCATGGTAATGGTCATGGGCAAATCCCATCTCTCTTGGGCGCGACTGGCGGGTAGCCTGGGCCAAAAGACTACCCTGATCGGCCTCGCTTGTGGCCTGGCACTGGGGCTTTCTTCGGTGATGTTTCGCGGTGCCGTGCTCTCTCTTGACCAGGGCGGATTACTGTTACGCTCGGCCTATGCCCTGGCGGTCGCCCTGGCGGTCCAGAGCCTGGTACTGCTAGCGTGGCTACGCCTCTTTCAGCCTGGGCAGATCAGCCAGACCACGAGACATTGGCCTACCTGTCTTGGGGTAGGATTCGCCGGTTGGGCCGCCTCGGTCTGCTGGTTTATCGCCTTTGCCCTGACACACGCCGCCTATATACGCGCCCTGGGGCAAATCGAACTGGTATTTACCTTCCTGGTTTCGGTGTTCCTTTTTCGAGAGAAAGTCAGCCGTACGGAAATTACCGGGGTAATCCTGCTCAGCGGCGCGATCGTCTTGCTGGTGCTGGGAAAAGCACCCTGATCTGATTCGATCGCCCTATCTGAAGACGGGCTGAGACCCGCCTTAACCGGTATCGACCGGTTCTGCAAAAGAATACCCGTTATGCTCGGGTCGTTGCCCGGCCCGCCGAGGAGGTCTGGGCACTTTCTTGGGGCAAGAAAATACGGTCAAGAAAGTGATCCAGCCATTGGCGGGCGCCTGAGGCATAGCGCGCATGGTGGCCCAACTGCTGTTCATGTGACTGCGCGCCGCAAAGTGTAAGTTTGGGTTGTCCCCGCTCTGAAGTGCACCAATGGTTGATCATATCCCGAGTGATCTCGGGATGAAATTCGATGCCGAAAGCGCACCCGCCATAAGAGAAGGCCTGTCCGGCGAAAGTGTCGTTTCCGGCGAGGTGAACGGCGCCTGGTGGGATTTCAAATGTCTCCGAGTGCCACTGGTAAAAAGTGGTGGGTTCAGGCAAAAAGCCCAAACCCTGTTCAGTTGGTGACACCTCCCAGTACCCAATCTCCACCACGCCATCGCCGCGGGGCCCCACTTTAGCGCCTAATGTTCGTGCCAACTCCTGTGCGCCCAGACAAATTCCCAACATGGGGATTCCACTGGGCAGAACCGTGGAAGACAGCCAATCGAGCTCCGCGCGAATTCCCGGATCATGGTCATCCGTGGCACTCTGGGGGCCCCCGAAAATCACCACTGCGGTGTAGCCCGAAAGGTCACGGGGCAGTATGCCATCCAAGCATGGGCAACACTGGTCGAGGCAATAACCCCGCTGTACCAGCGCCTCACCAACTAACCCGGGAGTCGATGTCGCCTGATGGACTACCGTCAGTATCCGACCGGTCTCACTCATGTTTGCTTCTCAGTTGTGCTTCGCCCCTGAGTTTAAACGAGCCTGTGCCCGTGATTAAACTGCCGAGCCGACCTGGATGCCATGATACTCACGTTTGTTTTCCGATGACCTTCGTCGCTCCTCCTGTTTTTCTGAGCCCCGCGGGGCATGGCTGACCGGAGATTAATCCAGGGCGAGACTGGACAGGCTCTCTCAATAACTGTATATATATACAGTATATGAAAGAAACCCTGCCAGAACTGACCGACCCCGGGGCACTGTGATGAATCGACCCCTCACGGCACGGCAACTTCAGGTGCTTGAGTGCATACGGGCATTTGTCGATACCACCGGTATGCCCCCCACTCGTGCCGAGATCGCCAGGCAGTTGGGGTTTCGTTCGGCCAATGCGGCTGAGGAGCACCTGCGGGCACTGGCCCGCAAGGGTGCCATCGAGCTGCAATCAGGCGCATCACGCGGTATCCGGCTGCTGGCGCCGTCCGGTGTGCCTGTTATTGGTGAAGTGGCTGCCGGCAGTCCAATCCTGGCTGCCGAACATATCGAAGACCACTACCCCCTGCCACCCAGACTGTTCAGCCCCCGCGCTCACTATCTGCTGCGGGTGCGTGGCACCAGCATGCGCGACGCCGGCATTCTCAACCGTGACCTGCTGGCCGTGCACCGCACCTGCGAGGCCACTAATGGCCAAATCGTAGTCGCCCGGCTGGAAGATGAAGTTACCGTCAAGCAGTTCCGTCGTCGTGGCAACGTCATCACTCTGCTGCCGAAAAATCCCGACTTCGAGCCTGTGCGGATTGACCTGCGCCAGCAGTCCCTGGTGATCGAAGGCATCGGCGTGGGTGTGATACGCAACGACCCGCTGTTGTGAGCCTGGAATCCTGCCTGCAGCGGCAGGATATCTGGCGCGGTCAAAAAAAAATATCCGCACCGGGGCTTGCCCTCACAACCGGTTTTGCCATCCTTGATCATCACCTGCCTAATGGCGGCTGGCCGCTGGGTGCACTGACAGAAATTCTGGTGAAAGATGTAACATACAGCCCGCTGTGGCTGGTACTGCCAGCACTGGCAGCACTGGCACCCCAACGCTCCTGGCAGGCCTGGGTTACCCCACCAACTCTTCCTTACCCGCTCGGGCTAAGTCAGGGCGGTCTGGACCTATCGAAAATACTACTGGTGCGCCCCACTGACCGGGGCGATACCCTGTGGTCAACAGAACAATCACTGCGCTCGCGTGCCTGCAGTGCTGTACTGTGCTGGCCGAATGCTCTACACCGCACTGCCACGCGGCGGCTGCAGCTTGCCGCTGAGCATGGTGGCACACTGGGCATCTGCTTTCAGAATCATACCGCTGCAGACTCCCACAGCATGGCAGCGTTGAGGCTGTACTGCCGAAGTACTGCCTGTGGTCTGGAAATCGATCTGATCAAGTGTCGGGGTGGGCCGTTGTACCAGGGACTAACGATACAGCGCCCGGCTGACTCTGACGCAATCACTGGGTCAGACTCGTGACGCAAGCACACCGGCAAAAATCTGCCCGCCTCCAGCAAGGCTCTCACTGTAAACCATCCCCGGCGCCAGACTCATCGCCAGTGCCGCTCACCACTGACCCATCAGCGCGGCCTGATAACCTGTGGCTTGCCATACACCTGCCCTATCTGCCGCTGGAATCTCTGGGTTATTACGATGAACAACCTACTGCCGTCTATACACAACAGGCTCAGGCACAACAGGTTGTAACGCCAAACCCACAGGCAAAACAAAACGGTATATATGCGGGCATGTCGCTGGCTGCAGCCCACACCCTGAATCCCGCCTTGCAAGTTGTAGTCCAGGATAGAGCAGCAGAAAGCGTATATCTGGAACGTCTCGCGGTAGCCGCAAGGCGTTGGACCCCCGCTGTTGCAGTACTCGAAGACGGCCTGTTGTTGGATATCGCCGCCAGTGTGCGACTTTACGGTGGAATATCCTCACTGGCAGAACAGGTCCGCTGTTGGATCACCCACATGACACTGGCAGCCTGTGTCAGCCTGACGCCAACACCCGCCAGTGCAATCCTATCTGCGCGCGCAGGGAAGATGTTGTGTGTCACCACCAAAGACAAAATCCGTGCCGCAATGCACGACCTGCCAGCCCAGGCGCTGATAACGGAATCGAAGCCGCACCGCTTACTGGTACAACTTGGTATCCGTACTATAGGAGATCTGTTGCGTCTGCCGCGGGATGGCCTGGCACGACGCCTGGGGCCAAAATTGTTAACCCGGCTGGACCGACTGCTGGGACAAGCCCCGGATCCCTGGGCCATTTTTATGCCCCCACCCGCATTTATACAGCGCACTGTACTGGATGGAGAGGGCACTGATACAGCACGGTTACGGCCTTTCATGGTGCATCTACTGGAACAGCTACAGACCTATCTGCACCAGCATCGTATCCTGGCTGAACAGTTACAGTGGCAACTGGGCAGCGAACGTGGCCCGGCACAGAACATCCCAGTGCAACTGGCCAAGCCCCATCGAGAGGCCTGCCACCTGTTACGTCTTTCGCAACTGGCATTTGAGAATCGGCAAACCGATGCGCCGATTACCAACCTTGCGCTACAGGTGCACCGCTTTGCCCCAGAAACATCCTCCAGTGAGGATCTTTTTTCAGCAACCCCTGACGATGCCAATGACGGTAACGTGCTGGTCGAGTGCCTGCAGAACCGGCTCGGCCTCAAAGCGGTACAGGGCATTCGCATACAGGCAGATCACCGACCCGAGCAAGCCTGGGTCTGCTGTGTTCCGGGAGAATCAGGGCCTATACCGCACACTGCGCAACGCCCATTGTGGCTGCTTCAAAAACCCCGCCCTGTCCAGGTACGCCGGTATCTGCTGAACCTGGGTGGTCAGCAGTTGCAGCTGGAGCGCCAGCGTGAGCGCATTTGCAGTGGCTGGTGGGATAACCAACCGGTACGCCGCGATTACTACCAGGCCGCAACCGGCGCTCTGAAAGTCTGGGTATTCCGTGATCTCGACAGCGGCCGGTGGTGCCTGCATGGTATCTTCTAAGGCTGTGCATACCGCCAGAACAGGCCTGGAGTGTCCTGCTTGACTGACCCGCTCTTCCACCGAGAGGCGTTGCGCCGCGAGTTCCTTTCGCAGGCCGGCTTCGCCGACGCGGACCTGGACCCATTGCGCCCGGATGCTTCTTTTCGCCGCTATTTCAGGCTGACTGGCTCAGGCAAACACTGGCTTTTGATGGATGCACCGCCAGAAAGTGAAAACATCGAGGCTTACTTGCGTGTCGCCAGACATCTCACCGGGCTGGGCCTGCGAGCACCAAAGATAGGACACACCGATACCGTTAACGGCTTTGCGCTGGTCGAGGATTTTGGTAATGACACATTCACCGCTTTGCTCAATACGGGTGAAGATGCGACCCACCTTTATAGTCCCGCAGTTGATCTACTGGTACAGATTCATCAGAACCCCCAGGCCAGCACCATCGCGCTGCCATCGTATGATCTGGCCACACTGATGGCTGAGGCGCTATTGCTTCCCGACTGGTTTGTACCCCTGATCACTGGCAACCCGGTCGATCCCACCGCGCGAACCTGTTACCAGGAGATCTGGGAGAATGCCTTGCGCCATCTTCCCCCGCCAGCGACTACCCTGGTGCTGCGCGACTTCCATGTCGACAATCTGATGCGAATCCAGGGCAATACCCCGATTCAACAGATCGGCCTGCTGGATTTTCAGGATGCCCTGATCGGCCCGATCGCCTATGACGTGCTTTCCCTGCTAGAGGATGCCCGTCGTGATCTGCCGCCCTCCCTGGTCGAGCAGTTGCACCAGCAATACCTTTCCGCCATGCCGCTACTGGATGTAGATAACTTCAACGCCTGGTACCGGTCTCTGGGAGCTCAGCGTCACTGCAAAGTCGCCGGCATCTTCAGTCGGCTCGCGCTACGCGATGACAAACCGGTTTACCTTGAACATATCCCCAGGGTGATCGCCCTGTTGCAGCAGCACCTGAATGATCCGCTGCTTACGCCGTTAGGCGAGTGGCTGGACGAGGTCATCCCGCAACACCAATGGACCTCGCTTGATCCAGACCTGGATCAACTGCGCGCTACGCTTGGGTTATCCCAGCGCTCTAACTGACTCACTTACCAAGAATCAAGGAGCTCACATGGACTCAATTAGTTGGGCCGATTTTGAACGCGTCGAACTTCGTGCCGGTACCATCATCTCGGCAGATATCTTCAAAGAGGCTCGTAAGCCAGCCTACATATTACACGTAGACTTCGGGCCCGATATCGGGATCCGTAAGTCCAGCGCTCAAATCACTGACCTCTACTCACCCGAAAGCCTGGTAGGCATGCAGGTGATCGGGGTGGTCAATTTTCCGGAGAAACAGATCGGACCGATCCGCTCACAATGCCTGGTCACCGGGTTCCCCTGCGAAGACGGCTCAGTGATACTGGCGCAACCCGAACGAGCGGTGGCCAATGGTCTGAAGCTTGCCTGACTATGAAACCAGTTCAGCCAGATCCTGTTCTGGCAGGCCCTGTGCTCCCACCGCCTGGGCATAAGCCTCACCGTGCGGCAATACCTGTCTGGCGTAATACAGACAACTGAGCAACTTGGCGCGGGAAAACGCCTCATCGCCCTCGCCCGTGTCAAGCGCGCGCTGCGCTGCGGCAGCCGCCCTTGCCATTTGCCAGCCCCCTGCTGCCACACCCCAGAGCATCAGATAACTGAATGAATTTAAATAAGGCGCGCGAGGGCTCCGCGTTGCGCAATCCAGCAGGGTTGCCGTGGTACGTGCCAGACTTTCTACCAAAGCCGTCACAGACACACTCACCTCTTTCACAGCACCGTTGGCGTTAGCTGTTATCGACTCCAGTTCTTGACCCATGGTTCCGATTAATTCCTGCACCATCTGTCCGCCATCACGAAGCAATTTGCGTCCCACCAGATCAGCTGCCTGGATTCCGGTCGTACCCTCATAGATCGTGGTAATGCGTGCATCTCGATAATGCTGGGCTGCCCCGGTCTCCTCGATGTAACCCATACCACCGTGCACCTGCAGTGCAAGGCCGGTAATCTCGTTACCCACCTCTGAGTTCCAGCCTTTTACGACGGGGATCAGCACTTCTACCTGTCGTTGTCCCCGCTCGCGCTCTGTCACATCGGGGTGATGACTTGCCCGGTCAGCCGCGGCCGCGGTATACAACGACAGCGCACGCATCGCCTCAATGCGACTTCTCATGCTGAGCAACATGCGCTGAACATCCGGGTGATGCGCGATCGTGGCACGCTCTCCGCTGATATCGCCAACCACACGGCCCTGGACCCGCTCGCGGGAAAACTGCAACGCCCTTTGATACGCCCGTTCCGCAATGGCGTAGCTCTCGATGCCCACAGCATGGCGGGCCCGGTTCATCATGATGAACATGTATTCCAGGCCTCGATTTTCTTCGCCAACGAGATAGCCCACTGCCCCACCGTTGTCGCCGTAGGACAATACCGCCGTCGGACTGCCGTGAATGCCCAGCTTGTGCTCCAAAGAGACGCAGCGCACGTCATTGCGTTCACCTGGATTACCCTTTTCATCCGGAATAAATTTAGGCACGATAAATAACGATATACCCTTGATACCTGCAGGTGCATCGGGGGTTCGCGCCAACACCAGATGAATGATGTTCTCAGCAAGATCATGTTCCCCGTAGGTAATAAAAATCTTCTGTCCGCTCAGCCGGTAGTGTCCTTCTTCTGTCGCAACAGCACGGGTGCGTACGGCAGCAAGATCTGAACCGGCTTGGGGTTCGGTCAGATTCATGGTTCCGGTCCACTTCCCTGAAATCAGGTTTGGCAGAAATAGCGCCTTTTGCGACTCGCTGCCCCTCAGTGATATTGCTTCTGCGGCGGTCTGGGAGAGCATGGGGCACAACCCAAATGCCATATTGGCCGCATCCCACATCTCCTGGACTGCGCACGCCAGAGTCTGCGGTAATCCCTGGCCCCCGTATTTCGGATCCAACACCAGACCCGTCCAACCCCCTTCAGTAAACCGGTCATAGGCTTCTTTCCACCCGGCAGCTGTTGTGACCTCACCATCGCGGACTATAGGACCGGCCTGATCACCCTCCCGATTGATGGGCGCTAAAACCTGGGTGGCAAACTTGGACGCTTCCTCCAGCACAGCATCGACCAGGTCCTGGCTTGCATCCTCAAAACCCGGCCATGAGGCGAGGTCATCCATACCAGCCTGCTTCAGTGCAAAGCGCAGGTCGGCCAGTGGAGCGGTGTAATCTGACATCGAAGCTTCCTCGAAGGTTTGGTTGATAAAAACACCAGAAGCCGACACGCAACTTGTCGGGGTTGGATAAATTATAGATTTAGACTTACGTACACATCAATTACCGCGTAGGCAAAATATGGCTAAAAACGCGGCCTGCGCGCTCAACAGTGCGGGAATCCGCAAATGAGCAGAACGTTTCCGGGTAATCACGGCTACCGCTATCAGTGCAAACGCACATACCCACACCCAAGCAGTTTGCCCGAATTCGGAGCCACGTTCTGCCGATGCGCCCACACCGATGTCAACACACATTAGACGAGAATCAGCCATATTACAGAAATCTCCAGCTCTTTCGCGAGGCTAATAGGCTGAGCCACCGTCACTCGTTATATCGTGGCGTTCATTACCTTGGATCGGCGGGTTAAACACGCAGATAAGGCGCAGGTCTGTACGTGCGCGCAGACGATGCAGGTCGTGATTGTCCAGAACGTAGAGAGTACCGGGTTCTATTGTGTGACTTTCTTCTTTGGCCTGGTCAATGATCTCCCCTTTGCCCTCAATGCAGTAGACAGACTCCAGGTGATGCCGATATTGCAGCAGAACATCGGTACCGGCATTGACAATCGTATCCAGAAAGGCAAAACCCATGTTGTCCTTTTCGATCAGCAACCGTCGGCTTTGCCCGCTACCCCAGTCGACGTCGCGCTCCGTACCCACCACATCAGATAACCTTCGAACGAACATATTCTTCTCCTGTACTTACTGAAAGAAACGGGTTAGTGCCGACCAGAAACCCGGCGACTCAGTGAACCTCCAGCAGGCCCCGGTCGTAATGCGTTAATAATTCATAACCGTCTGCGGTGATGGCAAGTACGTCACAGTGTCGAAAACCTCCTACTCCGGGAAGGTAGATAGCGGGTTCAATAGTCACCACCATGCCAGGTTCAAGGATGCTGTCGTTATAAGCCCTGATTTCACCCTTCTCCTCCCGGCCCCAGAATGGACCCATGATGCCGCAGGAATGCCCAGGCCCATGCAGTTGATGCTGATCATATCCCTCCCGCTCAAGAACCTCGATGCAGACCCGGGCAACTTCACCACAACTTACGCCGGGCTTCACCGCCGCCATCCCAAGAGCATGAGCTTCGACCACAGTTTCGAAAGGTTTCCTGGCGTCCTCCCGAACTGGTCCGATGGATAAAGTCCGCTCCAGCGAAACGTAATAACCATTTACCTGTGACAGTATGTTGAAGGTCGCAATCTCCCCGTGCTCCAACCTCTTGCCCGTAGATAATCCGTGTGGGATAACGCTTCTGGGTCCGGATGCGATAGAAATGACGGTTCCAAAACTCTCAAGGTCGGGAAACTGCTCTACTAATGCCCGGTCCATCGCAACCAGGGCTTCATTTGAAACCTCCAATTCGGTTCTTCCCGCTCCCACCGCAGCCATGAGCGTCTCAGTTCCTACATCCGAAATCTGGCCATTGATGCGCAGCAGATCGATCTCCTCTTTTGATTTCACCACTCGGTGCTCCATGAGCATGGTCGACACATCGGTGAAGTTCGACCGGGGAAGGCTGACCTTGAGCGACTCGAGCACACCGACCGGCATGACATCCATCTCAATGCCGACCCTGTCGAGCGCACAGTCACGCTCAACCAACCATTCCCTGCTGGCCTGCACCAACCCGGACAATGAAGTCCCCGCATCACTGTAGAAACACATGTCTTTTATCCAGCTATAAGCGGGGACACGGTCACGCTCCATGATCGGTGCAATGATCGCGACTGGCCCCTGGGCCGGTACCACGGTGAAATTGAACCGACCCATAGGCATCATCCAGAACCCAGCGTAGTACAAATTACCGTGATAGGATGAAATAATGACGAGATCTAATTCCTGCTCTCTCATGGCCGCTTGCAACCGTTCAACCCGGCGCTGCATTTCCATATCGCTGAATATCATGGTCTTTCCCCTTAAGACTGTGTTGACCGCCAAAGTGTAAGCACAAATGACAAAGACGTCGCAGTGTGAATCCCGCCAGATTACCCAGGGCGAAAACTAGAGGATCGCCGAAGGGGGTGCGATCGGTTATGGCAGCTGCCCTGCCCGGGATCAGATAGCGGATGAACCCAACCCGATTAACAGGCTCTGGCCTTATTTACCTTTACTGAGCGTAAATAAGCACAGGACTTACAACCGGTCGAACCCGTACTCAGGATCTTGAGGCTCATCATGGTCCAAGTGGGTGCGCGAGCGCCCAACGGAATGAGCAAACCCGGGAATTAACCTCCGACGGCGTCCAGGGCAATCATGCTAATGTTAACAGACTGTGCATAGAGTCTTTTCGGGAGGCGTATGATGAGAATAGAGGGGGGCTGTTACTGCGGTCAAGTTCGGTATGAAATCAACGGGGAGCCTCAGGCATCGCTTCACTGCCACTGCCGGGAGTGTCAGTACATCAGTGGGGGCAATCCGGCAGCATTGATGATCTTCCCGCTTGATGCCTTTCGCCTAGAACACGGTGAGATGAAACAGTTTCGCCGTTCTGATCTTGAACGCCCCGTCACACGGTACTTTTGCGAAAACTGTGGAACCGGCGTTGCCTCCGAAACACCAAACAGACCTGGCTCGATCGTCATGAAGGTTGGGACTTTTGATGATCCTTCTATTTTTGCTCCCGCCGTGGCGATCTTTACTTGTGATAAACAGGATTTTCACCACATACCTGCGGAGATTCCGACATTTGATAAACGACCCGGGTAGGTCAAATATTCTGAAAAGAGGGGTAAGGTCGGTGTTATCTGACTGCCCGAGTGCATCTGATTGTCACCCCAGCCTGTGATGCCGTCCAATCCCTAACGACGGCGGGTCATGATTTAACGGTGGGTACGCTGGGCAACCGCGTCAGCGACTACGCACAAGATCTCGAACATCATGGTTGCGCCAGCCAGTGCTGTGTTGCCGCTGGGATCAAATGGCGGCGCGACCTCCACCACGTCACCGCCCACCAGATCAAGCCCACGGCAACCGCGAATCATCAGTTGCGCCTCCACAGTGCTAAAACCGCCAACTTCCGGCGTGCCGGTGCCCGAGGCATAGGCCGGGTCTAATCCATCGACATCGAACGTCAGATAGGAACGGCCATTGCCAGTCACCCGGTGAATCTCCGCGATAACGGCCTTGACGCCCATTTCGTAAAACTCCTCCATGTAGATCACACGCATGCCCGAGTCGTGGCTGAATTGCCACTGGTCGAGCTCATTCAATGATCCCCGAATGCCGATCTGGATGGTACGCTTGGGGTCGACCAGTCCCTCCTCAACGGCGCGCCGAAACGGCGCCCCGTGGTGGAACTTGGAACCCAGGTAGTCATCTCCGGTATCGCAATGGGCATCGAAATGCACCAGCCCAACTGGCCCATCAGTGGCAATCGCCCGAAGGATCGGCAAGGTTATTGAGTGATCTCCACCAGCCGAAACCGGCGTTACCCCGGCTTCATGGGCACGGACAAAAAATGCCTGTATCTCATCTAAGCTTTTTTCAAGATGAAAAGGCGACTGCACCCACGCATCACCCAGATCAGCCACTGTACAGATATCGTGGGGGCCAATACCACTCGCCTGATTGCGCCGGCGCATCAGGCTGGACTGGTTTCGAATCTCCCGGGGGCCATGCCGGGCACCGGGACGATTGGTAACACCGCCATCGAAAGGAACCCCCACAAGCCCGATATCCAAATCCTGCCAGTCTTCCCGGTAGGGGGCACGCATAAAAGTCGGTAACCCTGTATAGCGTGGGCGCTGGATCGGATCCTCGTAAGCCTCGTACTGATACATGTCTCCCCTCCCCTTGGTAAACTTTAATTGGATTTCCTGCAAACCCTAAGAATGCCCTGTTAGGCAATCGGGTTGCAAGTCCGCTCGAAGAGCTACACCACTTCAGGCTATAACCCGCAAGGGTAACTCTCGGCGGACCTGGCATATTCTCGGGTCAGGCATAATCCCCCAAGCCCAGGGATCGTTCTATCCTGCGCTTTGGTGATATGGATGACGGAACAATCTCTCACGGATGCGGCTCCACGGGCACTGCTACGCGCTCTTTTCGACGCAGCGGTCGCGCGCGCAGATCCGGCGCAGGTCCTTGCGGATTATCTTCCCCCGGCTCCAAAGGGCCGCATAGCGGTAGTCGGCGCCGGAAAGGCTGGCGCCTCCATGGCGCAGGCGTTCGAACAGGTCTGGTCGGGAACCTTTCAGGGCCTGGTGCTGGTGCCATATGGCTATCGGCGTCCGTGCCGTGATATTGAAATCATTGAAGCTGGGCACCCGATTCCCGATGCCGCCGGGCAAGCCGGTGCTCAACGCATCCTCACACTCGCCCACAGTTTAGGATCAGACGATCTATTGCTCTGCCTGCTCTCAGGTGGCGGCAGCGCACTTCTCAGCTTACCCCTGCCCGGCACCTGCCTGAAGGAAAAGCAGGCGATCACCCGCCAATTGCTTTCGTGCGGTGCGACCATTCATGAGATCAATACCGTACGCAAACACCTGTCCGCGATCAAAGGCGGGCGACTAGCCCAGGCGGCCTACCCGGCCCGGACCACAAGTCTGGTTATTTCAGATGTTCCCGGTGATGATCCCGCAACGATTGCATCTGGTCCCACCACAGGGGATTCAACAACCTGTGCGCACGCGCGGGCGGTTCTTGCACGCTATCAGATCAATATATCGCCGACAATCAGTACTTTGTTGCAATCGGATGCAGCCGAGAGCCCAGCTGCGGGTGAGCTCCAGCTGAGCCGATCCGCGCTTTCTATCATTGGCACTGCAGCAGACGCATTGGCGGCAGCGGGTGCCTTGGCGGTAAGCCAAGGGTTTGATGTCATCAACCGGGGAGACCGTGAGGAAGGAATCGCACGGGAACTGGCGCGGATCCACGCACAACTGCTGCATACATCTCATCCGGCTAGCGCCCACGGGCGCAATACCCTGTTTCTTTCAGGCGGGGAGACTACGGTGGCCGTTCGGGGGGCGGGAAAAGGCGGGCGCAACCAGGAGTACCTGCTGGCGTTAGCGATCGAGCTTGGCGGCAGAGCAAACACTTTTGCTATTGCTTGTGATACCGACGGCATTGATGGCGCCAGTGATGCAGCGGGCGCCATTATTACGCCCGACAGCCTCGCTCGAGCCGCCCGACTGGGAATAGACCCGCATGCCTACCTCGCCCGCAATGATGCTGGCGCCTTTTTTGAGAAACTGGGTGACACAATCGTAACGGGGCCGACCTACACTAATGTCAACGATTTTCGCGCCATTGCCTGTTTTCAGAGACGCGGTTGATTTATTATTTACGAACAAGAACGACCGTGATGACGAAATGGGGAAACGACTGAGCAAAATCTATACGCGTACCGGAGATCAGGGCACAACTGGCCTTGGGGATGGGACTCGCGTATCCAAAACCGCCACCCGGGTCGAAGCTATGGGACAAGTCGATGAGCTCAACAGCCTGATCGGCTTCTTGATGACCGAACTGCTACCCAGGCCAATAGAAGAGTTTCTCGTGACGGTACAGCACACCCTCTTTAATATAGGCGGTGAGCTCAGTCTGCCCGGGCACGCACTGGTGACCCCTGAACACGTGACAACCGTAGAGGCCATGCTGGATGGCCTGAATGAAACACTGCCACCACTAGAGGAATTTATCTTGCCCGGCGGTGCCCGGGCTGCAGCCATCTGCCATCTTGCGCGAAGCACCTGCAGACGTGCCGAGCGGTCTCTCCTTGCTGTGGATGATGGGCACGCCCTGTCCGCTATAACACTCCAGTACCTCAATCGCCTGTCCGATCTCTTTTTTGTTATGGCACGCAGCCTTAACCAAGCAACCGGGGAATCCGATGTCCTGTGGCAACGCGACCCGCCACCTTCTGACTAAGCAGCCCGCTATCGCTGGCAGCCTGAGATGCATCACAGAACGTTGAACGAATCCAATACCCCCGACTGAGTCCCTTCCATGCTGCATTTTCCACCAGAGGAATTTGCCGAACGTGTGTCTCGCACCCGCGCGGCTATGGACGCCGCTGGTCTGGATGGGTTGGTGCTGTTCCGTCAGGAAAGCATGTTCTACCTGACGGGTTATGACACCAGTGGCTATACCATGTTTCAGGCATTGTACCTGGGAGCCGATGGCCAACTCAGTCTATTGACCAGGACTGCAGATCGGATACAGGCCCGCGAAACATCTACCATAAAGGATATTCATATCTGGGTTGACCAGGATGGCGCTTCACCGGGGGATGAGTTGCGTCGAATACTCCAAGATCACGGATGTGCGAACAAGCGAGTTGGTATCGAATACCATGCCTATGGGCTTACCGGGCAGCGTGCCCTGATGGTCAACCACTCCCTTGAGGGTTTTTGTCAACTGATTGACGCGTCAGATCTCGTGCGCCTGGTGCGCCTGGTTAAGAGCAGATTAGAACTGGAGTATATCCGTCAGTCGGGGCAGATCTGCAATCATATTCTGCAGACCAGCATCCAGCATACCCGGCCCGGTACGACGGTCAAGACAATATACGGCGCGATGCTGAACACGCTGCTCGCAAAAGGGGGTGACCCAACCGCCAGCCGTTGGCCTATGGGGGCAGGAGAGGCCGCAGTTTTCTGTCGATATCACACGGGTGACGAAACGATCGCGCCAGATGATCAAATTGTCTTTGAGCCTGCCGCCGCCTACCGGCACTACCATACCTGCATGATGTACAACATTCTCACCGGGGTGGTCGACCCACACCATCGCGCTATGAATGAAGCCTGTTGTGAGGCCCTTGACTCCTGCCAGGACGTTCTACGGTCCGGCAACACAGTTGGGAGTCTCCACGCAACCCATGAGCGCATCATGAAGGTGCACGGTTTTTCCCATGCTACGCTCAGTGCCTGTGGCTATTCTGTCGGCATTAGCTATCCGCCGACCTGGATGGATTGGCCAATGATCTGGCAGAACAACCCCCAGATTATCGAGCCCGGAATGGTTTTTTTCTTGCATATGATTCTGCTGGATGATCATACTGGCCTCAGTATGTGTGTCGGTGAAACCGCAATCGTTACCGATGGTGCCTGTGAGAGAGTTAACCAGGTGCCACGACAAATCATTCACAATTAAATAGAACTCTGGAGGACAGGGGCGATGACTAAACTCCCTTGGGAGGGTATGGGCCGGTATACGGATATTGACAGCGCCTCTTTGCCCATGATCAACGCGCAGACACCTACGTTTATGGGGGTTCCCTACGCGCGCACTGCCGAAGAAATTGCTGGGGCCGACGTCGCGATTATCGGTGCGCCCTATGTGGCCGGAGCCAGTGGTAAATATGCGGGAGTCGAAAAATCTGAATGGCTTGCTGCCCCGATGCGGGTTCGACAACAGTCGGCGCGCTACCCCAGCGGATATATCCAAGAGTTGGATATGGATATCTTTGAAAAACTCAGGGTCATCGACATGGGTGACGCCGATATTCCGTCAGAGTCCAACATGGATCCTACTGCTGAGAATATTCTCAGAGCACAGGCTGCGGTTGAAGAGCTCGTCAACCGAGCGTTGGAGGCAGACGCTATTCCAATCGTCATTGGTCAGAACAGCCCCTGTAGTTCATATGCCATCGCCAAACCAATCGCCGAGAGGTGCGCGGGCAAGGTAGGCATGATCAGCACAGATACTCATTGGGATTCACGGCCACTTGATTACCTGACGAATGATGAACGCATCGCCGGCAGTGGCAACTGGAAAGCCAAAACCTATAGCAGTTTCTCTAACTTCTCTATCTCGAACCTGGTTGAGATCGGTGAGCGGGGTATGCTAGAACAGGCTGAAACTGTCCGGGATTACCTCAATAAAGGGGCACATTTTTACCCGATGTGGAAAGTGCGCACGGAGCTTGGCATCGACGGCGTCTGTAATGAACTAAGGCATGCCTATGACGGAACTGAGGCTGTCTACGTGCACTTCGATATGGACATCCTGGGCGGAGCTGGGCCAGCGCCTGGAGATATCCTGGGGGAACTGGCTGAGCCCATGGGGATGACGGACTATGAGATCATCCGTTTGTCCCATGAGATCGGCAAACGCGGATTGACCGGCATGTCCTTTATCTGTATCCCGCCGGGGTCCATGGTGACATACCGTCTGATCGTCTATGTGATTGCTTTCCTTATCGCGGGTCTGGCCCTGTCAGGTCGCCAGTAAGCGTTGATACCGTGCCCAGTCAAAATGAGGGCCTGGATCAGTCTTGCGCCCGGGGGAGATATCGCTATGACCCACAATACGGCTTGAGTCGATCGCCGGCCAGGCAGACTGCAAAGCCTTAGTTAACGAAACGAGGCGATCGTACTGTGCATCGGTGAAGGCGGACTCATCCGAGCCGACAAGTTCAATGCCAACCGAAAAATCATTGACCTTATCGCGGCCCTCAAAATAGGAGGCACCTGCGTGCCACGCTCTGCGGGTAACGGGCACAAACTGAGTCAGTTTTCCCAGCCGGTCGATCAGAAAGTGGGTGGATACCTTCGCCATGGAGATATCCCTGAAGTACGGGTGTGCCGTGGGATCAAGGCATCCGAGAAAAAGGTCATGAATAGCTGAGGTGCCAAATTCACCGGGCGGCAAACTGATGGCGTGCACCACCAGCAAACTGATCTCGCCAGCAACTGGCCGGTCATCACAATGTGGGGAACACAGGCACGCAATTCCGGAAACAAAGCCGGTTTCAGGATCTATGACGCAAGGGGCATCATTCATAGTTTATTCCTGCTAAAGCGGCCCGGGAGCTTACGTACAATAAGGGAAATATATCAGCATCTCTCTCACGCCTGGCCGCATGAAAATACAACGGCCACGGTTTTCACGGTACGCCGTGGCCCCGATTAGCATTTGATCGTCCGAATCCCCTCTTGCCGACCCACTGGCACGCTCTTAAGTTTGATTGGGATCAATAAAGTGATGACGAATCCAATCTAGCGCGGCCACAAACCTTAATGCATATTGACGCTTCAGTATCCCGCCATCATACTTGCGACTGCGAACCATTCCTATTTGTATTTTTCACACAGAATCTCCCCGATGCCCCCACACGCCACCGTCAGCGACTGCCCCCCTGGTCTCCGGGCGAGAATCAGCAGGATTGATGCACCCAGAGAACAGATTAAGCACCTCCTCGCCCTGGGCGTGCGCCCAGGCAGTGAGTTTACGATCCTGCATAAACGGGGCCAGGCCGCTGTGCTGAGTCTCGATGGCGGCCGCCTGGCTATAGGCCCGGATATTGCGGCAACCCTGATTATCCAGCCCCCCGACGGCGCGCCCCAACCTGCTGTGGCTGCGGGCGGGAATCTTGTACCGTGCTAACCGTAGCGCTTGCGGGGAACCCCAATTGCGGCAAAACCACACTTTTTAATGCGCTTGCTGGTGTACGACAACGTACCGGAAACTGGCCGGGGGTCACGGTAGAGAAAAAGGAAGGACGCCTTACCCTGCAGGGCGAGAAGATCAGCGTCATCGATCTACCAGGCATCTATTCCCTGGATGTGGCCTCACCGGACGAACAGATCGCCAAGAACTATCTGCTGTCCGCTTCAGCTGATGTGTTTATCAACGTTGTGGATGCCTCAAATCTCGAACGAAACCTTTATCTCTCGGTACAACTTCGCGAGACCGGGATACCACAGGTTATTGCGCTCAATATGATTGATGTGGCCCGGCGAAACGGACTTCATCTCGACACGGATACCTTGGCTCAAAAAATCGGTTGCCCCGTGATCCCGGTCTGCGCTGTCACCGGAGAAGGCATGGCAAGTCTCAAAACGGCCTTACACCTGGCTGCCCGCCAGCTGCCAGGCCCGCTCGCAGTAGATTACGGCCCCCACATTGGACAGGCCCTTGAGACTCTTGCGCTCAGTGAAAACAATAAGCAGATCGCACGCTGGCAGTGGGTCAGCCTGCTCGAAGAACGAGCCCTACCCCAAGATCTACCCACAGATGCTTTGGAACTGGCACAGAGTTTACGAAAAGAACTGAAAACCCAGGGAGATCTGGAGCTCGATCTTCATGTCGCAGATGCCCGTTACGATCTGGCGCACGAGTTAAGCAGGGCCGCCATACGTCAACGTAACCGCCTCGGACGATCACTGACTGACACCATCGATCGGGTGGCGCTGGGTCGATTCACTGGAATACCGTTGTTTTTGCTCGTCATGTATCTGATGTTCATCTTCACAATCCACATCGGTAGCGCCTTCATTGATTTCTTCGACGGCTTTGCGGGTGCGATTTTTGTAGATGGCCTGGCTCACTTGATGAGGACACTCGCCCTGCCAGAGTGGCTGATCATACTCTGCGCAAATGGTGCAGGTGGTGGCCTGCAAGTAGTCGCAACCTTCATTCCCATTGTGGGGTGCCTCTATCTGTTCTTGTCTGCGATTGAAGATTCGGGCTATATCGCGCGGGCCGCTTTCGTGATGGAACGATTCATGCGGCGTGTCGGCCTTCCTGGCAAAGCAATCGTGCCCTTGATCGTCGGTTTCGGATGCAACGTGCCGGCGGTCATGGCGACCCGAACCCTAGAAGACCCCACTGATCGTAGACTGGCAACCCTGATGTCACCCTTTATGTCCTGCGGTGCCCGACTTCCGGTGTACGTTCTGTTCACAGCCGCATTTTTTCCAGCAACAGGAGGGAGTATTGTCTTTCTGCTCTACCTGATCGGTATTGGCGCCGCTATCGCCACGGGCTATGCGCTGCGGCAGACACTGCTTCCCGGTGACGCTGAGAGCTTTGTTATGGAGCTGCCACCGTATCATCTCCCAACCCTTCGAGGCATGCTCCTGAGAACCTGGGACCGCTTACGCGTCTTCGTGCGCGGCGCTGGCCGGGTCATTATCGCCATGGTGCTGGTATTAAATGTCCTGCAGTCCGTCGGCACCGATGGCACCTTTGGCGAACGCCCCATATCGGAATCGGTGCTGGGGACCGCTAGCCGCGCTCTGACTCCGCTGTTCTCACCTATGGGGTTGGAAAAAGAGAACTGGCCAGCGACAGTGGGTATTTTTACCGGAATTCTCGCAAAAGAGGCCGTAGTCGGCACGCTGGATCATGTGTATGGCGCGTTGGGTGCGCCCGAGGAAAAAAGCACAGCAGACTTACCTTTCGATCTTGGTCGCGCCCTTCGGCAGGCTGGCGCCACTATCCCGGAGAATCTTGCCGGACTCGCCGGCGCCCTGTTGGATCCGTTGGGTATCGGTGCTATCCATGGCGATACGACCATCGCCGCAAACGACCTGCAGGTAGAAGAAAGGGTCTTCGGCGCAATGGCGGCACGTTTCGATGGCCGTGCCGGTGCCTTCGCCTACCTGCTTTTCATTTTGCTCTACTTTCCCTGTGCCGCCATGATCGGCGCTGTGTATCGCGAGACGGGGGCAGCCTGGGCCATGTTTACCGCAGCCTGGACCACCGGCATTGCCTATGGCGCTGCCACATTTTTCTATCAGGCCGCCACGTTCAACGCCCACCCGATGCGTTCATTACTCTGGATCGCTTTCGTGCTGCTCGCGATCCCTGCCACGTTAGCGCTGCTAAGGCGCCAGGGGCAACGAAACCATTGGGACAAGGCTGTGGCTAGTCCTCAAAATACCGTTGTTACGCGAGAATGCCACTGACCCGACCACAGCCATGATGCTGACACAGATCCGGGGCTACCTTATCCGCCGCGGTTGCGCCAGCCTGGAGGATATCGCGCTTCACGTTGAAGCCGATGCGCAGGCCGTGCGCGGCATGTTAAGGCTGTGGCTCGACCGGGGTTTCGTCAGCGTCGAGCGCATAACCCAGCGCTGCGGTGTGGGGTGTAACCAGTGTGCACAAGAAACCACCGAGATATACCACTGGATAGAAGGTCGGACCTCAGCCAAAAGTCTATCTTGCCCAAAGTGTTAACCTGAGCCGTGATCACGCTTTTTTGGCGCTGGCCGAAAAAACCCCGCCAGCAGGCAGGGCTTTTTCGACGGTCAGGCCTTGAGCCTAACTATTCGTCTGATTCTTCTGAATCCGGCTGGTCAAGCAACTGCACGTAAGCCATTGGCGCATTATCGCCGGAACGCAACCCACACTTGAGAATCCTCGTGTAGCCTCCGGCTCTTTCCTGAAAACGAGGTCCCAGGGTATCGAAAAGCTTGCTGACGGCTTCCCGATCGCGCAGACGCGCATAGGCCAGGCGCCGGTTCGCGACGGTAGGGGACTTCGCCAAGGTAATCAGTGGTTCGGCAACCCGACGTAGTTCCTTTGCCTTGGGCAAGGTGGTGCGAATCTGTTCGTGGGTGAACAGCGATACGGCCATATTCGCGAACATGGCCTTACGGTGGCTTGAATCACGGCCAAGTTGGCGGCCGGTTTTCTGATGACGCATAACCGTCTCTCCGAAATGGGTTCAGTGCAGGCTCTCGCGCTTTTCCCGTTGCAGGGACGCGGGCGGCCAGTTCTCGAGCTTGACCCCCAGCGATAGACCGCGGGTTGCAAGCACGTCCTTGATCTCCGTTAGTGACTTCTTACCGAGGTTTGGTGTTTTAAGCAACTCAACCTCAGTCCGTTGGATCAGGTCACCGATATAGTAGATATTCTCAGCCTTGAGACAATTAGCAGAACGGACAGTCAGCTCCAGGTCATCCACTGAGCGTAACAATACTGGATCAATCTTCTCCTCGAGTATTTCTGCATCGGTGTGCTCAGATTCTTTCAGTCGCACAAAGACTGAGATCTGCTCATGCAGAATAGTAGCGGCACGGCGCACCGCATCTTCGGGATCGATGGTGCCATTTGTCTCGATCTCCATGACCAGTTTATCCAGATCGGTCCGTTGTTCAACACGGGCATTCTCGACCGTGTATGAAACCCTGCGAATGGGGCTATAAGAGGCGTCGAGGCGCAATATCCCCACGCCACGCGTTTCAGCATTATCCGCATCCGGGTCAACTACCTGATAGCCCCGCCCGGTACTGACCGTAATCTCCATATTCAACTCACCGTCCGCCGACAGATTCGCCAGCAGGTGATCCGGATTGACCACCTCAACATCATGATCCAGTTGTATATCTCCCGCAGTCACCGGTCCGGGCCCTTTCTTAAAGACCCGCAGGACCGCTTCATCCCGGTTATGCATCCGCACGGCAAGATTCTTGAGGTTGAGGAGGATCGCAATCACATCTTCCTGGGCGCCGGGGACCGCTGAGTACTCATGACTGATGCCGTCAATTCGTACTTCTGTGACTGCAGCACCACGCATGGATGACAACAGAATCCGGCGCAGTGCGTTCCCTAACGTGTAGCCGAACCCTCTCTCCAGGGGTTCCAGGGTGACGCGGGCGCGAGTGTCGTCGACCGTATCAACATTGATCACGGTTGGCTTGAGAAATTCTTCTCTGGTCTGGGGCATTGAATGCTTACCTCTGGAAGGTGGCGTATTTCGGTTTCAGTAACAAGATCAAGCGATCGGAACTGTAGCGTACGTGGGTTATGCTGCTTACTTGGAATACAGGGCGACAACGAGCGACTCGTCTATCTCCTGGGACAGCTCGGCACGATCAGGCATGGCTTTAAAAATACCTTTGAAAGCTTTCGTGTCCACATCAACCCATGGAACGAATCCCAACTGTTCGGCAATCTCCAGTGCTGATTTGATTCGCAACTGGCTTCGGCATCGCTCCCGTACAGTGATCTCGTCACCCGGCTTGACCTGGTAAGAGGCGATATTCGCTTTCGACCCGTTTACCAAAACAGCATTATGGCCCACCAACTGACGTGCCTCTGCCCGGGTAATGCCGAATCCCATACGATAGACCACACTGTCAAGTCGTGATTCCAGCAGCTGCAACAACTTCTCACCGGTGGAGCCCTTGCTGCGGGCCGCTGCAAGATAATAACTATGGAACTGCTTTTCCATGAGCCCGTACATGTGCCGCAATTTCTGCTTCTCCCGAAGTTGCGTCCCGTAGACCGTTACGCGGGGACGCCGTGCGCCTGCTTTGAATCCCGGTGGACGATCGAATTTACATTTGGAGTCCAACGCCCGAACGGGACTCTTCAGGAACAAATCGGTGCCTGCACGGCGGGCGAGCTTACAGGTTGGTCCTCGGTATCTGGCCATATCTTTTCTCTTCTCGTCAGACGCGCCGGCGCTTAGGCGGGCGGCAACCGTTATGCGGGACAGGGGTCACATCAGTAATCGAACTAATCTCGAAACCCAAGTTATTGAGCGCTCGAACCGATGAATCCCGACCCGGTCCCGGCCCTTTGATCTTGACATCAAGCTGTTTCATTCCAAATTCCTGTGCGGTGCGCCCTGCTGTTTCGGCTGCAACCTGGGCCGCAAAGGGAGTACTCTTACGACTACCCCGGAATCCTGCGCCACCGGATGTGGCCCACGCCAGGGCATTGCCGTGCCGATCGGTAATGGTGATGATCGTGTTGTTAAAAGTTGCATGGATATGGGCGACTCCTTCCAGCACGTTCTTGCGAACTTTTGCTTTGGTGCGTCTCTTGGTCTGTGCCTTGGCCATTAATCAGTTCCTGCTGCTTATTTCCGAATGGGGCGCTTGGGTCCTTTGCGCGTGCGTGCGTTGGTTGAGGTACGCTGACCCCTCACCGGCAGACCGCGACGGTGTCGCATCCCACGATAACTGCCCATGTCCATCAACCGCTTGATATTCATTGATACTTCTCGCCGCAGGTCGCCCTCGACTGGAATCGTGGCAACCTGTGAGCGTAACCGGTCAGCATCATCTTCAGAAAGATCATGCACCTTGGTGTTCCGCGCAACCCCGGCCTGATCACAGACCTTCTGCGCTGTCACCCGGCCTATGCCGTAAACCGCGGTCAAGGCGATTTCGACGTGCTTGTTCGCCGGTAGGTTAATGCCTGATATACGTGCCAATATTCTTGCCTCTTGCTGTTGGTTGCAAAGCTGTGTTTAGTTTTACTCAGCCCTGGCGCTGCTTGTGCCTGGGATTAACACAGATCACGCGAACACTTCCATTCCTGCGGATGATCTTGCAGTTACGGCACATTTTCTTAACGGATGCGCGGACTTTCATTAGTGTTCTCCTGGTATTCGCCTAGCGGGGCATGCCGCCCATGCCGCCCACCAGAGATGACTTCTTCATCAGGCTCTCATACTGCCTGGACATAAGATAAGACTGAATCTGGGACATCATGTCCATCATGACCACCACAATAATCAGCAGCGAAGTCCCTCCGAAGTAAAACGGAACGCTCCATTTCACAATCATAAACTCAGGTATCAGGCAGACGACGGTCAGATAAGCTGCACCGGCCAATGTCAGGCGGGACACGACCTTGTCGATATACCCTGCAGTCTGAACACCAGGGCGAACTCCGGGCACGAAAGCACCTGACTTTTTGAGGTTGTCTGCAATCTCTTTGGGATTGAAGACCAGTGCCGTATAGAAAAAACAGAAAAAGATGATCATCCCGGCATAGACCAGGGTGTAGATCGGCTGCCCCGGGGAAAGCGTAGTCGATATATCACGGAGCCAGCCCATTCCTTCGCTCTGACCAAACCAGCTACCCAGGCTGGCCGGGAAAAGGATAATGCTGGATGCGAAGATCGGTGGGATTACCCCGGCCATATTGAGCTTCAGTGGTAAGTGGCTGGACTGCCCGGCCAGCATACGGCGGCCCTGCTGGCGTTTCGCGTAATTCACCGTAATCCGCCGCTGCCCTCTTTCGACAAAGACGACGACTGCGGTGACTCCAATCGCGCCGACAAACAGCGCCAGGACGCCCAGCGGAGTAAACGCGCCGGTGCGGGCCAATTCAAGTGTGCCTGCCACAGCAGAGGGTAGGCCGGCGACAATGCTGCCAAAGATGATAAGCGAGATGCCGTTGCCAATGCCCCGCTCGGTGATCTGTTCGCCGAGCCACACCAGAAACATCGTGCCCGTCACCAGTGTCGCTACGGTGGTAATCTTAAAGCCCAATCCTGGGACCAGAACCACGGGTCCACCGGCAGCCTGCTGCCCCTCTATAGCAATCGCAATACCTAATCCCTGGAAGGTCGCTAAGGCCACGGTCCCGTACCGGGTGTACTGGGTAATCTTGCGGCGGCCTGACTCCCCTTCTTTTTTCAGCGCTTCCAGTTGGGGGATAACAGAGGTCATCATCTGGATAATGATCGATGCCGAAATATAGGGCATTACGCCCAAAGCGAACAGCGAAAGACGCTCAAGTGCACCACCTGAGAACATATTAAAGATATCTACTATCGAGCCGCGAGTCTGTTCGAATAATGCCGCCACAGCAGCTGGATCAACCCCGGGGATAGGAATGTGCGTGCCCATCCGGAAGACGACCATTGCCCCAAGCACAAAAAGAATGCGCTGGCGCAATTCGGTCATCTTACCTAAGCTTGCGAGCGAAGAAGCTACCATAACCTCAGGCCTCGACCTTGCCTCCGGCTTGTTCAATGGCTTCTTTGGCGCCACGAGTCACCCCGATGCCACGTAGCACCACGGCACGTTCGATACTGCCAGATGCAATGACCTTGGCCCGAATCGCGTCGTGTCTGACAATGCCTGCTGTCTTTAACGCAGTAAGATCGATATCTCCGGCCTCGACCTGCTGCAACTCATGGAGACGGACTTCGGCCACCCGACGGCGCACCAGCGAGCGGAAACCGCGTTTTGGCAGACGCCGTTGCAGCGGCATTTGACCGCCTTCGAAACCGATCTTGTGATACCCGCCAGAACGGGATTTTTGACCCTTCATGCCACGACCCGCGGTCTTGCCCGATCCTGATCCTGGGCCGCGACCCACCCGTTTCGCGCCAGGGCGTGAGCCCTGGGCTGGCTTTAATTCGTTCAACCGCATTTCAGCTTTCCTCTACCCGAACGAGATGGGCAACCTTATTGACCATGCCCCGAACCATGGGCGAATCTTCCACCTCAACAGTCTGATGCATTCGCCGTAGTCCGAGACCATGCACGCAAGCGAGTTGCCTGGCACCCCGCCCATACTTACTCTTCACCAGAGTCACCCTGATACGTTTAGCTGACATCTGTACCTTCCTATCCTGTAATTTCCTCAACAGCCTTGCCACGGCGTATTGCGATTTCCCGGGCGTTACGCACCCCACCGAGACCTGCAATCGTTGCCCGAGCCACATTGACCGGATTGGTGGTTCCGATGACCTTGGCCAAAACGTTCTTAACACCTGCTGCCTCAAAGATCGCCCGCATCGTGCCGCCGGCAATGATCCCGGTGCCTTCAGATGCCGGACGCATAACGACCCGGGCTGCCCCGTGGCGGCCGACCGTGGCGTAGTGCAAGGTCCCCTTTCTCAGGTTGATCTTGCGCATATTGCGGCGGGCTTCATCCATTGCTTTTTGCACTGCAACCGGCACTTCCCGAGCTTTACCGCGCCCGATGCCGACCCGACCTTTGCCGTCGCCGACCACGGTCAATGCCGAGAAGCCAAAAATACGCCCGCCTTTGACGACCTTGGCAACACGGCGTACGTTTATGAGCTGCTCTATGAAGCCTTCGCCGTCAGTACTGATCTGATCTGCTTTTGTGGCCATATGACTTTCCGCTGTTCCTCAGCTGTTAAAACTGTAGACCGCCCTCTCGTGCGGCCTCCGCCAGGGCCTTCACCCGGCCGTGATATCTGAATCCGGAGCGATCGAACGCCACGCGCTCCACTCCGGCCGCTTTCGCCTTTTCTGCAATCCGCTTACCCACAGCGCTGGCGGCAGTGACATTACCGCCATTGCTCACTTCGGTCTTTACCTGGGACTCCAATGTTGAAGCACTTGCAAGCACCTTTGCACCCGTCGGATCGATGATCTGTACGTAGATATGTCGCGGTGTGCGGAATACGCACATTCGGTTCTCCCGGTCGCGCGCGATGCGCGCTCGGGTTCGGGTACCGCGACGGAGTCGTGACGTTTTTTTATCGCTCATGCTTAGGACCTTTTCCTGTCAACTGCTACGTCTTCTTAGCCTGTTTACGAGCCACATACTCTCCGGCGTAACGGATCCCCTTGCCTTTGTACGGCTCGGGCGGGCGGAAACTACGGATCTCGGCTGCAGCTTGCCCCACACGCTGTTTATCAGCGCCTGTGAGGACAATTTCTGTCTGCGTCGGGGTCTCTACTGAGACACCTTCGGGCATGTCGTAAACCACCGGGTGGGAGAAACCCAGGCTGAGATTTAGTTTCGAGCCCTGGGCCTGGGCGCGATACCCAACGCCGATGATCTGGAGTTTCTTTTCAAAACCCGCGCTCACGCCGGTGACCATGTTGGAAATCAAAGAGCGAAAGGTTCCCGCCATCGCTCTCGCCGCATCGCTTCGCGCGCTCACCTGCAGGACATCATCTGTCCGGTCTACCCCTACCGTGGGATGCAGGCTCAGTGCGAGTTCACCCTTGGGGCCTTTCACGCTCACGGCAGTGGCCTCGAGTGTCACCTCGACTCCACTAGGGAGGTTAATCGGATTCTTCGCTACGCGGGACATAAAAGCTGCTCCAGGACTCGGTTTCGGGTTTAAAAGACTCGGCAGACCACTTCGCCGCCAACACCGGCGGAGCGGGCCTGACGATCTGTCATCAGCCCTTTTGACGTCGAAACCATCACGACGCCGAGTCCACCGTTTACCTGCGGCATATCCGACGCGCTGCAATACACCCGGCGGCCTGGTCGACTGACGCGCTGAATCTCTTCAATCGCGCCTTCTCCGGCGGCGTAGCGCAGAGTGATGGTCATGCTCTGGATTGCGCCGTCACCATCGACGGCGAATTCCTCTATGTAACCTTCATCCTTGAGCACCTTGGCGATTGCCTGCTTCATTCTCGATGAAGGCATACTGACAGTGCGCTTCCTCGCCGCCAGGGCGTTTCGAATCCGCGTCAACATATCAGCGATGGGATCGGACATACTCATAAATCGATTTCCTTCTGTGCTACCAGCTTGCCTTAACAACACCCGGTGCTTCGCCACGCATGACCACTTCCCTTAGGGCATTGCGGGCCAACCCGAATCGGCGAAAGTATCCACGCGGACGACCCGTCAGCGCGCAACGGTTTCGCTGCCTTGCCCGGGAAGAATCCCGGGGTAACTGCTGCAGGTCGAGCATTGCCTGCCAACGATCGTCATAAGAAAACGATTCATCCACAATCTGTTTTCTTAACTCTTCGCGTTGCGCCCGATACTGTTGATTCAGTTTGCGGCGCTTTACCTCGCGGGCAATCATTGATTTTTTAGCCATAAAGCCGGATCCTATTTTCTAAGCGGAAAGTTAAATCCCCGCAGAAGAGCTTCACCCTCTTCATTGGTTTGGGCCGTCGTCGTGATCGTTACATCCAGGCCTCGAATCGCATCCACCTTGTCATAGTCAATTTCGGGAAATACGATCTGTTCTTTAAATCCCACGCTGAAGTTGCCGCGGCCATCAAAAGCTCGGGCTGACACGCCGCGAAAATCGCGGACACGCGGGAAGGCAACTGAGATCAGGCGATCGAGAAATTCGTACATCCGATCCCGGCGCAAGGTCACCTTGCAGCCGATCGGCCAGCCTTCTCGAATCTTAAATGCCGCAACCGACTTACGGGCTTTAGTCACCACTGGTTTCTGCCCGGCAATCCGGGTTAGATCATTGACCGCGGCCTCCATCACCTTTTTGTCGGCTATTGCCTCACCGACTCCCATATTGAGAGTGATCTTGGTGATCCGGGGTACCTGCATCACGCTGGAGTATTTGAATTGCTCCATCAATGATGGCACCACGCTTTCCTGGTAATGCTCTTGAAGTCTTGTCATAACGATTTGCCTGTCCGACGTCAGCCGACGTCAATAACCTCGCCATCCGATCGGAAAATCCGGACCCGGCGCCCATCTTCGAGGTGCTTAATGCCCACGCGATCTGCCTTCTTGCTGTTGGGGTTATACATACCCAGATTAGAGATTCGGATGGGCGACTCCTTTTCGATAATCCCCCCGGTCTCCCCTTTGTTGGGATTCGGGCGTACGTGTTTTTTGACCACATTCACGCTATCGACCAGAGCGCGCTCTGGATCCAATATTCTCAGGATGGTGCCGCGTTTACCTTTATCCCGACCGGTCAACACGACGACATCATCACCTTTCTTAAACTTCTTCATTTCACAGGCCTCAAAGCACTTCGGGTGCGAGAGAAATAATGCGCATAAAGCGCTCTGACCGCAGTTCACGTGTGACCGGGCCAAAAATGCGGGTTCCCAAAGGCTGATACTGTGCGTTGAGCAAAACGGCTGCATTACGGTCAAAACGAATCAGTGACCCATCTGCCCGGCGCACGCCATGGCGCGTGCGCACTACGACGGCGTGAAACACCTCACCTTTTTTTACGCGGCTGTTAGGGATAGCTTCTTTAACGCTGATCTTGATGATATCGCCGATGCCCGCGTAACGGCGCTTGGAACCACCAAGCACCTTAATACACTGCACTCGCCGTGCGCCGCTATTGTCAGCGACGTCGAGATTGGTCTGCATCTGGATCATCTTTGCTACCGCCTTATGCTCTTAAATTTTTCTGACTGAATACGGGTAAAGGGAAATGGAGCCGGTGATCAGCCCTTGGTCGCGCTGGGCTGGGCGCTGGCCTCAGCCCGGGCGAGCACGCGAACCAGGCGCCAGCTCTTAAGCTTGGACACCGGGCGACACTCTTCAATCACCACAAGGTCGCCCTCGCGGCATTCGTTCTCAGCGTCATGTGCATGCAACCGGGTAGAGCGCCTGATGTATTTCTTGTAGAGCGGGTGCTGAAATTTACGCTCAACCAGGACGGTGATGGTCTTATCCATCTTTGCGCTTTGCACATTGCCCTGAACACTGCGGGCCCGTGCTGGTGGAGCTGCTGTTTTATCGTCACTCATGATGCGGTCCTGTTGATTTCAACCATCCGGGTCTTGATCCGGGCGATCTGCCGTCGGACCACTTTGAAGCGGGAAGGATTAGCTAACTGGCCTGTGCCGCGCTGCATCCGCAGGTTGAACTGCTCTTTACGAAGCTCGAGCAACTCGCCCTTGAGCTCAGTTGAATCCATTTCGGTAACTTTTTTCTCTGCCATGTCAGGCTGCCAGGCGTCTTACAAATGATGTGGCGATGGGCAATTTGGCTCCAGCAAGGCGAAAGGCCTCGCGCGCTAAATCTTCCTCAACACCTTGAATTTCGTAGAGCATGGTCCCCGGCTGCACCAGTGCAACCCAGTACTCCGGATTACCTTTGCCCTTGCCCATGCGAACTTCGAGCGGCTTCTTCGACACCGGCTTGTCCGGGAAGACCCGAATCCAGACCCGCCCGCCGCGCTTAACGTGGCGGTTGATCGCGCGTCGCGCGGCTTCAATCTGCCGTGCGGTAAGACGGCCACGCCCAGCACACTGCAGGCCGAAATCACCGAAACTCACGCTACTTCCGCGCACAGCGAGGCCTCGGTTTCTCCCCTTCTGCTGTTTTCGGTACTTAGTTCTTTTAGGTTGCAGCATCGCAGACTATCCTCACGCCGTTGCCGCGGTCTGGGCCGCCTTGGGGGTTTCCAGTTCAGCAGCACCTGGCATAATCTCACCTTTGAAAATCCATACCTTGACCCCAATGACCCCGTAGGTGGTGTGGGCTTCTGCAAAGCCGTAGTCGACATCCGCGCGTAACGTATGTAGGGGAACCCGGCCTTCACGATACCACTCGGTTCTCGCAATCTCAGCACCGTTCAGCCGTCCGGCAACCATGATCTTGACACCCTTGGCGCCAAGTCTCATCGTGTTTTGGACCGCCCGCTTCATCGCCCGGCGGAACATGATCCGCTTCTCCAGTTGCTGGCATACATTTTCTGCAACCAGCAGTGCGTCAAGTTCAGGCTTGCGGATCTCTTCGACCGCAATCTGCACGGGAACATGATTGTTCAGAGCCAACACATCCCGGCGCAAGCGTTCAATATCTTCACCCTTTTTGCCGATGACAATGCCCGGACGTCCGGTATGAATCGTGACGTTGAGGGTTTCTCCCGCCCGCACCAGTTCAATACGACTGACTGCTGCGTTGGCAAGTCGCTTGCGCAGGAATCCACGAATGCCCTGGTCGGCCACCAGGTTGCGGGCGTAGGTCTTGCCGGTGGCAAACCATTTCGCATCCCAGTCCCGGATGATTCCCAGGCGAAATCCATTTGGGTGAATCTTCTGGCCCATCTGCTAGTTACCCCCTGACGATCCGTCGCTGACGCTGACGGTAATGTGACTGGTATGCTTGATGATTGGTGTCGCACGACCCTTGGCTCTTGGTCGCCACCGCTTCAGCACAGGGCCCTCGTCCACCATGATCTGGCTGATCCGCAATTCATCAATATCAGCACCCTCGTTGTGCTCGGCATTCGCGATTGCCGATTCCAGAACCTTGCGGATCGTCGAGGCCGCTTTACGCGGGCTGAATTGAAGCAGTTCCAACGCCTTGCCAACTGGCATCCGTCGTACCTGATCCGCGACCAGGCGGCCTTTCTGTGGCGACAGTCGTACAAAACGGGCAACGGCTTTGACCTCCATGTTCTTCTCTCCTGCCTTTTATTTGACCTTACGATCCGCGACGTGGCCACGAAAGGTCCGGGTTGCAGCAAATTCGCCAAGCTTGTGCCCCACCATATTCTCGGAGACAAGGACCGGGACATGCTGCCGACCGTTATGCACCGCAATCGTCAGGCCGACAAACTCTGGCATGATCATTGAGCGCCGCGACCAGGTCTTGATCGGGCGACGGGAGCCTTCTTCTTTGGCTTTTGAGACCTTGCTCCAGAGACTGTAGTCCACGAAGGGACCTTTTTTAACCGAACGGGGCATATTTATTTCTTCCGTCTGCGGATGATCATAGAGGTGGTGCGTTTGTTACGGCGAGTACGAAAACCCTTAGTTGGAACACCCCACGGGCTGACCGGATCACGGCCCCCGGAAGTTCGTCCCTCACCACCGCCATGGGGGTGATCTACCGGGTTCATCGCGACACCACGAACTGTAGGCCGGATGCCCCGCCAGCGCTTAGCGCCCGCTTTACCGAGCTTGCGCAGTGAATTCTCGGCGTTTCCAACTTCACCAATGGTTGCGCGGCACTCGACCAGGACTTTTCGGGTCTCACCCGAGCGCAGCCGCATCAGAGCATACGTCCCTTCGCGCCCTAGAAACTGGATTGACGCCCCGGCAGAACGAGCGAGCTGCGCGCCCTTGCCCGGCTTAAGTTCCACGCAATGCACCACCGTACCAACCGGGATATTCTTCAGTGGCAGAGCATTACCCGTGCGAATCGGTGCGTCACTTCCTGAAGAGACCGAATCGCCCACGGCGAGGCCTTTAGGCGCAATGATGTAACGTCGTTCCCCATCAGCGTAAAGCAAAAGTGCGATATGCGCGCTGCGGTTAGGGTCATATTCCAGGCGCTCCACGCGAGCCGGAATATTGTCTTTGGTCCGTACAAAGTCAATCACACGATAGTGGCGTTTATGGCCACCACCGCGGTGTCGTACGGTGATGCGTCCAGCGTTATTGCGACCGTTAGTCGCAGTCTTGGGCTCTGTTAACGAGGCGACGGATCGCCCCTTGTGTAGTCCGGTAGAAACCACCCGGACCATACCGCGACGACCCGGGGAGGTCGGTTTCTGCTTAATTACTGGCATGGTTGCTATCCTGTCTCGCGCGTGTCTTGGGCCTAATCAGGCCCCGCCACCCATGAAGTCGATGTCATGTCCCTGCGCCAGGCGGACATAGGCTTTTTTCCAATTGCGGCGCTTCCCAGGAGTCTTACCGAAACGTTTCATTTTTCCCCGCACATTTACCACCTGTACCGCTTCCACCGAAACACTGAACTGCTGCTCTACTGCCTCGCGGATTTCGGGTTTTGTCGCATCGACCAGGACTTCAAAGACGACCTGATTAGCCGAATCCGCCGCGGTGGTACTTTTCTCCGAGATAACCGGAGAGAGCAGAACCTGATGGAGTCTTTCCGGGTTCATTGCAGGGCTTCCTCCACTTTACGAACTGCGTCTACCGTGAATACGACGTTTTCGCTTCCAACCAGGCTGACCGGGTCAAGTTGCGCGGCTTCCAACGTATCGACGCTGATCAGGTTGCGGGCAGACAACATCACATTCTGGTTGTACTCCGCCGTCACCAGCAATGTCCGGCCAGTCACGCCCAACTGGCCCAGGGCATCGGCCATACGGGCTGTCTTGGGCTCTGCTAATTGAATCTCGTCACAGATGCGAACACGTCCCTGCCGGACCAACTCTGACAGAATCGAGCGGATTGCGGCCCGATACATCTTGCGATTGACTTTTTGAGCGTAACTGCGGTGCGATGCGGGAAAAGTCAAGCCACCACCACGCCACAGCGGACTGCGACTGGTTCCCGCTCGGGCTCGCCCGGTTCCTTTCTGTCGCCAGGGCTTGGCACCACCGCCACTGACTGCTGAGCGATTTTTCTGGCTGCTGGTGCCTTCTCTGGCACCCGCCAGATAAGCACAGACGACCTGATGCACCAACGGTTCTTTAAAGTCGACGCTGAACACGGTATCAGCCAGGCTGACCTGGCGATCTGTTGTGCCATCGAGTTTTACGACTGCGTGTTCCACGTTTAAAATCCTTTGAATTTCCTGCCTGTTATGAGTTCGCGGGATCAGACTGCACTGGCTGACCCGACGCGGTGCCCGCCCCTTTTATCGATGGCTGGATGATCAGGTCAAAGCCGCGGGGTCCTGGAACTGAGCCACGGATTAGGACCAGGTTGCGCTCTGCATCGACGCGAACTACCTCGAGATTCTGCTGTACCCGGGTTACGTTACCCATATGGCCCGCCATTTTCTTACCCTTAAATACCCGCCCGGGATCCTGGTTCTGGCCGATTGAACCCGGCTTGCGGTGCGCCTTGGAGTTGCCATGCGTGGCACGCCCGCCCCCAAAGTTGTGCCGGCGCATAACGCCGGCGAAGCCACGTCCAATCGTGGTACCACGTACATCAACTTTCTGCCCGGTTTCAAGAAGCGCCACGGTCAACTCAGCACCCGCAGGATACTGGCCGGCGGTCTCGGCATCGACCCGAAACTCCCACAGGTTGCGGCCTGGCTCGGTGCCGGCCTTGGCGAAGTGACCTCGTAACGGTTTGGTCACGCGGTGGGCGCGTCGTGAACCCGTGGTCATCTGTAAAGCAACGTAGCCATCGGTTTCATGCTGCTTAACTTGGGTGACACGGTTCGGCTCGACCTGAACGACCGTGACAGGGGTTGACACGCCGTTCTCATCGAACACCCGCGTCATCCCGACTTTTTTTCCGACCAGTCCTAACGACATCCTGTCCTGCTCCTTTCCTATATCCTGCCTGGTGACCTTAGCCCAACTTAATCTCGACATCGACACCGGCCGCCAGATCCAACTTCATCAGGGCGTCGACGGTTTTCTCTGTCGGCTCGACGATATCCAAGATGCGCTTATGCACACGAATCTCCAGCTGGTCACGAGAATCCTTGTATTTATGGGGTGAGCGCAGCAGGTTGAAGCGTTCCTTGCGGGTAGGTAGCGGGATTGGTCCGCGCACGACCGCACCAGTCCGGCGGGCGGTATCCACGATCTCAATCGCGGATTTATCGATCATCCGGTGATCGAATGCCTTTAGCCGGATTCGAATCTTCTGGTTGCTGACGTTCACTGCCATAATTCTTTGCCCGTTAACTGTTTCTGTTTAGCTTACGCCAAGATCTTCGATACCACACCGGCACCGACGGTACGGCCCCCTTCACGAATGGCGAAGCGCAAGCCTTCCTCCATGGCGATCGGGTTAATCAGTTCGGCCTGGAGTTTGACGTTATCGCCCGGCATGACCATTTCCACACCCTCGGGCAGTTCGCACTGGCCGGTGACATCGGTGGTACGGAAATAGAACTGCGGACGGTAACCCTGGAAGAAGGGGGTATGCCGACCACCCTCTTCCTTAGATAGTACATAAACCTCGGCCTCGAACTTGGTATGCGGATTGATACTGCCGGGTTTGGCCAGAACCTGGCCGCGCTCAACTTCCTCGCGCTTGGTGCCACGTAGCAGCACACCGACGTTATCACCCGCCTGACCTTCGTCGAGCAGTTTGCGGAACATTTCGACACCCGTACAGGTAGTCTTGCCGGTTTCCTTGATACCCACAACCTCGATCTCCTCGCCAACCTTGACCACACCGCGCTCGATGCGCCCAGTGACCACGGTGCCACGACCGGAAATGGAGAAAACATCCTCGATGGGCATCAAAAAGGCGCCGTCCACGGCCCGCTCCGGCTGGGGGATATAAGAATCCAGCGCTTCGGCCAACTGCATGATGGCACCGGAACCGATATCTGAGTCATCACCTTCCAGCGCCTTTAAGGCGCTACCGGTCACGATTGGGGTGTCATCGCCGGGGAATTCGTAACTGGAGAGCAGATCGCGCACTTCCATCTCGACCAACTCCAGCAGTTCGTCATCATCCACCATATCGGACTTGTTCAAAAAGACCACGATATAGGGCACGCCTACCTGGCGTGCCAGCAGAATATGCTCACGGGTCTGGGGCATAGGGCCGTCAGCCGCCGAGACCACCAGGATTGCGCCGTCCATCTGCGCGGCGCCGGTGATCATGTTCTTGACGTAGTCAGCATGGCCCGGGCAGTCGACGTGGGCGTAGTGCCGGTTGTCGGTCTCGTACTCGACATGCGCGGTAGCAATGGTGATACCACGCTCGCGCTCCTCGGGGGCGTTATCGATCTCATCAAAAGCCTTGACGTCACCGCCATGCTTGGCGGCGAGGACCCTGGTCAGCGCTGCAGTCAGGGTGGTCTTGCCATGGTCCACGTGACCGATGGTGCCAACGTTCACGTGCGGCTTGCTGCGCTCGAATTTTTCTTTCGACACTTTCTGATTTCCTCAACAGTGCGTGGTTAACTGGCCTTCTTCATCACCACTTCGGTGACGCTATTGGGGGCTGGAAGATACTGGCTGAACTCCATCGAATAAGTCGCGCGTCCCTGGGACGCTGAGCGTAGTGATGTGGCGTAGCCAAACATCTCGGCTAGCGGTACCTCTGCCCGGACGATCTTTCCGGCAGGCACATCTTCCATCTCTGAGATCATGCCACGGCGTGAACTGAGATCTCCGGTCACCCCGCCCATGTATTCCTCTGGGGTTACCACCTCTACACGCATAATCGGCTCAAGCAATGTGGGCTTAGCCTTTCTGCTGGCTTCCCGAAATGCCTGGATTGCAGCCGCCTTGAATGCATGCTCCGAAGAATCCACCTCGTGATAAGAGCCATCATACAGGGTGACCTTGACATCGATCACAGGGTAACCCGCGACAATACCGGACTCCATAGCTTCGACCACGCCCTTTTGGACCGCTGGGATGTATTCGCGCGGCACCACACCGCCTTTAATCTGATCTACAAACTCGAATCCATCGCCGCGCTCTTGCGGCTCTACCCTAATGTAGACGTGGCCATACTGGCCACGACCGCCAGTCTGCTTAGCGTATTTATGTTCTTGCTCAACCGAAGCGTTGAGTGTTTCGCGGTAAGCAACCTGTGGCTTACCAATATTGGCGTCCACGCTGAACTCTCGGCGCAAACGATCAATAATAATCTCCAGGTGCAGTTCGCCCATTCCTGAGATGATGGTCTGTCCAGACTCTTCGTCAGTGCGTACGCGGAAGGAGGGGTCCTCCTGCGCCAATTTGCCCAGGGCCACGCCCAGTTTCTCCTGATCGCTCTTGGTCTTAGGCTCAACTGCCTGAGAGATCACCGGCTCCGGAAATTCCATGCGTTCGAGGGTGATCACATCACTGAGCGCGCACAACGTATCACCGGTAGTGATGGTCTTCAATCCGACCGCTGCCGCAATATCGCCAGCCCGGACTTCTTTAATTTCTTCACGCGAATTGGAGTGCATCTGCAAAATCCGGCCAATCCGCTCCTTCTTGCCTTTAACCGGGTTATAGATGCTGTCACCCGAGTTGACCACACCTGAGTAAACTCGAAAGAAAACCAGTTGCCCGACGAATGGGTCGGTCATGATTTTGAAGCCCAGTGCCGCGAAAGGTGCGTCATCGGAGGCCGGTCGCTCCTGCTCTGTCTTCTCGTCTTCCAGGAGTCCGCTGATCGGGGGCACCTCGGTCGGGTTGGGCATGAAGTCGATAACCGCATCGAGCATCGCCTGGACACCTTTGTTCTTGAACGCTGAGCCACAGGTGGCCAGGACTACCTCGTTCGCAATAGTTCGTTTGCGTAATGCCTTTTTAATCTCTGCTGCCGACAGTTCACCATCCTCGAGGTATTTCTCCATCAACTCTTCACTGGCCTCGGCAGCGGCTTCCAGCATCTGCTCGCGCAGGGCCGTACAGCGCCCAAGCAGTTCATCCGGAATATCACGCTCTTCGAATTTAGCGCCGCGGGTCTCCTCATCCCAGTAGATGGCCTTCATCTTAATCAGGTCGACTACACCCTGGAATTTTTCTTCCGCGCCGATCGGCACCTGAATCGGAATCACAACTGAGCCCAGGCGGTCCCCAATCTGATCAACCACCCGGAAAAAATCGGCGCCGGTGCGGTCCATCTTATTGATGAACGCCATACGCGGCACACTGTACTTATCTGCCTGGCGCCAGACGGTCTCAGACTGTGGCTCAACCCCACCCACCGCACAGAAGACACCCACAGCCCCATCAAGGACTCGCAGGGAGCGCTCAACTTCGATTGTGAAGTCGACGTGTCCGGGGGTATCAATGATATTAATGCGATGCTCGGCATAGTTTTGATCCATGCCACTCCAGAAACAGGTCGTTGCCGCAGAGGTGATGGTGATACCACGCTCCTGCTCCTGCTCCATCCAGTCCATAACCGCGTTACCCTCATGAACCTCTCCAATCTTATGAGAGATTCCGGTGTAAAAGAGAATTCGCTCCGTCGTGGTCGTTTTGCCCGCATCAATATGGGCCATGATGCCGATATTCCGGTAACGTTCGAGGGGAGTTTTTCGTGCCACTGTCGGAGATTCCGTATTCGGTGTTATATAGCTTCGCGATTGACCTAGAAGCGGAAGTGAGAAAAGGCTTTGTTGGCTTCCGCCATCCGGTGAACCTCGTCCTTCTTCTTGGCCGCCCCACCCCGCTTATCCGCAGCGTCCATCAGTTCGCCCGCCAGCCGATCTGTCATAGACTTCTCGTTGCGTTTGCGCGCGGCATCAACGAGCCAGCGCATCGCCAGAGCGTTCCGGCGACTGGGACGAACCTCCACCGGGACCTGATAGGTGGCGCCGCCCACACGACGGCTTTTGACTTCCACCACCGGTCGGATATTTTCCAGTGCCTGGTAGAACACTTCTAAAGGCTCAGATGCGCCACGGCTGTCAATGGTGTCCAGCGCACCGTATAACACCCGCTCAGCGATCGACTTTTTACCATCTTGCATCATGACGTTAATGAACTTGGCAATAGTCTGATCACCGAACTTGGGATCCGGCAGTATTGTCCGTTTCGGGACTTCGCGACGTCTTGGCATCGGTTTTCAGTTCCGCTGTCAGCGAATCGCCGGCGTAAAGCGCAAGCAATTCAGTTTTTCGTGCCGGCATGCCGGCTCCCATCTCTTTAGAGCCCTGTCATCCGCACCCTATAAAAGGACGCAACAGACAGCCCGGCACCGGGGGCACTTGCCGCCGGTACGCGGAGTTACGGTGAGACAGCTTTTTGTCGCTAGCGGCGAGTTGCCACCTTCGCGACTTCTGCGGCGACCTTTATCTGGCAAGGTCGCCTTTATCACCGTGGCCAGTCAGCTATGCCGGCCTGTTTACGGTTTATCCACCGCTGATTGCCTCTTATGACAATCAGCACAATCCCGTTTGTTAGGGCGCGTTAGGACTTTGGTCGTTTCGCGCCGTATTTCGAGCGGCCCTGTCGTCGCTCGCCCACACCGGACGTATCCAGTGTTCCCCGGACCGTGTGATAGCGCACGCCAGGTAAATCTTTGACCCTGCCACCCCGTATCAATACCACCGAGTGTTCCTGCAGATTGTGGCCTTCCCCCCCGATATAACTGGTCACCTCAAAGCCGTTGGTGAGGCGCACACGCGCCACTTTCCGTAATGCCGAATTAGGCTTTTTCGGCGTGGTCGTGTACACCCGGGTACACACCCCGCGCTTTTGCGGGCAGGCCGCCAGCGCCGGTACGTTGGACTTTTGAGTCTGACGTTTCCGGGGTTTTCTGACCAGTTGATTAATCGTTGGCATCTGATTTCACTTGCTTTAGAGACCGGCCTCGGGCAGCCCTTGACCATGTCCAACAAAGGGCGGCGATTCTAGGCAGAACCCGATTTTTTGTCAACATTTCCGCATATTCACGCGATTTTTGCCCCCAATCCAGGCCCTCAGGCCTGGGCCACCTCGGCCGGTGTCGCATCGTCTTCTTTCTCGGTGGTACCGGCAAAAGTTAATTCCGCGACGTCCGTGTCCTCGCTGACCCGTTCCAGGCGGCGGCGGCGGCGGTCCTCGTGATGCGCCAATCCCGTGCCAGCCGGGATCAATCGTCCCACAATGACGTTCTCCTTAAGACCGCGCAGGTGGTCGACCTTGCCCTGCATCGATGCCTCAGTCAACACGCGTGTGGTCTCCTGGAATGAAGCGGCTGAGATAAATGAGTCGGTACTCAACGATGCTTTGGTGATGCCGAGCAACATCGGGGCGAACGTCGCCGGACCTTTACCCTCGGCCACCAAGGCATCGTTTTCCTCGAATAGCGCAGAGCGCTCTACCTGGTCGCCTATAAGATGACGGCTATCCCCCGGGTCCACAATCCGAACCCGGCGTAGCATTTGGCGGATGATGACTTCGATATGCTTGTCATTGATCTTCACACCCTGTAACCGATAAACCTCTTGAACTTCACTGACGATGTAGTCAGTCAGGTCCACAAGACCTCGCAGTTCGAGAATATCGCTGGCCGATAACGCGCCCTCTACAATGACATCACCCTTTTCGATATGCTCTCCATCAAAGACGCTGATCGTCCGTCCCTTGGTAATCGCCAACTCGTGAGCCTCACCTGAGTCATCCGTGATGACCAGTCGCACCTTTGTCTTGACCTCCTTGCCGAAGGAAATCACACCGCTGTGAGTTGCCAGGATCGCTGGGTCTTTCGCCTTGCGTGCCTCAAAAAGCTCGGCAACGCGTGGCAGACCGCCGGTAATGTCACGGGTCTTGGAACTCTCCTGTGGAATACGGGCTAATACATCACCCACACCCGCCTGGGCGCCATCGCTCACGACGATGGAGGCACCGGGAGGCATCTGGTACCGCGCGGGGGATTCGCTCCCCGGCAGCACCTTAGCTTTGCCCTTGCCATCTACCAACTCGATTGTAGGCTTGATCTCAGTGCTGGTCCCGCGACGACTCTTTGGATCAATCACAAGGTGCGTGCTGGATCCGGTGAGCTCATCAACCTGCTCTGCAACCGAAACGCCTTCGACCATGTTCTCAAACCGGATCTTACCGGCCACTTCGTTGATGATCGGGTGCGTATGTGGATCCCAGGAAGAGATGACCTGACCACCGGTAACGCCGTCGCCATCATTGACAACCAGTTCGGCTCCGTAGGGGATTCGATACCGTTCCCGGTCAACCCCGTGCTGATCATGGATAACCAACTCACCAGAGCGGGAGACCACGATATTGCACCCATCCTCGCGTTTAACCAACCTGACACGGGTAAAGGTTACCGTACCATCGTTCTTGATCTCGACACGGCTGGATGCGGCGGTTCTCGATGCCGCACCACCGATATGGAAGGTCCGCATGGTCAACTGGGTTCCAGGCTCGCCGATACTCTGAGCCGCCATGACACCCACTGCCTCGCCACGACTCACCACATGGCCTCGGGCCAAGTCCCGTCCGTAGCAGGTGGCGCATATACCATAACGGGTTTCGCAGGTAACCGCCGAGCGCACCTTGACGTGGTTAACGTTGTGCTCCTCAAGTAACAGCACCCCTGCTTCATCAATCACCTCACCTGCATTAACCAACGTGGTATTTTTGTCCACTGGGCTGACCACATCTTCGGCAACAGAGCGCCCCAGAATCCGGTCTCTCAAGGGGATAACCACTTCGCCACCCTGGACGATGGCCTCACGCAGAATACCTTTGGTCGTGCTGCAATCATCCTGGGTAACCACAAGATCCTGGCAGACATCAACGAGTCGGCGAGTAAGATACCCGGAGTTGGCCGTTTTCAGAGCAGTATCCGCGAGACCCTTTCGGGCGCCGTGGGTCGAGATAAAGTACTGCAGCACATTAAGGCCTTCACGGAAATTTGCGGTAATGGGCGTTTCGATAATAGAGCCATCAGGCTTGGCCATCAGGCCCCGCATGCCCGCCAATTGGCGGATCTGGGCATGGCTGCCGCGGGCCCCGGAGTCGGCCATCATATAAATAGAGTTAAAGGACTCCTGTTCTACTGTCTGGCCCTGGGCGTCGGTGACTGACTCCACACTGAGTTCGGACATCATTTCGCCAGCGACCTTATCGCTGGCGTGAGTCCAGATATCAACTACCTTGTTATAACGCTCGCCATCGGTCAATAATCCCTGTCGGTGCTGCGCCTGGATTGCTTTCACCTCGGTTTCAGCGGCATCGAGAGTGCCGGGCTTGCTGTCGGGTACGACCATATCGTCGACCCCGATCGACACTCCAGCCTTGGCTGCCATTGAAAAGCCGGTGTACATAAGATGGTCACAAAAAATAACCGTATCCTTAAGTCCGACCCGCCGGTAGCATTCGTTGATCACACCGGAGATGGCTCGCTTTTTCATGGTCTGGTTGACCAGCTCGAACGGTAATCCCTCTGGCAGAATCTCTGAGAGCAAGGCGCGGCCCGTAGTCGTTTCCAACAGGTCAAAGCTCTCGCACATTTCGCCATCCTCGTCGGCGAGCACCTGCCGGATACGTACCCGGATCTTGGCATGCAGAGAGAGTGCCCCGGCATCGAGCGCACGCCGAACTTCGGCGATATCTGCAAACGCCTTTCCCTCACCCGCTACGTTTACCTTTTCCCGGGTCATGTAATAGAGACCGAGCACGATATCCTGCGAAGGCACAATGATCGGTTCGCCGTTGGACGGCGACAGAACATTGTTGGACGACATCATCAGTGTCCGGGCCTCCAGTTGCGCTTCAACAGAAAGCGGGACGTGGACCGCCATCTGGTCGCCGTCAAAGTCGGCGTTATAGGGCGTACATACCAGAGGATGCAATTGGATCGCTTTGCCTTCTACCAGTACCGGCTCAAAGGCCTGAATGCCGAGCCGATGCAGTGTCGGCGCGCGGTTCAGCAGAACCGGGTGCTCCCGAATAACTTCTTCCAGGATATCCCAGACTTCAGTCTCCTCAGACTCCACCAGCTTCTTGGCCTGCTTAATAGTAGTTGCAAGACCACGCAGTTCCAGTTTGCTGTAGATAAAAGGACGAAACAGTTCCAGCGCCATCTTTTTCGGCAACCCACACTGATGCAACTTAAGCGTCGGCCCGACAACGATCACCGAACGGCCAGAATAATCCACCCGTTTGCCCAACAGGTTCTGGCGGAACCGACCCTGCTTCCCCTTGATCATGTCGGCTAACGACTTCAACTGCCGTCTATTAGGGCCCGTAACCGCCTTACCACGACGACCATTATCGAGCAAAGCATCAACGGACTCCTGTAGCATCCGTTTCTCGTTGCGTACGATAATATCCGGTGCGTTCAGATCCAGCAGCCGACGTAGGCGGTTATTACGATTGATAACTCTTCGATAAAGATCGTTAAGGTCTGACGTCGCGAACCGCCCTCCTTCCAATGGCACCAACGGTCGAAGATCAGGCGGAAGTACCGGCAACGCCTCCATGATCATCCACTCTGGCTTGTTGCCTGAATGGAGAAAAGCCTCTACCACTTTAAGACGCTTGGTCAGTTTCTTCGTCTTTGTTTCAGAGGTCGACTCGGCAAGGCCCTCGCGCAGTTCCGCTGAGAGCGACTTCAGTTCCAACGCCTTGAGAAGTTCCTTAACTGCCTCCGCGCCCATACCCGCGTCAAAGTCAGCCCCATACATTTCGATAGCTTCGTAATAGGCCTCCTCTGTCATCAACGCGCCGACTTCAAGATCGGTCAGGCCCGGGTCGGTTACCACATAGGCCTCAAAATAGAGTACCCGCTCTATCTCGCGCACCGTCATGTCCAGCAGTACACCCAGACGGGATGGCAACGATTTGAGATACCAGATGTGCGCGACAGGGCTGGCCAGCTCAATATGGCCCATTCGCTCACGGCGCACGGTGGACAAAGTGACTTCCACTCCGCATTTCTCACAAACCACGCCACGGTGCTTGAGACGTTTGTATTTACCGCACAGACACTCATAGTCACTCATGGGGCCAAACAACTTGGCACAGAACAGGCCATCCCGCTCCGGCTTGAAGGTCCGGTAGTTGATGGTCTCGGGCTTTTTCACTTCACCCCATGACCACGAACGGATCTTGTCGGGTGACGCCAGACCGATGCGGATGTTGTCAAATTCCTCATCTACGGAATCATGTCGTGAGAACTGGCTGAAAAGATCTTTCATTGCTTTCCCTCGGGCTTGCTGGATTGGTTACTCTGAACGGACTCGTTAGGCAGGTCGGGACTATCTGTCCTGCCGCCGCTCAATATTGAGACCCAGGGCCCTGATTTCCTTTTCCAAAACGTTAAATGATTCGGGCACAGAGGCTTCCATCCTGTGGTCCCCCCTGACCAGGTTCTCGTACATCTTGGTCCTGCCGCCGACATCGTCAGACTTGACGGTCAGCATCTCCTGTAGCGTGTAAGAAGCCCCGTAGGCTTCGAGCGCCCAGACTTCCATTTCGCCGAACCTTTGGCCCCCAAACTGCGCCTTGCCTCCCAGTGGCTGCTGCGTGATCAAACTGTACGGGCCAGTTGAACGTGCATGCATCTTGTCATCAACCAGATGGTTGAGCTTAAGCATATACATGTAGCCCACAGTAACCTCGCGATCAAACGCCTCACCGGTGCGACCGTCCATGAGTGTCGCCTGGCCACTCTGGGGCAGCCCAGCAATCTTCAGCCAGTCCTTGATCTCCCCTTCACTGGCACCGTCAAACACCGGGGTTGCAATCGGTACGCCCCCACGGAGGTTGCCGGCCAATTCCATCACTTCGGTGTCCGAAAGCTCACTGAGGTCTTCATGGTAACGGCCGGTGCCGTAGATCTTGCCCAGCCGCTGGCGGAGCTTCTCCACCTTTGCCTGGGAATCCAGCATTTCACTGATTTGACGCCCCAGATGACTTGCCGCCCAGCCCAGGTGACATTCCAGCACCTGGCCTACGTTCATTCGCGACGGTACGCCAAGTGGATTGAGCACGATATCTACAGTCGTGCCATCTTCCATGTAGGGCATATCTTCAATAGGTATGATTTTTGAGATCACACCCTTGTTCCCGTGACGACCCGCCATCTTGTCGCCTGGCTGGAGACGCCGTTTTACTGCGACAAAGACCTTGACCATCTTCAGCACGCCGGCCGCGAGATCATCTCCTGCTTCCAGTTTTCTCCGCTTTTCATCGTAAAGGTCGTCAAATCTCTTTGATTGCGCCGTCAGTTGGGTACGGATCTGCTCCAACGTCGTGTTGGCGGCCTCATCACGCAGGCGCACCTCGAACCATTTATCCCGGGGCACTGCTTGCAGGTAATTTCGGGTAACTTTATCGCCGGCTTTAAGCTCGCCAGGACCCCCTTCGGCAACCTTGCCTGTCAGCAGTCGTTCGATACGATCGTAAGTGTCATCCTCGACGATGCTGTACTGATCCTGCAGATCCTTTTTGATGCGATCAAGTTCATCGGCTTCGATAGATAGCGCTCGAGCATCTTTTTCGACACCATCTCGCGTGAACACCTGGACATCAATGACAGTGCCCGACATCCCGGAGGGCATTCGCAAGGAGGTATCCTTGACGTCCGATGCCTTCTCACCAAAAATGGCTCGCAGGAGCTTTTCCTCAGGGGTGAGCTGGGTCTCACCTTTGGGTGTGACCTTGCCGACCAGAATATCCCCCGGGTTAACCTCTGCCCCGATGTACACAATCCCAGATTCGTCCAGGCGGGATAGCGCCGACTCGCTGACATTAGGGATATCCCGTGTCACATCATCCGAGCCAAGCTTAGTATCCCTCGCGGTACAGTTGAGTTCTTCTATATGTATAGAGGTATAGACATCGTCCTGCACCAGTCTTTCTGAGATCAGGATCGAGTCTTCAAAGTTGTAGCCGTTCCATGGCATAAAGGCGACCAGAATATTACGGCCCAAAGCAAGTTCGCCCAGATCTGTGGAGGGGCCGTCGGCAAGCACATCGCCGGCAGCGATCTTGTCACCCACTGAGACCAACGGGCGCTGGTTGATAGTCGTGTTCTGGTTGGAACGGGTGTATTTCACCAGGTTGTAGATATCGACACCGGCATCACCAGACTCCACTTCCTTGTCATTCACCTTGACCACGATGCGGGAAGCGTCGACGGCATTCACTACACCACCCCGTTCGGCTACCACCACCACGCCAGAATCAGAGGCAACCTTGCGCTCGATTCCCGTTCCCACCAGAGGTTTCTCGCTACGCAACGTCGGTACGGCCTGGCGCTGCATGTTAGAACCCATCAGCGCGCGGTTGGCATCATCGTGCTCCAGGAAGGGAATTAGCGCCGCTGCAACAGAAACGATCTGCGAGGGAGCAATATCCATAAACTGGACGCTCTCTGGCGAGGACAACGTGAACTCGTTCTGGTAGCGACACGAGATCAGTTCATCCGCGAGTTCTCCCTTGCTATTCAGTCGCGCGTTCGCCTGCGCGATGACGTACTTGCCTTCTTCAATCGCAGACAGGTACAGCACCTGATCGGTCAGTTTCCCCTCTATCACCTTGCGGTAAGGAGTCTCGAGAAAACCGTACTCATTGGTGCGGGCAAAAACCGCAAGTGAATTGATCAAACCGATATTAGGGCCTTCCGGTGTCTCAATCGGACAGACTCGACCGTAGTGAGTAGGATGCACATCCCGCACCTCAAAGCCGGCACGCTCGCGCGTCAGGCCGCCCGGACCCAGTGCAGAAACCCGCCGTTTATGTGTGACCTCTGACAAAGGATTTGTCTGATCCATAAACTGGGATAACTGGCTAGAGCCAAAGAACTCCTTGATAACCGCCGAAACAGGCTTGGCGTTGATCAGGTCCTGAGGCGTCAGGTTCTCAGATTCCGCCATGGAAAGGCGCTCTTTAACCGCGCGCTCCACACGCACCAGGCCGATCCGAAACTGATTCTCAACCAGTTCACCCACCGAGCGTACCCGTCGATTACCCAGGTTATCGATGTCGTCGGTTTCACCGTTTCCGTTCTTCAGTTCCACCAGGGTACGCATCACATCCACGATGTCGTGCTGGCTGAGAATGCCCGGACCCTCGTCGGTAGGCCGTCCAAGGCGCCGGTTCAGTTTCATCCGGCCAACGGCAGAAAGGTCGTAGCGATCGACGTTGAAGAACAGATTACGGAAAAGTTGTTCGGCCGCGTCTTTGGTGGGCGGCTCACCCGGACGCATCATGCGGTAAATCTCGACCTGCGCCTCTAGCGCCGTGCGGGTGGGATCTGAGCGCAAGGTATCCGAGATATAGGGGCCCCGATCAAGGTCATTGGTATAAATCGTGTCAAAAGATGCCACACCTGCCTCACGCAGTTGTGCCAGCAACTCTTCCGTCAGCTCATCATTGGCTGCGGCCAGCACTTCTCCGGTCTCAGTATCCACCAGATCTTTCGCCAGGATCCGACCCATCAGATAGGAATCGGGTACGTCGAGCGCCTTCATCTGGGTTTTTTCCAACTCCCGGATATGTCTGGCCGTAATACGTTTGTCGGCTTCAATAACCACAGCACCGCTGGGGGTCGTAATAGCGAAATCCAGCTCCTGCCCTCGCAGACGTTCAGCAACGAGATCTATCTGGGCAGACTCGGGCAACAGCGTAATGCGATCAGTCTCAAAGAACAGGCTAAGCGTCTCCTCATTGGAGTAATCCAGCGCCTTAAGGATCACGGTGCCGGGGAGCTTTCGACGGCGATCGATCCGGACAAACAAGAGGTCTTTCTGATCAAACTCAAAATCGAGCCAGGAACCCCGGTAGGGGATAACGCGCGCGTTAAAAAGCAATTTTCCCGAGGAATGAGTCTTGCCTTTATCGTGATCAAAAAAGACACCCGGTGAACGGTGCAGTTGCGAGACAATGACCCGCTCTGTGCCGTTGATCACAAAAGTGCCGTTATCGGTCATCAGGGGCATCTCGCCCATGTAGACCTCCTGCTCCTTGATATCCCGCAGAATCTTACCGCCGCCCGATTCGCTCTTATCAAAGATAATCAGGCGCAAGGTTGCATGCAAAGGGGCGGAATACACCATGCCCCGTTGCTGGCACTCACGCACATCAAATACTGGCGCGCCCAACCGATAACTGACAAAATCTAAAGAAGCCGCACCGCTGTAGCTCTCAATTGGGAAAACCGACTTAAAGGCGGCCTGCAATCCCTGGTCAATTCGCTGCAACGGTTCTACGCCAGCCTGCAGTAATTTGCGGTAGGAGCCCTTTTGAATCTCCAGAAGATTGGGCACCTGGTCAGCCGCTGACCGGGTGCTGAAACTCTTACGAATCCGCTTTTTCTCAGTAAAGGTATAAGCCATGAAGACCTCGTAGCGCGTTAGGATATGAGCGGTCGTGGGGATTGCACGACGGCTGCTTTAAGGAGGGCGCGCGTCGGCCTGCGGTCATCCCGCAGGCCCGCACCCTCAAGACCGGTCAACGCCCGCTGTACCCAGCGGGCATAGCACCGGTGATCACTTAACTTCAACAGATCCGCCGGCTTCTTCGATCTGCTTTTTGATCTCTTCAGCTTCGTCTTTGGTCACTCCTTCCTTTATGGCGGAGGGGGCCGATTCGACCAGATCCTTGGCTTCCTTAAGGCCCAGGCTCGTGATAGCCCGAACTGCCTTGATGACACCAACTTTCTTTTCGCCAAAAGAGCTCAACATCACATCAAACTCGGTTTGTTCTTCTGCAGCAGCGGCATCCGCACCGGCCGCACCAGCCGCTGGGGCGGCAACCGCCACTGCAGCAGCAGCTGACACATCGAACTTCTCTTCCATGTCCTTGATTAACTGGGACAACTCGAGGACAGACATTTCTGCCACTGCATTTAACACTTCTTCGCGATTCATCTGATTCTCCTTAACTTGAGATTTTTCGTGTCTTGAGCGTTCAACCGCGGTTCACGCTGCCTGTTCTTCAGGCCGACTGTCCCGGACAGCCGCCAGCGTGCGCACAAACTTCGAAGGCACCTCATTTAGGGTCTGGACCAGTTTGGTCATGGGCGCCGCCATCGTCCCGACCAGCGTGGCGAGTAATTCGTCACGGCTGGGCAACTTGGCTAGCGCCTGGATGGCTGCAGAGTCGAGCAGGTCACCATTCATGGCACCTACTGTGATCTTCAGGTCATCGTTCTGCTTGGCAAACTTGGATACCACCTTGGCAACTGCTACAGGATCTTCCGAAGAAGAAATCAGCAATGGTCCAGTAAAGTGGTCTGTCAGACACTCAAAATCGGAGCCAGCAACACTGCGCCGGGCAAGCGTGTTTTTCACCACACGCACGTCCACGCCGAGGTTGCGGGCCTCGCCTCTCAGCTCGGTAATCTGTGCGACGGTGAGCCCACGATACTCAGCCAGAACGGCAGCCTGGGCCGCAGACAGAGTCTGCGTCACCTCGCTGACGACGGCCTTTTTCTGATCGATACTAAGGCTCATTTGGCACTACTCCTTGCTGTTTACACCCTGGTGTCCTGACCCTGACAAAATCCTGGATCGGGGGCACCGCCTGCGCAGGCTGGTGATCCACCATTAAGTGCGCCCGGTAGACTTCACCGGTCTCACACCTGCGGTCTTCGACGAACCCGCCGGGCTTTTGCGATCCCACGATCTCAAAGCCAAGCTGGCCCCTCAAATCAAATCTATTTAAGTTGCTACCGAGGCCCGATCGACTTTCACGCCGGGGCCCATCGTTGTAGACAAGGTCAGTCGCTTCAGGTATTGACCTTTAGCGGCTGACGGCTTGGCCCTGTTCAGCGCATCCAGCAGCGCCAAGAGGTTTTCCTTAAGCGCATCCGTTTCGAAAGACGCTTTACCGATGGGGCAGTGAATCACCCCAGCCTTATCGATGCGAAACTGCACCTGTCCCGCCTTGGCATTACTGACGGCTTTGGCCACGTCCTGCGTTACCGTTCCTACCTTGGGGTTAGGCATCAGGCCACGAGGTCCCAGCACCTGTCCCAGCTTCCCCACCACGCGCATCGTAGCGGGCGTGGCAATACAGATGTCGAAATCGATCTGACCCCCTTTGATAGTCTCCGCCAGATCATCCAGGCCAATCACATCAGCTCCGGCATCCCGGGCAGCATCTGCATCGGCACCATCTGCAAACACCGCGACACGCACGGTTTTTCCAGTGCCTTTGGGCAGCACAGTCGCGCCTCTGACATTCTGATCAGATTTTTTTGCATTAACACCAAGATTGATGCTGACGTCGACGGTCTCATCGAATTTTGCCGAGGCAGTTTCCTTAACGACTTTCAGCGCGTCATCAATGGCGTAGTAGTTCTCTGCCGAGAGTCGCTCGGCCGCCTGCCGATATCTTTTCCCATGTGCTCCCATCAGACGCCCTCCGTTTCAATACCCATACTGCGGGCGCTGCCGGCGATAATCTTGACCGCCTGATCCATGTCGTAGGCGCTGAGATCCGGCATCTTCACCTTGGCGATCTCCTCAAGCTCGGTCCGGCCCACTTTGCCCACCTTGTTTTTGTTGGGCTCGCCGCTTCCCTTGTCCAACCCGGCCGCTTTCTTCAGCAGCACTGATGCTGGGGGGGTTTTCTTGATATAGGTAAAGCTCTTATCCGAGTAAACGGTGATGATTACCGGAATGGGCAGGCCGGGCTCCAGGTCCTGGGTATCGGCGTTGAAGGCCTTACAGAACTCCATGATATTCAGGCCATGTTGACCCAGTGCAGGCCCTACGGGTGGACTCGGCTTGGCACTACCTGCCGGCACCTGCAGCTTTATATACGCGTCGATCTTCTTCGCCATGACTTACTCCGTCGGGTCCAAACGCCGTGAGGCTCCCCTTTGTTTTAACTGCTTACATTCGTCGCAACCGCGACGAATATCAGGCCTTTTCGACCTGGCTGAAACTCAGTTCGACCGGGGTAGACCGGCCAAATATCGAAACTGAGACCTTCAATTTATTTTTCTCAAAATTGACATCTTCAACCGTACCGCTGAATTCCTTGAATGGCCCATCAATAACCCGGACCACTTCACCCGGCGCAAAGGTGTACTTTGGCCGAGGATGTTCGGCGCCTTCCTGAACCTGCTGCAGGATCGCCTGTGCCTCTTTATCTGAGATTGGGACTGGCTTGGAACCACTGCCACCCACAAAACCGGAAACCTTGGGCACCGATTTCACCAGGTGCCAGGCCTCATCGCTCATTCTCATGTGCACCAGCACATACCCGGGGAAAAACTTACGCTCACTGGTCCGCTTTTGCCCGTTCCTCAGTTCCACAACTTGTTCGGTCGGGACCTCTATCTCGCCAAACTCGTCTTCCATTCCTGCACGACGGATATACTCGCGCAGCGATTCCTGCACGTGTTTTTCAAACCCGGAAAATGCCTGAATCACAAACCATTGCATACCAGTGGCCGATGAAACGCCGCTGGTGTCCTCCCCGATGGGGTCCTGGGTTGTTACAGTATCGGTCATCATGTTTTATCCCAGCCCCAGGGCAAGATCGTAGATCGCCCAGAACGACAAAGCATCCAGCAGCCAAAGGTAGATCCCCACAACAAGTACCATCAGGATCACGATCATGGTCGACTGGGCGGTCTCACGCCGGGTCGGCCAGATTACCTTTCGCACTTCAGTGCGGGTCGCCAGTGCAAATTGCCACGCTGCCCGTCCCGGTTCGGACGTCAGCGCAATCCCCGCCGCAATAATCACCCCCGCCACGACAATCAGAGCCCGGATAAGAGAGGAACCCTCTCCCAGTGTATAAAACAACGCCAGCGCTGCCACAATCACCAGCGCGGCTAATGTCAGTTTGAGCTTATCCGCCACCATCTGCGCGCCCTGATCCGTTCCCTGTTATGGCAGGCCAGGAGGGAATCGAACCCCCAACCTGCGGTTTTGGAGACCGCCGCTCTGCCAATTGAGCTACTGGCCTAACTTTCTTCTGGCCACAAATTGCGGCCAATCTTTTACTACGCCAAGATCTTCGATACCACACCGGCACCGACGGTACGGCCCCCTTCACGAATGGCGAAGCGCAAGCCTTCCTCCATGGCGATCGGGTTAATCAGTTCGGCCTGGAGTTTGACGTTAGCGCCCGGCATGACCATGTCCACACCCTCGGGCAGTTCGCACTGGCCGGTGACATCGGTGGTACGGAAATAGAACTGCGGACGGTAACCCTGGAAGAAGGGGGTATGCCGACCACCCTCTTCCTTAGATAGTACAT